>ERZ761584.38-NODE-38-length-44946-cov-23.573634_pt1 | contig 44946 bp, 55 predicted proteins | sample MGYA00512168_ERZ761584 | MGnify/ENA primary metagenome ERZ761584 (study PRJEB28899, sample SAMN03785564) | bioreactor sludge metagenome | biome: EBPR Sludge; feature: EBPR Bioreactor; material: 0.22µm filtered reactor supernatant | place: Saint Lucia: Queensland...
CGCGGACCTTTGCGGCGCGGACCTTTACGGCGCGAACCTTTGCGGCGCGAACCTTTACGGCGCGGACCTTCGCAGCGCGAACCTTTACGGCGCGGACCTTCGCGGCGCGGACCTTCGCAGCGCGGACCTTCGCAGCGCGAACCTTTACGGCGCGGACCTTCGCAGCGCGGACCTTCGCAGCGCGAACCTTTGCGGCGCGGACCTTCGCGACGCGGGTAAACTGACGGGCGACCGTCCCTATTTCGCGGTCGGCCCGATCGGTTCTCGGCAAGACATTTTGACGGCATTCCTCACGGAAAAGGGCGTTTACCTTCGTGCCGGTTGCTTCTTTGGCACCGTGGAAGAGTTCCGGGACAAGCTGCAAGGGGAACACGGCGACAACGTGCATGCCGTTGAATACCGGGCCGCGCTGGTGCTGGTTGAAGCCCATTACAACGTCTGGCCGGCTACCGTGGTCGAAGAGGAAGCCCCGGCGGAATCCTAAATAACCAAGCGCAATTTATAGGCCCGCCGAGTGCGGGCTTTTTCTTGTTGACATAGGTAAATTATTTATCTAATATCTAGGGCGTCAACACAAACAACCGGAGCGCAAACCATGAGCCAACTATTCAAGACCGCCGATGCCGTTAAGTTCGTAAAGAACGCCAAGGCCGGCACTTCCTTTTGCCTGCACGTCCGCAACGACGCCCCAATTGAAGGGGAAGACGACAAAGCGTTCATTGGTTGCGCTGGCGGCTATGTGCGCTTGAGCCGGGCCGAAGCTGCCCGCATTGTGGCCGACTACATCATCCCGAAACTTGAGGAACGCGGCGCCCGTGTACCGATCAACGTCACCCGCTACGAATCGGCCGGCAAAGAGCGCATTACCTATTGGATAGGCTGACCAGCCCGAATGCCACACGGAGCCCCGCCAAGGGCTCCCGCGGCTACTTGAAGGACATAGGGGGCGTCGTATCCGCTTCGACGTAACGTTGGGCCGCTGCAATGGCTTTGGCCCTGCCAGCGTTCGCGTCGATACTGTGGCCGTTGAGCATGCCGTCGGCCAGTTGGCGGACTTGGGGCACGTCTTCCGAATGGCAATAGAACGCATAAAGTCCCGTGCCCGCGGTCTTGTCTTGGGGTAGCAAACGCGGGTCGACGTCCCCCAGCGTGATAACCGGGTTACGCATGACGGCGAAGGACCACACGGCCGCCGCCAGGGCGTCCCGGTCAACCTCATAGCAACGCAAGCGAACTTGCACCAAAAGCGCCTTTGCTTCCTTGCGTTCGACGGTCGCTTGGTCACTCGACGGCCGATTGTGCGCCCGGATGCAACCGCTACAAGAACCGCTAGAAGTGTACCTATAGGTTAAATGGCCGTTCTTGCAGGGAATCCCCGTAAAATATTGGCTTTGGCCTCTTACCTTCGCGTCGGCCCGGCTGGTGTAATTTTGCATGGTTTACGCTCCTAAAATTGACGTTATGATTTTAGCGCATCTTACCAGCCGCCGCAAGTAAGACATAACCCCCGGCGAAAGTAAGAACCCCGGGTCGCATTCCCCGCACGCTTGCAATCCTACGGCACTGTAGACCATCTTAACGTAAGATATGATTATTATAATAACCTTACTGTAATGTAAGAGGGTCTAAGGTGTACAGCGTTCTATTATTACGGGGTATAGGGGTATTATATAAAATAGAGTAATAGAATCAAAGGGTTAGAGTACCCACCCCGTAATTTTAGCCAATGGGGTAACAGGGTAAAGGGCACCGAACCAAGAGCGACGCCCCGTTGTGGTTGCAATTGTGGCCGCCAAGGGCTAGAATTAAGACACTATGAGCCTTACACCTAAACAACGCCGATTCGTGAACGAGTATTGCGTAGACGAAAACGCGACGCAGTCCGCTTTGCGTGCTGGTTATTCGGAAAATACCGCTGGGCAAATCGGCCATGAGAACTTGAAGAAACCTGAAATAAAGGCCGCGATTGCGGAACGGATGGAAGAATGCGCAGTCGCCGCCAGCATCACCCCGGAATGGGTCGTCGGCCAATGGGCTAAAATTGCCCAAGCCGACCCCAATGACATTGTGCAAGTCCGCCGGACGTGCTGCCGCCATTGCCATGGCTTCGGCCATCAATACCAATGGACGGAAGCCGAATATTCCGCGGCGGTCGACAAGGCCGTCGATAGCGGCAAGCCTGCCCCGGACGGCATGGGCGGTTTCGGCTTCAATCCGAACGTGGAGCCGAACAAGGATTGCCCGGAGTGCGGCGGCTTGGGAATTGGAGACGTCCACGTCGCGGATACCCGAAAGCTACGCGGGCCGGCAAAGGTGCTTTATGCTGGCGCCGAACGGACCCGCAATGGCATCAAAATCAACATGCGGGACAAGGACGCGGCGGTCGCCAACTTGGCCCGATACCTGGGCATGATGGTCGACAAAAAGGAATTTTCAGGCCCCGGCGGCGGCCCCATTCCCCTGGCAAACCTGACCGCGGAAGACCTGACCGACGACCAGCTTGCCGCCATCCTCAAGGCTTCCGATGCTGCCGACGAAGCGTGAAGCCGCGGCGGAACTGTTGCGGCGTAGGTGTGCCAGGCGGCAACTGGCCGCCTATATCGGCTACACGTCTCCGAAGTACAAACAAAGCGGCTTTAGTGCCGCGGTTTGCGCCGCCCTCGACATGTTCATTGACGACATGCAGGCGGGCCGCCGGCCAATCCTTGTGCTGCAGGCCCCGCCCCAGCACGGCAAGTCGGAGATTGTTAGCCGCAAGCTTCCGGCGTTCATCCTGGGGCGCTTCCCGGATTGGCGGGTCGGCGCCGCGTCCTATTCGGACGAACTGGCAAACGCCATGGCCCAAGACGTGCGACGTAACCTGGCGGACGAAAAGCACCGTCGGCTATTCCCCCAGCCAGCGGAAAAGCGCCGCTATGACGTCAACCGGACGGGGGAATTTACGGCGCCAGGCGGGGCGGGCGGCTATCTTGGCGTCGGTGTGGGCGCCGGCCTGACCGGGCGGCCCGTTGATATCGGCATCATTGACGACCCGGTAAAGAACGAAAAGGAAGCCTTGTCGCCCACGGTCAAGGAAGGGCATTGGAACTGGTATCAAACCGTATTCACGACCCGGCTATCCGAAAACTCCGGGCAAATCATTATGGCAACGTCCTGGGCGGAAGACGATTTGCCCGCCCGGATTTGCAAACACTTTGCCGGCGACCCGCGGCTTACCGTCTTGCGCTTCCCGGCCATCAATGAACCCGGGGAAGTTGGCTATAACCCGAACTTGCCCCGCGGCCCGCTGGTCCCGGAACTCAAAAGCCTGGCATTCCTGCAAGAAGTCAAAAGCCTGTTTAGCGACTACTGGTGGGCGGCCATGTACCAGCAATGCCCGCGGGCGCTGGGTGGCAACGTCTTCAAGGAAAGCGGTTTGCGCTACTACTTCCCCAAGGACTTGCCGGCCAAATTCGACAAGGTCTTGGCTTCCTGGGATTGCACCTTTAAGGACACGGACGGCACGGACTTTGTCGTCGGCCAGGTATGGGGCAAGGCTGGCGCCAATGCCTACTTGCTGGGCCAGGTTCGCGCCCGCATGTCCTTTACCAAGACCGTCGGGGAAGTCATCAAGCTAAAGAACGAATGGCCCAAGGTCCGGGAAATTCTGATAGAAGACAAGGCCAACGGGCCGGCGGTAATCGACACCTTGAAGGGCTCCGTTTCCGGCATCATCCCGATTGAACCAGACGGGTCGAAGCTGGCACGGGCGCACGCTGTAACGAGCTACTGGGAAGCGGGTAACGTGTGGCTTCCGCACCCGGATTGGAGCGACCATCTATTCCGCGGCGACGGCAAGGTCAAGGAGTTGGTTGGGGAACTTACCGCGTTCCCGGCCGGCGCCAACGACGACCAAGTCGACGCCACGACCCAAGCGTTGCGCCGCCTCTTCCCGTTGTTCAACAAGTTGAAGATTACCCAAGAGGCCCTTAACAAAGCCATGGGTCGCGGATAACAAAAAGCCCCTTGCGGGGCCTTTGGGTTATTCGATTCCGTAGGCTTCTGGATTCTTGCGGATATCGGCGCGGGACTTTTCGGCCGCCTTTTGGCCTGACGAAATCGAGAACGAGCGGAACGTCGCACCTTCTCCGCAGCAGACCATGAAATCGCCGCAAGGAAAGCATGCGTCGGCGCTTTGGTTACGTTCGATACGCAGGGCTTTGAGGATTTGCGTTTTGGTCATTTTGTTGCCTCCGGTTCGTTGAGTTGATGACCAGAGTATAGATAAATTATTTACCTACGTCAACAGATATTTTGCAAAAATAATTATTTTCCCTCAAAATAAACCCATGGAACCTATCGCAAAGCGCCCTGTGGGTCGGCCTCGTAAGACCCCCAAAGTTGACGCCCCCGCCAAGCCCAAGGGGGACGGTTTGCGTCGTGCAGCGGAGCGGGCCAAGGCTGGTGCCAGCGCCGCCAAATCCTACGCCTTCCCGGTCAAGCCTCCGGAACTGGCGCCCGGCGTCGTCCCGGCTGGTGTGACCGCCCCCGTAATGGCGCAAGACTCCAACCAATACGCCTACGCGGCCCAAACGTTCCCCGGCGGCGGCTTCCCTGGCTTCGCGTACCTCTCCCAACTGGCGACCCGCGCCGAATTCCGGCAAATGGCTTCCGCGCTGGCAACGGAGTTGACCCGGGAATGGCTGGAATTCACCAGCAAGCAAGACGACGACACGGATACCGCGGAGAAAATCAAAGCTATTGAGGAAGAATTTAAGCGGCTCAACGTTCGCGGGGCAATCCAAACGGGAACGGAACATGATTGCTATTTTGGCCGGGCTCAAATCTTCTTGGAGATTACCGGCGCCGACCGTTCGACCCCACTTATCCTTGACCCCCGCACGATTGCCAAGGGCAGCTTTACGCGCATCATCCCGGTCGAAGCTGTGTGGACCACCCCGGCCGGCTATAACGCCTTGGACCCCGTGGCGCCTGATTTTTACAAGCCGTCCAAGTGGTTCATGCTGGGCCAAGAGGTCCACGCGTCCCGCCTTATGACCATCGTAACCCGGCCGCTTCCGGACATTCTCAAGCCGGCGTTTAACTTCGCGGGTATGTCCCTTTCCCAGCTTGCGGAGCCTTATGTCGACAACTGGCTCCGGACCCGTCAAAGCGTGTCGGACCTGCTAAACAATTTCAGCATTACCGCGCTTGCCACGAGTATGGACCAAGTGCTGCAGGGGGACGACGACGGCGGCGATTTGTTCGCACGGGCCGAACTCTTCACGGCCACGCGGAGCAACAAGGGCTTAATGCTCTTGGACAAGGACCGGGAGGAATTGGTACAAATCAATACCCCGCTTTCCGGCCTGCACGAACTCCAAGCCCAAAGCCAAGAACAAATGTGCAGCGTGTCCCGCATGCCGGCCATTGTTCTTACCGGCATTTCTCCCAGCGGCTTGAATGCTTCCAGCGACGGCGAAATCCGCATTTTCTACGATTGGATTGCGGCCCAACAGGAAGCCCATTGGCGGGAACCGCTGGAAGTTATTTTGAAGGCCGTACAGCTTTCACTATTCGGGGAAATCGACCCGGATATCGGCTTTAACTTTGTCCCGCTGTACCAAATGACGCCGAAGGAAGAAAGCGAAATTAGGCTTTCCGATAGCCAGGCGGATTGCGCCTATATCGCGGCCGGTGTGGTCGACCCGTCCGAAGTCCGGGAACGCCTGGCGAAAGACCCGAACAGCGGATTTATGGGGCTGGATACTTCCGTCGAACTGGTCCCGCCGAATCCGGAGCCCGCCCCGGGCGAAGCGCCGCCGCCGGGACTTGAAGACCAACCGGGGGCCGCCAGTGGCGCAACAGCCTAAGACGTGCCGGGCGGTCCCGGCCAATCGCGGTATTGAAGCCAAATACCGTAAGGCCCTGCAGCGGCTCATTGCGGAAATGCACGCGTCGGTCGAATACTGGCTAACCGCGGCTTATCGCAAAGACCCGCCGCGCATGGCCGCCTTGGTTGAACAGGCGCAAGACGCCATCTTGCTAGGTGCTGACGCCAGCCCGTCCGGCAAAATCAAACGCATCCTTGACGAACTGGCCCGCCGGTGGACCAAGCGGTTTGAAGACTACGCCCCCAAGCTGGCGGAAGCCTATTTGCAAGGTATGTTCAAGGCCAGCGACTCCGCATTCCGGCAAGCCCTCAAGGAAGCGGGGTGGACCGTTGAATTCAAGATGACGCCCGCGGTACGCGACGCCTTCAATGCCAGCCTTGAGGAAAACGTTGCCTTGATTCGCTCTATTCCCGAAAAGTATTTGCAGCAGGTTGAAGGCGTGGTTATGCGCTCCTACAGCGCCGGCCGTGACCTGGCGACCATGGTCAAGGAGCTAAAGCAACTTTACCCGGCGGCCAGCCATCGGGCGGAACTGATAGCCCGGGACCAATCGAACAAGGCGAACGCCGTCGTCAACCGCGCAAGGCAAATGGAACTTGGCATAACGGAAGCCATTTGGATGCACAGCCACGCCGGGAAGAATCCGCGCCCTGACCATGTGACAGCAAACGGGAAAAGGTATAAAATCGCGGAAGGTTGCCTAATTTCCGGGGAGCATATCCAGCCCGGAGAGGAAATAAATTGCCGATGCACAAGTCGGCCGATACTGCCAATTTAGATAGGAATATCCCATGAGCAACATTACTACTGCAGACATTACGGGGGTTTTTAACCTCGACACCGGGTGGCTTATCGGTATCGCGCCGAAAGGGGTGAACGACGTAACTTACCTGGCCGGGCAGGATACTCAAACCGACGGGCTCCCGGTTACGTCGAAAACCGACCCTCTCACCGGGAGGAATAGATTTTCGATCACTGACGTTGGCGAAGCGCAAGTAGCCGTCGCGGCTCCGCTTGTGTCGTGGGCGGCATCGGAAGGCACTCTCGCGCTTATCTCTGTAAATGGTGCGCCTGAAGCCGTCGGGCGAGGCGACTACAGCGATGCAATCAAGGCCGCGCCGCTGAAATGCACGTTCAAAGCCAGCACGTCTTACAACGCTGAATTCAACCTGACCACTGGTGTTAGCTTTGCGCAGTTGCGCACAATGCAAATCCCGTTCAAGTTTTCGAGCAATGTCGGATTTGTCGACGGTGTCAATCCTATTCAAATCTGGATTTACTCGGCAGACTTTACGAAATCAGCGAAGGCGCGGATTGAACTTGGAAATTTTCGAGCAAACAAATGGAACATGATTAGTTTTGCTGCTGGTGCCGCGACTGAAGGCTGGTCATTTTCTGGTGGATGGACTGCAACGACTGACCTTGACGCTGAAATTGTTACCCGGCTTCGTATCTTCGTGACTGTACCGGCAACGGCTGACGGGGTGACAGTTGAAATCGGGCCGTTGATGAAAAATGCACGGCGCAAGGGCATGGTATCAATCGTCAATGACGGCGAGTACGCAAGCCAGCGGGACTACATCCTGCCAATCCTTGACGGCTATGGTTTGCGCTCATCGTTGGCGCTTGTTGGTGGGAATATCGGCCTTAGCACGACCTACATGAATGAGGCGCAGATCATTGCTGCGTACAACCGAGGGCATGAGTTAATCCATCACACCTTTGATAACAGCAAGGTGAATGGGTACGCGAACGCTACTGACTGGCCTACGCAATCCAGTATTTACAACGACATCGTTGCATCGCAAGCGTGGCGTAGCTCTCGCGGCCTATCTCGCGGCCTGAATTATGCGGTGCATGGCTACACCTGTCCTTTTGCGCAAACCGTGGCGCAAGCGCGTCAGGATTTAGTCTCAGCGGCTTATGAAGCGGCGGGAATAAAGGCGATACGGTTGATGAGTCCGGTCTATAACCGTACTCAGCCAATTTGCGGAGCGTTCGACCCACTGCTCGTTCAGGGGGCGCTTGGGGTGACGAACACCACAACCGTGACAGACTTTCAAAATGTAGTCAATTGGGCAATATCGCGGGGTGAGTGGGCTGTTATTACCTTGCATCGTTCTGTCATCACTGCCCCCGCTGCCCTTCAGGTATTGAACGCTGACCTTGATACGGCGATGGCGTACCTAGCCGGGAAGGTGCGCAGCGGTGAGGTTGATTGCTTGCCGTTTGGCGAGGCTGCTCAACAGTTCGGTTTCTAATCCCCTCGATTCAAATTTCGACAATCTCAGCACGATGACCATAAATTTACGCATGCAACTAAGTTGGCCGTTTTACTGGACGGCCAGCGGAGCGGCGACGTATTTCGACCTTCCGCCTGGTGACTGGTACGGTATATATTGCGCCTACAGCCTTTAATGCTCATAATCCAACATTATGCCGACCATGAAATTAGCCTTTGACCGAAGCGCCCGCCGGATTGATGCCGACGGACGGCTTCACGTCGACCGCTCCCATATTTCAAAGGCCACGGTCAACCCGTATTACGGCAAGGAGATTCCGGGCTATGAAGCCTTGGGCCTGCAGCCGGATACGGTTTACCGCTTGTTCCGCGACCCTGTGGAATTGGAGCGCGGGGCGGCCACATTCGCCCGGCTCCCCATTCTTTCCGAGCATGTACCCGTTACCGTTGAAGCCCCGCGGCCTGATTTGGTCGTCGGCGCCATCGGCTCCGAAGTTGTTTTTACGGCCCCGTATCTCGACGCCGACCTTTGTGTTTGGGACGCGACGGCCATCGCGGGCATAGAAACTGATAAAGTACGCGAATTATCCTGTGCGTATCGTTACGTACCCGTTATGGAGCCCGGCGAATTTGAAGGCCAGCCCTACGACGGACGCATGACGGAAATACAGGGCAATCACCTGGCATTAGTTGAGGTTGGCCGTGCCGGGTCCGACGTGGTAGTGGCCGACCGAAACCCTTTCATACTCAAGGAATCCGCCATGAAAATGAGCAAGCTGGGCAAAGCCCTCTTTGCGGCATTGTGCGCGGCCTCTCCTGTGCTTGCGGCGGATTCCGCCTTGCCGGCGCTGGTAGGCAATGCCAACCGCAAGACCTTCAAGAAGGATGATGTTAAGGCCAAGCTGCTGGCCCTCGACGCGTCCATCGACTCCAATCAACTCGACGCCGTTCTCGACGCAATTCTGGACGTGGAGCAAGACCCGAAGCCGGTCGAAACCCGGGCCGCCGCCGCGGACGAATCGCCAGCCGACAAGCTCCGTGCCCTTCTGGCCGGCAAGGTTGACGACGCCACGCTTGAAGCCGCTTGCGGTCTTCTGGCTGCCCCGGCCGCCGACGAAAAGCCGGAACCGGGCATGAAGAAGGAAGAAGTCGACGCCGCCATGGACAGCTTGCGTAAGGAATTGCGCGAAGCCGAAGAAGCCCGCCGCGATGTTCGCGCCGTTGTGGGCGACGTCATGGGTATGGACTCCGCCGCCGCGGTCTATGGCTTCGCCCTGGACCACATGAAGGTGGACCGCGCTGGTGTGGAAGGTGCCCCGGCCCTTCGCGCCTTGTTCAAGGTTGCCGCTTCCCACAAGGTCGCCGCGCCCGTGCATGTTGCTCAAGACTCCGCCGGCCTGGCCGCGAAGTTCCCGGGCGCCGCACGTTTCCGTAACGCCTAATAGGAGGTAAATACCATGGGCTTTCAAACTCAAGTTAACGCACAGCAGGCCCCGGCTTGCGCTGGCGACTTCGCTTCGGCCAATCCCCGGGCGGCTACCGTGTCCCCGGAAGGCGGCTTTGTTGCTGGCGCCGCTGGCGTCACCGTTGGCCGCTTCGCCTGGATTCAATCCGACGGCGTTACCGTGCTGAATACCGGCACCGGCAAACCCGACGGCTTCATTCACCGCGACCAACAGGCGCTTATTTCGACCTACCTGGCCGAAAGCGGCAACCTGATTCCGGTCGGCTTCCCCGTCACGCTCATGCGTACCGGCGATTACTACGCCCTGGCGAATGGTTCCGCCGCGGCCAAGGGTGAAAAGGCTTACGCCAAGTTCCAAGACGGTTCCGTCCGCTTTGAGCCGACCGCGTCCGCCCCCGCTTCCGCTTCCATCACCGCCGCACAATCTGGCACGACGCTTACGGTTTCCGCCGTTGGCTCCGGCGCCCTGAGTGTTGGCGATCGGGTCACGCAAGCCAGCGGCACCCCGGCTTACATCACCGCCCAACTGACCGGCACCGCGGGCAGTACCGGCACCTATACGCTGAGTGTTTCGCAAACCGTTTCCAGCGGCGCCGCGACGGCAACCAGCTACATTGAAACCGACTTTGCTTGTTCCCGTGATTCGGCATCCGGTGAACTGGCGGTCATGTCCTTTTAAGGAGCGACCAGCATGAACCCGATTCTCCAAGCTCTGATGGGCCGTGCCGGTATCCACTTCATGGGCGTCAACGCCGACTTCCAAGCGGAGGGCGCCGCAATGGGCCTTCGCTACGCGCAAGACGGTTTCGCATGCGATGCACAGCCGACCCTGATTACCACCAGCAATGCCGGCATTCCGGCGTTCCTCTCGACCTACATCGACCCCAAGCTGATTGAGGTTTTGGTATCGCCCATGAAGGCGGCCGAAATCGTGGGCGACGAAGTCAAAAAGGGCGATTGGACCACCGAAACGGCAATGTTCCCGGTCGTGGAATCCACGGGCGTTACGTCCGCCTATGGCGATTACAGCGAAAGCGGTAATGCCGGGGTGAACTCCAACTTCCCGCAACGCCAGTCGTTCCATTACCAAGTCATGACCCAATGGGGTGAACGTGAGCTGGAACGCGCCGGCCTGGCCCGTATTGATTGGGCCAACCGCGTCAACATCGCGTCCGCTCTGACCCTGAACAAGTACCAAAACAAAACGTACTTCTTCGGCGTTTCGGGCCTGCAAAACTATGGCTTGCTGAACGACCCCGGCCTGTCCGCCGCTGTAAGTCCGATTACCAAAATCGCTGGCGGCACCAGTTGGGCGAACGCTACGGCGCAAGAAATTAACGCCGACATTCAAAAGCTGTACAAGCAGCTTCAAACCCAAGCCAACGGCCTGGTCGAACTCGATACCAAAATGACTTTGGCAATCTCGCCAATTTCGGAAGTGTATTTGACCAAGACCACGGACTTTAACGTCAACGTCGCGGACATTCTGAAAAAGAATTTCCCCAACCTGACAATCAAGACCGCGCCGGAATACTCCACCGTTTCGGGCGAATTGGCCCAACTGATTGTGGACGACATGGAAGGCCAGCGCACCGCGTCTTGCGGCTTCACCGAAAAAATGCGGGCGCATCCGATTGTGGTCGGCGCTTCCAGTTTCAAGCAGAAGAAGTCGCAAGGCACCTGGGGCACGGTCATTTTCCGCCCGTTCCTGATTGCCCAAATGCTGGCAATCTAAGCAGCAACCCGGGGGCTTCGGCTCCCGGGCTTTTCACCATCTAGGAGAGTAACGAACATGGCTACCGTAAAAACTGTGCTGATTTGCTGCAAACTGCCCCACGGCCTCATTCTCGACCACCCCTTGGACGTGTCCAAGAAAGTGGAACTTGCCGGCTTGAACAAAGCAATCATCATTGGCGCCGATTGCGCCACGACCCCGGTCGACGGTGAGTTTTGGGAAACCTGGAAGACCGTCCACAAGGACCATCCGGCCATCAAGTCCGGTGCCATCTTTGAAGCCCGCACGACCGAAGAGGTCAAGGCCAAGGCCAAAGAATTGAAGGAAGAAAAAACCGGCTTTGAAGCCATGCCGCAAGAGGCTATGGGCGTCAAGGTTGCTGATACCAAGGAGTAAGCGAAATGGCCGCCGTTGTATTCGACCCGACCGCATTCAAAGCGCGTTACCCCGAATTCGCGGCGGTTCCTGACGCTACGCTTACGGCCTGCTTCATGGAAGCCGGCTTGTATCTGTCCAATGCGGACAATTCGCCCGTGCAGAATCTTACCCGCCGGGCGACCCTTTTTAACATGCTGACCGCGCACGTCGCCTATCTTGGCGGCCTTCTAAGCGCGGACGGCATGCCGCGGCCCGTGGGGCGCGTTTCGCAAGCCAGTGAGGGGTCGGTATCGGCTTCCTTTGATGACGTAGCGGCGACGCCTGGTTCCGGCGCCTGGTTCCGGCAAACCCAATACGGGGCCGCCTTCTGGCAAGCGACAAGCAGCTTGCGCGGCTTCCGTTACCTGGCACAGCCAACGAGGTATTGACCGTGGCCGACCACTTCCTACACGGCGCCGACGGGGTATCCAAAGCCCTGGAAGAAATCGCCCGCAAGATGGGCGGCGGCGAAGTGGCGGTCGGCTTCATGGAAGGCGCAACGTACCCGGACGGAACGCCGGTCGCTGCCGTGGCCTTCTGGAACGAATACGGCGGCCCCGGGCGCCAGCCCCGCCCCTTCTTCCGCCAAATGATTGCCAAGGAGTCCCCCACATGGGCGCCCAAAATGGCGAAGCTGGCGAAGGCGACGGAGTATGACGGCCCCAAGGTGCTGGCCCTGATGGGCGAAGATATCAAGGGCGCCTTGCAGCAAAGCATAAACGACTTCACGACCCCGGCGTTGAAGGAAAGCACGGTCGAAGCCAAGGGCTTTGCCAAGCCGCTTATTGACACGTCCCACATGCTCAACAGCATTGCCTATGAGGTAAAAGAGTAATGGACTTGCGCGGCATCGCCAATGGTGTGACCACCGCGGTCAACCCGAACAAAACCGTTACCGTGTTGCGGTCGACGGGCTACACCATTGGCGCCGGCCGCAAGCAGGTTCCCAGCTACGCCGCCCCGGTAAGTGGCCCGGGGCAAATTCAAGCGCTCGACGCCAACGATATCAAGCAGCTTGACGGCCTGAACATTCAAGGCACCATCCGGGCTATTTACTTGCGCGGGGCGCTGGCCGGCGTCGTGAGGCCGGACGGGACCGGCGGGGACTTGGTGCAAATCGACGGGCAAAATTGGCTTGTGGTCAAGGTGCTGGAAGGCTGGCCGACTTGGACCAAGGCCGCCATTGTGTTGCAGGGGGATTGATGTACACCGCAAGCATTACCGTCGACCAAGTAATTGACGCCCTGGCGGCCTTTCTCGCCCCCTTCGTGCCCGGCGCCGAAGTTGTCCGGGCGCAAGTCAACCGCGTGGCGATGCCGCCTAATCCGTGCGTCATTCTTACCGAAATGATGCAAGTTGACTTGACCGTCCCGGCCACGGAATACCAGCCGGACGACGGGACTGCCACAATCTACGGCCCGTCGCGCATCGACGTGCAAATTGACTTTTACGGGGCGCAAGCTGGTGAGTTTTGCAAGACCGTAAAAACCGCGTTCCGGTCGCATTGGGGGTTTGCCCATTTCCCCGCGAACATTAAGCCGCTGTACACGTCCGACGGCATTCAGGCCCCGCTTGTTACGGGGGAACAGCAGTATGAACGCCGATGGACGTTGACGGTATCTTTGCAATACAATCCAATTGTTACGGTCCCCCAAGACTTTGCCGACGTGCTTGCTCCAAACAAGATTTTGCCGGTCGACGTCGTGGCTCCGTAATTGCGGATTACCACTTATTTAACGAGGTGAACAAATGACTATCCCGGCAAGTGACATTGTTGTCGTCAACCCCGGCGTCGTTGGTTCCGGCGGTAATCCGCTGGCTCTTAACGGCGTCATGCTTTCCCAATCGGCATACCTTCCGACCAACGCTGTGCAATCCTTCGCCAGCGCGGACGCCGTAAGCGCCTTTTTCGGCCCCGCTTCCGCGGAGTACGCACTAGCGCAAACCTACTTCCTGGGCTTCGATAATTCGACCGTCAAGCCCGGCACCCTGCTTTTTGCGCCGTTCGTGGCGACCGCCCGTGCGGCCTGGCTGCAATCCGGTTCCCTGGTCGGCATGACCCTGGCGCAACTGCAAGCCCTTTCCGGCATCCTTACTGTGACCATGAACGGCACCGTGAAGACGTCGACCAGTATCAACCTGGCAACGGCTACCAGTTTCAGCGACGCGGCCACGAAGATTGCCGCCGGCTTCACTGGCGGCCCGACTGTCACCTGGGACGCCATCAAGTCCGTTTTCATTCTGACTTCCAGCACCACGGGCGCCGCTTCCACCATGACCGAAGCGACCGGCACCCTGTCCGCCGGCCTCAAGCTGACCAGCGCGACCGGCATGCTCCTTTCCCAAGGCGACGACGTTGATACGCCGGCAACCTGCATGGATATGGTCAAGAGCAAAACCCAAAATTGGGTCGACTTCATGACCATTTGGGAGCCCGTGACCGCGGACAAAACTAACTTTGCCGTTTGGACGAACGCGCAAAATCAGCGTTACGCCTATATCGTTTGGGACACCGACGCGCAAGCCATTATCAACGGTTCGACTACGAACTTCGGATACTTGGCGAAAACCGCGGCATACGACGGCGTCGTCCCGGTCTACAACACCAAGGAGCTTGCGGCCTTCGTGCTGGGCTCCGTGGCGTCCATCGACTTTAGCCGCACCAATGGTCGCATTACGGCCGCCTTCAAGTCCCAACCGGGCTTTACGGCCACTGTGACCGACCAGCAGATTGCCGCCAACCTCTTGGCGAACGGCTATAGCTTCTATGGCGCCTACGCGACGGCCAATGACAATTTCAACTTCCTGTATAACGGCCAAATGACCGGCAAATGGAAGTGGCTGGACACCTTCGTGGACCAAGTCTACTTAAACAGCCAATTCCAACTTGCGCTTATGACCCTGCTTACTCAGGTCAAGTCGATTCCGTACAACGAAAGCGGCTATAGCCTGATTCGTGCGGCCATGATTGACCCGATTACGGCGGCCCTGAATTTCGGCGCCATCCGTGCGGGCATCAGCATGTCGGCTTCCCAAAAGGCGCAGGTTAACCAAGCCGCCGGCCTGGACGTTTCGACCATCATCGAACAGCAAGGCTATCACTTGCAAATCCTTGACCCGGGCGCCCAAGTTCGCGGCAACCGCGGCACGCCGGTAATTAACTTCTGGTACACGGACGGCGGCGCCGTGCAGAAGATTACCGTCGCATCCATCGACATTATGTAATCGGGGGCCAGCAAAATGGACAATTCCACTATCACCAGCGCGAACAGCGTTTTTACCATCGTGGTTGCGGGCCTCTTCCCGTCACCCGTTCAACTCAAGGGCTACGCCAGCGACAAGGCTTTCACCACGGAAGCGGTCGACCTGGCAGAGGTCCAAATGGGCGTCGACGGGCGTATGACGGCGGGCTATGTCCCCAACCCCACGAAGCAAACCGTTACGCTGCAGGCTGACAGCCCCAGCAAGGACATTTTTGCCGCAATCGTGCAGGCCATGAAGACGGCCCGGGAAGTGTTCTATATCTCCGGTTCCATTTCGTTACCTTCGACCGGCGAATCCTTTACGCTTACCCGCGGTGTGCTGACGAACGCCAAGCAGATTCCGGACGCGCAAAAGGTCTTGCAGCCGGTCGACTACGTCATTACCTGGGAGTCGGTCAACCGCTCCTTGCTGTAACCAGTTAGCCCCGGGCAGGCCCACAAAGCCGCGTTGCCCTCTCCCGACGCACGCCCGGGGCACCTATCACCAAGGAGAGGTTCACGATACGGAGAGGTATCACCATGGCACGCAATACAGCGAATTACACCGTTACCGACGAAGGTCGGGACCAAGGCAAGGTTTTTGTACTTACGGAAATGCCCGCCAGCCGGGCGGAATCCTGGGCAATGCGGGCGCTTCTGGCCCTCATGGCTGGCGGTGTGGAAGTCCCGCCAGGCTTTGACCGCATGGGCATGGCCGCAATGGCTGAAATGGGCATTAAGGCCCTTGTCGGCCTGAAATGGGAGGTTGCGGAACCGCTCCTAGCCGAAATGTGGTCGTGCGTTCAAATCATGCCGGACCCCACGAAGCCGCACGTTATCCGCAATCTCATTGAAGATGACATAGAAGAGATTACGACCCGCATCAAGCTACGGGCCGAAGTGTGGAAGTTGCATACGGGTTTTTTGAAGGCCGTCGTCCACTCAATCTCCGAAGGCTCCCGGCCGGCGGCGGCCAGCAAAAAGGGTTCGCGGAATACGTGAACATTTCGGCCCCCATAGCGACGCTACTGTCCAAACGCATGGCAACGTTGCATGAATTGGATACGGTCTATGGGGTCCAAGACGTCTACGATATGCTAGAGGTAGTAACGATAGACGACTACAATAACGCCTTGGCGAACCGGGAATAATCCACATGGCTACAATTATCGACAGCTTACTGGTAAAACTTGGCCTTGACTCTTCGGAGTTTGAGGCCAAGAAGTCCAAGGTCGACAAGGGCCTTAAGGATACCGGCGCCGAAGCGGAAAAGACCGGGTCGAAACTCAAGAAGTCCGGAAAGGACGGCGCCGACGGCTTTGAGAATGTAGCCAAAAGCGCCGCCAAATTCCTTGCCATCATCGGCGGGACAATGGCCGTAAAGCGGTTCATTGAAAACCAGATAGAAGCAAACGCGGCCCTTGACCGCTTCGCGCAAAACCTCGACCAAAGTGTCAATAGCATTTCCGCATGGTCCAATGCCGCCGAACTGGCCGGCGGGACCGGGGAAGGCTTGCAAGGCACTATGGACATGCTCAGTAAGTCGCAAACTGAATTGCAGCTTACCGGGCAATCCTCCCTTATCCCGTATTTCTCCGCGCTGGGCATGAGCCTGGCCGATACGCAAGGCAAAGCCCGCCCCGTCAATGACCTGTTGCTAGACCTGTCCGACCGCTTTAGTAAGATGGACCGGACCACGGCCAACAACATGGGCCGCATGATGGGTATTGACCAAGGCACCATGCAACTTTTGCTTAAGGGGCGGTCGGAAGTTGAATTGATGATTGCCCGGCAAAAGGAGTACGGGGCCGTAACCAAGCAGCAAGCCGAAGAGGCCAGCCGCTTGCGTAACGCCATGGTTTCCAGCCGGCAAAGCTTTGAAGCGTTCGGCCGCGAATTGCTGTCGGCCGCTACTCCGGCGCTGGAAAAAATGTTTGCCATTTTCGCGGACTTCGGCGCCTGGATTCGGGAAAATAAGGAATTCGTGCAAACGTTCCTTACCATCATTGCCGTCGGCCTGGCGGGCATCGCCGCGGCTACGATTCCCATTAACCTGACTGTGGTCGCCGTGCTGGCACTGGCCGCCGCAATCGCCGCCCTGTGGCAAGATTACCAAACGTGGAAACGCGGGGGCGATAGCTTCATTGATTGGGGCAAATGGGAACCCGGATTTAAGGCCGCCGGCCAGGCAATCAAATGGCTTAAGGACTTGTTGGGCGACATGGTGTACCGTGCAATTGCCGCGGCCGACGTGCTGTCCGCCGTGTTTGAACGCGATTGGAAGCGGGCCAAGTTCGCCGCCGGGGAATTCTTGAGCGGCAACGGCAAGAAGTATGGCGCCGAAGAAGCCCCAGCACCCCCGGGCGCCCCCGGTTCCCCGGCTCCGGCCGCCGCCCCCTCCGGTACTGTCAATTCCACCGGCAAGAGCCCGGCCGCCGCCCCCTCCGGTACTGTCAATTCCACCGGCAAGAGCCCGGCCGGCGGCGCCAAGGAAGAGCAAGCCGCAATGGCCTATTTTCAGGCCCAAGGCTGGTCGCGGGAGCAGGCTGCAGGCTTGGCCGCCAACATCAAGCGGGAAAGCGCCTTTAGGGCGGACGCCGTGGGCGACAACGGCAAGGCGTATGGCATCGGCCAATGGCACCCCGACCGGCAAGCCGTCTTCCAAAAGGTCTTTGGCAAACCGATTCAAGGGTCGTCAATTGAAGAGCAAATGGCCTTCATGCAATATGAATTGACCCAAGGTAACGAACGCAAAGCCGGAAACTTGCTTAAAGGTGCGACGCGGGCGGACGAAGCCGCGGCCATCGTGTCCAAGCACTACGAACGCCCGGCTGACCGGGAGGGTGAAGCGGCCAAGCGGGGACAAATGGCCCTTGCAATGCTCGGGGGCGTGCCTGGCGCCTCTCAGGCGGCCGTCGGGGCTGGTGCGGTGCAGGTTGCCCAAGCAAACGCCGCCGCGGCCCCTGGCGCCACGTCCAAGAGCGTTGAAACCCACATTGGGGAGGTCAAGGTATACACGGCCGCCACGGACGCCAACGGCATTGCCAAGGATATGGGCAAGTCCCTGGATTACCTCTTTACCTCTCAAGCAAATTACGGGTTGACCTAATATGGCGCTTATCCCTTTCCCCAACGTACCGAAGTTGCCAGGCGTGCCGGCGCTTCCCCGGTCGCCAAACTTCCCGCCGGCCGTTCGCGCGGGCCTTGGGTTGCTGCAGGGGATGCTGTGGCGCATTTTCCAAGTGCAAACCCGCTGGGGTATTTTTGACAGCAAGGGTAAGCCGCTTGGCGACCCGTCAAAGTTCACGGGGCTGATTGGCAACGCACTGGAAGCCGCCGGCCTGGGCTCCGTGCTGTCCACCGGGTCCGTGGATTATTCCAAGGAAACCCGCGTAAGCGACTTCCCCCTTGAGGGCGGCACGTTCGCCAGTTACAACAAGGTCGAAACCCCGGCGGCGCCCCAAGTGGTCCTTTGCATGCAGGGTAGCGAAAGCAACCGCCGCACCTTCCTGGAAGCGGTCGACAAGGCGTGCAAGTCGACGGACCTTTACAGCGTAGTGACTCCGGAAGTCACCTATATCAATTACGCCGTCGAGCGGTACAACTACGCCCGCCACAATTCCAAAGGTGCGACCCTTCTGATTGTGGAAATCACGCTTAAGGAAATCCGCCAAGTATCGGCGCTTTACACCACGTCCAACAAGGGGCAGGTTGACCAGCCGAAGGATGCCAGCGCAACACCGCAAGCCGATAACGGCAAGGTGCAGGCGCAAACGCCCCAGCCTTCGACGCTCAAGAGCATTGCCAACAAATTGCCGGGCCTGGCGGAAAAGGCCGGCAACTACCTTCAAGGGCTGGTGAAATAATGCAATCCGTACCCCTGCAACCCGTCCCCTCCCAATCGACCAAAGTTGTTTTGGGCGGCCAGAATTGCCAAATCTACGTGTACCAGAAGCCGCAAGGCGTCTTCGTGGATATCAACGCGGACGGCGTCGACATTTCGGTTGGCACCATCGCCCGGGACGCCGTGCCGCTCATATCCCGAGAGTACGCCGGGTTTGCCGGAAACTTGCTTTTTATCGACTCCCAAGGAAGCGGCGACCCCAGCTATGACGGCATGGGATCCCGCTTCGACTTGGTCTATTTGACGGCAGAAGAATATGCCCTCATTTGAGAATAAAAAGGCGCTCCGCTTTGTCATTACCTTGGGAACGGGCAAGTTTGGTTCGTCCGACAATGACGTCGTAACGCTGCAAGGCTTCCGAGCAACCGCGGACATTGACAAAGCCGGCGGCATGATGATGGGCACCCTACGCGCCAAAATCTACGGCGTGAAGCAAGCGGACATGAACAGCATTACGACGCTGCAATGGAAGCCCGGTACGCTGATTCCCAACACCGTGGAAGTTTTCGCCATTGACGGCGCCGCGGAAACGCTGGTATTTGCCGGCAACATCGTCAACGCTTGGGCTGACTATCAAGGCATGCCCGACGTGTATCTTCACATTCAGGCGCAAGCGGCGTTCTTCAATTCCTTAAAGGCTATCCCGCCCCGGAGTTTCAAGGGGCGCGTCGACGTTGCCAGTGTCATGGCGCAAATTGCCCGCGACCTTGGCTACACTTTCGAGAATAACGGCGTTACCACGCAACTGGTCGACGTCTATCTGCCCAATACCGGCATGGAACAGGCCAAAGACCTGGCGCGGGCGGCCGGGTGCGACATGTACCTTGACGACAAGATATTGGCAATCACGCCCCCGAACGTGCCCCGCCGGGTCATTATTCCGCTCATTTCGCCCGCGTCCGGCCTGGTTGGCTATCCGACCTTTGACGGTGTGGGCGTCAATTTCCAAACACTATTTAACCCGGCCGTTACGTTCGGCGGTTCCATCAAGTTGGAAACGGACGTACAGCAGGCGGCCGGCGAATGGGTTGTAACTTCGGTCGGCCATCGGCTGGAATCCGAAAAGCCGGGCGGCGCCTGGTTTTCAAGAATAAGGGGTAACGCTAATGGCCTCGCAGTCGTCGGACGCTAACAGCATCCCCAGCGGCCAGGTTAAGCCGGCCAGCACTTGGGGAGAGTTCAACAATATTGCTTTCATGGTGCAACAGGCGCTAGGAAAGATGCAAACCGCGACCCTGGTCCGGATTGAATCTTGCACGAACGCGGGCGGCGTGTCCCCCGTGGGCTATGTCGACGTCACTCCCATGGTCAACCAGCTTGACGGCCAGGGCAACCCGACGCCCCATGTGACAATTTACAACGTGCCTTATTTCCGGCTACAGGGCGGTGCCAATGGCGTAATCATTGACCCGCAAAAAGGGGACATTGGGGTCGCCGTCTTCGCGTCCCGTGACATTTCGCAAGTCAAGACAACCAAGAAGCAAGGCAACCCGGGGAGCCATCGCCAATACAGCTTTGCCGACGGCATGTACCTTGGCGGCATGCTCAACGGTACGCCGACGCAATACGTCCAATTCAGCGCCGCGGGCATCAAAATTCATTCCCCGACGGCCGTGGTCATTGATGCCCCGGTCGTTGAAATCGACGCCGCTACGTCTTGCACTGTCAATACGCCAACCTTCACGGTCAACGGTTCAACCGTGCTTAACGGACCCTTGAGCCAAGGCAAAGGGAGTGCCGGGGGCGCCTGTGAAATGCTTGGACCACTCAACGTCGTCAACGATGTTGTTGGACAGGGCAAGAGCCTTCATAATCACGTCCACGGGGGAGTTCAAACCGGGGGCGGTAACACAGGGGCGCCAGTATGACGCAATACAACACGCTTTTGCTTGACCAAGGGCAATGGGATTTGGTCATAGACAGCGCCGGCAATATCGCCATGGCGACGCCCCCTTACGCCTTGGCCCAAGACGTTGCAAGCGCCGTGCGCCTGTTCCTGGGGGAACTGTGGTACTCCACGAAAAAGGGCATTCCGTACTTTGAAGACGTGCTAGGGCACTTGCCGCCGCTGTCACTTATGACGGGCTACATTGAGAAAGCGGCGCTAACAGTTCCCGGCGTCGTGTCCGCTCAATGTATAATTTCGGCATTCGACTCCCGCGAAATTACGGGGCAAATCCAATTTATTGACGAAACGGGAGCGGCTAACAATGTCACTTTCTAGCGTTCCAAAAATCCAGTTTACGCCGGCTGGCCTTGTCATTCCCGCGGAAACTGCCGTATTGGCGGGCGTTCAAGACGACATTAACGCCGCCTTTGGGGGCGGGCTCAATCCGGCGCTTGAAACGCCGCAAGGCCAACTTGCTTCCAGCCAGGCCGCGATTATCGGAGACAAGAATAACGAATTTGCATTATTCGTGAATCAAGTCGACCCGCAATATTCCGCCGACCGCTTCCAAGATGCCATTGCCCGCATTTACTTCCTGACACGCAAGCCGGCCACGCCGACCACGGTGCAGGCCACGCTTGGCGGCATCGCCGGTACTGTCATTCCCGGCGGCACCTTGGCCCAAGACACCAGCGGCAACACCTACGCTTGCGCGGGCGACGTCACCATCGGGTCGACCGGAACCGTTACGGCCGAATTTCAAAACGTTGCTACCGGCCCCATTCCGTGCGCGGCTGGCACCCTTACGCAAGTGTACCAAGCGGTCCCGGGCTGGGACACTATCACGAACGCCGCCGACGGTACGCTGGGCTCCGACGTTGAAAGCCGGGCCGACTTTGAGTACCGCCGGAAGAATTCGGTCGCCAAGAATGGCACCGGGACACCCCAAGCCATTTACGCGGAGGTTTTCGCCCTGGCTGACGTTCTCGACGTCTATGTCAAGGACAACCCCACGGGCTCCGCTGTCAATACCGGGTCGACCAATTACCCCATTGCTGCCCATTCGGTCTATGTGGCCGTTGTGGGCGGCGCCGACGCGGACGTTGCCGCGGCCATTTGGCGCAAGAAGGATTTAGGTTGCGATACCAACGGCAACACGTCCGCAACCGTGGTCGACGCCAGCGGCTACAGCTACCCCCAACCCTCCTACGTTATCAAATTCCAGCGGCCGGCGTCCTTGGCCGTAAAGTTTGCGGTTCGCATTGTCAACGACCCCAGCTTGCCGTCGAACATTGTAACGCTGGTGAAGAATGCCATTATTGCCCGCTTCAACGGGGCGGACGGAACAACCCGGGAGCGTATCGGGGCGACCATCCTGGCAAGCCGTTACTATGGCGCCGTTGTTTCCGTGGCGTCCAACGTGTCTTTGCTCGACGTGCTGATTGGCACCAGTTCCCCCACACTGACGCAAATTAATGTTGGGATTGACCAGCGGCCGACCATTAGCTCCGCGGATATCTCCGTAAGCTTGGTGTAAGCCATGATTGACGTCGAAAAAACCATAATCAGCCAGTACGCGAATAGCGCGACGATTGTCCAACTTGTTCAAAATATGAACCAGTACGTCGACCCGCGGGCGGACTTCGACGGCTTCTTCGACTACGTGTGGAACGTTGAAAGCGCCCAATGGTTTGGCCTGGATATTTGGGGGCGTATCGTCGGCATTTCGCGGGAACTGTTGATACCGGACGCCCCTAACTTCTTCGGGTTCAATGATGCCTTGCCGGGCTCTTACACTTTTGGCGACCAGCCATTCTATGACGGCACGGCGCCGGCCACTTCGACTTATTTGCTTGCCGACGACGCCTATCGGCAATTGATTCTAGTCAAGGCGCTGGCGAACATTTCGGCCACAAACGCCCCGGCGATAAATCAACTTTTGCAAAATATGTTTGCCGGCCGCGGGCGTTGCTACGTCAACGACTTGGGGGGTATGGCTCTACGGTATACCTTTGAGTTTGACTTAACCCCCTATGAGTTTGCTATTATGACGCAATCGGGCGCCTTGCCGCGTCCGGCCGGCGTGAATGCTTCACTTTTCCAAAGCGCCTTGCCTTTGTTCGGGTTTTCGGAGGCTGGGGTATCGGCCGCGCCCTTCGGGCAAGGCGTATTTGTTCCACAAGGGGCCACGAATGCAGCTAACTAACACCCCGGGCAAACTGGTTTTGCCCTTCGCCAATGCAGGGGCGAAAAACACCATTCCGACGGAGTCGCAAATTGGCATTACCGCTGGCGCCGCATCCCTGGTCGACGGCTTCCCCCCGCTGACCCGCACGCCGATTGCCGCCGGAGGCGTCCCGCCTTCTGGCTTGGACATGAACGGAATTTTATTTGGGCTGTCCGCCATCCTTCGTTGGGCCAACGCTGGCGGCGGGTACGCATACGACGCCGCCTTCGCAACCGATAGCAACGTCGGCGGCTATCCGAAGGGTGCCCGCATCATGCGGTCGGACGGCCTGGGCTACTGGTTCAACACGGTCGAAAACAACACCACGGACCCGGAGGCTGCAGGGGCCGCCGCCGCTGGCTGGGTGCCCGACTTCACCAACGGCGTTACCGCTGTCACCATGACAAGCGCAAACGTAACGTTGACCCCCTTGCAGTACGGCAAGCCTATCATTGTCATTACCGGCACGCTTACGGCAAACCTGAATTTGATTTTCCCGGCCATCGTCAATGAGTGGACCGTAATCAATAACACGACCGGCGGCTACAGCATTACGGCAAAGACCGCGGCGGGTACTGGCGTTCAAACGCAATCGGGTAACGTTGTGGGCCTGGTCGGGGACGCAACCAACATTTACGCCAGCGGGTCAAACAAAAACCAGTTTTTTGTAAGTGCCCGCAATTTCATTCAAACTGCAGTCGATGGAACGACCAGCAATCAGGCTGGAATCGAAGCCGTCGTCGCTTACGCTTATGCCATCGGGGCGCAAATCAATTGGGACGCCGGAACATACGTGTCCACGGCGAATATCCCGCATTTCCATGATGTTACCCATACCGGCCCCGGCGTAATTAAACGCGGCTCCGACACCTGGCTTATCAACGGGAAAACCGGAACGCATACGCTCTATGTCGCCACCACGGGGGACAACAATAACGACGGCTTGACTGCAACCCTGCCACGCCTGACGGTTCAATCCGCATTCGATGCGTTGGTCAATTGGTCCGACGCTTTGCTCCGTAACGGCATATTTACCGTGCAGCTTGCCGCGGGAACGTACACCGACGAAACCTATATTTTTGGCTTGCGTAGCAAAAATTCGATCAATCTTAAAGGGCCTAGTGTCGGCGGTTCTCCGAATGTTCCGACCGCAATCATTGATGGAACGACGCCGGGAAGCCGCGGAATTCTGCTGTATTTCCAAGGTTACATGAACGTGGCCGTTCAAGACGTGAAATTGCAAAACGTCACGGCCACGGGTACGGCTTTGGAATTTGATTACCATTGCGTCGGTTGGATGACGAACGTCCACATTCTCAACGGCGGATATAACGGCGTTCAAGCGTCCGTGTGTTCCCGTGTGGCAATGTCCGGCGGCATTATCGACACTTGTCAATATGGTTTCAATGCCTACGGATATTCCACGGTCACGGTCGGTTACGGCGGCGCCGCTGGTGCTGTTGGTACAAACAACCGTCCGCTAATCAAAAATTGCACGACGGCCGGCGTTTGGTTCGCGGGCGGCTTCGGTCATATCGATTACACCGATTTGCAAAATAATGCCCGCAATATCTATTTGACCAACGTAAGCCGGGCGCATGTCATGGGTTGCGCGTGTTCCGGCGCTAGTGTGGCCGACGTGGAATGCGAGGGGGCGTCGACTTGGTACAATGACACGACGATTACTAACACGTTTTCGTCCACGCGCAATTTTGCCCATGGTGGCGGATGCTTTGAGCAAGGCTCAGATTCCTACAAATCCCAATACGACAAGACAAACAACCGTTTCAAATGGGGCGGCAACGCGATTGCGACGCCGCAAGTCCCGTTCCATTTTGAATATTCCGTATCCGGTATTTCCCCGAACAGCAATACCTGCATGTTTGTCGATTCAGCAGCAGATAACTTAATTACCTTGGCCGCCGGAGCGTCCAATTCTGCCGGCCTCGCCTTTGCCAAAGCCGGCGGCGCAAATTTGGAAGGGGAGTTGTACTATTACTTTCCGACGTCGCGTATTTACTTCCGGTCAAGCAATGCCGATCAATACACGATGGATAGCGACGGATTGCAACCGGTTTCCGATAACGCCCGCACTCTTGGCAGCGTGTCGACTCGTTGGTCGGTTGTATATGCCGGCACGGGGACTATCAACACGTCGGACGAACGAGAAAAGACCTTTAGCGACATCATGGACGCCGAAACCAAAGTCGCCTTGGAACTTAAAAAGCTGATTCGTAAATTCCAGTTTAATGACGCTATTGCCGAAAAAGGCGCCGACGGTGCCCGCTATCACTTTGGCGTCGGCGCCCAAAGCGTTGTCGAGGTCTTCAAGAAATACAAGCTTGACCCGAGCAAATACGCCCTTTTCTGTTATGACGAATGGTCGGAGCAAGAAGAGATTGTCGAAACCTGGCCGGACGAACTGGACGAAGAAGGCAATGTAATTCGTGAAGCCGGAAGCCGTGTCGTTGAACCATACCGAGCGGCTGGCAATCGTTTTGGTATTCGCTATGACGAATTGCTTTGCTTCATCGTAGGGGCTATGTAAATGGAATGGTTCAACGGTGCCCGCTGGCGCTTAAGCCTTTCGCATTGCTTTGAAGGGCTTTTGATCCAGATTCCAGTCGCCTTGTTGTTTGGGCTGACGGCGGGCACCGTGGCCGTTATCGCGTGGTATTGGTCCCGCAAGAAGTTGGAAATTGAAATGCTTGCCGGCCACGATCAAAACCCGGTTTCAACTTGGTCGGTCGGCTGGCTCCCATGGACCTGGGATAAGTGGCGGCAGCTTGATTTGTATTTTCCCGCGGTTTCATCGGTCGCCACCCTCTTAATATTCAGTTGGAAATAACATCATGCCAGGGCAGGAAGAAAAAGAAATGTTGGTTCAATTGGCCGAATTGCGACAACAAATGGCTTCTATGAGCAATTCTGTGGACGAAATCAAGTCGGCAGTAAAAGAGGTTTTGGGCCTCGACCGGACAATCGCGGAGCTTTCGGTTCACCACCAGCAAACCGTCCGCGAAATTCAAACCCAATGGAAGAAGATAGACGACCAGCACAAGGCCACGGAAGCGGTCGACAAGAAGGCCGACGAGTATATCAACAAGGCCCGCGGCGCCTGGTCGACGTTGCTTATCCTGGGTTCCCTGGCGCAAGCCGCGTTGCTTGGTTCCATCGCCTACACCTTTACGCACATTCGCACCGCCGAAGACGCCCTATTGCTCTTGAATCAACGCGTCGTGCAAATCGAACAGCAACACAAGGAGGGTAAACCGTGAAAGTCCTTTTCCGCCATCGGCATTTGTTCCTAATCGGCGGCGCCATCCTGGCCGCCATCGCCTCTTTATACACCGACCCCGACAGCGGCTTGTCTACGCTGCTGGGCGGCCTGGCTATCGTGCAAGGCGTTTGGGCCGTGGCCGCCGCACATTGGGGCCGCAAAGCTCTGACGGACTACCCGGAAGCCGACATGCGGCGCTTGTTCGCCAAGGCGTCCGAGGAATCGACCGGCGCCGGCCTGGCGCTTATTGCCCTGGCAATCCTGATTGTCGGCCTTCTGCTGGTCTTCGCCCCGCGGGCGCATGCTGACACCTTGCCGGCCGGTTTCGCCACATATGGGCCGATTCTGAAAGCCGAACAGCGGGCGTACTGGCCCGGCCATCCTGACCCCGCGGCGCTGGCCGCCCTGGTTGAGCAAGAGTCGTGCGCCAGCCGTGCCGCGTGCTGGAATCCCGGCGCCAGGCTCAAGACTTCCCGAGAAGAGGGCGCCGGCATGGGCCAACTTACCCGGGCGTACCGTGCCGACGGCTCCGTGCGCTTTGATGCCCTGGCGGACCTTCGGGACCAGTACGGCGCCGAATTGTCCGGGCTGTCTTGGGATACCGTCTATAAACGCCCCGACCTGCAATTGCGGGCCGTGGTCCTTATGTCCCGGGATGCCGCCCGACCGTTCCGCGGTTCGTCCGGTTGGTTGCATTTCGGGGATGCCGGATATAACGGCGGCGGCGCGGGCGTGCAGAAGGAGCGGCGGGCCTGCAAGCTGTCCAAAGGGTGCGACCCTGGTCAATGGTTCGCCAACGTTGAATTGCATTGCCTCAAGTCCCGGCAACCCCTCTACGGCGGCCGTTCGGCGTGCGATATCAACCGGGAGCATGTGCATAACGTGTTTTTGGTGCGCCGGGCCAAGTACGTCGGGGCCATGTCATGAACCGCCTGGTCGGCATGATTACGGGCAATCCCGCCTTGTTGCTGTGGATTGCTTGCGCCGCGTTCGTGCTGGGGCTATCGTCCGGCGCCGGGGGCGCCTGGTGGGTCCAAGGACTACGCCTTGACGCGGTGCAAGCGAAGTACGACGGGTTTGTTGCCACGGTCAAAGCCGAAGGGGAAGCCGCTAAGAAGCTGGCGGACGCCCAAACGGCCGAAGATAAACGGAAAAAGGAGAGTTCCGACCATGAATATGAAACAACTATTGCCAGCCTTCGCGCTGATGTTAAGCGCATGCGCGACGACCGTACCCGTGGCCGTTTCGTGCCCGCCGCCCCCGCCAGTTCCCGAAATCCTGGAATTGCCTGTTTCGACCGGGCCGAGCTTGAGCAAGCAATACGACGACTTGATTCGGGAGTTTCGGGACTCCTTGAACAAGGCGACGCGGACGCCGTAGGGCTCAATACGGCCCGCGCTTGGGCTGGCGGCATTCGTCCCGATACGTCCCGCGGTAATCCGGCCAAAACCCTTCCCTGACCATTTCGCAATAGTTTTCCTGTTCGGCTTGCTGGTCTTCGTAATCCATAGCGCCAGCAAGCCCCAGCAACAACACCAGCGCCGCCAGAATCGCGGCCATTCGGTAACGGCTCATAGTTCCACCCTGTCCAAAAGTAAGCGGTAAGCGGCCTGCATGCCGGCAATTTGCCCCTTAAGGCCGTCGCGGGCGTTCGCCCTGTAGGTCTTGACCATTTCCGCGGCCACGTCGTCCGGGAGTTCGTGCGGGAACGCCGGGGCCTTCTTGGTTTTGAGGGGGGCCGTCGTTTCTTCCAGCTTGGCGACCTTGGCAATTGCCCGCTTGATGTTCTTGCGGCACTCCGGCGGCTCCGGGTCGTTCGTGTCCCAAGTGAGCCCGCACGGGGCGCAAATCATCTGGTCGCCGTACTGGCGGGCCTGGCAATCGTGGCGCTTCATGGCTGGTCGTCCCGCGGGTTGATTCGGAAAAGCTGGGCGACGCCGATGCCGACCAGCAACCAAAGGGCAACGGCGCCGGCAATCATTTCTTTTGCTCCTTCTTCCATTCCTTGTACCAAGGGGCCATGTAGATTGCGGAGCGGGTCACGCCAACCTTTTGCGCGGCGGCGTAGGGCGTTACGCCCTGTTCCGTCACCATCTTGCGGGCCTTGACCATTGCGGCGGATTCGCGGGCGGCCATTATTCAGCCCCCAACAGTTCGACAAGGCCCTGCAGCGTGTGGCCGGCTTTGCGGATATCCAGCATGCCCCCCTTGTCTTGCTCCCGGGCCAAGTACGCAATGGCCGTGCCCTTCATGTACCCGCGGAATTCTTCGGGCGTGAGCCAGTGGCGCAAGACTTCCCACGGCTGATAGGCGCCAAGCTTCTTGTAATGGTCCCCGCCGACCTGGGTATCCAGCGCCGACAAATGTTCGTCCACCGTGCGGAGCGGTTCGCCGTCGACTTCAAACATCGACGCGACTTCGGCGGTCTTGATAGTCCCCCGGCCGCTGGCCCCTTGGTAACTGGTTTCCTCCGCATTGGACCCGCTGACCACAAACACGGCGCCGGATTCCCGGTCGGTAAGTTTCGTTCCGGTCTTGTAAATCACTTGTTGCACTCCTTTGTAATGTATTCCTGGGCCGCCCAATAATCACTTTTAAATCTCCGGTTGGTTGGTATAGGTGTACTGTAGCTAAATAATTTATCTATGTCAACTGATAATATCCAACGTCCCGCAACATCGCTTCGGCCTTGCCGACGTACCAAGCGTAGTCGATATCGTCCGGGAATTCGTCCGGTAGCGTCATGCACGGCCGGGCACCATAGGAAAGGCTTACCGTGTTGCCGTTACTGGCGTAGACGATGGGGCCAGGCGCTTGCGTGCTGTAGTACCAGCGCACCACCTTTCCCAAGTATTCCGGCGTTTGGGGCTGGAAGCACGCGGCGTATGCTGTGGCCGCTGGTGCCAGCATGTCCCCGCGGCGCCACTTGCGGCCCTCCTTGGTCCATCCGTTGGCCTGCAACGTGCCGACCATATCCATGACCCTGGCACCCTTGCGCGGCCCTTCGCCCCACATTTTGACGCCGCCCCCGTTGACCTTCTGGATGGTAACGAACTTGCGAATATCACGGCACGCGGCAATGGTGTATTCCACGGGCACACCCTTTGCCAAGAATTCCGCCACGGCGTCCGCGCAAATCTCGACGTCGGGGTTTTTCTTTTCAGCCAAACCGGCTTTGGCATATTCCCCTTTGCGCTTCACGTCGTCCGGGGTCTTGATTGCAAAATAGTTGTTCACGTCCCGGGCATAGAGGGCGACGTAATCGTCCGTTTCCATTTCCAAGCCCGTGCGGCGTTGCCATTCAGCAATAAGGTATTCACTGACCTGCAGCTTATCCCGCGGGCAGTCAATGACTATGCCGTCGGTATTGGCCGAAATAACCGGGATTCCGTAAAGTTCGTGCCATTCAATCAGCATCAAAAGGGACAATTGCCCGGTTACTGTTGTTTGAATCAACATGGTCGGCGCAAAAAGAACGCTGTACGGGCTCCCGGTCTTTCCAAAAGTCCCGTTAATCATAATCTTGCCACCTTCGTTGCCGACCCCGGCTTCGGCATATTCATGGCTCTTTGTGTCGCCGGCCTTCTTTAATTTCCCTTGCAAGGCTTTGGCGGCTAGGCGTTCATCCTTAATGGATTCGTACTCTTTGAGGAAGGTCGGCCCAAGGGCGGGCGGCCACTCGCCGGAATTCAAAATTAGATTTGGGTAATAGCTGGCGACGTCCGGCATCCGTATTTGGTTGTTCGGACCACTCACGGCGACTAGTTTTTTCTCCTGGCTGTGCAAGCCCCCAATGCCCATTTTATAGGTCGAACGGTTGACGGTAATTTCCAGCCCTTCAAGCTGTGGCGGCATTTCCACGGCGCCGGACGGCCCTAGCCTAAAGACGGATTCGCGGACCAGTTCCAAGGCCCTTTGCAGTTGCGGGAGCGTGTAGGAAATGAACGGCGGCACCTTGTACCGAAACGCTAAATTCCAATCAATTTCCGGCTTGTAAATGCGTTGCCCAAGGGCCTGTTCACAACGGCGCTTAAGTACAGCCTCCGCGACTTGGGCATCGGACTTGCTCCGGAGGTCCAAGCCGTAGCGATTGCCCAAGGCTTCCCGCTGTTCAATCATCGGCTGCAGGGCGTCAAAGAGGGCTTCCAGCACGGCAAGGTCGTTTTCGCAATACGTGTCGACTTCCACAATCTCCGCTTCCGTGACGTAGTGGCCCGGGTCATAGGGGAGGTCGCGCATTGTCTTACAGTGAATCCGGCCGGCGTACTGCTTTTGGGAACCGGCGCCCGGGGCGACTTCCATGACGTCGATATGGTCCGCGGGGCGCCACTCCGGCAAGCCAAGTTCCCAAGGCTTCACCTTTTCAACGATGATGCGGTCGTTAAGCCATTTCAATTGCTCCGCGGTGTAGCCGGACAGCGCCGCGGTAATCATGGGGACGTCGTAGCGCAAGCCGTTGAAACTGACGGCGCAATAGGCTTCAAACAGCAGCCGAATGCGGGCGGCCGTGGCAAGGTCAAACGCCTGGCCGGCACGTAGCCGGAAGCTGTACGCCTGGCCGCCCTTGGGTCGAAACTTGAGTAACCAATAGTTGGGAAAACACTCTGTGTCGTAGAAGGCCACGGGGCGGGTTGCCGTGGCCGGTGGTGGGGGTGCAATCAGCATGACAAAGCCTTATGAATGCGAGATTCGGCAATTTTTAAATAGTCTTCTGAAATTTCGCAACCGATAAAATTTCTATTTTCAATAAGCGCCATTTTTCCTGTCGTCCCGCTTCCGGTAAATGGATCGAATATTAAGTCGCCTGGATTTGACCACGAAATGATATGGTCGCGGGCTAGACCTTCGGGGAAGATTGCTGGGTGCTCAAATGCAATTTTATCGACCGTCGAATGGTTTACGCCACCTTCATATACCCAAACGCCGCCGCGGGCTTGCATATCATTTAGCGTAACAGTTCGGTCACTTCTGATATTTCCGTTAGGTAATCTTTGTCGGACTTTGTACGTTTTGCCAGCGCCGTTTACGGGAACGTCCATTATCGGATTAAATGTTTTTGGCTTACCCCTACTTAGTACAAACATATATTCAAAGGTATTTTTATACCGATGTTGACGCGGGTCGTAGACGTGAGCTTTTGACTTTTCATAAATCATCGTGTCATGTAAGTTAAATCCAATTTCTTTAAAAAATAACGCCTGCCTGAATGATGTTGCCGACTCGCTTCCATTAATCACACTATCGCCGACAACCCAGACCACCACGCCGCCCGGCTTCGTGATGCGGAACAACTCCAGTGCGATGCTCTCAAAGTTGAATGAATAACCGTTATATGTTCTCAAGTTGTCATATGGCGGGCTAGTTACGGTCAAATCGACACTTTCATCGCCGAACGATTTCATAATTTCGACGCAATCGCCAAGCAACACGTCGCCAACGCAACCGGAATTTGTAATTATCATTTGTCGCTCAAAAGGGAGCCCGGCCCCGAAGGGCCAGGCGGTTGCGATTAGGCCAGCATCAGCCCGTTTTGCACCAGCATTGCGTCGTTCCATCCATGTTGAATGTAGGATTCATAGGGGATGCCTTGCGCCGCGGCCGTCATTTGACGCACGGGAGCGACCGGAGCGGGCGGCGGTGCCATCGGAGCCGGCGGGGGAACCTGCACAAAGCCCGGGTTAGGAGTAACCGGGATGGGCGCCGGGCTAGAAGGGTACGCAGTCGTCGCATATGAACCAACCGGAGCGCCCGGAACTTGTGGTACACCAGCGGGCGGGGCGTAAGCAGCATTCGCAGGGGCCAAAGGGGCGCCAGGTACTCCCGGCATTTGCGGGATACCGACCGGGACCGGCGGGGGCGCATAGCCAACCGGAGCGCCCGGAAGTGCCGGAGCGGCGGCGGGAGCCTGGGGCATGGGGATTGCACCGGCCGGCGGGGTCATGCTGGCACCAGCGGGCAACGGAGCGGCGCCGAAGCCAGCGGAGGCCACGTCGGGACCAAAGGTAATTTCCTGGCCGTAGGCGCGGAAGCAAACCATGGAATGATTGAGGTAGACGCCCGGTTGCGATTGGCTACCGTTGCCGTCGACGCTAAATGCAACCTCCACGAAATAGCCCGGCTTGCAAAAGTCTTTTTGCATGACTTGGACATAACCGGCGCCCTCTTGCTGGTACACCTTCGGGGCAAAGCCGCCGGAGAATTTCAGAATCCAATGCCCGCGCCAGCCTTCATTTTCGCAAGGCTTGCGACCCTTCTTGTTCGGAATCTGGCTGTCGCCGTCTTCAATCTTCCAAGCGAAAGCCGGGGATTGCGCGGCGTTCGGGAAAGCCTGATTGCCGACGTTCCAAATCTGTTGCCCCCAAGGCGTGTGCGCCCAATGCGGTTCCACACCCTTGGGGATTGCCAGGGCGAAAAAGTAGTTGACGCGGGGCTGGCCGGCGTTCGGGCCGGTCTTGACGACCAGCGGCTTGCCTTCGGCGTCGGTAGTCGACGGGTCATACAGGGAACCCATGACGATGCGGCCGACCGGGCTGGTAATGTTGACTTTCTGTGCCATGTGAAAAACTCCTTAACTGGTTGTACCAAACACCCGGCGGGCGTCGGCTGGATTGTCAGGGACCAATTTTACCGACCCCATGGGGATAACACTGTAAGCCTTAATGACGGCTTCGTCAACACCGGCTTTTTGCGCCTGCTTCGGCGTCTTAACTCCGGGCTTGGAGAGGTCGACGCCCATGAGTTGACCCATTGCCAGCACTTGGTCGACGGGCATCGTCCATTGCTGGCGACCGTAACCTTGTTCCGCCCGATGGTACGGCACGGAATGACCTTGGCGAATGTACGTCGCCACGGCTTCCCGCATGCCCTCGACGCGGGCTTGTAGCCGCTCTAAGGCTCTTTCCATCATTCTCAATTCAAGGCTTGCCGCGGCCGGCGGTAACTCGACCGGGGAAGACCTTACGGCGAATTCCGCGTCGTGGTATGCCGCTTGCTGCAACGCCGGGCAGGCGTGGCGGCCGGGGCAATCCGTGCATTCCGAATTGGTCACGGCTGGGGGATTCGGCGCCAGGGCGACGCCGGCCGCGTTGGCAAGAATGTTGATATGAGCCCGAAGGTCCACGGCCTGCACCGACCAAGTACGAACCGGCGACCCCTTGTAGAAGCAACGCGGTTGCACGACCGTAAAATTAACTTTTATGGCCTGGTCAAGAAGCCCGGGGCCTTTCCCCAGCACGTCCGCCAAATGGTCAAGAATGCCCGCGGTGCAGGCCACGCCCTGGTCGTTTTCGTATTCATCGACAAAGCGGTGCCCGAACTTGTAGTCGATAACCTCAAGGGTTAGCGCATCCTGTACGAACGCCCAAATATCAGGCGTGCCCCAGCATTGCGCGTGAATCCGCGGGATTGCGACGGGCTCTTCAACATGCAAGACTGTACCGGCGGGAATCCTGGCGCGAACCGTGTCAACCACAAGTTTGGCGCCTTCGATCATTTCGTCGGTAATGAAAACACCATTGGGCGCTTGCATGCCTTCGGACACTTGGCGCCCGGCCAGCATTTCCGCAAAGACCCAATGGGCCGCGTTGCCTTCCAGCGTTTCCGGCGTGTCCGCTTGCGGGTAAGCCTGGTTCATTGCGACCCAAAGGGCGCACAACTTCCAAGCCCCCGCCCCGGAGGGCGGAAGGATTGAATGGGCGCCGCTCATTGGCTACGGGCCGCAATCAGGGCGTCGATACGCGACGCAACCGTGGCAACCAAATCCAGCCGGTTTGCCAGCAACGGGAGGGCCGGGATACCGGAGTCGGCGCAAATCTGGGTGACTTCGGCTTGCGTGACCTTCTGGCCCTGGATAGCCGCGGAGGCACGCCCAACCAGCCCGACGAACTGTTGGCGGGCGTCGGCCGGCACTTCACCCGCGGGGGCAGCACTCGGGGCCGCCGGCATGGAAGGTGCCGCACCAGCTACAGGGACGGGAGCGGGCGGGGGCGCTACCGGCTGGGGGACAGCGCCAGTCGGAGCAGGCGCAACGCCTTGGGCCAAAGGGGCGGGTGCGGCCCCCATGACCTGGCGCAATTCGGTTTCAACCGTGGCAACCAGCGCCGGGTCGACGCCACGCTTGGCCGTCCAAGAACCGTCGGCGTTCTTGCGCTTGGTGCCAGCATGAATGCGGTTATCCCAAGGGAACCCCTTTGCGTCCAAATCGACACCCGCGACCGAAGAGGCAACGCCAGGCGTCGTCGTAATCGGGGCAGTATTCGCCGGGGGCGGCGGGGCAACGATAGCGCCCGCCGCAATTGCGGGGGTGGAAACGACCAAAGGGACGGGGGGCACTCCGAAGGCCGCGGCCGGAGCAAGACCCACGTCGGCAAGTGTGGGGCCGGCGGCACCCTGTCCGAAAATGGCATTCAATTTTGCCGCGTCGGCATCAAGCGCCGGGGAACCGTGACCGCCAAATGCGACGGACGCTTGGAACTCGCCGTCGTCTTTGACAAGGGCCGCAATCTCCGGGTCGAGCGCCGGGGCAGTAGTGGCGCCAGCGGCAACCGGGGCGGCGTGCGCGTGGGCGTGAATCTCCGCGACGGCGTGGCCGCACGTTCCGGAACAAGCCTTGCCGGGATAGGCCAGAATAAAACCGGCGACCGCTTCGCGTTGCTCTTGGGACAGGGCTGCAGGGTCGACGCTGATTTGCATACTCATGATGTAAGGTTCTCCGAAAGTTGATGAAGGGCATTGACTACAGGTGCCATTGTAGCCGATAATGACGAACACGTCAACAGGGTAGATAAAAATGATTTTGAACTTGGATTGCCGACACGGCCTTGCGATGCTCCCGGACAACAGCGTCGACGCGATAGTTTGCGACCCCATGTACGGGCTAGGCAAAGAGCCCGACGCGCTGGCGATGCTACAAGCATGGATGAACGGTAAAGACTATGTCCACAAAAGCAAGAGCGGCTTTATGGGTAAAGAATGGGACGCTTTTGTGCCCCAGCCGTCGATGTGGCGCGAATGCTGGCGGGTACTCAAGCCCGGCGGGTATCTCCTGGCGTTCGCCGGTACACGGACACAGCACCTAATGGCGCTAGGTTTGCAAATTTCCGGCTTTGAAATCCGCGACATGATCGCTTGGGTCTACGGCAGCGGATACCCCAAGCACCGGAGCAGCTTAAAGCCAGCCTTGGAGCCCATAACCATGGCCCGCAAGCCGGCGAAGGTGGCGACGTTGCTCAATATCGACGCGTGCCGTGTGTTATCCAACGATGCCCCCGAAGGTCGCACGCGGCACGGCGGGGGCATCGTTGGAAATGGGAGCAGTTACGAATTGCCCGACTATGAGAATAAGCCGGGATCGCCTGCCGGTCGCTACCCTGCGAACTTGATCCACGACGGAAGCGACGAGGTTGTGGCAATGTTCCCTGACAGCGCCGGGTCGGGGGGCAGCGTGCCGAACGTCAAAATTAGCGGCTATGGGGACGGGGCGGTCGGCACGGGCTCCGCTGAATACTTGGGTGGCGAACGCACCAAGGTCGATTGCGGCACGGGCTCCGCGGCACGCTTCTTCTATTGCGCCAAGGCTAGCAAGCGCGACCGCAATGAAGGCTTGGAAGCGTTCGACGCCGTCATGGCTAATTTTGCGGCCGGCACTGGCTTGTCGAAAAATGGCGACGGCTCCCCGCGCAACATGAACGCCGATGCCAAGAACCCGCACCCGACCGTAAAGCCGACGGAGCTTATGCGCTACCTGTGCCGCCTGGTCACGCCGGCCGGCGGCCTGATTGTCGACCCATTCGCTGGGTCGGGTAGCACCGGCAAGGCTGCAATTCTTGAGGGCTTCCAGTTCATCGGCTTTGAACTTGACCCCCAATATTCCGCCATCGCCAATGCTCGCATTGAGGCGGCAAGGGCGTCGCTATGCCCGTAGCCCTTCGCCCCTTCCAAGCCGAGCTTGAGCGCCGCGTGTACGAAGCCTGGCACGGCGGGGCGCTTAACGTCATGCCTGTGGCCGCCACGGGGTCCGGTAAAACCGTGATTCTGTCAAAGGTACTTTATGACGAACCGGGCGCGTCGGCGGCCATCGCGCACCGTCAAGAACTGGTAAGCCAAATTTCTATTGCCCTGGCCCGTAACGGCGTGCGGCATCGCATCCTTGGCGCCAAGAAGGGGTCGAACCTGATACGGATTATCAGCGCCCTACAGGTTGCGGAGCTTGGCTATTCCTTCTTTGACCCGAACGCGAAGACCGGCGTCGGCGGGGTTGATACCGTCATACGCATGGACCCGGCCGACCCCTTCTTCATGCAAACCCGCTTGGTCGTCCAAGACGAAGCGCACCACGTCCTAAAGGCCAACAAGTGGGGCATTGCCGCCAGCATGTTCCCGAACGCCCGGTCGCTACTCCCAACGGCCACGCCGCTACGTGCGGACGGCAAGGGGCTGGGGCGGCACGCGGACGGACTGGTCGACGCCATGGTCTTGGCGCCTTCCATGCGGGACATTATCAACATGGGGTATTTGACGGATTACCGCATTTTTGCGCCGCCGTCCGACCTTGACCTATCGGCCGTGGCACTGAGCCAGGCGACCGGGGATTACAACGCGGACCAGCTACGCAAGGCGGTCCACAAGTCCCATATTACCGGGGACGTGGTGGCGCATTACCTCAAGTTGGCCCGGGGTAAATTGGGCGTCACCTTCGCCGTCGACGTTGAAGCTGCAACCGAAATTGCCGGGGCGTTCCGGGCTGCTGGCGTGCCTGCCGAAGTTGTCAGCGCCAAGACCCCGGACGCGCTCCGCTCCCAAATTCTCCGGCGCTTCAAGGCCCGGGAAATCCTGCAGCTTGTCAATGTGGATTTGTTCGGGGAAGGCTTCGACCTTCCAGCAATTGAAGTCGTGTCGTTCGCCAGGCCGACGGAATCCTTCGCGCTCTTCTGCCAACAGTTCGGCCGGGCGTTGCGCCTTATGCTGTCCAAGGAAGCCGCGGCCGTACATGCCCACTTGACGGACGAACAGCGCCGGGCGGCAATTGCGGCCAGCGAAAAGCCCGTCGCCTACATCATTGACCATGTGAACAACGTACTCCGGCACGGGCTCCCGGACGCCCGCCGGGAATGGTCACTAGACCGCCGGGAGCGCCGAAGCAACGGCAAGTCGGACGCCATCCCAATGCGGGTTTGCGTCAACCCGGAGTGCATCCAACCCTATGAGCGGATTTACAAATGCTGCCCCTATTGCGGCCACTACCCGCCCCCGCCAAGCCGGAGCGCCCCGGAGTTTGTCGACGGCGACCTGTTGGAGCTTGACCCGGAAACCCTGGCCGCTTTGCGCGGGGAAATTGCCCGCATTGACGGCGACCCGGTTATTCCCTACGGCGCCGCCCCGGAGGTTGCGGGCGCTGTCCGCCGCCGGCATTGGGAACGCCGGGAAGGTCAAAGGGCCTTGCGGAACGTTATTGCCTGGTGGGCTGGGCTTGAGAATGCCCAAGGCCGCGGGGAGTCCGAAAGCTACCGCCGCTTTTATCATCGCTTCGGGGTCGACGTTGCGAACGCGCAAACCCTCAACGCCAAGGAAGCCGCTGAACTCGCGGAGCGTGTGACCGCGGAGCTTGCCAAGTTCGGCATCGACGGGACCGTGGACGCAGCTGCCTATTTTTCTACCCAAGGAGCATAATTTATGCGGAATCTGTCCGTACTTGTTGCGTGCGAAAAATCCGGGGTCGTCCGCGACGCCTTCATTGCCCGCGGCCATCATGCCATGAGTTGCGATATTGAACCGACCGAAGCCCCCGGGCCGCACTATCAAGGGGACGTGCGCGACGTGCTTTGTGCCCCGTGGGATATCCTGATTGCCCACCCGGAGTGTACTTACCTGTCCGGGAGCGGTTGGCATTGGGTCACGCGGGGGCGGATTGAAGCCGACGGCCGCCCTAGAATTGAGCATGTCAAGGAAGCCTTGGCGTTCGCCCGCATGTTCATTGACGGCCCGGAAACTGCCCACATTCCCAAACGTGCCGTAGAAAACCCGGTCGGCCGCCTATCGACCTTGGTGCGAAAGCCCGACCAGATTATCCAGCCCTATGACTTCGGGGACGACGCCAGCAAGGCGACTTGCCTGTGGCTTCATGGTTTGCGCCCCCTTGTGCTGACCGGAAGATTCCCCGGGCGCCGGGTCATGTGGAAGGGTAAGGAGGTCGAACGTTGGAGCAACCAAACGGACAGCGGCCAAAACGTCCTTGGGCCGTCCACGGATAGACAGAGAGAGAGAAGCAAGACTTATGCCGGGATTGGGGCGGCCATGGCGGACCAATGGGGAGGGTCGATAATATGAGCCCCGCCGTCTACCAATGGGCCGCCCGACACGGGGTAAGCCTTCAAACCCTCAACGCCAAGGAAGCCGCGGAGCTTGCCGGCCGTGTGGCCGCGGAGCTTGCCGAGTTCGGCATTGACGGGACCGTGGACGCCGCGGCCTATTTTTCAACGCAAGGAGCCTGACCGATGCCCCGATGTAAAAACTGTGGAAGTTACGCCATAAATCCCAATCGCCACGGGCGCGACGCCGGGGTCGACCTTGACCTTTGCGACGTTTGCTATTGGCGAAAAAGGGCCAAACCGCCGGAGATATTTACCCAAGAAAATTCCATTTACATTGCCGGACCCATGAGCGGGAAGGTCGACCACAATTACCTGACGTTTCATGCGGCGGCCAAGTTCTTGCGCGAAAAGGGGTGGACGGTATTCAGCCCCGCGGAAATCAACGCGGACGCAATCGAAGTCGACCGCCCATGGTCTTGCTGCATGCGGAAAGACCTTGCTGAACTGGTCAAGTGCGAAGCAATTTTTATGCTGTCCGGTTGGAAAGAATCCAAGGGCGCAACGTTGGAGCTTCACGTCGCGGAACGCTTGGGCATGACGGTTATTTTTGAGCGGGTCGAACAGTGAGCCCGGCCGTCTACCAATGGGCCGTGCGACACGGGGTCACTATGGCCGCACTCCAAGAGCTTGCCGGACTCTTTGGCATGCACGGCGGCCACGACCTACCGCCGGAAGTGAAGGGCACCAGTGAAGCCGCGGTACAAGCCGCCGTGCGCCTGGAAGCCGCCCGCAAAGGGGTACGTCTATTCCGCAACAACGTCGGCGCCCTGATTGATTCCCGGGGCGTCCCCGTGCGCTATGGACTGGCGAATGAGTCAAAGCAGGTTAACGAAGTCATGAAGTCCGCGGACCTGATAGGCTGGCGCCCAATGCTGATTGAACAGCGGCACGTCGGCCAATGCGTTGCGCTCTTCGTGTCCCGCGAATGTAAAAAAGTTGGCTGGCGCTATACCGGCGACGACCATGAGCAAGCGCAATTGGCTTGGGCTCAACTGGTTACGTCGGGCGGCGGCGATGCTGCCTTCTGCACCGGAATCGGCACCCTGTAACTTTATCGTTGATGCTCCCGTCATTACGCCCCACAATACCCTCTAATTTTCTTGAGTAGACAGCCATGACTAAAAAGCGCCTTTTGCCCGACGACCGTAAGCTGGAAATTTTGAACGCTGCAATCAAGGTCGCCGGTCGACCCGGCGGCTGGTCCAAGCTGACCCGGGCCGCCGTCGCCAAGGAAGCCGGTTGCGCGGAAGGCTTGCCATCAAAATACTTTGGCACCATGGTCGCCTTCCGACGTGCCATCATGCGGGCCGCCATCGTTGCCGAAGAATTGGGCGTAATTGCCCAAGGGCTGGCGGCCGGCGATAAGTGCGCCCAAAAGGCCGACGAAGGCCTCAAGCGTAAGGCACTCGAAACATTGGCAGGTTAACCGCCATGGGAGCCCCCAAAGTTACCGCCGAAGAGTGGGCAAAACGAGCGTTGACAGTAAACGCGACGTGGCTTGAGATTCCGACCAATACGAAAAGTAAATTCAAATTGCGTTGCTTGACGTGCACCCATGAGTGGGCCGCAATTGGCAATAACATTCAACAGGGGCACGGTTGCCCGAAATGCGGGAAAAGCCCGTTGTCGCGTGATGAATGGGAACTTCGCGCCAAAAATATTAACGCAATTTTTATTGAAATTCCGAAGGGTTCTGACCACACCTGTCGCCTGTCGTGCACACTTTGCGGGAACGAGTGGCAATCTGACGGAGATAGGGTTTCAAAAGGTCACGGTTGCCCCGCATGTGCAAATCACGGCTATTCGTCAACCAAACCTGGAACGCTTTACGTTTTGGATTTTGAAAACGGTTCTATTGGGTATGGCATAAGTAATGTTCCCGACGACCGACTTCGTACACATTCGCGTCGCATAAAATTTAATCAGGCAAGACTTTGGAATTTTACCGACGGTCGTATCCCTGAAAAACTTGAAAATTCAATCAAGCGTCAATATGCCCCAGCATTTCATGTTGACTTGAAGGTTGATGGATTTAGAACGGAAGCCGTCGGGAACTGGCCTTTTTCCGAATTCTGCAAGTTTGTTGACATGCTCATTGAAGGCGAAGCCGCGCATGCTTAGTTCAATAATCACGGCTCTTCAAGGGCCACTTGCCGCTATGGCTCAGTATCGGCAGTTCATCGTTTATCGCCTCGTTGCAAGTCAAAGTCGCCCCGGTAAATGGGACAAGCTACCATGTGACTTTAGAACCGGGCGCGTCGTAAGCGCCCACGACCCGGCGTATTGGACTGACTCAATGACGGCGCACGCAGCGGCCGTAAATTTCGGGCAAGGTTTTGGAATTGGGTTTGTTTTCACCGAAGCCGACCCGTTTTGGGCGCTCGACATTGACGCATGTTTAGTCGACGGACAATGGTCGACTATTGCGAATCAGCTTTGCCAAACGCTGGCGGGGGCGGCAATAGAAGTAAGCCCAAGCGGCACGGGGTTGCACATATTCGGGTCGGGTCGGCCCCCTGTGCATGGATGCAAAAATTTAACTCTTGGTCTTGAGTTTTACCATAGCGGTAGATTCATGACCTTGACCGGCAGCGGAGCCGTTGGCGACGCGAGCACTGATTTTTCGCATTTGTTACCAAGCATTGTCGGGCAATACTTTCCGCCAGATGCCGGCGGGGGACTGGCTCAAGAATGGACCACCGAAGCGCGGAGCGAGTGGCGCGGACCGACTTCAGATGAAGAATTGATTAAGCGTGCGTTGCGGTCACAATCCACGGCGTCCGCGTTCGGCGGTCGTGCTAGTTTTGCCGATTTATGGACTGCCAACATTGACGCGCTTTCTCGCTGCTACCCTGACCCCGTTCGGGCATATGACGCCAGTAGCGCCGACGCTGCCCTTGCTCAACATCTCGCCTTTTGGACCGGGGCGAACTGTGAGCGAATTGACCGCCTTATGCGACAAAGTGCCCTTGCCCGCGACAAGTGGGACCGGCATAGCGACCCATATCTTGAGCGCACCATCCTGGGCGCCGTAGCCCGTCAATTTGAAGTGCTGACGGACAAGGCCCCGGAGCCTGTGGCCGGCGCCCCTGACAGCCCCGCCCCCAGCGTCACCAATGAGCCCCCGCGGCCGACCATGGTGCAGGGTTCCACCTTCGCCAACAATGAAGACCAGTTGACGCTATTCGCTGGGTGCGTCTATATCCGCGAAACGCACCGGGTATTGGTCCCCGGCGGCGTCATGCTCAAGCCGGAGCAATTCAAAGTTACCTATGGTGGCTACACCTTCACTATGGACACGGCCAACGAAAAGACCAGCCGGGACGCCTGGGAAGCCTTTACGCAAAATCAGGCGTACCGCTGCCCGCGTGCCGACTCGCCTTGCTTCCGTCCCGATATGCCGCCCGGCGCCATCATCCAACGCGGCGGGCAAACCTTCGTCAACACCTATTGGCCGGTCGAAGTGCCCCGCAAGGTTGGGGACGCAACGCCGTTCCTTACGCACCTGGCAAAAATCCTGCCGGACGAACGCGACCGCTATATCCTGCTTTGCTACATGGCAGCTTGCGTGCAACATAAGGGCGTCAAGTTCCAATGGGCACCGCTGCTGCAAGGAGTGGAAGGTAACGGCAAAACCCTGTTCACCCGATGCGTTGCTGAGGCCGTAGGGCGCCGGTATGTGCATTGGCCGAAGGCTTCCAAGCTGTCCAAAGAGTTCAATGCCTGGATGCTGGGAAAGCTGTTTTACGGCGTGGAAGATATCTACGTTCCCGACCAGAAGCGGGAAATTATCGAAGAATTGAAGCCCATGATTACCGGGGGCGACGGCCTGGAAATTGAAGGCAAGGGCGTCGACCAAATCTCCGCGGACGTGTGCGGCAATTTCATGTTCAACAGCAACCATAAAGACGCGGTACGCAAGACCCAAAACGACCGCCGCTTTTGCGTGCTATTCAGCGCCCAACAGCAGGCCGAAGACTTGAAGCGCGACGGCATGGATGGGGAATACTTCCCGAAGCTGTACGATTGGCTACGGGCCGACGGCTATGCCATCGTGTCCGACCTGCTGCATACCATGCCGATACCGGACGACTACAACCCGGCAACCAACTGCCAGCGGGCGCCGGTCACTACCAGCACGGCCGCGGCAATCAGCGCCAGTACGGGCGGCGTCGAACAGGAAGTCCACGAAGCCATCGCGCAAGGGCTCCCGGGATTTTGCGGCGGCTGGATTAGCTCTATCCAACTCGACCGGCTCTTGGAGAAATTGGGCGTCGCCCGCCGCGTCACGCACTCAAAGCGCAAGGAAATGTTGGAAGCCCTGGGCTACGCCTACCATCCCGCCCTTGTGGAAGGCCGCGTCAACAATCTGGTACTTCCGGACGGCGGCAAGCCCCGCTTGTTCATCCATAAGGACAGCCAGGCCCGCCACATTCAAGGCGCCGCCGAAGCCGCCAAGGCTTACGAACAGGCGAACAACCATAGCCGCGTGCCGTTCCCCGTCCACCCATAGAAGCCGGAGCCCGTGCAAAAATCTTTTGAATTTGTGTTGACATAGATAAATAATTTATCTATACTCCGTTCATCAACTCAACAACCGGAACGACGAACATGAAGACGTACAACCTGCCGAAAAAGCTAGCAAAACAAGCAATGCGCGAATGTGACAACGAACTGCGGGCACAGCACAAGAAAGGGCAGTTCGACGACGGCGACCCAAATCATCCGAAGTTTAACGACGGTTTCAACTATGCGACCGGCAAGTATGTCAACTTATTCGGTTATGCCCAAGACGAATTTATGGTAAAGCAGTACAGATAACCAACCGCCCCGCAAGGGGCTTTTACTCTATCACTTGGAGAAGTGAACCAATGGAAGACTTTACCCGCGAACTGACCCCCGGCAACATGAAAGCCGCCATGAAAGCCGTCGGCGCCGTAAGTGCGGACCTGTGGCAAGTGGAACCGACCCGGCTCCGCATCCTTGAGGGCTTTAACGCCCGCGTCAAAAATGAAGCGTATGCCGGCCGCGTGCGCTGGATTGCTGACAGCATCAAGGCAAACGGCTATTACAGGGACAAGCCGTTGACCGGCTTCGTGGCGCTGGAAGAGGGCACGGAAGTTATCTACGTCACCGGGGGGCACCGCCGGCACGAAGCGGTATTGCTGGCGCTTTCGGAAGGTGTGGAAGTGGCCGCCGTGCCCGTGGTAATCAAGCCCCGCGGCACCAGCATGGAAGACCTTACCGTTGACCTTGTCACGGGCAACGAAGGGGAACCCCTGACCACCTACGAACAAGCCGTCGTGTGCAAGCGCCTGGCCGCCTTCGGCTGGGAGTCCAAAGAGATTGCCCGCCGCTTGGGATACTCCGGGGCACAATACGTCGACGCCCTGTTGTCCCTGGCATCGGCGCCGCTCCCGGTTCGCCGCATGGTAATGGAGTCGGTCATATCGGCCACATTAGCAATTGACAGTATCAAGAAGCACGGGGACAAGGCGGGCGACGTGTTACTGGCTGCCATGGTCAAGTCGGGGACCGGCCGCGTTACCGCCAAGCACTTGCCGCAAGCCGAATTTAAGAAGGTGCTACGCAAACAGGCGGAACCCATGCACCAAATGTTGACCACGCTCATGGACGACCCGGGCTACAAGCAATTGTCCACCAAGTTCCAAAAGGCGCTTGTCGACCTGTTGGAGAGCATGAAGAAATGACGGAGCTATCAATCACCGTAAGCGTTAAATCCCGCTGGTGGACAAAGCCGCTTTTGTTTGCGGCCGGCGCCCTATATGCCGCGGTTTTCCGCTGGGGCATTAAGTTTGAAGTCGAGAAATAACCGTTGCCGACGGTAAATTATTTATCTATAGTTAGGCCCGTAGCATCCTTAATTCACCTGGAGAGGTACACACCATGAAAATTGAAATCAAATCCCGCTTTTCGCTGGAAATTCTTTTTAGCCACGAATGCGAAAACAACAGCGACGCAATTACGTTGGCCGCCGCGATAAACGCAAAAGCGGACCTTTGCGGCGCGAACCTTTGCGGCGCGGACCTTCGCGGCGCGAACCTTTGCGGCGCGGACCTTCGCAGCGCGAACCTTTACGGCGCGGACCTTCGCAGCGCGAACCTTTACGGCGCGAACCTTCGCGGCGCGAACCTTTGCAGCGCGAACCTTCGCAGCGCGAACCTTTGCGGCGCGGACCTTTACGGCGCGAACCTTCGCAGCGCGGACCTTCGCAGCGCGAACCTTCGCAGCGCGGACCTTTGCGGCGCGGACCTTTACGGCGCGAACCTTTGCGGCGCGAACCT
>ERZ761584.39-NODE-39-length-43767-cov-7.455641_pt1 | contig 43767 bp, 47 predicted proteins | sample MGYA00512168_ERZ761584 | MGnify/ENA primary metagenome ERZ761584 (study PRJEB28899, sample SAMN03785564) | bioreactor sludge metagenome | biome: EBPR Sludge; feature: EBPR Bioreactor; material: 0.22µm filtered reactor supernatant | place: Saint Lucia: Queensland...
ACGGAAGGCGGTGCCGTATGAAGCGCGTCGTGGTGTGCGCCGCATGCGTGGACGCGTGGCAACGCCTGGTCGGCAAGTATCCGGGCGAGACCGTTACCATTCGCAAGGGAACGGCGATTAGCTGCTACACTTGCGACGATTGCGCCACGCCGATCGAATCTAGGAGCTTTGCCGCCTGCGTCTCCATATCGACGCCGGCGAACCCGTACCTGCCCTGGGAGCTGGACTACATCAAGCAGTTCCCCGAGCAATACCAATCGGCCCTAGGGCCCCTGCCACGCTAAACGAATTGCGATAGTATCCGGCACCGGATACACTCAGGACCTGCACCAACCAAACCCCAGGAGTTTAACCATGCCGACCCACGAAACCACGATGCCCGACGACGGCCGGGAATTTGACCGCCAGTTGCGGGCGGCCGAACAGCTGCCACGCGACATGATGCTGCTCAAGATGGAAAACGAGTCGATCATGGCCGCGGCGCGCATCACGCCGCGGCAGAACGACGTCGTTATCAAGCAGCTGCAATCGATCATCGACGCCTACCCGGCTGCCGCCGACGAAGCGATCTATTGCAAGCCAGTCGGGACCGTGTACCTAACCGAGTGCGCCAAGTGCAAGAATCGCTACGAGCTGGGATTCAAGGAAAAGGACAAGCCGGAATGCCCGAAGTGCGGTTGTCAAAACGCCAACTGGCAACGCAAGGTCCAAAAGTACGCCGAGAATCTTTCGATCCGCGCGGCCGAGACAATTCGCACGCTCTACGGCTTCAATCGGCTGGCCACGGTCACCGACCCCTTGCCCGACGGCCGCGTGCGCATCACTGGCGTATTCGTCGACTACGCCAGTGGCACTATGACCAGCGACGAGCGAATCGTCTCACCCAACTACAAAGGGCGTAGCGGCCGCATGGAAACAATGGCCGAAGATCGCTTCATGGACGTTCACGTCAAGGCGCAGAAAAGCAAGTTGCGCCGGGACATTATTTTGGATAGCGTGCCGGCGGTCGTGAAGGCCGCGTTCCGCGATCGCTGCGAGAAGAAGATTCAGGAGACGGTCACCGAGGGCAAGATCGAAACCGAAGTTCTGCCATACCTGCGCAAGCTGGGCCTGACCGACGAACAGGTAGAGTTTATCGTGGGGCGTCCCATATCCCTGGGATGGACCCAGGACGACTTGCTCACGTTGCGCAAGATCGCCACGGCGCTTAAGAACGAGGAAATCACGATTGCCGAGTTGGTCGAGGACATGCTAGAAAAGCCGGTCACCAATCAGCCGCAGAACACGCCGCCGGCCAGCGCGCAAGGAGGTACCACGGCCGAGGACTTGACGCAGCCGAAGAAGCGCCGCGGCAGCAAGAAGGACGAGAACGCAGCGGATACCGGCCATAAACCGCCCGATGGGGTATCCGACTCTGAGCCGCCGCCGGATGCGAAAAGCGCCGTTGATTCCCCGCCCGACCCGACACCGGCGAAAGAGCACGCGCCGCTCAGCTTCGGTCCGCCGGCGGCGCAGACAGAGCCCGCGGAGGGTTCGAGCGACTCCCTCAAGTGTATTGGCGCACGCGTGAGCGATGAAGTGATGCAGCTGCTTAAAGACCGGCTGGCCGAGCATACCACGAAGCAGGGAACGGCCACGTTCCGATCGGAAGTTATGAACATCACGATGAGCCTGGACCAGCGGGCGCTGCTTATGTCGCTGGCGCTGGCCAAGGAAGGTGCTTTGAATGAGTAGCCGGCATCGCATGGCCGGATACCGTAGGGGCCAGCAGCCTAACGAGCGGATTACCCGGCGGCCCCCTCGCAGCGATCGGTGAAGTCGCAATCCCGCGGGCGGGCAGCTGGGGCGACTGCCACAGCAAACCGCCCGCGGCTGTTCTTAACCCCGTGGAGAATGAATCATGATCGAAGAACTGCGGCAGCTTCAAGCCTACGTGGAGAGCCACGCCGACGAAATGGAGCTGCGCCAGAATAGCCAGCAGCATTTGCAAGTGATCTGGCGCGAGCCCAGGAAAATCATTCTGGACGTGTGGCCAACGACCGACAGCTACCGGGCCGGCGACGCCAAGGACGGCGAGAAGGCTAAGCAATCCTGCGGCCAAACGTCGGCTTGGGCGAATGAGTGTGCGCGCATGCGGGCCAAGATTCTGCTAAAGCATCCGGCCGCCAAGCCTCGGGCGTCGTACGGCGCCGAAGATCTGCCGGGCGATGTTTTTTCAGAGGCCGCATTCCTGGTTTCCCTGCACGCGCTGATTATGCGCATGGAGACCGTCGATCCCGATCAGGTGTGCCGCTTGGCGCGGCGCATCACGCTTGCCGCGTGTTCGCATTAGCAGCGGATTTGTTCGCGTTGACCAGATCGAGAAGGAGCTTGCCAACCATGCCTGAAGTGATTGAAGGAATTCCCGGCACGTTCGTTGACCCGGATACCAAGCACCTGCGCTGGGTGCGGAACCAGCCACACGAAACGATTCTGACGCGCAAGCTACCGAAGTTCGCCATGCTAACGCCACACCGCATTTACTACGCGGATACCCCAGACGGTTGTTTGCGCTGCATGACGAGCCAAGACCCTGCAGAGCACGGCGGCGCTTGGCGCATGTCAATGCTGCACTACGCGCACGACGGATCGCACGTGAGGCTGCCAACGTGGGACGAGCTCAAACACGCGCGGTACACGCTGATCGGTCGCGACATTCATATGTGCCTGGTCCTGCCCGGTCAGCTGCGCGGCCTTCCCAACGACGGCTACGTGGACGAATACCAGTGGATCTTGCAAGCGGTGCAGGTCCGCGCGGAGCACTTCCAATGAGGGCGCCATCCTGTCCGCGGTGCAAGTGCAACCGAGTTTCCCGTTGCACCGACGGTACGTTGCGATGTAGCAAGTGCGGCGCGTGGTTCGACGACGACCCGGACGAGGGCGGTGATTACGGGGATCGCCCTGAGTACCGCATGCAACGCCAAGAGCAAAGGAAACCGGAATGAAGATCGCGCACCCCAATTCGCTTGCAGCCCGCCGGCCGTGGCTGTTCCACTCGGTAACGCTGCTGATCGCGCTGGCCGCGTTCGCCATCTACAGGCTGGCGCAATGAAAATCACCCAATGTTGAAAGGAATCGGTCATGATCGAGATCGAGGAAATGATCGCGCACGCGAAGTTGGTGGTTTTTCGCAGTGATAGCGGGGCGGCGGTTAGGTTGGTCAAGGTCCGCAAGGCTTTCCCAACCAGCGCCACGGATAGGGAGCCGCCTCGCGATCGGTGGACGATCTGGATCGAGGGGGGCAGCTTCGTACACCACCGCCGCGGGGAGCAGGCATTTTTCGAGACGTTCGAGGAAGCGTACCGGGCCGGAATGTCGATGCCTTACCCCGCCAAGCAAAACCGGACATTCCTACTGCCCAAGCTCAAGGGACACCGCCCGGGAGGGGGAGTGGACTTTGGATTCGCTAGACGGCTCTGTGTTGCGTTCCTGCTTCTGGGGCTCTCAGTGGCCACCGGGTGCGTCGGCGCAAAGCCTGGGGCCAATGCGGGGCCGGCCCTGCCGGGATTATGGGTCTCCGCTGGCCTACTGGCAGCCCTTGCTGCGTGTTTCGGGTTGGCCACGCTGATGGAATGGCTGGCGGGCTCCCGCGATCAACCCAGCGCGAAGCATCCAAAAGATTGCGAGACCTGCCGGCGTCGCTATGGCGGTGACTGATCCGCCGGGGTGAATTTGATCCAGCCCACCAGCCCGGCGGCGATCAACGGGTTCCATCGCCCCAGCTTGCATCGCCAAGTCGCGTATCGCAAGGCGTTGAAAAGCGATCGCTCGGGCTGCAATCCGCAGCCGCACGCCTTGCAGGTTCCGCCTCCCATGACGATCGGCAGTAGCGGGTCTTTCCCGTAGTGCTCGCAACCGCGACAAACATCGGCGATCAAATGCTGCTCCGCGGCATCACGTTCGGGCCGGCCGGCGGCGATCCATTGCTCGGTGGCGCTTAGCCAACTGCGTATCTTGTCACCGGCGCCGACCGCGGGCTTGATCGATACCGATTCGACCACCGATGCGCCGCACGCACGGCTGTAGTTGTCCGGCATCGGCAGCGGCCTGCGCTGCTCACGCGGGTATGCGCGACCCCGGCCGCAACGCTTGCAGACCTGGTATCCGGGTCTACCGGATATCTCTATCAGTTCGCAGTTCATGGCACGTTCAGTGTGAGCGTGGATGAGGTTCCGTTGATGCAGCAATTAGCTTCCTCTGGCGGGTATACGCCACCGCTGACGTAGTTGAGCGTAAGGGCCTCGCAATCGGCACCCGCCGAAAAAGCGGACGATTCATAGTTCATGTCGCAGCCCCCGCAATTGCTTCCCACCATGCCGTTCATCATGCAGTCACCATCCTCGTTGATATAGATTTTGACCATGATTTCGATCGTGAGCGGCGCGCCGTCGATGCTGAAACATACGTCGCAGGGGTTTGTTAGCGAGAGTCGGCGGAAGATCACCATGCCGTTCGTGCTTTTGCTTATGATGCTGCACGAGTGCGTGGCATTAAGCGCCGTCAAGAAAGCGCTCGTCAGATCGCATAGCGCATCGGGGCATGGCGGCCCCAAGAAGTAGACTACGTTCGCGATCGTGACCTCTACCGCGTCGCCTACTTCCAAATCATCCCAGCCGGTACCAGTGCAGCAGCCAGTGGGATCGCCCGGATCTTCGGGATCATCGTCCGGAGGCTCAGTCTCCGGGGGGTCATCTACACAGGTAAATTCCTCCTGACAGGTGACGTCGAAGCCTGAGAAGGCGATCGGATCGACCGGCGTGTCGCTGCCAACGCCAATGCCCACCTTGCCGGCGTGGTTGAGCGAGAACGCGTCGCCAGCGCAGAACGCGACTCCCCTAACATTCGCCGCGGAAAACTCCGCACCGCCGACTACGCCTCCATCTACAAATAAACCGAACACACCAAGACTCGTGAGCCATTCGAAGCCCCACCAGATTTGACAGTCCCAGACGCGCACGGCCAGCTCCGCGAACACCAACTCGCCTTCGAACGTACCGCTGCCAAGTCCGCCCTGGCTGGCCCAAATGTCCATCCAAGCCAACAGCGTAGAGTCGTGCCAGAGCCGGTAAGTGAACTGGTAGAGCAGGAAGGTCTCGTTGATTTTGCCCGTCGACATCTCCACGAAGAAGCGGTTGCCAACCGTGTAGCTAAAGTACATGCGCCAGCGTGCTCCGTAGGCCGCCCAGTCCGCAATATCGATGCTGGTCGCGGTGAAGCCTATATCTAGTGTGAGTGCAAGGTTGTCGTTCCAGTATTCCTCATCTACCAATCGCAGCGCCCCCATCGTGTCGCTGGTAACGTATGGCGGCGTTCCTGCGGGGTACAAATCAAACTGGCCCGCCGCGGCCTCGGTCCATCCGTCTTCCACAGCGATCGCCGGCGCAATGCAACACGTTTGAATTGTGTCGCAAGGCCCAATGGGATTGAACAGCATGAAGTCATTAAAGCGACTGTTGGCGCTGGTGTTACTTGCGATCAGCATGGCCGACTGACCGGTGGCGATCTCTGGCACAGCGGCGGCCATTAGGTGCGTGCCAGCGCTAGTCTCCAAGATCGCGTTAAAATCGGCCTTTCCGTCCAGCGCACTAAAGCAGGAATGCGCGTGTCCGCCATTGGTCCAAATCGCCGTAAGCGTGAGCCATTCACCGGCTGGAACGTCAAGATCGGGATCGATGCATTCCAGGTCGCGGGTGTAGGTGAAAGTAGGGGCGCCGCCGGATACCTCCGTGTATTCCATGCGCCCAACGGTGCCGCTGATCTTGACCGTCACCAACACGTAATTGTTGACGTCATTGAAAATCCCGACGCCCAGCACGTCGTTAGCATCGCCGAATAGCTTGACCTGAATGCCGATCGCGGAGCCAGTCGTTGGCCCGGCGTCGAATGTTAGCATCTGCAAGCTGGCCGACGTCGGCATGTCCAGCTCATTTGAAACTACGGCGAATGGGCCGCCCGCTTCCGCGGTCCAGCCGGTGGCCGGCGATTCATTCGCGCGATCAAAGCTGTCGACTCCCAGCACGCAACCAGAAGCGCCGCAATCGCACTCGTCGCCACAGCTAGTACCAAATCTAAACATGGATCATGCGCACCGGGCTTGCGTTACTCGCCACTTGTTAGAACGCCACTCCACGCGGCAAAAAGTGCCGGTCACGATATCCGAGTCGGTCGAACGCATGAAGGCGTCGTACACGGTAATGTCACTCCACCCTTCATCGGTCCAGGTGCCGGCGTTGTCGTATTGAATCTCGAAGGGGGCAGAGCCGCCGTAGGCCAGGTCTCCGGTTAGCTCGCCCCACAGTACCGTCGGCTTGAACGTGCGGACTGTCGCTCGCTGTCCTGTACCGGTGCCCTGCACGCCGCCCAAGACTACCGCGCCGCTGAAGTGCTTTCGCAGGGTCCAGGCCGAAGGCTGTACGCCCCATTCCTCGCCGTTGGCCGGCGTACTGCCGCTTAGCATTAGCGCCACGGTGGTATCTGCGGTAACCAGACCCCAGGAGCCGGCCTTGATGCCGCCCTCGCCAGCGATCATGAACTCGGGCGAGAACGTGGTTGCGAACTTGGTGCCGCGAAAGACTAGCTTGCCTTCCTCGACCGCCTGGTCGGTGATGCGCACCACGCCAAACGATGGGCAGTCCTCACCGCCCGTGTTCTTGCACGGCATCCAGCGGATACCGCCTAGGAACGTAACGGGTTGCATCACACCCTCGGCGGAATGATGGTGGCATGGTTCTTTTTCCGGCGGCGGTCGGCCTGCAAAGCCTTGTCCGCGGCGGCCTTCATCTTTTCCAAGCCGCGCATCATACGATACGGTATTGCGTCGGGTGTGCCTACGTCCCGGCCAACATCAACGGTAGTGCTGGCAAACGGAGCGCCCACGTTCCAGGTCACGCGCTGGATCAAGCCATCCAGCTCAATCGCGTGCAGTCCGGCAAAGGTGACCGTCTCCGGTGTCAGAGTGCGGTATTGCGCAGCCTCTTGCGCCAAGTAATAGTCGCACTCGGCGTCCACGTCGCGGCGGTTAGTATCCACCCGGCCGGATACGAATCTTCCATTGGCTCGCGGCAGATAGTCGCACCTGTGCGTTAGACGGATTTCCTCGTGTGGAACATATCGCGTCTTGGTGCCAAAGCGCTGACCGCGATTGGGCAGCACCTTGGCGTAGCGGTCAATCGCCATCGTATCTACGTCGCGAACTGTTACCGCCGTGCGCAGTACAAGCTCTGCGGGCGCGAAAGTCATGTTCGGCATGGTGCCTTCGAGCTTGTAAAGGTAGTCGGCGGTGATGACCAGTCCGCGATCTTGGTCGATCCTAAATTCACGAACGCAGGTTTCATCTTGGTCGTCGTCGACCGGTTCCAGTAGCTCGGCCTGGTTCTCGCTGTCGCCTCCCTCCGCGCTCCAAACGCCGAACAGATAGGCCGGCTTGGGCTGCTGTTCCCCGGACGGATCAGTGGTACTGTCAACCTGGACCGTACCGAGCGGAAGCAGCTGCGCAAGTGCATCGGCCTGCTTGCCTCTCCACCCAGGAATTTCCGCCGGCATGCGCGGACGGTAGTAGCGGAAGACGCTTCGCTTGGCAATCTCCCGCAATGCCTGGTCTTGGATCGCGTTAAACTCAGGGAAGTCGATCGACCCCCAGCCATCGGCCGGCTTATAGCTCACATCATCGAGCGACACGATCGAGCCGTCAGGTTCTTCAGCCATGGCGTCTAGCAACAAATCTACCTGATACAAGCTGGGCCCGCACAATATGGCAAGCTCGTTTGGCATTTCGGCCGGATCAATGGTTGCTTCGCGGCGGTGAATTGGCCCGCCGGCCGGCAGTCCTCGTCCCGCGCCTAAGCGATATAGCACCACGCGATCGTCGAGCGTGAGGACGACTCGGCAACCCAGCGCATCGCAAAGTTCTGCCAATGCCGCGGCCGGGTTAACGTAGTCCCAGTCGACTTCGGGGCGCGTATTGTTAGGCAGTTGCCCCACGTCGAAACTGCGTTCGCCCATGGCCTCCAAACAAAGGGCCGCCAACTGTTGCGGCGTGCGCTCGCTGTTAAATGCCGCGCGCTCGTCGCGCCCGCCAGCGCCTTTAACAGTGGCGTCGGCATTACGCAAATTGTACTGTCCGCTGATCGCGCCAAAGGCCCACTTCCAGCGCCGATCCAAGATTGTGACGCTCAGCACGGTGGCGCCGTCGCGGCTGTAGGTGATCTGGTCAATTTTGCAATCGCGCAGCGAAACTAACTGGTTGCCAAATCGCATGGTCACCGCGCCGGTAGCAGCGGGAACCGCCGACTGCGGCGCCATGCGGATAGTAAACGCGCCGGGCGTGATTCCATGGCCCCAGGTGACCGTTGCCCCCTGGATGTTATCCAAGCCCGGATACTGAATCGTTCCTTGCAGCGTTGGCATTAAACAGCGCTCAGTGAAAGCGTGCGGTGCGGCGGCAGGTCAAGCGTCACGTCCATCGGACTGCAGCGGTATAGATCGATCCCGTTGGTGTAAGTCGCGCGTCCGGCGGGGTCGCGCAGCGTGCTGCCGGCGTGGAGCTCTAAGTTGGTGATGGTCACCGCCCGTGGGTCTTGGCGCAAATCCAACTCTGCATCGCTGCCCACGCGGCAAGTAGTCAAAGTGCCAGCGCTACGGTACCGGCATGCACCGCGCTCGATCTGCAACGTTCCCATAGTTCCGTTTTGGTGAACTAGCTCGCCGTCGTACAAGTTGTGGACGGTGATATTGCTATTGGTGAGCAGGTATCCGCCAGACTGCTCTACGTTGGTAAGCGTGACGCCCACGCCGCAACGTACATCGACGTCGCCCAGCACGTTCGTTTGGTACGCAATGCGGAGATTTTCGCACGTGGCCGACTGTCCTTGCAGGATGGCGATGCCCAGCTGGCCCTTGGTCGCATTGATGGCATTGTTGGCATGGGTCCCTCGCCACAGTACGGCAGGAACCCCAGTCTCGAGCCCGGACCCGCTGCCGCGCAAGTTCATCGTGGTTTGTACGCTGCCGTTGTTGACCTTAATTCGCCCGCTTCCATTGCCGTCGCCAAGCCCGAGCTCCATCAGGGTTGCGCCGATCGCCAACTCCGTGGCGCGGTATTCGAAGTAGCCCAAATCATTGAACACGGGCAGGCCGACCGATCCCTCGAAGCTTTGGTACTGCCGAAGCGTGGCCAGCGTGACGGCGGATTGTGCGAGTCCGTACAAGATCGAAACGCGCGAGTTTTCTAAAATGACGTCATCGCTGTTGACCGGCACGCCGTTGGGCGACCAGTTGTCGGCATTGTCCCAGTAATTGGGCCCGGTACCGGTTCCGCTAACCGTGCTCATGGTGAGCGTTTGCGTGTTTGCGGCGCCGCCGTTCGTCGCGCTGCTGGTAACCGTGAACGGCCGTCCGTCCGAAGGCCCCAGAATCTTCACGTACGTCGTTGCATCGGTAACCGTGAGCTCGGCGTGCTCTGGTTCTGCGCTGGCGTTCCAGGCGGCAGTAAGTCCGGCTGTCACGTTGGCGACGGTGGCGGCCGTGGCAGTGAATGCGATCTCCTTCTGATTGCAGGTCAGCGTGAAGATATCCCCCACTTCGACGTTAGCCGGCGTGGCGCGGGACTCTTGCGGAACTGCCTGCGCGTCGCCGCGCCAGATCTTCGTGGCCATGGTTAGAACTGCCGGTTAGGGATGCCGACCAGATCGCTGGTCGAAATGAAAGTGTAACTCCACTCTATGCGATATTCGGTCCAAATCAGCTTTGGGCTCACCGATCGCAGGCGCGGGGAGTAGCGGCGAACGCGCCGCCGGCGACGCCATTCTAAGCCAGGCCAAAGCGGTTGTGGGCGAGTTGGGTACCGCAAGCGACCCACCGCGCTGCCTTCTTGGATCGCGATGACTTCTGTCTGCTCGTACACGATTTGGATTTGCGGAACGCCGCGCAAGAGCGGCACCACGGCAAGCTCCGGCCCGCCCCCCTCGACCGACACCGCCTCGTCGAAGCTCAACACGTCGCGCAGCGTGTTGTCGGGTAGGAATTCCGCTTCCACCACGATGCGATAGCTTCGGCAGTTGTGGAGCTCCGTGCCATCGCCTCGCGGGTAGTGCGGCGGCTGCGTGATTTGCACGCCATTGATCGCGGCGGCGCTGTAAAGCCCGTGCGCAACGGTCGTGCCGTCGTTGAAATACAAGATCAGGTCCCTGCCGTCGACGCTAAAGGCCGCCTCCAATGCTTGAAACGCCGCCACGATCGCCGCGGCCGTGGAACCCTGAACCTCGCCGTCGATCGTCCAGCGATGCAACACGACGTCGATCGGTCCGCCGGATTGCGAGCGGCGGTTGTTGGCTTCCATAGAGATCGTGCATTCGTCTTGCGCCGATCGGTAAGAGCCATAGCCAAGAATCATGATCCCCCCAGCGCGTAGGCGGTTTGCGCGTCGCGGTTGCGTCGCTCGTATTCTTGGTCGCGGATGCGCTGCAAGCTAGCCTGAAATTCCTTTCGCAACTCCTCGTCGCGTTTCGCGAGCTCGGTGGCCACGGCGGCGGCCAGCATGTCGGCTTCGGCCTGGGTGTCGCTTTCCACTTTGACGATGAAGTCTTTTTCGCGCTTAATTTCGACGTTGATCCGGCGCTCTTCTTCGCGGGCGATGCGCGATTGCTCGCGCTCCTCGGCACCGAAGAACTTGTTAAAGCCTGCGGCGTCGGCGTCCTGCAGGTCTTGCGCTCTAACGCCCGCGGTGGGGCCCTGAAGTCCTAGATTGCGTAGACGACGCCGATCCTCGCGCGATAGCCTGTTGCCAGCGTCGAGGCTTTGCTTTGCCCTGATCGCGCGTTGCTGTTCCACCGGCGATAGGTCGGCGAATCGCTCGGCGGCCGAAGCCAAGCGAGTCTCGGCGGCCTCGGCGATCGCCCGTTGCTTTGTGAGTTGGTTTTCCAGCGCGCGAATGTTTTGCTCGGCCGTGGCGCGTTGCTCCTGCCCCAGCTGACGTACGAGATCTAGCTCGCGCTGTCGCAAGGCAATCTGTCGATCGAGGGCGCCGGCTGCGCCAAGCGCGTCGCGTGATCCCTGTTCACCCAGCACGCCGATTTGGCTGCGCGTGGCCGCCAGCGCTCCGGCAGTACCCGGGATCGCGGTGGCGGCAATGCCGGCCAGTCGGTTGCTCAGGGCGGTTTGTGCGTTGCCGCGCGTGGCTTCGGCGATCGTGGCCGCCAAAGCCTCGTCCTGCCGTTGCTGGCGCAACCGGCTTAATGTGGCGCGCTGGTTGGCGGTCACCGCATCGTTGCTAGCATCCATGTCGCTGGCGGCCGCGATCGCGCCAATCGGCCCAAGCAACGCGAAGTTGCCCAGGTCAGCCAAAGCCCCCCCGCTCCGGCTGCGTCCGACGGCCGCATCGAACACGCTGCTGACGCCCGGGATGCTTTTGGCAATCCCGCGGGCGGTGCCGGTGAAGCTGTTGGCTTCGTGGGCCACGCCCTTAAATGCCTCGACCACCGACCAGCCCGTGGCGGCGATCGCGGCGATGAGGGCGGCAATGCCCACGCTACTGGTGCCCGCCGCAACGGCCCCAGGTGCGTCCAGGGCGCTGCCGGCGCTGATTGCCCCTCCAAGGCCGCCCGATCCCGACGAAAGCAGCCCAGCGGCAGCTGAGGCCGTTCTGGCGGCTGCCGCGGCTTCCGCCGCCACGCGCCAGGCCTCCCATGCCTTGCGGCCGCTGTCGATAATCCCGGTCAGGCCCTTAATCACGTTCGCCCCGGCCTCGAACTTGGCAAAGGTGCGGACGGCCTTTTCCATGTCCTTTTCGGCCACCACGCCCAGCAGGGTGATTCCCCGCCCTAGCTGCGTCACTCCCGCCAGCGCTTGCTTGGCGGACGCGCTAATCTGGTTTTCAGCAGTACGCTGCTTGACGTACAAAACTTCCAGCGACTTGGCTGCCTCGTCTAGCCGCTTAGCCTTCTCATCCCAGGCTTTTACCTCGTCGCTTAGCGCGCGGCTGGATTCCGTGCTAGCCTTTTTTTGCGAACGGCCGATGCGCTCAAAGGTTTGCTCGGTAGTCTTGGCCAGCTGCTCTGTGGCCGTGCGGACGGCGGGGTCCACTTCGAACGAGATCGTGTAAACGACGTCGCGCCCGACGGCTGAGCTAGTTCCTGCGTTGGCCGGCATTAGAGTCCGATCTTTCGCTTGGGGTCACTCAGGAACGGGATCAATCGCTCGGCCGCCGTGTTGCTCTCCCACGACCGAACAATCTGATCGATGGCCGAAAAGTTGGCGATGAGGATTTCATCTTGCGCCAGCGCGCCCAAGCAAGCGCCGCCGGTTGCGCGGCTGGCGTAATAGAGCTCCACGGTGCGCCGGTTCTGCGCCGATAATTTGAACCGCCATTCCTGCCGCGGGCTGATCTTGGGGCAGCGGTGGCACGGGGTAGCCATGCCCTGCGGTCTAAGCATTGGGCTGCCGTCGCGATTCTTGCGAAGCCGGCCCGTCTGATCATCGTAGCGATACTTGGCACAGTCAGCGCAGCTCCGGTTTGCCAGTAACGGGTTGCCCAGCAGCAAGGTCAACCCGTCGATCAGTTTTTTCGGGCGTGTTCCTCTTCCATGATCCCGACCGGCACATTCTCCAATAGCGATTGCACAAGCGCTTCTGGGCTCACAGCAGCCAGCGGATCGGGGTCGCTGCATTCCCAGCCGCGCACGATGTTGTAGAGCCGATCGACCAGGTACGGGTTTTCCAAACGCTGTACGGTATCCGCGGTGACTGGCAGCTGTTTGCCGTGCGCGTCGACTTCGTCCCAACTGGACACGTGCTTCGCGATCGCCACGCAAACCACGCGCGAGGCCGCCGCCCCCTTGCTGTCGCGGATACCGTCCTCGTAGGCGGTGCGCTCGGCATGCGTGGCCGGTCGGTAGGTGAATCGAAGCTCGTTCCAAAATCCTTCCTTGTGGGCAATGTACCCGTGCTTTGTATAGCCGTCGTCCGCGGGTCGAATGTTTCGCATGGTCTACTCTTGGGGATTGGGTCGGGAAAAACTACGGGGCCGAGTCCAGCGTAATCGCCAGCGACGGAGTGGTGGTGAGCCGGCGGGCGATGCCGCTCAAGGGAAGCATGAGCTCGCCCTTGCCGTTTACAGTCGCCGGGCGCTTGGCGAATTGCATAGCGCCAAAGGTGAACGTGAGCGAATAGCCGCTGTGCGGCGAGGGCGGCGTGAATACCAGGGTGGCCGCCGCGCCGGCGACCGCCGGACCATACAGCCCGGTGCTATTGGTGTCGTAAGGGACGCTGGCCTCAAACGAGACGATCCTATCGGTGGGGATAATGCGCGTCGCGGTGCGGCTGTTGTAGAACTTGGTCTCCAGCGCGTTGTTGATCGTGAGCGTAAAGTCCTGGAAGCTGCGCGCCGACGACATGAGCGTTAGCACGCCTTCCGCGAACATGAAAGGCGGCGTGGTTAGCGGTGTGATCGCGGGGAACGTGCCGGCGTTGCCTTCCGTCTCGGTTTGCCCGATGAGATCCAGCGTCAGGCGCACCGGCTGTCCTTCCGATCCGCGGAAGGTTGCTTGATTCACATACACGCCGGCGTAAGTGTGGACCTTAGCAATGCGGTCCAGTTGCACGTAGCGCGACGAAAGCGTGTCAGCGATCGGATAATTGTTGCCGGACTTCGTTCCTCCGAGAATCCATTCCAGCAGCAACGCGAGCTCTTCGGGGCTGGGCTCCATTTCGATGGCGCCGCGAATGGTCTCGTTTCCTTGCCGGCAACGCTCTGATTGATGATCGCGAATCCCGCGCATACCGCCGGGGTCCACGACCGGCGCCTCTGCCCCCAGTGTGTTGCTCAGCGTTTCAAACGCCGCTGTAGTCGGGTTTACGGTGTCAATCCCGGTGATGGTATCCCAGCCCATTGACATGGCTTATGCTCCGATTCCTCGCGGCTCGCGCGAAATGCACCGCACCACTAAGGCCGAGTGCCAAATTCCCCGGTGAAAGACTTCGGGCACCACGATGGTTCCCGGCTCAATCGTCATATCGTACACCTCAGTCACTCCCGGTAACCGCCCTTGCCTAAACGCCCTCGCGATCATCTCGCGCCACAGCGTGTAACGCGGCAGGTAGGTGCGGAGCTCCTGAACGCTGTTCTTGGCGATCGTCGCGATCAACACGGGGTACCCCACATCGTCGCGCCGATTGTTGCCGGCCGTCTTTGCCATCGTCTCCGCACCGATCGGGCAAATCAACACGCCTGGGAGCGGCAGCCGCGGATCGTCCTGTTCGAACACGCGCGACCAGGGAAGTTCGCTGTACACCACGCTTTGGCTGGGCAGGTGCGGCAGGCTCAGCGCCCTCACTCTCACCTGCGCGCCCAGCAGGCAGCGCAGCATTACCGATTGGCGGTCGGCGTCGCTGATTCCTCCGTAGGTCAGATACGACACAGCCTGCCCGCCGCCAGTCTCCGACAGGACGTAGAAGGCGTAATGCCCCAGGGGCAAGGTGAAGCTGATCGTGCCGTCGCCGATGCGGGTTTCAAGCTCGCGCCATGGCCGCATGGTGTAGGCGGGATCATAGACCTGGTAGTACAGCGTATTAGTCGATCCTGCGGTGGAGCCGGAGATAGTGGCTACGCCGCCCCCGCCATTGGCAGAGTCCGTGATAACCAACGTCGGCGCGGCCGCGTCTCCGGCCAAACCGGGCCCCGAGAAGAACCCGCTTCCCCAAAGTTCGGCCCCGAAATATGGCGAACCAAAGTAGCTGCTGGGCATTACGCTGTCACCACGGTTCGATTGCCTGATCCATCCACAGTGGCAGTGATTCGCGTCGTGGTGTTGTCTAGGCCTTTAAGTACTTCGGTTCCCGTTCCTGCGCCAGACAGATCGCCCGCTGCCATGGCTCCCACGATCTGGAACCATTCCGTGAGCGTTTTTCCATCTACCGCACTGGGCAAGTTGTCCGTCTTGGCCTTGATCGCGGCGACCTCAGTATCCACGGCGGCCAACGTAGAAACGGTCGTAGTGCCGATAGTCGAAACTGCACTGACCACGGTAGCCATGGAGGAAATCAGCGAGGGAATTTCCGTGTCAAGCCGCGCGTCGATCGTGTCCAGCTTACCGTTGATGGTCGTCAGAGTGCCCGGGATGGTGGTACCGGAGTCGGTCTTGATCGATGCCAGCTGCGTGTCCAGGTTTGCCGCACTCATGCCCACGGCGCCGCGCACAAACGCCGCGTTGACCACATCCGGCAGCTGCGCCGTCACGGTCACCAATGTACTGTCCACGCCCGACTTGATCAGGATAGACGCCCAATAATCGAGCGCGGATTGCTCCGGAGGAAGCAGCACGTCGTAGGTGTGACCGGCGGCAACCGCCGTTTCCATCGCCGCGAAAGTCGCCACGCCCGTAAGGCCCGTGTAGGTCTTGATATGCCTCGCTTCACCCGTCGTGTTGTTGCGGAAAATGCACTCCACTAAGGCCAAATCGAAGTCAGGTCGGTTGCTCACCTGCAAGGTAGCTTGCGTGGTGGAGCCGGCAACCGCTGTGCCCGAGTAGAGCACTGGCAGGTCGCAGACCTCGAAGTCGACGAGGGTTGGCTTGACTCCGGACACCGCGCTCAACTTGAGCACTACCAGATCGCATGCCGTCTCGGTGGCCGTCAGTGTCAAGAACCCGATATCGCATGAAGTGCCTCCACCGATGATCTCTAGCTCGTTGGTGCAATCGGCGAATGCGCCATTGTCCTTAGAGATCTCAGTATCGAACGTCTCGGTGGCGTCGTCCTGGTTGTCGAAAGGGATTACGACATTGAATTTTGCGCCGCGCACCGGAACGCGCAGCTTCGAATGCAAGATGGAGTTGGCCACGGTTAAGCCTGTTCGTGTTTCTGTTGGTGATCGTCGTTACGTGGTTGCGCTCATGCGACGCGTCAACGTCTCTGGGTCATAGACCAACTGCACCGCGTTGCCGGCGGCAATGGTCTTGTTCGCCGCGCCCGGCAGGCTCAGTTGATCCACGCCAGAGGCCGAGCCAGAGGCATTGACCAGCACGATGTTCTGCGCGCCGACGTTGTAAATCGTGTCCTCACGCAGGATTTGCCCCAGGCCAATGGCCTTGATGCCGTTGATGTTGCGGCTGGCGTCGCTGCTCAACCGGTGATGGTTCAGGAGCGGGATCAGGGTGAATTGATTCTGGTCGGCCGTGATCTGCGCATAGGTCGCGATCGGCGAGCCACGCCAGAGGTTATCGCGCATCTCCGCGTAAGCTGCCGGATAAGTTTTGTCGCCTAGATACTTGTGCGTCGAGCGGATCGTCGAGAGCGTGGCGTTGAGAAACCGGAACAGCACCGGCCCATTGGCCGTGGTAATGTCGATCGCATTCGTATCTGCGTCGGCGTCGGCTTTCGTCGGATACAGCTTGCCCGTCGACTGTCGGTGCCAGTAGACCACGCCGACCGCAATCTGCGGCGTCGAGCCCGGCAATGTATAGCCGCGCTTCTCCAGCACCACGGGCTGGCTCGTCACCGACGAGTCATGCAGCCCCACCGTGTACCGCTCTAAGGTTTGGGTGAATGCGTTCGTGGTGGCGTTGGCCGAGTAGTAGGCCTCATTTGTTTGAACGCGGCAACCGACAACGCTCACGTTGCCATTGGCATTGCTGAATTCTGGCCCTGTGCCCCAGCAAGGCAGCACGCAATTCTCGAAGCGCACGTCGCCGCCGTGCGTAAAGTCCATGCGCACATCGGTCATCAGTTCCGTGGCCGGACGCAGGGGGTGCAACCACCAACAGTTTCTAAAGACGACGCGCTCGCAGCGATTCGGTCCAGTCGTGCCGAAGTCCCACATGCGCATGGTGCCGTTTTGGTTGGCGGTCAGCCCGGCGGCCTCAGTCACGATGTTCTCGAATAGCACCGTGAGCATTTCCGGAGTCGTCGCGCCGCCGCCGGGTTGGTCGACAAACTTCGTGGAGTAGACATTGGTCCAATTGTGTTGGAGCACGCCGTTGCGAATTGTGACGTTTTCCAGCGTCCCGGTCAGCAACAGGTTGAAGATATTGGCCGCGTTGACAGTGCAGGTCCAGATCGTGCCGTAGGGATTCGCGTCCGGATCGTAGCGCGAGCTATCGCCGAGTTTCACTACGAGCGTGTTGTAGCCCGGATAGGCCAGCGTCGTCGCATGGGTGATGATGGGCGTGCCACCGGTCAAGCTGCTAGTGCTGGTCATTTGCGGCGGATCGCCACTCACGCCGGTCATCACCACCGTATAGGTCAGGTTGTTGCCGGCCCCGGATTGCGTGACGGTCACCGACGATAGGCCCGTCACCAATCGCAGCGCAGTCTGCACCGTGGCGGCTGTCGCGCCGGCTGCGATGCTGCCCGACGTGTTGCCGTTGTACGTGACCGTGAACGAACCGCCGGTCGGCGAGCCGCTGATCGCGATGGTCTGCGTCTCGATGTTTCCGTAGTACCAAGTATCAGCGCCGAGACTGTGCAGCGTGCCGGCGATGTTCGTCACATTCTGGCGGATGCGCACCGCGCCCGGCGACGAAATGCTCGGGTCTCCACCCGCGCGCAAACTGCAATAGTATTCGTTGTTCGTGCCGGTTGCGGTCCAGGCGTAGAGATAGCTGGTCAGGTTCGTGTCTTTGCGATGCGCGTCGATGATCGAAAACCCGTCTAGCTCCGATTCCGAGAGATTCTTGAGCGCGATGTACTGCCGCGCCGTCACCTTGCCGATGCGAATGTTCCGGCCCAAGTCCGACGGCTGGATGTCGAGATAATCCACGGTCGTCGGCTGAATGACCAAGTCCTCGCAGTCCTCCGTCACCTGGATATAGCGGTACTCACCGCCGAGGATCGACACGCGGCGGCACTCCGCCATCACCACCCCGGCGCCCAGGCAGCCGATCAACGTGACCTTCTGAACCTGATTCCCCGTCGTCTGATCGCCGATAGTGACGGCGTTGCAGTTGGGCGAGAAGTAGCAATTGGTGAGCATCACATCCAGCACCGGCCCATCACCAGTCGAGCCGCGCATTTGGATGGCATAGCTGTTGCTGGTCGTGACGTCGAGCACGCGCACGCCGTTGAGTCGATAGCGCCGCCGATTCACCCCGGGGTAGAGGCCGTGCGAGCCCAGCCGGCGGATATTGCGAATCTCGCCCCCCTCCATCGTGAAATCGCCGTAGCTGGTCGACCACGTTTGATCGCCATCGCCCGCGCCGTAGTGCAAGGTGACGTTGCGCAGGACCAACTCGTGCACATCGAACGCGTCGTCGGTCGTCAATCCGCCAGAGGTGCCGATGCTCGGCCAGTCGATGCGCGTATCGGCGATCAGCGTGCGATTAGGCGGCGCGCCAAGGTTCAAGCTGCCGGCGTTGCCCTGGTCAAGGCACCAACTGGACCCCTGCGAAAAGCTGTCCGTGGTGAAGTGTTCGGCGATGCCTCCGGAGTAGATTTGCCACTCCCAGGCGCCGCCGCGGATTGTGATCCCTTCGCCGCCGATGTGGAGAAAATTCAGCGTGGCGCGCTCGGTGTCATCGCTCGCCATATCGGCCAACCCGCCGCTACATTGCATGTAGTGCGCGCGGACGATCGCATTAGGAGATAGCTCGATCGACGTCACGGGGCGGCGCTTGTCGGCCACGCCCGAGCGCAGCGTAATGAAGGCGTACGTCGCCGCGGCGTTCGACGCGCTGATATGGGTCCAGTAAGACGTATTCGATTGCTTGGGCAGGAACACGTTGTGAACGCCGTCGCCCATGTACAGCGTGCCACCCTTGCCGCCTGTTTCGATTGCGGCCACGGCGGCGCGGATCGCCAGCGCGGCGTTGTGCGCGAGCGAGGCGTAGGTGTAATCCGAAATATCGCCACTCGCCGCGTCGGTCGTCGTAAACGTGCTGGCGGACGGGACGGTAGCCACCGAGGTTAGCAGCGATTGGCGGCCCGCAGACGAGGGCGCCGCGACCGGCACGAAGTCGAGGCAGCGCATCACCAAGTGATCGCCATCGGTAAACCGCGTCGTCATCGCTGCATCCCAGCCAGGTTCCGAGGAACCGGTCATGCGATCCGTCGTCGCTTCCATCGAACGCCATAGGCGATTGCCGGTCGCGTCAACCACCACGTTGCCGCGCGGGCGCACGACGTTCGCGCGATGCTGCCAGTTGGCCAATTCCGTGTCCGGCATTCCCTTGCTCTCGTGCAAGGGGCAAGTCTGGCCGTGGTACTGGATGGTGATGTAACCGCATTCCCAATATCCGGTGGCGTCCGAAACATAGGTCCCGCCCGCCAAGGTGATCGTCGTAGCGCCGGTGCTGGCAATCACGTAAGAGCCGCTGTAGGCACCGCCGCGAATATGGATCTCCTCGCCGGCCGACATCCCGTGACCGCTGGCCACGGTCAACACCGCTGCGCCGCCCGAGTTGGCCAGCGAGAAAGTACCGCTAGGGGCGTTGCCGCCGCCGACCACCTGGCGCGTTGTGACGTCGATGACCGAAATCAGCTTGCCCGACAGGTAGAGCGCGACCGCCACCGCGCCATACGGCACCGGAATTTTGAGCGTCAGGTATTTCGTCAAGTCTAGCGTCGCGTTGCCGTTGGTGGCCTGGAACACGCCCGACGCCGCTGTGTAGCCCCCCAGCCCGTCGATGCCGGCCACCTTGAAATCGTACGTGGTCGAGCCAGTGGTACCGGATACCGTGACGCTGCCCTTCGTCGAGTCCGGCGTGGTCATCGACGGACTTGCGCCCGCGCGCAATAGGATCAGGCCGTTGCCCGCGATGAAGTCATGCGTGACTGGCGTACCGGACCCATTGGTTACGGTCACGGTCGTAGTGCCGGCGGCGGTGCTGGTGGTGCAACGCCAGATGGTATCGAGCCCGGACGCGCCATAGTCCCGAATGTTGAATTCGCGCGAACGCCTAACCCTGGTCAGGCCATCAGGAGTCTTGAGCGTAGAACCCGCTGACGGAACGTAGCGACGAATGTTGACACTGCGAACCATTCCGCTATCCCCTACATGAAGCTGAGGCCGTTGGCCGGCACCTGGAATTGACTCTTACCGACGACTACTGCGGGCGATTTGCTGGTCACGTTTCCGCTGCCAATGATCGTTCTTCCCGTGGGGCTCGCCAAGTATAGAAACGCATCATGGGCATAGCCCACGGCGACGTTCCCATCAATATGGTAACCGTATCCGCCCTCTAAGTAGATCGGTGGTACCAGGGCTCGCCTCTTGTCAGTTGCCCCAGTGCCACAGCTATAGCAGTGATTCCCCACAATCGTCGTGTGCCTCGGGAAAAGCAACCCTCCGGCCGTCTGGTCGATCTGCATAGCGCCGTCCCTAGCGCCTTCAACTAGGTTGCCCTCTACTCGGCAGCCATACGCGGCGGCGCCAAACTCGTCCGGCTTTGTGCCGATCCCCTCGACCGCAAAACCCCAATAGCCGCCCCATGCCTCGTTGTCCCTGATTTGTACGCCCGGGCCACGCAGTTTCACCGCATGGCCGTTGTGGAAGTTAAAGAACCGCGAGTCAGTGACCTTGGCGTACGGGGCCGAAGATCCATACACGCCGTTGTCGGCAGAATCCCAACATTGCAGGCGTTCAATGCGCATGTACCGGGAGCTTCCGCCATCGTCGCCGCTGCCGGCCACTAAAGCGCCGCCGGCGAGTTTCGCGCTACCATCGGTCCAGGCGAAGAAATGCGAGTTGCGCACGTTGACCGCGTAGATGCTTCGCGCCACGTCCTTGGCGATCGTTTGAAAAACGCCGTCGATCCACTTGCTCATTTTTCCATCGTAGATACCCACGAACGATCCGCATTCCAGCGTAAAGTTATGGCTTTGGTGGACGTCGAGACAGCGGTCATACCCGCGCATCACAGGGTTTTCGAGCGTGAATTCCTCGCACTTGTTGATACACAGGGCGTGGCCAAAGTCCGCGTTGGTGGGCTCGGTCTTCTCCGCGTTGGTTTTGGTGCAAAGGTCAACAACGCGCTGTATCGTATCCGCGCCCAACCACCTGCCGCCGCGCCACCGCATGCCGTCGCAGCGATCAATGGTCAGCCATCGCTTGGCGGCAGCTGGCATCATGAATGTCGCGCGGCGGGCGTCTACCGTCACTTGTTGCAGTCCGGTGATGGCGATCGGCTCTGTGAACTCGAAGTGCTGTTCTGGCAGCACGACCGTTGTTCCGGATGGCGATTGCGCAAGGAGCTCCTGAATGTATTCGGCCTTCATTTTCGCGCCGGGGGAAACAGGTGGGCCGTGTAAGGGTCGGTGAACTTCTCCGCGGCGGCGTGCTCTACGCCCGCGCTCACGTTCATGTATTCGCGCTGGGGCATGGTATCCGTGCCTTCGTTGTGAATGGCCGCATACCGCACGCGGGCCCCGACGACGCCCAGCGTAAGGCTCATGGGCTTCGCTGCATAGATCGACTCGCCGTGGCCGCCCACGCTGCGTATCAGCAGGCCGGTCAAGATCAGCAACGGATTCGCTGCCTTATTGCTCTTGCGCGGAGCCCAGGGATTCCCATCGGCGTCGGCCGATCGCGCGAAGTTATCGGTGAATCCTTCATACAAAAGATCGGCCACCGGTTTCCACATATCGAGCGATGCAAAGCCCTGAGCTCGATTGGGAAGCTCGCGCAGCTCAGCGATCATCTCTTGTGGCGTCATAGAGGTCCAGGCTGCGGCAAACCCTGGGGATTGTCAACGCGCAAGAAAAACCCCGCCAACCAAAATAGCTGGCGGGGCCCGTGGAACTACATGCGCCATCGCATGACGTGCTGGGCAGTCTATACGAAGAAAGCCGCGGCGATCAAGTGACCGCCGCGGCTCCACACATTTTGCCTGCCGCCCCTATGCTACCATTTTGGTGGCGCAGTTGTAGCGGCTCGTTAGATCGGAGTAGAAGCGGCCCATGACCAGATGCTTTGTTCCATCGGCTTGCAACAACAGATCGCCGTTGTTTACCGCCTGGGTGGTTTCATAGACCTCCCAAATTGTATCCACGTCCTCCGTGGTTAGCGAACCAAAGGCTGTAAGTCGCGCTTTAGTGGCCGCAGTCTTAACGCCGATAGCCGTCTCGCAGTCCAAGCCCCTTGGGGCCATCGGTCTATGCGTGATCGTCTCGCGTCCGCAGAAAAAGGTATTATGATCCGCAATCGCCGTCTTTAGATCGAAGGCCATCAGTACGCCCTTTTCCTGATTTGATACGGTCCATCGGCAGCCGAGGACGCCGCCTTTTCTGCTTCCGCGAGCTGCTCGCGCAACATGCGAATGTAATCGGCGAAAGAGACTTGCTGGCCGTTTATGCTGTAGTTTGGGGATGGATTGTCGAGCGCAGCATTAAGCGCTGACTCAAGGCCGCTAACGATCGTGTCCCAATCCACCGCCACGTTAGTTCCCCAGTATGAGGATGTCGAAGTCCGCCACTTCCGCGCCGCTGGCATTGGTGAGTAGCAGGCCCCGCGCGCCGCTGGTCACCGCCCATCCGGATACAACGTCCGCCAGCACCATGGGACTGCCAGCGCCTACGCGCTGCCCTTGCCCCGCGGAGATCCAGGGGGCCGACCATTCGTTGGTCGCCGTTCCGCCCACACGAAGGCCGGCCACGTCGCTAAGCATAGCAACCACGATCGCCTTGACCGTGCTGAAGCTGATCGTGGAGCTGATGCCTAGTGCGGTGTAGGAAAGCGATTGCAGGTTCAGCGTCTCATTGCCGCCGGCCGCCAGCGATCGCCTAGAGTACCAGCGCTTTTCGATCTGCGCTGCGCCGCTGCCATATGCCAGGTGGCGTGCAAATTCCAGGATGCCGTTTGCGCTGGGCTCTTCGACCTGCCCGGTCGTTTGCGCAAGCCAGTCGGCTCGTACCGTCAGATCGGCAACCACGCGCTCGGACACAGCGTGCCTCGGTTAGAACATATTGGCTTGGCTGTTAAGCGCCTGCTCCACGCAACCGGCGACGAGCTGCGCAGCGAAGACGTCGCCGCCGGCGTTGTAATGCAGGCCTCCGGAAAGCTCCCAGGATGGACGGAAGGCGCAGTTTTGGCCAGACCCGGAGTTATTCAAAACCGGGGATCGGACGCCGCCGTCTGGATTCACGGCATGGGCGTAAAGATCGCACAGCACCAGGCCGCGGTTGGCGCACAGGTTGCGAATCTTCTCGTTGTACAGCTGCGTCTCCCGCTCACGCGTAGCGGTCCAACCGCTATTATTTCCGAACGGACCGCACGTGCAAACCACGACCTTGCAGCCGTCGGTCACCGCCTCCAGCGCCACGCGGCGCGCTTCGGTGAAGACTGCTTCGTGGCCTCCGGCGCTGACCGCCTTTAGGTCATTTATTCCGCCTTCCAAGATCAAACACTCGTACCCCTTGCCCTCCACGTCGCTATCCCAGCGTGCGCCGATCTGCGACATGGTTTCGGAGCCCACGCCGTGATCGTGGACGTGAATGAATCGCGGGGCAAGGATGCTGCGCAACTCGATCCCGTACCCGGTATCCGCGGCCCATGAGTCGCCCAGATGAGCAACCGATCGGTAGCGGTACTTTTGCTTCAAGTAGTTGTCAACCGTCGCCAACTCGTCGGCGGTGTTTGCGCCTTCGAGGAAAATCAGCTCGTACAGGTCAAAGTTGCAAAACGATGAGGCGCCGCCGGCATCGAACAGGCAGCCGATCGTGAAGTTATCGCGGCCGGCAACTGACCCCGGCATTTGGCTGCCGGCATTGACGCCGGTTACCACGCTGATCGTTTGAGTTACGCCCGCCACCTTGCAGCTCCAAGCGCTGGCATCATCGCGGATACGTGCCACGATGGGTACGTTGCGCTGCGCGGCTTTGGCTTCAATGATCGCGGAAAGATCATCCGTCGCTTGTGTGGCATCCTTGCGAATGCGCCAGGCGGGCGTGGCGTGATCCAGCAAGGCCCACAACGTGGTCCCGGCACCAGCGCCCTCGTCAGACGTGCAAAGCATGGTCCGCGTGGCAGAACCTAGCATGCGCGCCACCACGAACATTGTGCCGGTCGCGCTGCTCCACACCGAATTTGCCACCGACAGATAGTCATCAGTACCGTCAAAGCGAACGTACGGAAACCGCTCGTTTTGATAGAACACCGGCCGCGAACCCGCGGTGGCCTGAGTGAACGTCCTGGTGCCCAGCGATTCCGGTCGATTGGTCCAGTTGTTGACCGCCTCGCCACTCACGCATTGAACGCCGCTGCTGTTTAGGCAGTTGCGCGCCGGGTCCATCCAGAGGGTGAGCGTGGACGTCGAAAGATCGTCCATTTTGCGCTGCGTGCGCCACCGGCGGTGAGCGCGGTAAACGGGTCCCACGTCCATTAGTCGGCCCTTAGTCAACTCGGTGGCAAGTGATGGTGCCGGACATGGTAGAGCCCAGCCCGTTAAAGCGTCGGTGCGCCGCGATCGCCGCGGCCTCGTCCTCAGCGCGATACACAGCTTCGGGAGTGCCAATGGGGGAACTCAGATCGAAGCGCACGCGAAACAGCGGCAGGGATTGCGCATTCGCACGATCGGCTTCCTGCGGGTCCCGGCTGTGCAACGGGGCGGGCGCTGGCGGCTCTGGGTCTTGCGCCAAGCTTCCGGGCCCGAACGCAAACGGCGGGGCGGGGGATTGTTCATCCCCCGCGCCCGCGTTCCCCATGAGCCCGGCTGACCCACCGCCGGGATCGGTTGCCGGAATCGCTTCCGGATCTGTTTCCTTCTTCTTCGACATGGTGGCCCTCAAGGGTGGAATACTTTTCCAGAATGTGGAATAAAAGCCGGCCCTTTGTAAATACTAAGCCGCGTCGCGACCTCGCACGATGTAGCGAGGATCGGTCCACGATCCAGCACCCTTATGGCTGCCCTTGAATCGCATGAGGATATCACGCATGAATGCGGCCTCGCTGTCTGTGCCGCTGGTCTCCACCTTGAGTCCAAACTGTTCGAACCAGCACAACGCCTGCGCGAAGTCGCCGATGTAGTAATACTTGCCGGCGTTGGCGGCGCTGCCCGCAGCAGCGCCAGCGTTTCCACCGGCGATGATCCGACGGTACAGGTGCGGCGAGACTTCCAGGCTGTATCCGCTAACCGGGTTGCCCGATTTGCGGATCGACGTGGTGTCCGTCCCGGTGGGCGTACCGTAATTGATCTCCGTAGCGTTGAAGATCATGCTCGCGGCCTGCTTGCGCGCCGGGCAAACCAAGCACGTGGTTCCGGCCAAAGCGACCGGAAGGCCCGTGTTCGGGTCCAGCATGTTCGCAAACAGCTGCTCGATCGCGTCAATGTCGGTGTGATCTACCAGGTCGTTTGAGTCCAGGTAGTTGGTGTAAATGTCCGTGCGGTAAGGAGCGTACTCCGTTCCGCGCCAGTTCCACAGCGTTCCCAGACCGCCCACCTGCCGGTGGTATCCGATCAGCGTATCGATCAGGCGGTACTCTTTCCGCAGCGCCATCATGCGCCCCACCTTGCCGGCGTGCGCCATGACTTGCCCCGTGCGATCCTCGTAGAGCGCTTCGCGGGTGATGGGCACGACGCCGCCCTCTTTTTGCGTGAGCGGCCGAACGATGTGATCCGTGCCGATCGTAAGAGTCGGATACTCTTCACCTTCCGGCACGATGTGCGCGTCGTCGCCAAGGTCAACGAACCACGGCTCGATTTCACCCGGCTTGCCCGGTTGCGTGGGGATCAAACGCGACAACACGAACTCGGGTTGCGCGTACGCCTCACGCATGCGGCTAAAGACCAGGTTGCTGGCCACGATGCCCAGGGCCCGCGTGTCCACGGCCGCGGCTTCGCGGAAGTTCAGCGTGTTCTGCGGATTGATCATCTGGATGTATTCAGCGCCATCCGGCACCAGCGCTTCGGCCAGCGATCGGATCGATGGGAAATCGCGCCAGCTCATTTCTTCGCTGCGCAGAGCGCCCACGACTTCGCGCAAGTAGGTCGTACCGTGCGCCTCGTACAACCGCTTCATTTCGCGGTATCCGGCTCGGTTAAGCATTGTTGTCCTCTGTAATTGGTTGCTGGCCCGTGGGCCGGTTGGTGCGAAAGTAAGACTGCGGTTACGCGATCGGACGATTGCGCCTACCGTACAAGCCCCAGAAGTCGACGTTCAGGGTTTCCAGGTTGGCCCCGCCATTCTTGACCCCGGCGAACATGGCCATGGTCGTGCTGCCGGTCAGGGTGACCAGGATGCGAATCTTGGGGTTGCCCTCCACGTTGGCGTCGCACAACGGAATGTCATTCACGCGGAACTCGACATAGCCCTGCGTGGAGCTGATCGGGGTCCAGTGAATTTCCAGCCATTGCCACGGGCCGCTTACGCCGGATACCCCCGGCGAGGCCGGGCAGTTGGACGTCTTCACATTCGCAGCCTGGGTAGCAGCACTGCCGCCGGCCGTGCATTTCCATACGTTGCTGCCGTCTACTTTGTAGATCGCGGCCAGGCTGGTTAGCGCCGGATCGAGCCCAGCTCCGTTGTCCTGGATCGTGTTGGCGGCCGGGCCGGTGGCCAAACCGAACGCGATGTTCGCATCGTCGACGTTGGCCTCGTTGAATTGCAGCAAGCAAACCGCGGCCCACGGCTTATCTGCTTCGAAACCCACGAACTCGTTCGGTGTCTCGATATACGTTTCATCGTTGTCGGCGACGGTGCCGTCGCTAGCCACGAGCGGAATGATGCCGAACGTGCCAGCGCCTACGGCCGCCGTACCGCTGTCGGTGGCGGTGACCACGATCTGGTTCGCGTCGACGTCTTGGTCGAAGTCGTTCTCATACTGGAACGAGTGGCGCTTGCCAGTCGGATCGATTGCTACGTGACCCTTCATGTTTTGATCCTTGCGGTTGTTGGTTTATCGCCGCGGCGCTGTGCTCACCACCGGCTGGCTGGTTACTTGAAAGATTCCTCAAGCTCAAGGAGCGACTCATCCATCATGAGCGATTCACGGATGGCCTTGCCCGTTGGGCACTTGTCCTTGTCGCCGTTCGGCGGCGGCGTGTTCTGTCCGGTCGTGCGCGGCTTGGGCTTAGGAGCTCCAACGCGTTCGTGGCCCTTTTCTTCTTGAACCTGGCCCAGCTCTTCGAGGAATGCTTTGCGATCTTCGTTGTTGGCCATGCCGATCAACGCCTTGAGCAATCGCGGCGTGGACTTGCGGCCCGTTTCTTCCAACAGCTCGCGGCACTCGTCCTTAGCGCGCAGCTGACGCACTTCTTCTTGGAGACTGGCGAGCGTGGGATCGCTGTTAAGCGACTCTCCCACCTTTTGCGATTCCTTGCCCTGCGGCTCTTGCGCCGGCGGGGTTCCATTCGAGCCACCGGCGTCCGCCGGATTGCCGTTGTTCGCTTGACCGTTGTTGGCGGCTTTAGCCATGGTGTCTTTAACCTCGTCGTGGGCCTTCAGGATGCCATCAATGCGGGACGAACGGCCCGCACTGTCAAGCGCTTCATCGTCGAAGGCCTTGACGACTTCCGCGCGGAAAGCTGCGTCCACCGCTTCTTCCGGCGCTTGTTCCGGATCCGCGGCGGGGTCTTGATTTGGATCGGCTTCTATCTCGGTATTCGGGTCCAAAACCTTTTGGTCCATCTTCTGCTTCATGAGCGCCTTGGCCTTGCTGTCGGCCGGCAGGTTTGCCACCAACTCGCTAAGGCGAATGGTGCGCAGCTGGACACTCTCGAAAAAAGAACGATTCGTCGCGGGATCGCTCACCACGTCGACGCTATGCACCTTCGTGATCTTCTCTACCAGGAATCCGCCGCCGGTTTGCCGCCCTTCTCCGTCCGCGTCGTGCGATAAACCGAACGTGTTGCGCAGCTCTGGGCGCCGCTGCGCTTCCGCTACGCGGCCTGCCATGTCGTGCGACTTAAAGTAGTGCATGTCGCCATACAGTCCGGGCGATTTGCCTTCGCGGTACGAGACGGCGCTAAGCGTGCCGAAGCGATCTTCGGCCACGCGTGCGCCCTTACCGCTGCCTGGTTCGCGATGGTTCATGTTGACCATTGCGCCCTCGTACAACGGCGCTGCTTTTCGCAGCACGTCCGGCGGATAAGTCCGTCCGTTGCGGGAGCTCGTACCAATGATCTTGACCCCTCGAATGACGCCAGCGGCTTCGTCAATCGACGTGTCTTCCGCCATCCAAATGGTTTCGGTGAATCGCATTCAAGCAATTCGGGCGGCGAACCTCGGGAATTGCAAGCCGTTTTTTTGGAGCATTAGCCAGCTGGTCCAGCAACGGCAGCGAGGATGCGCGGGCGGCCCGAGCGGGAACAGCGGCTCCCAAACTTCCCGCGGTTTAAGATGCAGCGGGCTGCAAATCGGGCATACGCGGTCATCTTTTTCAGTGATCCAAAACGGCGCAAGGTCATCGCCGGTCACGTCGGCAAACCGCCGCGCGATGTAGCGCAGCCCGGCGTTGTGCGCCCGAGTGATTTCCGTAATTGCGATCATCTCGGCCCGTTGTCGATCCAGCAACGCGCGCACCTCCTCAGGCGGCAGCGATAGGGTGGCGATGCGCTGGCGCAGATCAAGCCAGCCTTGCCGTACAGAATCCACAATGCGCTGGCTTACGCCGCGGGCGTGATTGACTGCCCAATCCACAGCGGCGCGCACGGCGTTTTCGCGAGGATCTTCTAACCCAGTGGTTTCGCCCCAGAGCAAAACGATCAGCAAGAACATAGCGGCCAGCTTGTCGCGTAAGGCCTGCTCCAACTGATCGCGAAAGCGGTCCCAGTTGATCGCGCCGCCGCGAATCAGCGAGGCCGCCCACGGCTCGAAGACGCTGCCCAGCATGGCCGTTAGATCGGCCTCATTGTCGTCGCGGTTGGGGAGCTCCATTAGAGCAACGCATCATCCCATGGGTCATAGTGATCGAAGATTGCATTAAGCAGCACGCCGGCCGCCAGGTGGGCGAACCAGCATGCGCCGAGAATTACAACCCACATCATGGGTAGCCCTTCCAAATTTGCCGGGCGATTTGTTCTGGCGTTGGAACGTCGGTCTGTTTGTCATCGCCAACGCTACTTCCGTCCTCAGCGGAGCCGCCGGACAGCGGATCGATCATAGGCGGCGGATCAGCGGAGGCCCCGCGTTCCTGTTCTTCTTCCCAGTCGAAGCCCTCGCGCTCGCACCATGTTTGATCGCTCAACACGCCCTTGTCGTTCATGGTGGCGTAGCGAGTGGTTTCAATGCCCCTATCGCGTACAGCGGCCTGGGGGGCTGTGTGCATGATCTTAACGTAGCGCTTGAGCTCGTCCAGGTTAGCCGCGTGCATGCTGCGAATACGACCGGCCTGCAAGGCGATTTCCAGAATTCGCCACAGCACGCGAACTTGCACGTTTCCGTACTGCGCCTGCCGGGCCTCGGTTGCCTTGACCCAGGGACTTTCGGCCACCATCGTGCTGGCGTAGTTGGCGTTGCTGGCGTCGCCGCTGATAAGATACTCAGGCATTGACCAGCGGCAGCCGATCAATCGCGTGATCGCCGACGCGACCTGCAGGAAGTTGCCGTTCTTTTCGCTACTGGTCGGCCCCGGAACAAACTTGACTCCCGGACCCAGCCCTAACACCTGCCCGGCCTCGGTCTGCTGTGCGTACCTCGTCTTGTCCCCGTCGTCTTGGTAGGTGTAGGCGCTGGTGCCGATCGCCACATCTTCCGCCTGCGCCTTGGTCACCGTCTCTGCGTACTCCTCAACGTATGCGATGCTAGACTGGATCGTGGCGCCGATCGACGTGTTGCGCATGAGCTTATTGCCGCGATGCAACCAGACCAGCGGACAGTGAAAGTCGCTCAGCCCTCGCTTGGTTGCCCGGCGCGCGTTGAGCTTGGCGTGGACGATATCCGAGGCCTCGAAGTAGTCGAAGTCGCCCGGGTTGTCGGACCATTGCACGTAGTATCCATAGACCGTTTGCGTGTCGCCAAAGGCGGTGCGGACACCGAACGTCCAGTTGCTAGGCCGTGAGTCGCCTAGCCAATCTTCGATCTCCCGTTCATCGCTGGGCTGCGTCACATACTCGGGGGCCACCTGCCGTACGTCGGCAAAGCCATCGCCAAGATCGTAGATCGCAATGAATAGATCGCCGTCCTTGCGCCAAGACGTGAACAGCTCGCGGTCAAGATCGCAGGCAAACTGCGTGCGATCCAACGCCTCGTCGATGATGTCTTGGCACTGCTTGACCAACCACTTTTCCTGCCCGCGTTCCTTAGGCTGGACCTGGAACTTATAGCCCGTGCCGACCGTGTAGTTGACCAGGTTTTCCAGCACGCCTAGCGCCTGAGGGAAGACTTCACCGATCGCGCGGCAGCGAGCCAACACCGAGAACCATTCGGCTTCGTTGTCATAGAACGGGAAGCTCTGCCCAAGCTGGTTTTGATAGCGCTGCCAGAACGTGCCAATTGAGGCCACGCTACGCCACTCGGCGAATTCTTTATCGAGCCCCAGCTCGTCGACCATTGCGCGATCGCGCGAAAAGGCGGTCTCCGCGGTGTACGCTTCTTCCAATCGCTTTTCTACCGCACGCCACGTTTGCAGCCGGCCGCGGCGTTTGATTGCAGTGTTCATGCCCCCATGTTCAGGGCGGCGCATCGGGATTGTCAAGCGTAGGCTCTTGCACCGGCTTGTTACGATCGGCGTCGATCGCGGCCTTGCGCGCGTTGGCATAATCGTTCACAGTCCACCAGTCCAGGCGCATGATGCGCGCCACCGCGGCGCGGCTGTATCCCTGTTCAAGCAGCTTGTGGATGCGCTGTACGCGAGAATCTTCTAGCTTCTTCATCATGGCTTCCTATGCGAGAGTGCGGGAACTTTCAGGTTGATGAACGCCCAGATCAACATTTCCAGGCAATCCGGCCCGTCGTCATGCAAACCGTTAGGAAATTGGCGCAGCTGTTCCACGAGCATCGCCGCCCCTGGGGACCCTTTGCGAAAGCGAATTTGATAGCCAGACAAGAACGGCTCTAGCCGGCGAATGCGAATCTCCTTCGACTCACTGTGCGGAACGGACTTGATCGCCGGAAGCGGGATTTGCAGCTCGTTCGCGCGCTTTTTGAACATGGCCGGCAAGGAGGCCTGAAACTGGTTGGTCTCCACGACGAAGCTGATCGGCTGCAAGCTCTGCCAGAGCTCGAGCCCGAAGTCGACCGTGGAGGGGATCGGCCGACGCATGAGGTTGGCGTCGACGTAAATCACGCCGTTGCGATCGAGCATGCCCCAGGTGTAGGCGCTGTAGTCGCCCACTTCGCTTTCCCCAATGCTGGGGTCCAGCGCCTGCATTCGCGCGATCGGATCGTTCGGCCACTCGTTGAACCAGATGCGATCGTTGAACCACTCGTCGGGGAAGTAGCAGGTTTCCGGAGTGATCGGGTTATTCTGCTTCTCGCGTTCGAAGCTAACGCGGCCGTCGCGTTCTCGCTCGCACATGAGGGCGTAAAGCGGCTCGCGCTCCGGCCACAGCACGACCGCGCCTAGTTCCATTTCGGCACGGTGCTTTTCGTAAAACCGCCGCGCCACATCCATGGCGTCGTCGCCGTACTTATCGCGGTTGCCGTAGATCGCGGCCCACTCTTCCCACAGGTCCATGCGCTTAGGCCATTGCACGATCGCTTGGAACTTGGAGCTGCGCCAACCGGGCTTGGTCTGAAGCGATACGGCGATCGCCTCGCGGTGTAGCGCGGTGCCGACATTGAAGATGTTCGTGTCCGGTGTGCCGGCCTTCATCACCACATCTTGAAACCAACGGGCCTCCTTCTCGCGGCGGTTGCCGCTGGTCTGGATCTCGTCGCCCTGCAGGTCATCGCAAATGATCAGACTCGGCCGCGTGCTGCCCTTTTTTGATCCTCGGATATGCTGGCCAATGCCGTAGCATTCGACCATGACGCCGTTGCGAAGCATGATCCGATTGCGCATCCAGCGCGGTCCCTTACCGCTCGCCTCGGGGTAGGCCGCGGCGATCAGCGCGTTATCCTCGCACTCGTAGCGAATGTAATCCAGGTGCTTTTGCGCCTGGTCTTTGGTGTGGCTAATGATCCAGATGTAGGGCTCGCTGCCGGTCACCGCGCACTTCAGCGCGTACGCCTCCGTCCATTGCGACTTGGCGTTGCCGCGGGGGGCTAGCAAGTTGGTGTGTTCGCCCCGTTGCCGATCCGCCTGGTCCAGCTTGGCGCAAAGGTAGTCGTGCATGTCGCTAAAACCGGGCGTGCTGAACGCATCCGGGCAGAAGCGGTATGCCCATTCTCGCAGCGTAGCCGGCCGCTCCGTGGCTTCCCGGCCGGTGCGGTAGTTTACAACCGCCTGACGCGCCACAGAGGCCAGGAGACGCCCTAGATCGCGGCTGAGTGGCGGCAGATCACCGGCGGGCCGGCGCCTATTCAGCGATCGCACCATCAGCAAGCAAGGCCTCAAAAAACCCTTCGGCGGCCTTCTCCATAGCGGCGTGATACTTTACCGGCACGGCGGCCATGAGCACGCCGGCGAACTTGCCCATGACGTCGACCATCTGGGCACGGCTAAGGGAATCCGGGTCCCGGCGGCCGTAGTTTTCCCGATCGCGCCGCTCAAGCATCCAGGCGGCGGCCTTCCAATCGCCTTCCTTAACGCATACCCCGTGTTCGTCGTAGCGCCCGACGGCGGCCTGTACGACGCAAGCGTTAAGTGTGGAATTGGAAAGCTGGCGGGCCTGCTTTAGCCGCGGTTCGAAATCGGGGTTTTTCTTCAAATAGGCCCACAGCGTGGTGTAGCCCACGCCGCAACTGGCGCAAGCCTGTTCACGCGTATCGCCCTGCTCGATGCGCTGGACGACGGCCTCAAGAACGTCGGGAGTGAGTTTCCCGTATTTGCCCCGCTTGCCCCTGGCTCCCGGCACTTTGGCCGGTGTCATTCGCGAATTTCCTGGGTCCTGATTTCGTACCAATTCCGAGCGCTAACGCCATCCACGATTGTACGATTCAACATCGGGTGATCTTCGTCGCTCGGGCCTGTGTCACTATCAGGATGCCAGGCCACGACATCCATCAAGCGTTCGCCAGTTCGGAACGCGTGGTCGCAATCCGGCGGCATCCACCAAACCACTCCCTGCTCAAGCAGCACGTCGTTCTCGGGGTCGCCGTTAAACGCTGTGCCTTCCCCGCGGGCAATGACGCCAGCGCGTAGACTTGGGTGCGTGTGCCTGGTTTGCTTGATCCCCGTGGGAAAGTGCAGGTGATTCAAGCACGCCTCGCCCTTGCGGTGCGGCCCCAGCAGCAATGTGTCGCTGCATCCGTCGATGTAGCGCAGCCGGCCCGCCCCTTCGATCGGACCCTTGACGGTGAAGATGCCGCGCGGACCTGCTTGCGCGACAACAAACGCGTGCTCGGCTTCGATCGAACCGGCGCCGTCTAGCTCGAAGACCTGACCCGGCCGCACCGCGTGAAAGTAATCCCCATCGTGGGCGATGTATACCATGCCGATCGCGTAGCCCCAGGCCGCTTCATCGGCGCCGATCCTCATTCGCGCTAATCGCAAAGCGTCTTTCGGCGATGTGAGGTTTGCAATCCTGATTCGTTGGCCGGCGCGGTAAGTGATGATCTCTCCACCGCGCACGATCGGTCGCACGGGCAATACGCTTTCAAGGGCTGTCATTGCTGGGAACCCATCCTTTTTGAAAGTCTTTCACATAGCGGGCCATGACTTCCGGCCTGCCGGCGCGTTCGGCCAATCGGCCCAACTCCTCGCGCTCCATCTGTAGCAGCTGGCAAATCGCGTCGTCCTCCATGCCGCTCTCGATCAGCTGCCTTACGATTTCGGCCATTGGAACAACGCCGTGGGAACCGCGGGCGCGGTTGTGCCGGATCGTGGCCATCATGCGATCGGCCATGTTGCCGGTGATGTAGACCACGGGAACCAGGCCGCCGGTCAGCGCCGCAACGTCTGGATCGGCGCTTACTTGCCAGCGGTGTTCGCCGTCCACGATCCAAAGCGTGTCGGTTTCGTGCTCGTTAAATAGAACGATCGGCTGCGTCCAGCCATTGGCCAGAATGCTCACTTTCAGCAGCGCGCGGTCTACCGGCGTCATGCTGTTCGGGTTGTAGTTGTTTGGCCTCAGCTGATCGCGAGGCACCCAGACCACCATGGCGAGCGGCTGGTTGTAAGCGCCTTCTGGGGCTAGCGTGCTCATGACCTGCGATCGTATCCGTATCCGCCGATTATTTCAAGCGCGGCGTTTCCTTAATGACGCCAGCCCGTTTCATCGCCGCGCCGATCATGCAGTGCGTCGATCGACTGTTTTTCAGGTCGCCTCGCATGGCGACCATGGCGATATCCGACCAGCAAAGACCGCTGCGCGGATCCGGGGTTTCGTCTGGGATCGGCTCCGGGCTGTACCGTTCGTGGTAATCGATCATGGTCGTAAGGTTGGTGGCGCATTCGCGCTGATCGTCGCCCGTTAGCCTGGTCAAGTGCTGCAGCGCCACGTCCTTCCAACAAAGGTCGTCCGGCTTGGTCGCGGCGGCCCCCCGGCCGTACAACTCCGTCGTACTGTAGCGTAGCGCCGTATCCGCCCCCGGAACGCGTGCTAGCATCTTGTCCCACAGCTGAGGCCAGCAAATCCGCCACTGGGATAGCCCGCGAATCGGCTGCTCGCCGAATGGAGGGGCAACACGCTGCGCATGCGTGGGAACTCCCATCGCGGCCAGCAAGTCGTACGCGCGATTGTAATCCCACCCCAAGCGCCACGGCGCAAGCCACACGTCGTCGCTGGTCCAATCGTAAATGACCGAGGCGTTGCGAATGTGCGGATAGATGGTGGGCGTAAGGAACGGCTCGCGGGAATTGTTGCCGCCGGCGACCATGCGATACCGGTTCAGGCTCTCTTGCGTGCGCAGCCCCACCACGTTGGCCACGTTGCCGCACTCGGGGCCGTAGATGGCTCCCATGAAGTTGGGCGTGTCGATCGCGCGGAACCGCTCATCGTAGTCGGTACATTCCTGGGGGAAGTCGCGGACCCAGAGGCGCCGGTCTTCCGGGGACCAGCAATACCACCACGGTTGCACGGTGGAGCAGGCGTTGCGGTGCTTGATCGGTCCGCAAATCCAGCGGAATGTGATGTCCGGTCGCTTGGCTACGCGCCCCACATACTCGATCGTTTCCGGGGCGACGGCTTCCTCGTCGAAAAAGTACACATCCAGCGGCAGGCGCTTGCGGTAGGCCGCCACTTCGAGCGTGAGATTGAGACAGCAGGTGGAGTCCTTGCCGCCACTGAAGCCCACGACGACCTTATCGAAGCGGTCGAAGATGTAGTTCAGGCGCGATCGCGCCATCGTCAGAACGTCATCCTGTACCGTTTGCTTTTTGGCGATCGGCATGCTGCGAGCTCCATTCCTCGACGATCTTCATTAGCGCCTGCGGGGTGGTTTGCAGGTCGTGCGCTAGCTTGGCTTCTTGCAGGGCTTTATGCAAGCGCTTGTCGTCGTCGAAGTTTAGGACGCAGCTAAAGGTACGGTACTGATTCATGTCCCGCGTGACGGCGCGTTCCCGCGGGCGTGCTGCGCCGGCCAGATCGCGGATTGCGGATACCGCGCCCTGGCTATGCAAGGCGTCTAGGTGTGATCGAATCGCTTGGGCGGCCGTGGTGATGCGACCTCGCAGGATGGCCACGCGAGCGGCGTCGATCTTGGCTTTCTGTGCCACCGGATCGAACGTAGTTAGCGCCAGATCGCATTCGTCGTCTGTAAGGTCGGTGACCAGGCAAGGGATGTCTTGGTCCAGCATTTCGCTGCGAAGATGACCATCGATCAGCTGGTAACGGTCGCCGAGCGGCCGCACCACTACGGCACCGATCAATCCGATCTCCGCGAGGATCTCGCCCAGCAACGTGCGCTGCTCCTCGCCGTGGTGCTTGGGGTTATCCGGGTGATGAACCAACTGGCGCGCGGGAACGCGAATCAGCTCCTTGACGCGATCGCGAAAGTCGGTCACTTCACCTGACTCCTCTGGAACGCCGTGATCTCTCCCACCTTGCGGTCGATATCGTTCAGCTGCTGTTCCTTGCTGCGCTGGGTGGCCTTAATCTCGCTCAACTGGCGATCAATATCCACCAAGTGCTGTTCCACGCGTACCAGCGCGCTATCGCGACCCTCGATCGCGGCCAACCGCAAAACAACGGACTCGATCGTCTTGCCATGCGCGACGAGTATCTGTTCATTTACCGTCAGTCGCTGGTTCTGGTCCCATAGAAACTTAGCCGGCACTCCGGCGGCGGCAATTCCAGTCAGCACGATCGAGCAGATGATACCACTTAGTTGTTTCCAAGACAGGTATACCTGATCGCCGTCCCTGGTCACTTGACACCTCACTCGTCTAAGGGGCTTTGATCGATGCAACAGCATCGTGGAAGAAAAGACTCCGGACATAGAAACATCCCCCCGGCCGATTGTTGCATGCGGTAGGACTGATCGTGAGAGTGCGCAGAAGACGCAAAGAAAGTGTTGCTGCCCGCTATACAACAAACGGCCGGGAGGCCCCGGGGCGATTGTCGCGCCCCGGGGTTACGATTATTACCTACTAACGCTACGCGCGCTCGACGTGGTGGTATTGCCGTTGCTCGTCGTTCGCGTGCGGCTGCGCGTGCGGCTGGCGCGTCGGAACAGGCCGCGGCGATCGCAGCTGTTACAGCTGTTTGACGCCACGCTGCTGGCGCTTGAGGCCGAGGACGCATTGGCCAACAATGCAACCGGGATTACCGGCGCCGGCGTGGCCTGCGCTTGCGAAAGCGCGCCAAAGTCCGGCGCTTGCGGCATGGGCTGGGGCTCGGCGTATCCGCCGCCAGCTTCCGCGTACGCGGTCGCCTCGCTGCTGCCGTGTTGCGACATTCGCAGCGGCTTTGCGCCGCCGGCACGCGCGATCGCGGTGGTTCCCGATCCGGCGCCGGATAGCATGGCTTGCAGTTGGTTTACGGCGGCCTGCAATTCTTGAATCTTCGCGACCGACGATGCCTCCGCTGCCGCCGGCCCCGAACTGCCCGACGGCGATGGGAGATTGCACTTACCGTCTTGACAGGCCAGCGTACCCGTTGCCAGCGCTTGACCGAGGGAAAGATTCCGCTCGTCAAACACGCGGCCCGGATTGCACTGAGCCGATGCGACCGGTGCGAATAGAAAAAACGCGAACAGCGCGGCGCTGATCGCCAGACAAATCTGATCGACTCGCTTCGTTCCTGCAAACATGATCTTGCTCCTTGGGGTTATCGGCCGGCTGCGATCGCTTCGAGCTCGATGGCCACATTGTTGAAAGTGTTGGCGTACTGCTCGGGAGTTACAAGGTGGTTTTTCACGTGAAGCGGGTAAAGGAAGTCCCGCAGGCGTCGGAAAAAGCTCTCCCATTTAGAGAACCCGTCGGGCCCTAGGTTCTGTTCCGCTACGCGTTCCACCTCATACAGCGGATCGGAATCCTCGGTCTGCGCAAGGTTTCCGCTCTTCAGCAAATTCGCCACGCCGCGGAAGCTGCCCGCCATGGCCGTGGTTTCGCCGGCCTTCTTGTCGCTAATAACTTCCGCCACCCAGCGCCGAATTAAATCCGGCACGTCGGGAGCTGGCGCAGCGTCGGTTAGCGATTCGATGGTGAGGGACACTTCCGGCGGCGCGGGGCGCAGCGTGATCGGCAACGTGGCGTGCGCCGTTTGCCCCAGGTGATTGGCCGCAGATAGCACGACCAGATACTCGCCGGCGGCGCGGTTGCTGAATGCCGCGGCGGTGGCGTCGTTGATGGACAGGAAGCCGCGTACCGGGGGATCGATCGACCAGGCGAACTGCGTAGCCTCGCCGGTGGTCTCCGCATGGAGCTCTACCAGATCGCCAACCAAAGCGTCTACTGGTCCACTGATGCGGACCTGAAAAGGAACAGGCGGCGCACTTGCGCCGCCGTTCCCGGGAGCTAGGGTGTCCGGCGGACGGGCAGGAACCGCCGATGCCCCATCTTGATAGATAGGCTGCGGCGTGTCAACGTGCGCTCCGTCCAGCGTCTCAAAAAGCTCTCCGGCCTCTGGGAAGATCATTTCCAGTGGTACCGTGGCCGAATGCCGGGCATAGGGCAGCCGCGTGGAATGCGCGGCGTGAATGCAGGCCAGCAGCAACAGAATGCCGAACGGCCGATAATCGTATTTGTTCATGGTCGCTCCTAGGGCCGGTACGGCGCAGCTTGCGCGTACGCCGCGGGCATACTGAATCCCTCGCGCAAGAACTTGGCCAGCTGCCGCTTCTCGTCCTTCGTCAAACGCAGGCGGGCGATTTCGATAATCCTAGGATCTAAAAAGGGATCGAGGCGCCCGTTCCTGCGAGCCATGGCGGTGGCGTAAAGATCGACCTGGGTTTCGATCGAAGGCACCATGCCGCTATGCGTATACGGGCCGCTGCGATCGATACCGCGCAGCGTGGGCGTCTTCCATGCGCGAACGGTCTCCGGGGTTTCGTCGCTTCCGTTCGGCAGCACGTCGATTCGGCCGTTGTCCTCGTCGCCGGTACACCAACTTATGCCGGTATTGTGGAATGTCGAGTCGGTGTAGAGCGGTGGCGTATGGCAGCTGGCGCAGTTGGCCTTGCGAAACACGCGGTATCCTGCCTCGGCCTCGCGGGAGAGGATGCGAGTGTATCCGGCCGTGCGCTTATCGATCTTGGCGTCGAAGCTGTTCAGGCTGACCTCATAGGCCACGATGCAGCGGGCGAACCGGCCCGTGGTTAGGCGCTGGTCGCCGTAGATACGTTGCAACGCTTGCCGGTACTGTCGCACTCCCGCAATCCGACGGAGAGCTTGCTCCGGCGAGTCGTTGCCCATCTCGATGGGATTTTGTAGCGGCTGCAATGACTGCTCGTCGACGCCTGTCGTGCGCCCATTCCAGAACTGCAGAGGTTGGTATGGCGCAGTGAAGATCGTCGGCGTGTTGAACTGCCCGGCCTGACCACCTATTCCGATCGCGCGCGGCAGGCCGTCGCTTAGGCCCTTGCTGGGAATGTGGCAGCTGGCGCAAGCAACCGTCCCGTCGGCGGATAGCCGCTTGTCGAAGAAGAACTGCTTCCCAAGCGCCACTTCCAAAGCGGTGAACTCCTGCCCGTTTGCATGAGAAATGCAGATTTGTAAAGCCAGGTATACAAACCAGCAGATTTTGCGCAACATGGCCGCCCTCGCTTTCAAACGGTCTTGGAGTCTACCACCATCGCCAGGCTTTCCATCATAGCGGAAAGCGTCGCGGCCGCATTGTTTCGCTCGTCCGCCGGCGCATCGTCGGCCACTCCAAGGCTGATAAGATCGTCGCCGCGGGCCGGCATGCTCCAGCGAAACGGACCGATTCGCAGCGCCTTGCGCGGCTTCTCAGGAACGATCGGCGGCGCGTCGTCGGCCGCCAACATTTCGTCGGCGCGGGCGATCGGGTAGCTGTTCCCGTCCAGGTCCGTCACGTGCCGCGCGATCGCGTTAAGGTGATGGCGCAGCTGGGTGATGTTGTTTAGCGGCGTCGCGTGATTGCCAGGCATACGGTGCTTAGCGAGCAACAAACCAACAGCGCCAGCGACCAGCGGGGCCGAGAATGACGTACCGTCGAACAGGCCCCACTTGGAGTCTAGCGCGCAGCTGCGCACGTCTTTGCCAGGAGCCGCTATGTCCACTTCCGCGCCACGGGAGCTAAAATCCGTGGCCACGCCGTTGCGATCAATCGCGCCCACCGCCAAGCAATCCGGGTGCGCCGCCGGCCAGTTGACGCCGTTGGTCTTACCGTTGTTGCCGGCGGCCGCCACCATGAACCTTTGATCTCGGCCGGAAAGAAACCGCTCCATTGCTTGAATTACTTCATCATCCCGCTCATCACTGCCGCCGCTGAACGTGATAATGTCGACGTCGAGATCCCGGCCCCAGTCAATCGCGCGGGAAATCCACGTGTTGTCGCCCGTGCCGTCGTCGCCCAAGGCCTTGGCAATGTAGAACTCGCCGTCGCTGCAAACGCCTTCGATGTTCAGGCCGTCGTTTTTCCCGGCGATCAATCCTACTGTCGCCGTGCCGTGGCCGTTCACGTCGCAGTATCCGAATGGAGATCCCGTGAAGTCCTTCGCGGCTTTAAGTTGCCCAAGCAGATCGGGGTGATTCGATTTGAACGTGTGACGATCGCACTGTACGCCAGTGTCGATGCTCAAGAATCGAACCTTGCCGCCTGGGTACGCGCCGCGCGTGGTCTTCCATGCTGCATACAGCCCCATCAACTCAGCAGCCCAATCTACGCCGACGTCTAATGCCAGCATAGATTTGCGCATGCGCCACGGCGGCAGCCGGTAAACGTTTCGCATCTGTACCTCGCCAAAAAAAGAAGGGGGCGCGGCTATCATGCCACGCCCCCTAGGGAATGCCAAGCCACAGGCTTGGCGCTAACCCCTCGGCGCTGGGGTTAGGATCGTGAGCGGCGGTACCATTCGATGATCAGTCGGATCAATTCAACGATCGTCGTGACGTTATCGGTGATTCCGGCCGCTGTAGCTTCGTCGGCGCTGAGCGTTACCACGCCAAGCGAGTTGCTTTGCGCCGGCGGCGACGGCAACAGTTCCAGCATCTTCTTGATGAACGCCGTCCATTGGGTGATCTTCTCGGAGTCGAGCGAACCAACGAGCTCCATGATGCGCCGGAATACGGCGATCAGTCGGGGTCGGTCGCCGGCGGCCAGCGCCGCGTCATACTCAATCGCCAGTGATTTCATGTCGGCAGGCATATCGTCCTCCACCTTTCGAAGTAAGATCGGCTCACCATAGTTTGGGCACAATGCCCAAGCGATGTGCTCCGAGTGCCGCGATTCCTTGAACGGCTGAAATACGATCTTGTCGTGGTCCTGGCCGCAACGCGCGCAGCTGCGCACGTCTACCATAGCGGGGTACTTGCCCATGGCTAGGAAGAGAACTGGGGGTTCTTTGCCCAGAACTCCTTGAATTGCTGATCGGCGAGCTCGGCCTTTTCCGTCGTCATTCCGGGCAGCGAAAGCAGATCATTGCCAGCGGCCAACCACTCGCGGTATCCGCCAAGCGTGATGACCGGCGGGTCGAGTTTTTCCAAGGCGTTGGTGACCAGGCCCACAGCGATCGCGTCGCTCAGCTTCACCTTGGTCCAGTCCGTTTCCGCCACCTTCTTGGCGGCCGGCTTGCGGGGCCTCTTGTCGGCTTTGGTATCCGCGGCCGCTTCCGGTTCCTTCACTTGGGCCTGATCGGCTACCGGCTGGCCGTTGGCTGGCTGATCTGGGTCGGCAGGGAACAGCGCCAGCTGATTGTCGGGGCCGAAGTCGATGACGCTGAAAAGTTGCGTGACGCTCGACTCGTAGGTTTTCTTGGCGGCAAAGTATTCCGCCTTCTTGGTCTCCATAATGTCGTGGAGCTGCCGCGTTTTTTCTCGCGCGGACTTAACAGCATTCTCTTGCGCCGATGCCATCATTGGGCCTCCTGGGGAAGGAAAGAAAAGGGCGGCAGGCGACGGTTTAGGTGGGGGGCGTCGCCTACCGCGACAAGTAAGGCGCCGGCGGTGCGTGTCGCCGGCGCTTGCTTATCCCGCGGATACTCTAGGCCGTCGTCCGGCCTGGGGTCAAGGGGTATCCGAGACTTGAGCAGGTCGGCGATCTGTTCGAAGATCGGGACCGGTTCGCCACGTAGCATGGGGCTGGTAATGCGAATGATCGACCAGCCCAGGAACGTAGCGGCGTTGTACTTTTCGCAGTCCTGGGTATATCCAGCTCCTTGCGTATGCCGGCCGCCGGTGAATGCGCCGCCCTCGATCTCTAGTGCCACCTTATGCTCAGGCCACGCAATGTCGAAGGCCCACCTGCGCACTGGGTGAAAGCGGAAATGCTCCACGGGCAGCGGATAGCTTTTGCCGCGGTGGTTGCAGGCCGAAAGGGCGCGCCACAACGTGACGGCGCCTCGTTCGAGTTCTGACTTTTGCGAAGGTCGCTTGCACTTCTTCATTAGAACGAATCGCTGTGCATGGTGGCGAACCGTTGGAAGTTTGCGAAGAATGCGGCGCGGCATTTGCCGATTCGGCCGTTGCGGTTTTTGGCCACGATCAACTCGGCCTCCGCGCCGCCCTCGCCGTCCTCGTTCACGCGCCGATCAATGAACACCACCACGTCGCTATCTTGCTCGATCGACCCCGATTCCCGCAAGTGCGAAAGTTTGGGCGAGCCGCCCTCGGCGTCGCGGTTAAGCTGCGCCGGCACGATGAACGGGACGTCTAGCTCCTTGGCGGCGATCTTGATGCCGCGGGTGATATCCGCGATTTGCTCATGTCGCTTGGCGTACCGAAGCGGCGAGTCCAACAATTGCAGGTAGTCGATCGCCACGTAGTCGAGTCGGCCGGAGGCTCGCTTGACGCGCCGCGCTTGGCTCACGATCTCGGATAGCGTGCGCCGCGGCGAGTCGTCGATCCAGAGACGCTTGTTGGCCTGCATGAAGGCCGTGCATTCCTTAAGGCGACTGATTTCCTCGCCGTCTAGCAGGTGGTTGTTGAAGCGCCAGGTATCCAGCGTGGCCATGTTGCAAATGATCCGGTCCATCACTTCGGCCTCGGTCATTTCCATCGTGGCCAAAAAGCCAACCGCGTCAGTGTGTTGCCACCAATGCGCAATATGACTGGTAAGCAGCGCCGTTTTTCCCACGCTGGTCCGCGCCGCGATCGTAACGTAGTGTTTGCGGCAATAGCCGTTGGTGATGACGTCCAGCGCCGCGATGCCGCTTTTGATCCCGACTTTGTTGGTCTTTTTGGTACACAGCACGCGGTGCATAGACGAGCCCGCTACGTCGCCGGCGATATGCAGCTTGTCCACGGTGCGAACCGAATGCAGATCACCGACGCCGGTTTCAAGGCGGGTGATTAGATCGCGCGTTTCCAGGTTCGAGTCGGTGGTCTGCTGGTAGGTTTGGTAGGCCAGCATGCGAAGATCGCGACGGATGGCGGCGTCTTTTACTAGTTGCGCGTAGTATTCGGCGTTTTCGCCGTGGGCGCTGCTCTGGGCGATCTCCATGAGACCCGCTATGCCACCGCATTCTTCCAGCTGCCCGAGTTTTTTCAGTTGGTCATAGACAACCTTTGGGTCTTCCAGGCGCCTGCCCTGCCCGTGGACGGTTAGCATCGCCGCGTAGATTTTGCGGTGATCTTCGGCGTAGAAGTCATCGGGGCTTAGGATCGTTTGCAGGCGATCCAGGTGCCAGGGGCAATAAAACGCACTGGCCAGCACGCCGCGCTCCGCCGCCAAATCCTGGGGCGGCAAGTCGGTGATAGGATCGATTCTGGTGGGCCTCTTCTTCGCGGCCCGCTCATCGGGGCTTAGCGGCAGTCCATTGGCCTGGGGCATCGTGCCTAAGTCCTTTTCGCCTAGGGGTTTAAGGAAAAAACTGCGCTTTCTAATGCGCGCGCCGTCCCCATGGCCCGCTCTCTCCCTCCGGTTCACCAAGGAAAAGCCGTTCTCTCTTGCCTAAGCACCATACCAGCAAGCGCTTAGACCCCCGGTAGGGTCCGCGCCCTTTGATCGCTTAGCGTGTTTCCCTCGGAGCCACCATCGGTCGATCGCTTAAATGACGCAAGTCATTGGCCGCACGTCAGTTGCGCTCGGTTTCCATGCCCCGTAAGGCCCCCAGACCTTGCCGCAACTTCCGCGGTGCAAGGTACGAGCGAACGGCCCGCCTAACGTGCATCCGGGTTACGTGCGCCGATCTGCTGGCGAGCAAGCGATCGGCCCCGGCGTTTGGCTCACGACCAAACGGGCAAGAATTTACTGCCCAGGCGGCAGG
>ERZ761584.40-NODE-40-length-43723-cov-8.407621_pt1 | contig 43723 bp, 54 predicted proteins | sample MGYA00512168_ERZ761584 | MGnify/ENA primary metagenome ERZ761584 (study PRJEB28899, sample SAMN03785564) | bioreactor sludge metagenome | biome: EBPR Sludge; feature: EBPR Bioreactor; material: 0.22µm filtered reactor supernatant | place: Saint Lucia: Queensland...
AACAAAGGGACACGACGTCGTCTGAGGCCCGGATGCCAGTCCGCCCGAAGTCGAAACCGGCACGGAAGCCGGTCGGAAAATCGAAGGTGAAGCCGAAGCCGAAGCCGGTCGCGAAACGCCGGCCGGCGGTCGTGTCCCCCAAGTCGAATCCAAAACCCTCCCCTCCCCCGAAGCCGGTATCCGTTCCCGCCCCGCGGTCGGCGTCGTCCGGGTACGACACGTACAGGGCGGGCCAGGCGGAAATCAGCCGGGAGCGGTCGGCGGCCGGACGTGAAATCGGCCCGCTTCCCAATGTCGTCGATCCAAAGCGGAAAGAGGCGTGTCGGTACGATCTTCGGCTTTTCCTTGAGACCTATTTCGCGGCCCGGTTTACGCTTGCGTGGGGCGACGACCAGCTCGACATGATCGGTGAGTTGGAGCGGAAGATCCTGCACGGCGGCCGGTCGGCCCGGGCCCACCCGCGGGGGACGGGCAAGACGACGATCGCGGAGCCCGCGGTCGTGTGGGGCGCGGGGTTCGGTCATCGTCACTACGTGCCCCTGATCCAGGCGAGCGAAGAAAAGGCGAAGCTCAGTCTCGGTTCGATCAAGAACGAGATCGAGACGAACGACCTGCTGGCCGAGGACTTCCCGGAAATCTGTTACCCCGTGCGGCGGTTACAAGGGATCAACAACCGGGTGGCCGGGCAGACGCTGAACGGGAAGCGAACGCGGATCGAATGGTCACCGAAGCGGGTGCGGTTCCCGCTCATCCCCGGGGCCGCGTCGTCGTGGGCGTGTATCGAGGCCGACGGGATCGAGGCGGCGATCCGCGGGAAGGCGGTCCCGTCGCCCGACGGCGGGAAGTGGCGGCCGGACTTCGTGCTGATCGACGACTTCCAGACCGACGAGTCGGCCCGTTCGCCCGCTCAATGCGTGACCCGGGAACGGGTGATGGCCGGGGCGGTCATGGGACTCGCCGGCCCCGGGGTGAAGATCGCGGCGGTGGCGTTGTGTACGGTCATCCGCCGGGGCGACGCGGCCGACGTCATCCTCGACCGCGGGGCACACCCCGAGTGGGAGGGCGAGCGGTCGAAGTTGTTGCGGGTGATGCCGGACCGGATGGACCTCTGGGAGCGGTACGGCGACCTCTTGCGGGACGGGTTGAGGGAGAGGCCGCCGACCCGGGAGAAGGCGAACGCGTTCTACGCGGCGAACCGGGAGGACATGGACCGGGACGCGGTGTCGAGTTGGCCGGCGAGATTCGAGCCGGACCAACTCTCGGCGATCCAATACGCGATGGACCTGTACCTGCTCGACCCGAAGACGTTTTTCGCCGAGTACCAGAACGATCCGCAACCCGAGGTTCCGACGGACGGCGCCGAGCCGATCGATCCGACGGTCGTCGCGGCGAAGGGGAACCAAATCGACCGCGGCACGGTCCCGGCCGGGTGCTCGCGGCTGACGGCGTTCGTTGACCCGAACCAGGAGCTAATGTGCTGGATGGTCGTGGGGTTCGACGAACGGTTCGGCCCGGCGGTTATCGACTACGGGACGTTTCCCGACCAGGCGAGCGTGTGGTTCAACAGCACCGACCCCCGGCCGTCGCTGTCGGACGTGTACCGCGGAAAGAACCTCGCACTCGAGGCCCGAGTCTACACGGGACTCCGGGCCGCGACGGACCTCGTCCTCGGCCGGAGCTATCCCCGGGCCGACGGGACCGAGGCGATGCGGGTCGACCTCTGCCTCGTCGACGCGGGCTGGGGGCCGATGGCCGGTACGATTCACCAGTTCTGCCGGGAGAGTCCGCACCGGGCGACGATCCGGGCGAGCCGCGGGAGGTACGTCGGGGCGACGAAGGCCCCGTTCAACCAGTGGAAGCCGGGGCCGGGCGATCGAAGGGGCGACGGGTGGATGCTGAAGGCGGCCGGTGTAAAGTACGGCCGGGAGGTATTGTTCGACGCGAACTTCTGGAAGACCTTCGTCGCCGAGCGGTGCCGGAGCCCGATGGGCACGCCGGGGGCGCTGACGGTGTTCGGCGGGGACCCGGCGGTCCACGGGCCGCTCGGGAACCACCTGGCCGCGGAGTTCCCGGTGCGGGCGACGGCCGACGGGCGGACGGTCGACGAGTGGCAGAAGAAGCCGGGTCGGCCGGACAACGATTGGCTCGACTGTCTGGTCGGGTGCTGCGTCGGGGCGAGCGTGTTGGGCGTGGCGTGGTCGTCGAGCGGGGGACCGATCGAGCCGAAGAAGCCGAAGCCGCCGCCGATCAACGTCGTCGAGGCCCAACGGCTCGCCCGCGAACGAGGACCGCTGAACACGCGGAGTCAACGAACAGTCGCGTGACCCGAAAGGATTCACCCATGTCCACACCGCCGAAGAAGATCCGCGGTTTCACTTGCGAATCGTGCGTCGGGGTCCGCCTTCACGTCGTGACCGTCCGCCGCGTATCGAACGGACTGGTCGTCCGGTACCTCCGGTGCTCCATGTGCGGCCGCCGCCGGGTGACCGAAGAGCGGTTCACGAAAACCCGCCGAACCCGCCCGCCGAACGCGTGTGCTACGACGTAGTACACCGGTCCCAATCCGAGCCCTTTGAGGCTAGTAGACGGATCGCCCTTTCGCCAATGGTAAACGTATCCCCCACAGGTCGTTTACCGTGCCGGACTTGTCCGACCAAATCGAGCAAGCAGCCAACGACCCCGCCAGCGCGACCGTCGATGGGCTGACCGTCGTCGATAAGACCGTCGCTGATCGCATCCTCGCCGACAAGTACCTCGCCGAGAAGGCGGCGGCCGGGTCAACGAACGCCCAAGGCGGGAGTCGGTCCGGGTGGGGCGGAATGCGGGCGGCCCAAGCTGTGTTGCCGGGGGGAATCTAATGTCCCTCCTCGGCCGGTTCTTCCGCGGCTCCCCAAAACCCGTCCGCCGGGCCGGGTACGACGCGGCGAAGACGACGAACGAGAACCGGAAGCACTGGGCGGAAGCCGACTCCCTCGCCCCGGTCGCCCAACTCACCCCGGCCGTCCGCCGGACGCTCCGCAACCGGTCGCGGTACGAGTGCCAGAACAACGGGTACGCCGCGGGCCTGATCCGCACGCTCGTCACCGATACTGTCGGCACCGGCCCGCGGCTGCAAATGCTGACGGACGACCCGAAATTGAACGAGGCGATCGAAGACCAGTGGCGGTTGTGGTCGTGCGCGACGAATTGGCCGCTGTCGCTCCGGGTGTTGTGCGGGACGAAGTACGTGGCCGGCGAGTGCTTCGGCGTCTTCCGAGACTCGAAACGGCTGGAAAAACAAGGCTATCCGATTACGCTGGACGTCCGGCTGATCGAACCCGACCAGGTGACGGACGGGTTCGCGGGCGGCCTGTTCCAGACTACCGGCGACGACGGGATCGTGTGCGACGACGACGGCGACGTCGAGGCGTACAAGATCCTTCGATTCCACCCGGGCGACAACCGGGCGTACTCCGCCGGTCTCACCCCCGACCGGGTGTCGGTCGAAAACGTCCTGCACTGGTTCCAGCCGGAACGGCCGGGCCAACTCCGGGGCGTGACGCCACTCGCTCCCGTCCTCGACATCTTCGCCCAACTCCGCCGGTTTACGAAGGCCACGCTCACGGCGGCGGAAGTCGCGGCCATGCTCGCGGGCGTGATGACGAGCGACATGCCGGCCGAAGACGGATCGGCCGACGCCGACGTGAAGACGTTCGACCTGATCGAACTCGTCCGCGGGATGCTTGTCACCCTGCCCGCCGGGCGGAAAGTCGAGCAGTTCAAACCCGAACAGCCGACGACAAATTACAAGATGTTCGTCGAGGCGAAGCTCCGCGAGTGCGGTCGGCCTCTGAACGTCCCGTTCGGCAAGATCGCCGGTGACCACTCGGCTTACAACTATTCGTCCGGCCGGATGGACGACGCCCCGTACTGGCACGACCGCGACGTCGAGCGGCAGGAGATCGAGGCGAAGGTCAGTGACCCGCTGTTCTGGAAGTGGTGCGACTTCGCCCGGTTCGTGATCCCCCGACTCGCCGCGTACCAGGGCAAGTTCTGGGACCTGAAACACGTCTGGCACTACGACGCCAAGCCCACGTCCGACCCGGTGAAGGACGCGACGGGCGACGAACTCAACCTCACGAACGGGTCGGACACACTGAGCGGGATCGCGGCCCGGGACGGGACTACCGCCAGGGCGCTGTTGCAACAGCGCAAGCACGATCTCGACTTGTATCGGGAATACAACCTGTCGCTGCCGCCGTGGGCATCCGGGTTGGCCGCGCCGACGGTCTCGACCGATATCAACGGGGACCTCGTCCGCGGCCCGCGTGAGACGGTCGATCCGGCGAACCCGGACGATCAAGCCCCGGCCGGCGCGGCCACCAAATTGGCCGCCGCGGCGGCCGACGTCCAGGCGACCGCGTTGAACGGTGCCCAGATCGCGTCGTTCGTTCTCGTCTGTGACAAGTTGGGCATGAAGCAATGGCCGGCCACGGCCACCGAGGACACGCTCAAGTCTGTCTTCCCGATGATGGACGCCGAAACGATCGGTCGAATCGTCTCGGAACTCGACGCCTACGAACGGCCGGTCGAACCGTCCCGGGAGAATACGAGCAAGGAAAATCAGGAGGAACCCGCGAATGCGGCCTGACCTCCTGCACGTGCCGGCCTTCTCCCGCCTCACCGACTGGTGCGGGGCGTGGGGGATTGAAGAGACGGCGGGGTACCGCCTCCTCACCCGCGTCCGTCAGACCGACCTCGTCTCGCACATTGCGCGGGCCGAGCGGAAGGCGGTCGACCCCAGCTATTCGGTCCAGCGGGAAGGCAAGCAGGGCATCGCGGTCATCATGCTGACCGGCGTGTTGATGAAGTCGATCCCCAGCATGGAACAGGGGACGTCGACCATCGAGGCCCGCCGGGCACTCCGCAAGGCCGCGGCCGATCCCGAAGTCGACGCGATCCTCCTGGCGATCGAAAGTCCGGGCGGGACCGTGGCCGGCACGTTCGATCTCGCGGCCGATGTCAAAGCCGCCGCCAAGTCGAAGCCGGTGTGGGCCCAGATCGAAGACCTGGGGGCGAGCGCCGCCTACGCCGCCGCCTCGCAGGCCGACAAGATTTTCGCGAACAACCTCACCTGCGAAGTCGGGTGCATCGGCACGGTGCTGGCCGTGTACGACGAGAGCGAAGCGGCCGCGAACGACGGGGTCAAGGTCCACGTCTTCAAGACCGGCCCGCTCAAGGGCGCCGGCATTCCCGGTACGGTCGTGACCGACGAGCATCAACAGCACTTCCAGCAACGGGTGGACGAGGCCCAGAAGTCCTTCGACGCCGCGGTCCAAAAGGGCCGGGGTCTGACGGACAAACAACTCGAAGCCGTGAAGACCGGGGGCGTGTTCGGGGCGCAAGAGGCGATCCGCCTCAAGCTCATCGACGGGATTCAGTCGTTCGACCAGACGGTGACCGCGTTGGCCGCGGAGGCCCGCCGGCAGAAACGGACGGATTCACGGGCCGCGGGCCCGGGACCCCAGCGGAGTAGTGCCATGACCGAGACCGAGATCCCGACCGCCGGGGCGACCGAGGCGGGCGACGACACCCTCAAGGCCCAGCGGGTTGCCGCGGCCGCCGACCTTCGGCGTATCGCCGGAATCTACAAGGTGGCCGCGAAACACCCCGACATCGCGGCCGACGCGATCGAACAAGGCTGGTCGGTCGAGAAGACCGAACTGGCGGCGATGAAGGCCGACCTCAAGTCGAGCCCCGTACGGACCGCCAACCCGGCCCATTTCAACATCGGCGGGACCCGGAAGTACGCCGACGGGGTCAGCCCGAACGCCGTGCTCGAGGCGGCCGTGCGGATGAGCCTCGGCAGCCGGAACCTCGAGAAGGAGTACAAGGCCGAAGTCCTCGAGGCGGCCCACTCGCATCACCGCGGCATCGGACTGCAACAGGTCTTCCTCATGGCCGCGGCCGAGGCGGGTTACCCGTGCTCGCCGGGCGAAAAGATCACGCAGAGCAACTTGGCCGACGTTCTGCACGCCGTTTTGCCGTCGGGCAAGGGCCGGACGAACATCGAGCGGGCGGCCGCGACGTCGACCGTCAGCCTGCCGGGGATTCTCGGGAACGTCGCGAATAAGGAGTTGCTCGCCGGGTACATGGAAGGCGACGAGTCCTGGCGGGAGATTTCCCGGGTCGTCCCGGCGGGCAACTTCCAGACGCGGACCTTCTACCGCATGCTCGACAACATGGAGTACGAGGAGGTCGGGCCGGACGGGAAAATCAAGCACGGGTCGACCGCCGAGGAGAGTTTCACCGCGACGCTCAAGACGTACGCGAAGATGTTCGCCCTCACCCGGCAGGCCATTATCAACGACGACCTCGGCGCGTTCCAGGACCTTCGGACCCGGCTCGGCCGGGGAGCGAAGAAGAAGTTCAACAACCTGTTCTGGACGAACATGCTGGCGGACCATTCGACATTCTTCACCGCCGCCCGCACGAATTACATCAGCGGCGCGACGACCAACCTCGGCACCGACGGCGTCGGGCTAGGGCTCGGCGTCAAGGCGTTCCGGGGGATGACCAGCCCGTCGGCCGACGGGGCGAAGCGGGTCGGCGGCAATCCGGAAGTCCTGCTGGTCCCGCCGGAGTTGGAAGCGATCGCCCGCGTCCTTTACATCGCCAACAACGGGACGTCGGTGAAGGCGTCCGACGTGAACATTTACACCAACCAGTATCGACCGGTCGTCGTGACGTGGCTGTCGGACTCGGCGTTCACCGGGTACTCGACGACCGCGTGGTACCTCATGCGGAACCCGGCCGACCTGGCGATGATGTACGTCTCGTTCCTGAACGGCCAACAGAACCCGACGATCGACACGGCCGAGGCGGACTTCGACACGCTCGGCGTGCAGTTCCGCGGCTTCCACGACTTTTACGCCAATCAGGCCGAATACCTGTGCGGCGTGAAGTCGAAGGGCGCGGCGTAACCGACCCCGACAAACCCACCGCCGCCGGCACCGGGCCGGCGGCCTTCCCCGACCGCCGGCCTTTATCGAGGTGTGAGTCATGTCCGAAGCGATCAAGTATCAGGACTGCGGGTCGACGCTCGACTACACCCCGACCGCGGCCGTCACCGGCGGGGAAGTCGTGCAACTCGCCGACGGGCGGGCGGCGGTCTTGCCGGTCGACCTCGCCAGCGGGGCGAAGGGCGCGGCCGAGACCGAAGGCATCTTCACCGTCCCCAAGACCTCGTCCCAGGTGTGGATCCAGGGCGGGCCCATCTGGTGGGACCACTCGGCCAACGCGGCGACGTGCAACGAGCCGATCGGGGCGGGCGACAAGGATTTTTACCTCGGCACCGCCTACGACGACGAACTCGCGGCCACGACCACCGCGAAGGTCAACTTCAACGTCCGACCGAAGTACGTCATCGACTCGACGCAGGACGTCGGGGCCACGGCCCTCGTGTTGACTGCCGGCACGCCGGACCTGGTCGGTCGCGGCGGCATGATGCACGCCCGGTTCTCGGCCACGGCCGAAGCCCAAAAGGTCGACTGGCTGTCCGGCCGGTCGTTCGCCCTTGGGTCGAACTGGGTCTTGGAGGCTCTGGTCAACGTCGTCGAAACATGCGACGCCGACGTGGGCGACCTGTCGATCGGAGTGGCCAACGCCACGCACGCGAGCGACGCGGATTCGATCGCCGAGTCGGCGTTCTTCCACTTCGACCTCGGCGCAGACCTGAACATCGACGCCGAGTCGGACGACGGTACGACCGAGGTCGCCGCGACCGACACGACGATCGACTTCGCGGTCGGCACCCCCGTTCGGCTGACGCTCGACGGCCGCGACCCGTCCGACGTGAAGTATTACGTGAACGGCGTCGAGGTGCTGAACGCCACGGCCAACCTCGGGAACATCGCCCTCGCGGTCGGCCCGCTGTTCGCCCTGTTCCACTTGGAAAAGTCCTCGAACGACAGCCCGGGTCAGGTGCAGTGCCGGGTGCGCGTGCGGACGATGCAGGAAGACGCCCAGGCGTAGCGACACTCCCGGGCCCGCCGCGGTGGCCGGCCCGAACTCTGAACCGACGGACGCGAAATTGACCGATGGCCGAAGCCACGCGAATCAGCACGAGCGAAAGCCCCAGCCTTACGGCCGGGGCCGCGGTCGCCGCTGGGGAAGTGTGGCAGGTACCGGACGGCCGGGCCGGGTATCTGGACTCGACGACCGGCGTCGACTCCGGGACGCGATTTTCGCCGAACGTGGCCGGGCGGATCACGCTCCCGAAGCCGACGACCTACAAGCTGTTGAAGGGCGGCCGGGCGTACTGGGACCACTCGGCGAACCAGGTCAGTTTCAAGAAGGTCAACGACCGGGACTACTATCTCGGCCGGATGGCGGCCGACGCCGAACAGGCCGACGCGACGTGTAGCGTCATCCTCAACGTCAACCCGCGGGACGACATCGACCTGTTGCGGGACGGGTTCGCAACCGTGCCAGTCGGGACCCAGGCCCTCGGCGGGTTTCTACCCCCGCAGGCCCGGGGCGGGTCGCTGTGGTTTGAACTGACGGCGACGAACGAAGCCCAGAAGGTCGATGCCTTATCGATCGACGGGTTTTCAAAAGACGCGAACGCAATCGTCGAATTCGTCTTCCGCGTCCCGTCCGACGGGACCGGGACGGTGGTCGACGTGTCGATGGGTGTCGCCAACGCGACGAACGCGACGGACGCCGACAACATCGCCGAGAGCGTGTTCATCCACCTGGACGCGAACGCGACCGCGATCAAGGCGGAGTCGGACGACGGGACGACGGAGGTCGCGGCGACCGACACCACGAAGACGTACACGGAAGGGTCGGACGTCGCGAGCCGGAAAGAAGTGTGGTTCGACTTCCGGGACCCGGCCGACGTGCAGATTTACGTCGATGGCGTGAACGTCCTGCCGTCGACCGTGTTCAACGTCAACGCCGCGGCCGGGCCGCTGTGCCTGTTGATTCACCTGGAAAAGACGCCGTCCACCGACACGTACCAGTTGGCCGTCGACCGCGCGGTCGCCCGCTTTTCGGAGCAATGACATGATCGAAGAAACCCCGCTCGACCGGTTGAAGGCGGCCGCCGACGGCAAGCCCCCGCACGGCGTCGAGGTCGAGGTCGAAGACCTGTTGGCCGACGTGCCCGGGACGACGATCAAGCAGACCGGCCACCACGTCTGCCGGGTCATCGCCGGCGACGTGGTCAAGGTGTGCGACACGATCCCGGAACAGCGGCGGGATCAGAAGGTGAAGGACCTCCGGCTCGGGTCGTTCCGCAACAAGTCCGACGCCGTGGTCTTCCTCATGGCCCCCGACCTTCACCACCTGATCAAGGCGGCGGACCGGGCGGAAACGGCCGGTCCGCATTCACTCGCCGGGGACTGACGTGTCGAACCTGTTCACCCGCGGCCGGGCACTACTCGACCGCGGTCTGGAAGCGGTGGCGGCGGTGACGCTGACGGTGTCCCGCCGGTTCGACGGGGAGCCGACGCGGACGGGCGCGATCACAGACGCGATCGTCGGGCGGACGGTTTTCCGGCATACCGACGTCGGTCCGTCGGCGATTGAATTCGGCGAGCGGGATTACCTGATTCCCGTCGCAAGTTACATCATCGGCGGGCGGGCGGTCGAGCCGGCGGACGGTGACCGCTTTGTCGAATCAGTGAACGGGACGGACCTGACGTTCGAGGTCCTGCCAGTCACCGGTGAACCGGCGTGGCGGTATTCGGACCCGGATCGCACCCGGTACCGGGTCCACGTGAAGCGGGTCACCGACGACCGGGGGAACTGATGGCCGCCCGTGTGATCGAAATCGTCGACGCGGTTGTCGCCTACATCCGGGCGAACCAGGAGCCGACGAACGGTGCGACGGTGGAGCGGCGGGTGCCGCCCGACACCCAGGTCGAGCGGGCTTATTACGAGAACCTGGTCGGCCGGTGGGTGTACGTGTTCCCCACCCGGAAGCGGTTCACGAACGAGGGCCGGACCCGGGGCCGACGGGCACAGGTATTCGACGTGTCGGTGGTGGTGGCCGAACGGGTGCCGACGGACTACCGGACGGAGCCCGAGCGGCGGGCGTGGGCGGACACGGTCGTCGAGTGGGTCGAGGACACGATCCACGCCCCGCTAACCGACGAGACGACGTTGGACCTGATTGCCGGCGCCGCGATCCACCCGACCGAAGCGGCCGGCATCGTTGACCTGGTAAACCCGGGGGCGTGGGCCGAGGGCCGTTTGTTTTGGTCCGAAGTTCAACTGGCGTTCTGGGAGGGCTGACCAATGGCGAAGGCGAAAATCGGCATCAAGGGCAAAGCCTACCGGAACACCGGCACGTACGGGTCGCCGACGTGGTCGGAGATCACCATCCTCGGCGACGTGCAAATCAACTCAGACTGGAACACCGCGAACGCGACGACGCGGGCCAGCCGAATCGAAGTCGAAGTCCCGACCACGCTGAACCTCGGGTGGACGGCGAAGGTCCGGAACGACGACGACGACACGAATTTCATCGCCCTGCTCGCGGCGTACCACGGGCCGACCGCGGTCGACTTCCTCGTCCTCGACGGGGCGAACGACGTGGTCAGTTCCCAAGGATACCGCGGGTATTTCTACATCAAAAAATTCGGCGTCGACCAGGGGTTGCAGTCGGCCCAGTTCTTCGACGCGGAGTTCATCCCCGACTCGGCGATCCAGGTCCCGAAGACGGCGGCCGTCGGCGCCGGCCCGGCCTTGGCGTACTCGGCCATCGCCCCGTAGCGGGACGGCCCGAGATAATCAATGTTCTCGGTCAAACTGCCCGGCAAGTTCTCGGCCGTCGATACCCTGTTCAAGTTCCAGGCGGGGTTCTTCAACCGCGGCGCGGTCGTGAAGAACCTCACGAAGCAGGAGCGGGCGGTCATGTCCCGGTTCGGGGCGTTCGTCCGCACCCGGGCGCAGTCGTCCATGCTCCGGCACGTGGTGCAGCGGAGTTTCGGGGTCAAGTCGAAGGTGACCAGCCGCAAGGGGGTCAGTCGACCGGGCGAACCGCCGTACGTTCACCAGGGTACGCTCGTCAAGTTCCTGTTCTTCGCGTACGACGCGACAACGCATTCCGTGGTGATCGGCCCGTCGGCGACGAATCAGGTGTTCTTCGACAAGGCGGGGCGGCCGGTGACCGGGACCGTGCCCGGCGTTCTCGAACGGGGCGGGCAGATCACGATTCTGGAACGGCAGCGGCGGTCCGGTGAATGGGTCCGGGCCGACCTGCGGTCCCGCCGGCGGTGGGGCCACCTGCCGACCCGGTATCGGACGGTGTCGATCGCCGCCCGGCCGTACATGCGACCGGCGATGTTCGCCGAGTTGCCGAAATTCGCCCCGCTTTTCGGGAAGCTGGGCATCTCCACGAGGGTTGCGTAATGGCGTCGTTCAAGGACGGGGCGGGGGTCGAGTGGCGGGTGAGCGTCACCGTGGGGTCGCTCGGCAAGGTCAAGGCCGACGCCGACGTCGATCTGGGGAGTCTGTTCAAGACCGAGAAGGCGGCGGCCGACCTGTTGTTCACCGACCCCGGGGCGCTCGTCCGGGTGTTGTGGGTGCTGTGCGAGGACCAGGCCACGAAGGCGGGGGTGACGCCGGAGAAGTTCGCGTTCCTGTTCGACGGCCCGACGTTGGAGGGGGCGGCCGAAGCCCTGATCGGGGCGATGATCGATTTTTTCCCCCGTTCCCGGGTGGCCCAGGCGATGAAGGCGGGGCTGGCCCGGGGGCTGACGGCAATGGACGAGAAGCTGACGGCGGCGGTCGAGGTCGAGATGGACCGGCTGATATCGAACAACTTTGCTGGGAACTCGCCGGCGCCGTCGGCGTCGATCCCGACCGCCTGACACTGCGGAAACTCTGTTGGATGAACGCCGGCCGGTACGACGCAGAGTTGATTCGCATTGGGGTGGGCGTCGGGGCGGCGGTCACCGGGAAGTTGCAAGAGGTGATCGAGGCAAACCCGTTCCGCGAGGCGACGCGGCGACCTCCGACGGAGGAGGAGCGGAAGAAGGAGTCGCGTCGGGCGGTGCGGATGATGGTGCGGGGGTTGAAGACGATGGTGCAACACGGAGGGTAGGTCATGCCGTTGCCGGGAGGAGGCGGACAGAGTGGGGCGGTGCGTGCCGGCGGCGCGTTCGTCGAGATATTCGTCAAGGACAACATCACGAAGCACCTCGACCGGATCGCCGCCCGGTTCAAGAAGTTCGGGGCGACGCTCGCCAAAATCGGGGGCGTGGGGATCGGGCTGGGGGCGGGGTTGTTGGGGCCGCTCGCGGGGTTGTTCAAGGGCGGACTCGACTTCGCGGGAGACCTTCAGGACCTCCAGGACGAGTTCGGCTTGAGTGCCGAATCCGTGTCGAAACTCGGCACCGCGTTCAAGGTGCTCGGCGTCGAAGCCGAACCGGTGCTGAAGGGTCTCAGTGAGGCGAACAAAACGGGCCTGCCGCTCGACCAGTTCGCCCTCGCGTTCGCCGACGAGCTGGCGAATATCGACGACGGGAGCGAACGATTCCAGCGGGCGGTCGAAGTGCTCGGCAAGGCGGGCGGGAAGTTCGCCCGGATCGCCGGCGACCTCCGGGAGGAAATGGGCCGGTCGGGGATCATCGACCAGACGACGCTCGATAACGCGGACAACTTCGGGAAGTCCATCGAGCGGATAAAATTGGCTGCAGTCACAGCCCTGTTACCGTTCGCTCAGTACGCGGCAAAGGCGGCGGAGGCGATCGCCGGCCTGGTCTCCCGGAATCAACAGTTGTTCCGAGTGCTGGCCGCGGTCGGGGCGGGGCTTGTGGCCGGCGGGATCGCGTTCGTCGCGGTCGGGGCGGCGGCCGCGGCGTTCGGTCACATCCTTTCGACTGTGGGCGTCGCATTCGCGTTCATGGTCAGCCCGGCCGGGATTCTGGTTCTGAAACTCGCGATGATCGCCGCGGGGTTTGCCGCGGCCGGGTACGCCCTCTATCGGTTCGGCGGGCTGGGCCGCGAGACGTTGGCGGGGATGGCCGAAAGGTGGGGCGACACCTTCGGACGAATCCTGACCGCCGCGAAGACGACGTTCGACGGGATCAGCGACGCGCTGATGGGCGGGGACTTTCAACTCGCGTGGGAGATTGCGAAGGCGGGCGTCGAGGTCATTTGGGAAAACCTCTGGGCACAACTGAAGTTCACCTGGCAAAAGTTCAAGCAGGGTTTCGTTGACGGCTGGGCGGACTTGGGCGACGGCGTCGCGCTCGTATTCAACGACGCCATTGCCGGCGTGAAGACCGCCTTTACAGACTTCGAGGCATTCGTGTTCCGGATCATGAACGGCATTCTGCGCACGGTGATAAAGACCGTCACGTCGATGATGGAATTCATCGACCACTGGTTCCTCAAGCCGCTAGAAACCGGTCAAGCTCACTTCGGCATGGACGGCCCGCTGAAGGCGATTCGGGAAGGTCTGCGGGGCGGGATCAACGCGGCCGAAGGTCTCGTTCCGTCCGACAAGTCGATCAATGCCATTCGGGACAGGCGGGAGAAAGAGATCGAGGCCGAACGCGCAGGAATTGAGCAGATCGGCCAGGACAGAATCAACAAACGAGCAGGCGGCCGGGGAGACATTCGGCCTGACATGGCCGCCGCCGACGAAGCGCAACGCCGGCTCGACAAACTCCGGGAACAGGCACGCCCGTGGGAGGGGGGTGGCATCGATCTGCGAAACGATGCTCTAAAGCTCGCCGTCGGAGCCGCGAAGGGCGCCACTCAAATCGGGTCGGGCCGACTCGCCGCCCAAATGTTCGGGGCGGGCGAATCGGGGATCAAACAACTCGTGAAGATCGGCGAGCAACAACTGAAGGTGCTGGAAAAAATCGAGGAGCAAGGCGGCGCGGCCGGAGGGACCTTCGAGTGATCCGCCTACTTATTCGCAAGGTGCGGCATCGGGGCGACCTCAAGCGGCGGTCGTTTTTTGTCTTCGACTTCCTTCCGTTTCCGTTCCCGCTCGGCATGGTCATGCTTGGCGTCTTCAAGATAGTCCTGGCTCTTCTTGATTGCCGTGAAGCACCCACCGCAGGCCAGAATCGCGCCCGCAATACAGAGTACGAAGAAGAACGCGATCCCCGACAGACACCCGAAGCTCATTCCAAAAGCGTTGCCGAACGACTTCCTGTGCGTGTATCTGTGTTCGACGTACCGCGACATGGCCGGCCCGTCCTCTCGCGTGGGGATTTCGTTTTTACCCGTCTCCTCCCTGCGCGCCAACTCAAAACCGCCGAATCGGGGAGGTCCGCCTAATGGCCGCCGCCTACGAACTGAAAGGTTCCCGCGCCTACAACGGGGGGAACCAGCTCGACTTCAAGTACATCGTCTACCGGTCCGACGACATCGACGAGATTTACCAGACCGTCGTCGCAGTCGCCCCGAACCCGTTCGGCGTCTGGACTCCGCAATACCAAAAGGTCAACCTCGATCCCGTCGGCGGTGGCGTATGGAATGTTACGCTCCCGTACGGCGTGGGCGACACGCCGATCACCGGGGCACCGGGGGCTCCGGCCGGACCGGGCGGAACACCGCCTCCGCCCCCGCCGGCACCGACGGCCGACCAGGCGTTGGGGCCGGAATGGAGTTTCGACACGACCGGCGGGACGGCCCACGCGACACAACGGTATCCCAGCCCGACCGCAGGTCGGTACGCGATCCTCCGCAGCGATCTGCCGGGCGACCCGCCGGCCACGAACGGGGCGATCGGATTGGACAACGACGGGAAGGTGAACGGCGTCGATATCACCGTCCCGAATCAGCGGTTCACGTACACGACGAAGTTTCCGGTCATCACCCACGGGTATCTGCAAGTCATCGAACGACTGACCGGGTCCGTCAACAGCCAGCCCTACCTCAACCGGGCTGCCCGCGAGTTGCTGTTCATGGGCGCGAGCGGGTCATGGAAACAGGTCGAAGGGTGGACGGTCACATTTCAGTGGGCGTTCTCGCCGAACCTCCCAAACCTTGAGCCGACGACCGGACTGGTGATTCCCGACAAGCCGGGGTGGTATCACCTCTGGTTCATGTATGAACAGGCCCCGTCCAACGGGTTCGTCATCACCCGGCCGGCGGTCGCGTTCGTGGATCAGATTTATCCCGAAGAGAACTTCGACCAACTAGGACTGTTCTCCTAATGCCCGACGACGTCCGCCGCGGCGACCCGATTCGTCTGGCCGCCTCCGATTGGAACAACGCCCGGGACGCGGGCGAGGCGTACCGCCGCGGGCTGCTCGGCGGACTCGGGGCTGGCACGCCGTCGGCCGCCGTGATGCCGACCTTGTCGATTCTGGCGTTACGGGACGAGGACGACGACGACCTCGACGAACTCTGCCCGGTGAAACTCCGCTGGCCGGACGGAAGCGACCCGGGTCCGGTCGATCCGGCGGACCGGCCGCTCGACTACCAGCGGCGGACGCTCGCCTACGCGGTGTCACCCGGAAGCGGTGATGAAGGGGAGGCGGTCGGGATCACGGCGGAACCGATCCCCGCGGGCCGGGCGGGCAAGGTCTACACGACGGGCGTCGTCCTTTGCACGATCAACGTCACCGACACCGCCCACGCCTTCGCCACCCTTACGAACTCGGCGACGAAGCTCGCGTCGGCCGCGGCGGGCCCGTGCCGGATTCTCTGGAAGACGACGGCCTCGACCGGGGATCAGCAGTGTTTGGTGCTATTGAACGCGGGGACAGACGGGACGAGCGGATTCTGGGCCGAGATCACGGGCAACGCCGGTGGCGCCGAACCGGCGACGACCTACTCCTGGAAACGGAAGGTCCTCGATCCGGGGACGCATCTGTATGTCGATGCCGCGGCCCCGGCCCCGCTCACCGGGACGAATAACCTCAAGCGGGTGCCATCCGCCGGTGGCACACCGACCGTCATGCCGAATGGTCAGGTCGTCCGGGCGTGGCCTAGCCCGACCGACCCCGGCAAGTACGAATGCGAAGGTCGGGTTACTGACGTCACGTGCGTCGGCGGTGAGTTGCTGGTCATCCGATAGGAGCGTCGCGTGCCCACGTTCACGAAGTTTTACTGTTATTCGCAGGACGTGGGCCGCAAGGTTCACAACCTGCACACCGACACGCTCAAGTTGATGCTGACCAATACGGCCCCGTCACTGTCCAACGCGGTAAAAACGGACATCACAGAAATCTCGGCCGGGAACGGGTACTCGGCCGGCGGTGCGACGATTGCGGGAACTTCGTATTCCCAGTCGTCCGGTGTCGCGGTCCTGCACGGAACGACCGTCGTCATCACCGCGTCCGGCGGAAGTATCGGCCCATTCCGGTACGCCGTCGTCTACAACGACACGGCCGCGTCGGACCAACTCATCGGGTACGTCGATCACGGGGCGGCCATTACGCTTTCCGCCGGCGAGACGTACACGTTCACCATCGACGGAACGGCGGGGCTATTCTCCGATGGCTAGCGCGTCCGATAGTGTCACCGCCGCGACGTTCACCTTCACCGGTGCGACGGTGGGCTCGTCCGAGTCGTACCTTGCGGCCCCCGCGTGGTTCCCTTGGTCCGGCAGTAACGTCGGCTCGACGCATGGGGCGGCCGTGGCCGGTGCAACCTACGAACCGTGCGGGTGCTGTGGCGCGTACCCGTACTCCCGTTGCCGGTCAGTCCCGTGCCTCCAGTGCGAAAACGGGTACGGTCCGTACCTGTTCAGGTTTTCGTTTTGGAATTACTACCCTGGCATCGACCCGGCGAGCAACAACTATCTGTTCCGCGTTTACTTGACGTGGTCGAACGGCAACACCGTCCTCCTTCCCGTCCTGTACGGGTCCGATTTGACGGCGAGCGGAGATTGCGAGTGGTCGGCCTTCGTTCCCGGCACTCCCGGTCCGTTCGGGACGCAGGGCTGCTACCTCAAGCTCTTCTATTCGAGCGGATGGAAACTGCTTGTCGATTACTCGCTTGACCCGACGGGAGCGACCTACATCCCGTCGGGCAACGACATCGACCTGGCACTGACTCCCGGCAATCCGCTTGCACCGGACATTGCGGACTTCAACTGCCTCCGCACGTCGAACCCGAGCACGGCCCTGATTTCTCGATTCCCGACGGACTCCGCCCTCGACGTGACCGTGACCGGATGGACGACGGCACTCGGCGTCCCCACGTCGTACGCGCTGCAAAACCGGTCGGACACGTACAGCCCGTGGGGCGTCGCCATCGAGTCGTGCGGTGCCCCGACGGTATCCGTATCGTGCTGCACCGAGCGGATTCCCGCCCGGTTGGCGTACGACCTGCCCGCGTGCCTGCTCCCGGCCGACACGCCGCAGTACCTCGATTGGGTATCCGGGTACAAATGGGGCGGGATTCTCACCAGCAACGGGCATTCCTATTACTTCACCGTCACCTGCGAATCCGGCCCGCACTGGCGGCTCAAAATCTACGACGGGACGAGCGAAGCGGGAACCCTTGTCACAAACACCCTCGAAACGTCGTTTGTCTGTTACCCGATTTATCTGCAGTACACCGGCCTCACCCTGACCGACTGGTGTGGGGCCGGAACGTTCGACCTGGTACTGACCGCATGAAGATGGTCGATCACCCGCTGTACCGGTCCGCACTGTCCGGTGCCGCAGTTCGACCAACACCTCGACGGCATGCCCTCTGCATTTATCGCGGCCGACTCGTCGAACGGGTGGGGACGTGCAACGGAAATCACATTTATACGTGCGACTCATTGGGCGAGACGACGACCCACAACGGCCGGTGCCAGACGTGCCCATCGTACGAGGCCGACGCGGGCGAGCCGTGGGTCGGGTGACCACGCTTGGCGACTGTACTACGACGTAGCACATCACTTTCCCCGTTCTTCTTCCACGTCTTCCGCCTTCAACGCCATACCGGCAAACTGACCTTTGACTGAACGAGGTCTGCCGGTCGGGGGAACGCTCATGGCGGTCGAACTCGCGGGCCACACTCAGCCGGCCATTCTGTGTACGTCCGATGGGACTGCGGTCGGCGCGTCGAACCCACTCCCCGTCGGCGGCACCGACCTCGACGCGATTTCGACCGCCCTGCAAGCCCTCGCCGGCGGCACCGCCACACCACCCGGCGGCGCCCTCACCGACAAGTCCGGCACGATCACGAGCGGCGGATCGGCCCAGCAGGCCGCCGCCGCGAACGCGGCCCGTCGTTACCTGCTCGTTTCAAACCCGTCGGCCGCCGAAGACCTCTGGTTCAATCTTGGAACGGCGGCTGTGGCAAATCAACCGTCGATCCGTCTCCCGCCTGGAACTGCTTGGGAAAGTCCGTCCAGCTTCTGCCCGACCGGCCTCGTCAGTGTCATCGCCGCGACCACCAGCCACGCCTTCACGGTGAAGGAGGCGTAGGCCCATGCCGCTCCTTTACCCGGCCCCGACGTGGTCCCCGCACACCTCGCTCCCCGGCCTGTTGTTCTGCGCCGACTGGACGCGATCGACGTTCCAGGACGCGGCCCGGGCGACCGCCGCGGCGGCCATCGGCGACGTGACCTATTGGTGGGGAGGACTGAAGGCGATTGCGGCGGACGCGACCCGGCCCCTGCTTGCGGCCGGCCCGACGACGGGCCGGCTGTCGCTCACATGGGACGGGTCGGGCAACCGGCCGCTCTACCAGACGGCCCCGTGGTTCGCCGGGAAAGCGCTGACCCTCTTCGCGGTCTACAAGTTCGCGGCCCTTCCGGCGGGCGACTCGCGGATCGTCGGGCGTGGCGAGTACACCGGGAACGGGACGTGCCTCTCCTTCGGCGCCGACGGCATTCCCCGTTGGCACCTGACCACCGCCGGGGCCAGTCGCAACCGTGCCGTCGGTTCGACCGACTTGACGGGCCAATGGGTCGTCCAGGCTCTCAGTTACGACGGGACGACCGGCCGGTGCAAGGTCCGCGGGCAGACGATGGACTCGGACGCGCTCGACGGAACAACCCTCACGTTCGACGCGCTCGACGTCGCCGCGTGGGTCGGCGGGTCGACTCAGGACGGGTCGAACTTCGCGTTTTACGACGCGAAGACCGTGGCCCTCTGGGGCGTCACCGCCGACGTGTTCACGTCCGACGCCGCCCTCACCGTCCTCGTGAACAACCTCGCCGCATACGCGGGGGTGCCGTAGTAATGGCGACCTCCAAGAAAATCTCCGGCCTGACCGAAAAGGACCAGCTGTCGGGCGAGGAGTACGTCGAGCTGTACGACCCGGACGGGGCGACGGCCGAGCTGAAGAACATCCGGGCGACGACGGAGGCGGTCCGCGGGACTGCGGAGTACATCGCGGCCAAGCACGGGATCCGGCCGGGGACCGACTGCACCGACCGGCTGAATGACCTGTTCGCGCTGATGCACGACGCCGGTTACGGCGGGGACGTCGTCCTACAGCCCGGGTCGTACGTGGCCGAGGGGCAGGTCGTCCAGCCGATGGCGGCGGGCCACGTGTCCGTCCCGATTCGGCTCCGCGGGGCCGGCGGGTGGGCGGCGGGCCGGCAGGACGTGACTGGTGCCGGGACCGTCCTCGACCTGCGATACCTGCACGCGACCAACCCGAAGCTGTTCCTGCCCGGGGCGGCCGGGTTCACGATCGACGACCTCACCCTGACGCACTCGACGGCCGACGGCAACCCGTCCGGGCCGATGGTCCTCGTCTACTGGGCGTCGTTCCGGGCGCACCGGTCCGCGTTCTACACCCCGCTCGTGGGCACGGCCTGCACGGTCGATGCGGTCGTGTTCGGGGCGTCGGCCGTCGACTCGCCGAACGGGTACCAGGGCTTGCAGGGCTACGGATCGGAACTCGTCGGCAACGCGTTCCAGGGCATCCGCCGGGCCGCATACATGCGGGCGTGGGCGAACGGGATTTTCGTCACCCGGAACCGGATTTGGACGAAGTGCGGCGGGACCACGCCGTTCGAGGTGGACGGCCCGACCGGAGACAGTGGAGTCGGCAACGTCTTATACCGGAACCTCGTCGAGGGCACGTACTACACCTACCCGGGCGGCAAGGTCACGAACGGGACGGAGAATCACTTCGACAACGACGTGTTCGACGCCCCGTGGCCGACGGTCGTCGCCTGTTACCGGGCCGAGGCCGGGGCGAGTCGCAACCTGTTCCGCGCGAACTTCGTCAAGACCAACGTCGCCCAGGTCCTCCTCAGTGAAGCGACCCGGTTTTCGAACACCCTCGACCACTACGACACGGCCGCGGACGAGCCGACCCGCCGGGCGATCCCTGTCCGGTTCAAGCTCGCCAACGGCGGGCCGGGGGTCGAACTTCAGACGCAGGGCGGCGGCGGGTCGCAGTTCGCGGACGGCCCGACGCACGTCGACGCGACGACCGGCGCGTACATCCGGTGGAGGGGGTATCCGAACGACAAGTTGATGTACCTCGTCTGGTCACCGGACGGGACGGCGCCGAGCGAAAAGACCCTCGCCCAATTCGATATCGGCGGGTCGTCGCGGCAGGTCATCCAGGCGAACAACCTGAGCGGCGTGGCGGCGGGGATTATCAAGGGCGGGACGTTCTGGTCGGACCAGTCCTACACCGTGTTGTCCGCGTCGGACGTGGCCGGTCCGACCGGGTACTCGTTCGCGCTGGTCGTCCGCGACACCACGAACGGGGGGTCGGCCATCGTGTTTTTCGAGGCCAACCAAACGCCGGTAATCGTCGCCCAAGCGGGCGCCACGACGTTCGTCACCGGATCGCCGGGGGCGACGGAAATCAAAGTCATCGGCGGGTCGGTGGGCGTCGCCTTCCGGGCCGGGTCGAGTCGGAACAATGCGGTTGTGACGACCGTCATCCTGACCCCGCACGGGGCGTAACCGTGCCCGCTCGACTCCTGGAGACCGGGGCCGTGAGACTGCTCGAGGCCGACGCCAACCCGGTGACGCCGACGACCCCGGACGACTCGTCGAACTGGGTCCAGCCGGCGTTCACCTACATCGCCCGGCGGCCGTCCTCGACGGTTCAGAACGCGGGAACGGCGACGGCGAAAAACGGGAGCGAACTCCGGCTCGCCGTCGACGTGTCGGCCCTGTTGGAAGTGCGGGACGGGGACGCCGTGACGATCGTCTCCGCCGGGTGCGGGGTGACCGACGCCGACGGGAACGCCGGGGCGGACGTCGGGACGCTGGCGCTGAACGAGGCCGAAACGGCGGTCGGCGGGCTGTTCACGAACCTCGTCGTCGGCGAGTGGACGGTGACGTGGGTCGTCGTCCTGTCCGACGGGACGACGCACGAAATCCCGGGCGGGCTTGTAGTGACCGAGTAACGGGAGCAACCGGAGGAATCCATGCGTGTGTCGAAAACGCTGCCGGCGGTGGTGTGCCTGCTTGTGGTCGCACCGTGGGCCCTCGGCGGCCCGCCGGCCGACGCCGCGGACGGCCAGCCGATCGACGCGTTGATCGACGCCGTTGTCACCAAGCGGAAGGCGGCCGAAGAGGCGACGAAGGCGGCGAAGGCGGCGGAAGCCGAGTTGAAGGCCGCGGTCGAAGCTCTCAACAAGCGGCTCGCCGACCTCGGACTGGCCGGCCCGGTCACCCCCCCCGGGCCGGTGAACCCGCCGGTCCCGATCCCGCCGGCCGACCCGCTCACTCGGAAACTGTGGGACGCATACCGGTCCGACGCCGGGGCGACGAAGGCCGACGACCTGGCCACGCTGGTTGAGCTCATGCGTCAGGCCCAGACGCTGGCCGACGACCCCGCACTGGCCACCGTCGGGGCGTTGGCCGGCAAGGTGGCGGCCGCCGCGACGATCCTCGCGAAGGACCGACTCGTCGGCGTACGATCCGTGTTGAAGGCGGAACTGGCCACCGCGTTCCCAGATGACGGCCCGTTGACACCGATGGTCCGGTCCGGGGCAAAGGCCCTGTTCGCGAAACTGCAAGTCGCACTCACGGAGGCCGGCAAGTAATGGCGACTCTTCCCCCGATCCCCGCCCCGCCGCCGGACGATCCGGCCGACACCCGACCAACGTGGAAGCGATACCTCGCGACCTACCTGCCGTGGGTCGTGACGGTGCTGATGTCTTTCGTCGCGACGTGGCTCGCGGCTCAGCCGGCGAAGGTGAAGGTGCAGGTCGAACGGGTCGAAGTCCCCGTCGTGTGGCTCGGCGAGGAGGGCAAGCCGTTTGTCGCGACCGGGAGCGGCGAACCTCGCCCGACTCATGGGTGGGTCCGCGATCAGGCGGTCATCGACGCCAACCTCGACCCGGCCGTGACTCAGCAGTTCGCGGATACGCCAGCCGGCAAAGCGGCGATGGGCGACGAGGACGTCTACCTCTGGAGGGCCGTGCGAAAGGCCGCGGCCCGTGGCCCGCCGTGGTATCCGAACCTCGATCAAAAGGACGTCGGGTGTTGTGTGGGGTGCGGCTGGAAACACGCGGCCGACGTATGCCTGGCGTTTCAAGTCGCGAACGGGAACGGCGGCGAGTGGAAGCCGGTCAGCGCCGAGTCGATCTACGCCCTGTCGCGGGTCGAAATCGGGAAAGGCCAGATTCGCGGGGACGGGTCGGTCGGGGCGTGGGCGAAGAACGCGGTCGAACAGTACGGCGTGATCGCGATGCAGCCGTATCCGGCGGCCGACCTGTCGGAGTTCTCGCCGGCCCGGGCGAGGTCGTGGGGCAAGACCGGACTGCCAAACGACCTCGAAGCCACGGCGAAACAACACCCGGTCAAGGCCGCGGCACTCGTCAAGTCGTGGTCCGACGTCAAGCGGTCGATTCAGCAGGGCTACCCGATTGCCGTGTGCTCCGATCAGGGATTCACGATGCAGCGGGACGCGACCGGCACCTGCCGGCCTTCCGGGTCGTGGGCGCATTGCATGGCGATCATCGGCGTGCGAACGATCAACGGGAACAAGGAGCAGGGGTTCGTGCTGAATTCGTGGGGCGATTCGGCTCACACCGGACCCGTATCGCCCGCCGACGCCCCCGTGGCCGGTTTCTGGGCCGATTCGTCCGTGATCGACCGTATGGTGCGGCAGGGTGATTCGTTCGCCCTCGCGGAGATCGTGGGCTTCCCGGCCCGAAAGATCGACTGGGGTTTCTGACCTTTACCGCTCTAACGGAGTGTACCCGTGACGAAGTACGTGTTGGCGTTGACCGCCCTGGCGGCGGTCACGTGTGTAGTGTCCGCCGCGGAAAAGACGGTCGTTCAGCGGGAGCGCGAAGTCCGCGTCGCCCTCGCCTTGGCGGACGCGAAGGCCGAATCGGCGTCCCCGAAGGCTCCCGCCACGACGGTCAAGAAAGTCAAATTCGACTGGTTCGGCGACGAGGCGGACACAGCAAAGTCCTGTCCGTGCGGGGCGGCCTGCAAATGCGAGCCGGGCAAGTGTCCGGCGAATTGCCCGGCGAAGGCGAGTGACAAGGCCGCGTCACCGGTCAAGGCCGAACCGAAGTACCGCGTCGAACTCCGGCAGGAGTGCACCTTCGACGTGTTCGGGCGGCGGACCGGGTGCCACTGGGTAGAATACCACGTTCCGATAGAGTCGGGGAAGTGACGAACATGGGGGCGGGCTGGCCGTTCAACTCGGGCTTATAACCCTTGTCGCCGGGTTCGATTCCCGGGCCCCTGAATCCTACGACGGCGAAACGCCATGACCCTCGGCCAGCTATTCGACCTGTACCAGTCGGGCGGAGAAGTCGCCGCGGCGGTCGTCCGCGAACTGGAAGCGAACGCGGTCCCGCCCGGCCGCGTCCTACTTGTGATTCCCACGATTCACCGGCGGATCGAGGCCGGGCACAGCGACCCGGCAATGATAGCGGGGGAAGTTCTCGACGCGATTCGCCGGGCACCGGCCCCGTCCGCATGACCCGAAAGGGGGTGGTCCGTGTCTCCCGAGGAACACGCCCAGGTGATGGACGATCTGGCTTTGAAGTTGACCCTTGCGTGGAAATCCGGGTTCTATCTGGGGGTGGTGCTCGGGTCGGTTGCGACGCTGTTACCGATGCTCTTCCGTTACCTCTGACCGAAAGGAATCCCGTGTTTCGATCTCTACTTGCCGCCCTCGCGGCCGTTGCCTTTTTACCCGCCGCCGACGCCCAGCCGATCCGCAAGGCACTCGGCCGGGTTCAGACCGCCGCCGGCACCGTCCGCCATGTGGCCCACGACGCGGTAGCCGGTGCCGCAGCGGTCTGTATCGGCCACGGGTGCCAAGCCCCGTCCGTTGCGGAGTCCGCGTTCCTGCCCGTGCCGGCCGTGGCCCCGCAACCGATGCCGGCCGGCAAGCCGAAGGTGGTTGCCGCCGCGGCCAACCCGCCGGCCACTACCGACGCCGGGTCGAAGATCGGGTCCGGGTTCTGTGCCCTGGTTCGGGCCGAACTGAGAAAGGAATACCGCAAGCAGGGCATGACGTTCTCCCAGGCGTGGAAGGCCGCGGCCGAGTTCGACGACGAAACGATCCGCGGGGCCGTGTCCGAGGCCGAGAAACTCAGCGGGAAAGTGGTCGGCCAACTCGGGGACGGGACGCTACTGAAGATCCTGCTGGATTTCATCAACAGCCCAACGGGGCAAATGATCCTGCAGCTAGTTATCAAACTCCTGCTCGGCGGTCTCGATCCAGCACCTTAAACCACCGTCGCTACCGGTGGACCCGTTGTGACTCACGGCCGCGGATTCAACCCCGCGGCCGTGTTCTTTACCGAACGGAAGGAATCCGATGCACCCCATCGACTTTGCCGTTTGGCTGCTCACCCTCGCCTTCCTACCCGCGGTCGGCCAGACCGGATCCCCGCGGTTCGCCGACCGCGAACGGGCGTCGGCCACGCTCACCGCCTGGTGGCCCCTGTCCGAGCCGGCCACCGAACGTGGCCAAGTCTCGCCCGACGCCGAGGTGGCCCGTCGCTGCGCTCGAGTCTCGCCCGACACGTGGCGGTCCGACCTCCTGGCCGCGTGCGTCGTGGCCCACCGCAACGAACGGGACGGCCTGCCTTTGGCCGACGAGAAATACTTCGGGACGTGGAAAGAGGTCCTGCCCGGGGCGTGGCGGTGCGGGGTCGCCGAGTGGAACACCGTGGCCCGCGACGTGTTCCCGGTGCCCGTCCGGCTCGATCAGATACGGCAGTCGATGATCCGCCTCGCCGAGGTCAACGGCATCGACACGTCGAACACCTACTACTTCGGCGAGACCCAATTCTGGCAGCATCCGACCGGTTGGAACTACGTCCGACTCCGGACTCGCGGCCTGGCCGTCGGCGGATCAGAGTCGTGGCGGGACGTCGGGCTGGAGGCGATGCGGGCGGAGTGGGCGAAGATTAGGCCACGCTGACCACCGCCCTGCCCCGTGGCCGCACGATCCCGCCCCCGGCGGCCTCGCGGGCGGTCGGGGGAATGGGGCCGGGAGAGGGGCATTTACGGCGACGGAAAGCGGTGCGGGTAGGCTACCCGTTCGGGTTGGACGGGCTTTGCTCGAATACCCCGGAAACAGCCGGGGTTCTGTTTCATCCCGCTCCCATGTCCAAATCCAGTGTGACGAGCATTTTTCCGTTCCCGCTAGTGGTTCATGGTAAACGGGTTATGTGCCGATCCAGAAAATATCGTACTTTTTCCATTGACGAATATCCTTACACCGGGTTATAGTTCACCGTGGATGGAATCATAATGCACACGGCAAGAACGCTACGACCGCTACGGTACTCAATCCGAACCGCCTCCCAACTTCTTGGCATGGGGCCGGATGCGGTGCGGATTTTGGCGAAGGCCGGGACGCTGACGCCCATCTTTCCCGCCGGAAAAGGCAGGGGAAAAAAGATGTACCTCATCCCCGGCGAGGTCGAAGCCTACGCCACCGGCGGCCTTGAAGGCGTCGTCGCGTACCGGAAGCGACTGGCGAAGCGGAAGTCCACCAAACCCGAGTAGCATCATGCCCACCATGCCCGCCACCCCGCCGATCCCCGAGTTCCTGACGCCCGCGGAAGTCGCGGTGATCGTCAAGCTCAAGCTGTGCACGGTGGTGAAGCTGGTGGACCGGGGCGAGTTTCCCGGGTCGATCAACGTCGGGGCGGGCAAGAGCCGGGTGCGGCGGATCCCGCCGTCGGCGGTCCGGGAGTTCATTCGCGCCCGCGAAATCGTGGTGGCGTAGCCGATGGGCGTCCACCGGAAGCGGTGGAAGTCGCAGGAGGCGGAGAAGCCGACGGACTATTGGCCGGACAAAACTTGATCCTGGCGGCTCGTCGTCGCCCGGCCCGGGGCGGGCGTGGGGTCTGCCCCCGCCCCGGTGGAACACAGTCACGGAGGACGCGAGATGTTGACCCTGACCCGACGACCCGGTGAAGGCGTCGTCTTTACCGCGCCCGACGGGACGCGGCTCGTCGTGTCCGTCGTGGGCCTGGGCCCGGGCCGGGTGAAGCTCGGAGTCGTGGCCCCGAAGGACTACGGGGTCAACCGGAACGAAGTGCAGGAACGGATCGACGAAGAGCACAAGGTCGCGGCGAAGGCCGTTGCCTGACGAGACAGCCCACCGGCCCGCACGGACGTGGGGGTCAGACACGGAGGACGGCGGAAGGGAAGACTGGGCCACGGAGGCCCCCGGTGGCATGGAACAGGGTGGCCCGTGAGACGTCTGGCGATGTCCTCCGGCTTTCAACCGGAGCAGGCGGGATCGAAACCCGCACGGGCCAGTGATTCGACTCCGACCCCCAATTCGCGTCGCGGGCCGTGACCGGTCCTCCGTGACAGGTGCGCGCATGACAATCGCTCGACCGTCGCCCGCAGAGATCACGAAGATCCTCGCCGATCACAAGGCTTGGCTCCGCGGTCAGTCTTCTGGGACGCGTGCCGTCCTCACGGATGCCGACCTTACGGGTGCCGACCTTACGGGTGCCGTCCTCACGCGTGCCGTCCTCACGCGTGCCGTCCTCACGGATGCCGTCCTCACGGATGCCGACCTTACGGGTGCCGACCTTACGGGTGCCGTCCTCACGCGTGCCGTCCTCACGGATGCCGACCTTACGGATGCCGTCCTCACGGGTGCCGTCCTCACGCGTGCCGACCTCACGCGTGCCGTCCTTACGGATGCCGTCCTCACGGGTGCCGTCCTCACGCGTGCCGACCTCACGGATGCCGTCCTCACGGATGCCGACATTACGCGTGCCGACCTCACGGATGCCGTCCTCACGGATGCCGACATTACGGATGCCGTCCTCACGCCGATCCGCGACGACATTTGGGCGGTGTTGTCGTCGACACCGGCCGAAGCGGAAGGCCTGCGACTCGCATTGATTGAAGGGAAAGTCGACGGGTCGACGTACGAAGGCGAATGTGCCTGTCTCGTCGGGACTTTGGCGAACGTCAAACACTGCAATTACACGTCGATTCCCGGATTGAAGCCGAATTCTGCACGCCCGGCCGAGCGGTTCTTTCTGGCGATTCGACCAGGACACACGCCCGAGACCAGCCAGTTGGCGAAACTCGCCGTCGCGTGGATTGAGGATTGGCTGACCCGGATGCGGGTCGCGTTCGGGACTCGAACGGCAGGTGCCACATGATTTTCGACTACGCGAACGCCCTGATCCTTGCCGGCTCGATCGGCGTCGTCATCGGCCTGGGCGTCGTGACGTGGGTCGCCCTGGCTTCACTCGACCGCATCGACGCGGCAAGCGCCGAGGCGGACGCCCGCGGGTTCCGATGGGCGATGGGGGCGGACCCGCTCGACGACGACGCCGACGATTGGGAGGACGTGGACGACCCGGCCCGGGAGACGGGGTGTGGGGACGTGGGGTGACAACCGCACGGAGGACGACGATGCCAGCGACCACCCGAGGGACGACCGGCGGCCTCACCGCCGCCGAGATCGCGGCGAACGACGCCGAGGACGACATCCGACTCGCAATCTACCGGCTGGCCATCCAAGGGTACGAGCCGGCGGGGATCGCCTACCTGGTCCGCCTGGAGACGGCCGACGTCAGCCGAACGCTGGCCGAGTACGTGGAGAACGGGATCCTCGCGGACGACGGTCGGGGCGGGTACCGGACGGTCAGGGACAACAAGACGGGCGGGCGACCGCGGGGCACGATGCGGGTGTTCAACGGCGGCCGGTTGAAGTGGGCACGGGCGTGCGGGAAGTGAGCCGCGACATGACCACCTACCCGCCCTGCCCCGCCGGCCTCGACCCCGACCATTGGCGGACCGTCGTCCTGGTCGTGATGGACGCCGTCGCGTTGCTCGACGCGTGGGAGTTGAACTGGTTGAAACTGTACGGGATCGCCGCGGTGCAGCGGAAGGTGCCGCGGGTGGACGTGATGCAGGACGGCGGGAGTGAGGGCGAGGGGAAGTAGGCGAAGCGACACCAAACCGAGGGGGTTCACATGACCGCAACGAAGTCAACGCTGTTCGACATCGGGGCCGACTTGCTCGCCCTGAACGACCTATTCGAAGAGGTCGGCGGGGAACTCGGCAGCCCGGAAACGGAGGCCGCGTTCGACGCCTGGGCGAAGACGCTCGTTGCCGACGAGGGGAAGAAACTCGACGGGTACTGCGGACTCATTCGCACGCTGGAAGGCGAGGCGGCGGTCGCAAAGGCCGAGGCGGAGCAGTACGCGATGAAGGCCCGCACCCGTGAAAACCGGGTGAAGTGGCTCAAGGATCGGATGAAGCAACACCTCGAACTGACCGGCCGGACGAAGGTGCAGACGGCGACGGGGCGGACGGTGACGATCCAGGCGAACGGCGGCAAGCTCCCGCTCCTCATCACCGAAGGCACCGACCCGACGAAGATCCCGACCGAGTTCCAGCGGGTCAAAATCGAAATCGACAACGAAAAAGTGCGCGAACATCTCGAAGCCGGTGGACCGCTCGAATTCGCGGCCATCGGGCCGCGCGGGTCGCACCTACGGATTCGCTGACGAATTGAGGTTGAGGTAACCCGCCCGTGGCCGTGAGGCCGGGCATAACCACACGAAAGGTTCACGTCATGGGATTCACGTTCCGCAAGGCCGAACGGTCGCAACAGAAACTCCGGGCCGCGATCGACGGCCCGTCGGGTGCCGGGAAGACGTACTCCGCGATCCGGCTCGGGTTCGCGCTCATCGACGCCGGCCTCGGGTCTCGTCTCGCCCTCATCGACACGGAGAACGGGTCGGCGTCCCTCTACGCCGGCGAGGCGCCCGACGGGAAACCGTGGGAGTTCGATTCCCTCAAGCTCGACCAGTTCAACCCCGACCAGTACGTCGCGGCGATCGACGCGGCGGAGAAGGCGGGGTACGACGTCATCGTCATCGACTCGTTGTCGCATGCATGGGTCGGCAAGGGCGGAGCCCTGGACATCGTCGACCAGAAGTCGGGGAACAAGTTCGCGGCGTGGAAGGACGTGACCCCGATCCACCGGAAGATGATCGACAAGATCATCACGTCGAAGGCCCACGTCATCGCGACGATGCGGTCGAAGACGGAATACGTGTTGGAGCCGAACGAGAAGGGACAGATGGTTCCGCGGAAGATCGGCGTCGCGCCGGTCCAGCGGGACGGGATGGAGTACGAATTCGACGTGTACGGGTCGGTCGACTGGTCCCACCAAATCAAGATCAGCAAGTCGCGGTGCTCGGCGATTCAGGACGCGACGGGGATGAAGCCGGGGCCGGCGTTCTGGCAACCGCTGTTCGACTGGTTGACGTCGGCGAAGCCGGCGATCACGACAGGAACGACGTCGGTCCCGGACGAGCCGGGCGCGAAGGCGACGCCGACGCCGACGAGCCCACCGCCGCCCTCGCTCCCGTCCGATTCGAAAGAGTCGCCCGACCAAGCCTACCTCCGTCACTCCGCGGCCGTCGCCGCGACGACGAACATCGAGGAACTTCGCGTCGCGGTCGCCGCCGTCAACGCGGACAACGAGTTGTTCGACACGCAGACGCGGACGAGGATCGGGAGGGAAATCGCGGCAAAGAAGGCGGCGGTTACGACGACGGCCCCGGCGACGACGGGAGGGCCGGCCGAAGCCGCGACCAAAACCGACGTCGCCGGTGCCGCGGCCTGACCCGACGCCCGACGACCTGAACCGGGCGGCACTGGCGGCGCTCGGCTACCCGTTCACCTGGATCACTCACGCCTTCGAACGCGAACGTGTGAGGGTGTTTTTGTCCCTGACCCAACTCCCTGTTTCAACGTGAGGTGTGACCATGTCCGCGACTGTGACCCACGACGACCTGGACGACAAGGCCGACGACGTCCCCGCCGGGGCCGGCTACGGCGGCAAGGAACTGAAGAACCTGCCCGACGGCGACTACCAGTTCGAAATCAACACCGCCAGCTTCGCCCCGACGAAGAAGGACGGTCACCTCATCTTCAAGATGGAGGTGGAAGTCATCGACGGGGCCATGTCGGGGAACGTCGCCGAGATTCCCCACTTCCTGACGAACAAGGACGGCATCAACGAGGTCGCCATCGGGATTCTCAAGAAGGACCTGAAAACGCTCGGGTTCGACGCGGACGAGTGGAAGAAGTCAGCGAACCGGCCGCTCTCGGGCGAGTTGACGAAGGCCATTCCGCTACTCTTCGGGATGCGGTTCAAGGGCAAGAAGGTCACGAACAAGAACGGGTACGCCAACCTCTACGTCAACGAGCGGCTCGCGACCGACGGCAAGCCGGCGACGTTCGGCTTGGCGGAGTTGAACGCCGCGGCGAAGGCGAACGCGGAACCGTTCTCGGTCTAACGTCGAACGTCGAAGGAGCGACCGTGGCCGCCAGCGACCGCCTTACCGTCCTCTGCGACCGCCGGGAACAGAAACCGTGGACATTCTCCCCCGAGAGGTTCACGGTCGTCCCGGCGACGCTCTCCGCCGGCGACTACACCGTCGCCGGGTTGGAGGACGTCGTGCGAATCGAGCGCAAGGCACTTGGAGACTTAGTCAACACGGTCGTCCACGATTGGATGCGGTTTCGCAAAGAACTCTACAAGCTCGCCGGGTACCAGGTCGGGATCATCGTCGTCGAAGCCGAGATCACCGACGTCACGTTGAAGCGGTACGAATCGGACGCCGACCCGAAGTCCGTCCTCGGCCGGTGCGACGCCTGCTTCCTCGACCACGGCGTGCCCGTGTTCTTTTGGGGGCCGCGGTCCGTCTGCCAAGGCGTCGTTGAACAGTTTCTGACCCTCACCGCGAAGAAACACAACCTCATCTCGCCAGGAGTCGCGGCGTGACTGCCACACTCGACACCACCCGACGGGACCGGCTCGACGAGGCGTACGACCGCCTCCTTGCGCCACCCCCGCCGCTCCCCGCAACGTTCCCCGCGGAGTGGCTGGCGAACGGGTTCTACACGCTCACGTTTCCGTCGGGGGAACATCGGACGTTCCGCGTCCGCACGGAGCGGACGGGGATGCACCGGGGGAAACGGACGCTCGCCTTGCTAATCGGCCCGGACAATACGGACGAGTATGAATCGTTCGCGTTCATTGCCGCTGACGGGTCCGGGTTCGACGTGTGGAAACGGTTCCGTGGACCGGCCGACGGGTCGCGACCGACGAAGCATGAGCAACACGCCGCGATTCTGTTCGACTTGGCATCGGGCAGGAAGCTCGACGGGTACGAGATCCTTGTCTCCCGCCGATGCTTCCGGTGCAACCGTCCACTGACGACGCCCGAATCCATCAGGACCGGGTACGGCCCGGAATGCTCCGCCCGCCGCACGGGAGGAAGCCGCTAATGGCCGCCGCACCGACCACCACGAAACCGACGACACCGACGACCGAACTCACCGGCCGAGTCGAACACACGTTCTTCTCGTCGCCCCGGTTCACAGTCGGCAAGATCATCACCCCGCGCGGGACCGTCTCCTTCTCCGTCAAGGGGTTCGTCCGGGCCGGCGACCACGTCGCCCTCACCGGCGGGTACGAGAACCACCCGAAGTACGGCCGGCAGTTCGTCGCGGACGAATGCCTTCCGATTACCCCCGGCGACTCACACGGGTTGAAGACGTGGCTCCGGTGGGAAGTCGCCGGCGTCGGGGCGGTCAAGGCGGACAAGCTCGTCGAAGAGTTCGGGATGGACCTGCCCGACCGGTGTCAGACGGAACCGGAAGTCGTCGCCCTGGCCGCCGCCCTGCCCCTTCACGTCGTCGAGTCCATCGCCGCCAAGTGGCAGGAGGGGGCGGGGAAGATTTCCGCGACGACCGAACTCGCGGCCCTCGGTCTCACCCGGCACCAGGTCGAGGTCCTCATGGCCCGGTTCAAGGGGACCGCGGCCGCCGTCCTCCGGGAAGACCCGTACCTTCTCCTCGGCGAGGTCGAGGGGATGGGCTGGGCGAAGATCGACGAGATCGCGGCGAAGTGCGGAGTCACCTACGCCGACCCGCGCCGCGTCCGGGCTGCCGTCGAGTGGACGGTCCGGGAGGAGCAATCCGAAGGGCACACGTGCTGCCTCGGCGGCGAGGTCCACGGGAAGGTCCTCGGCAAGCTCGACCTCCGGGACGCCGGGGCGGTCACGGAATCCGAAATCATCGCCGCGGCCGACAAGGCGGCCGAAGCGAAGAAGCTCGTCGTCATTCACACCCCGACCGTCGGCGACTCCGGGTCGTGCCGGCACTACGCAACCCCCGCCGCCTATCGGAACGAATCCCTCCTCTGGAAATTCTTCCGCGACGGGTTCGGGCCCAACCCGTTCATCCCCCGCGAGACGGCCGACCGCGTCGCCGGTCTCTATCGCGAGATCGACGTGCCCGGCCGCGGCCCGGCGACACTCGACGACGGTCAACTTTCCGCCGTCCGGCTCGCCGCCGCCCACCGCGTCGCCGTCGTCACGGGCGGCGCCGGGGCCGGGAAGACGCTCGTCGCCCGGGCGATTGCCAAGATGTTCACCGACGTCGACGTCGGGGTGACTTACGCGGCCCCGACGGGCAAGGCCGCCCGCCGCCTCGAGGAAGTCACCGGCGGCAAGGCTTCGACCATCCACCGGCTCCTCGGCATCGGGCCGGAGTCGAACTGGCACGCCGACCGCGAGCTCCCGGAAGGGCTGGTCATCGTCGACGAGTGCAGCATGATGGATTCCTCCCTCGCGTCGAAGCTCTGCAAGGCCGTCGGGAAGAAGACCGTTCTCGTCCTCCTCGGCGACGACAACCAACTTTCCCCCGTCGGTCCGGGGGCGATGCTCCGCGACGTCCTCGACCACAACCTCGCCCCGGTCGCCCGGCTCCGCGGGTGCCACCGCCAGGCGGGGACGCTGAAATCAAACTGTGTCGGGATCCTCGCCGGCCGGGTCGAACCGTCGGCGGTCGACGAAGACCCGCCGCCGTGGGTCGTCCACCGCGGCATCACGTCGCCGGAACTCGCCACACGGGCCGTGAAGAAGTTGTTCGACGTCGAGCTCGCGAAGTGGGGGTTCGACGCGGTCACCGATGTCCAGTTCCTCACCGCGAAGCACAAGGGCCAGGTCGGGACGATGTACCTCAACCGGCTCGTCCAGAAGTTGAGGCAAGACAAGCTAGCCCCGGGGAATTCGCTCCCCGACCCCGACCCGACGGTCGACAAGAAGGGCAAGCCGATGGTCGGCGACAAGGTCATCCAGACGGTCAACAACTACACGCTGAACGTGATGAACGGTCAGCAAGGCGTCGTCGTCGCGACCGACCCCGTCCTCGTCGTCGCGTTCGAAGGCGGCGGGGGAAGCGACGGGACGAAGGTCGTCTACACACCCGAGACCCGGAGTCAGGTCGAACTCGGCTACGTCCTCTCCGTCCACAAGTCCCAGGGGAGCGAGTGGCCGTGCGTCGTGTTCGTCTGCCCGCGACAGCACGCGTTCATGCAGCACCGGAACCTGTTCTACACCGCGGTCACGCGGGCGAGGAAGACGGTCGTCGTCATCGGGGACGAGGACGGGATTACGAAGGCGGCGTTGTGGGTCGAAACCGAACGGCGGGTCACTCTCCTCGACCTCTTTGCCAGCAGAGAGGAGGCCCGGCCGTAAATGTCTTCGCCCGGCACGGAAGCCCTCGACCGCGTGCTCCCCAAGCTCACCGCGGTCAGGCCCGAGGGAACGACCGGTCGCTCATGGGTGGCGCTCTGCCCCGCCCACGACGACCACTCCCCGTCCCTCCTCGTCACCTTGAACGACGACGGCAAGGTGCTCCTGCACTGCCGGTCGCACAAGTGCCCGACGAAGGACGTCTGCCGGGCGATGGGACTCACGCAAAAGGACCTGTTCCCGAAGACGGACGGGTCGGTCGAATCGCGGATCGTGAAGGAGTACGCGTACCGGGACGCCGACGGGAAACTCATCTTCCACGTCGTGCGGCTAAAGGACCCGAAGGACTTCCGCCAGCGGGCGGCGTCGGGGGAGTGGAAGACGAAGGGACTGCCGAGGGTGCCGTACCGGTACCCGGAGTTATTGAGAGCGCCGGAGGGTGAAGTCGTGTACGTCGTCGAGGGCGAGAAGGACGTCGACAACCTCGTCCCGCTCGGGTTCGTCGCGACGACCAACCCCGGCGGGTCGGGGAAGTGGCGGATGCTCCTTAAGGCGGCCGTCGTCAAGGCGTTCACCGGCCGGACCGTGGTCGTCATCCCCGACAACGACGAGCCGGGCGAGCTGCACGCGGTCGACGTCGCCACCCGGTTAAAGGAAATCGCCGCGTCGGTCAAGGTCCTCAAACTCCCCGGCGTGAAGGACGTGTCCGACTGGATCGCCGCCGGCGGGACCCGGGACAAGCTCGTCGAACTCACGAAGGGTTCGACGATCAACCCCGACGACCCGTCCGTCGTCCGAAAGCACACCGTCGATTCGGTGAGCCGCCCCGGGGCCCGGCCGTTCACCGACTACGGCAACGCCCAGCGGCTCGTCGACCGCCGCGGCCTTGACATCCGGTACGTCGCGGCGGTCGGCCAGTGGTTCATTTGGGACAAGCGGCACATGCGGGCCGACGAACTCAACGTCATCCAGGAGTACGCGAAGGAGACGGTCCGGGGCATCTACGGCGAGGCCGCCGGGGTGGAAGACCGTGAGGCCCGGGACGCGATCGTCGGTCACGCCCGACGGTCGGAGTCGGCCCGGTCGATTGCCGCCCTCGTCGCATTGGCGAAGTCCGACCCGGCCGTCGCGATTGGCACCGACCGACTCGACGCCGACCCGTACCTCCTGAACTGCCCGAACGGGACCGTCGACCTCCGGACCGGGGCGATTCGCGAACACCGCCGCGAGGATCTGATCACGAAGCTCTGCCCGACGGAGTACGACCCGACGACGACGTGCCCGCTGTGGGAACGGACGCTCGACCTGATATTCCCGGCGGCGCCGGTGACGTCGTCGGCCGCCGACGCGACCGCGGGGCCGCCGCCCGGCAACCGTCCGCTCATCGCGTACATTCAGCGGCTCTTCGGCCTCGCCTCGACCGGACTCGTCCGGGCCACCCTCCCGATCTTCTTCGGGAACGGGGCGAACGGGAAGTCGACCGTCCTGAACACCGTGCTCGACGTCCTCGGCAAGGCCTACGCGATGCAGGCCCCGCACAACTTCCTCATGGCGAAGCACGGGGAGAGCCACCCGACCGACCAGGCCGACCTCCTCGGGATGCGGCTCGTCGCAGTATCGGAAACCGAGAAGGGGAAGAAGCTCGATACGGCCCTCGTCAAGGGCCTTACCGGCGGCGAGGCGATCCGGGCCCGGCGAATGAAGAAGGACTTCTTTGAGTTCCGCCCGACCCACACCCTGATCCTCTGCACGAACCACCGACCGCGGATTCCGGACACCGACGACGGCATCTGGCGGCGGGTCTCGCTCGTCCCGTTCGCGGTGAAGTTCTGGGACCCGGACCGCGGAGACGTCGGTCCCGAGCACCTACGGCAGGACAAGTCACTCCCGGAGCGGCTCCGGGTTGAGTACCGCGGCATCCTGGCGTGGATCGTCCGCGGCGCCATGGCGTTCCTCAAGGACGGCCTCGGGGAATCCCCCGAAGTGCGGACGGAGACGGAGGACTACCGGTCGGGCGAGAACGTCGTCGGTCAGTTCTTCGCCGAGCGGGTCGTGAACGCCACCCGGGACGAACGGGTCGCGCTGAAGGACCTCTACAAGGCGTACGTCGAGTGGTGCGAGCAGAACGGGGAGCGGTACTTATCGAACCGCACCTTTGCCGGTGAGCTCCGGGGCATGGGGCACACACTCGGACGGGGATTGAGCGACGGCGGTGTCGCCGTCATGGGGATCCGACTCGTTGTCGGAACCTCGAAAACACTCGACGATATTGTCCCTGATTGAACATTCAAACGGATGTCTACTGAATTACTGAACGAAGCCGAACGTAATTCCGGTTAGCCGCATATGCACACACTCAATAAACGCCGTAGCAGTTCTTCGTTCAGTCTCGTTCAGTTGTTCAGTAACCTTTGTACAGTTTTTTACCCGGTTCGGAGCGACGTTGTGACCGCAACCGCAATCACAACCGACTCTTACGAACCTTGGATATCGAGGAGGGTGATCGTCTTGTGGGTTTCGCCGGCAAATTGGGCCGAACCGAGCCTGATGACCATTCCTAGCCGTAGAGCCGGCTCGATGGCATCAAGTGAACACGTAACCGTCTACGTCGATCCGATTTGCGTCCCTTTTTATCAAGAGGGCGTGGATTGGTTCTGGCGGGCGTCAGCCGTGTCTTTAGCTCGACTTCACCGGGCCCAGCATTTGGCCGGGAAAGCTCTACTCGACGCCTTCTCGTGGGCGACGGACGCGATCGCCGTCGTTCGAACCTGGCTGGCGAGGACTTCGCCCCAGGACGTCGTGGAGGCCGAACAGCTGGCGAAAGCCGGCCCGGTCGTCCTCCCGCCGTTCGAACCGTGCTGCGTCGACATGGCGCGGTGCGGGATGATCGCCAAGTGGCTGGATTGGGAGAAGGACGCCGAGCGGCTCGCGGTCAGCAATGGCTCCGTAGCGCCGGCGGTACACGCTTCGACCCCAAGGCTTCCACCGACGAGCTCACGACGTGGGTCCGGCAGACCGTCCGGCCTGTTCGTCTAGGTCCGTCAAAGTTGTCGAAAGTCGCACCGGGACGCTCGTCGCGTCCGGTCGCGTGGAAGGAACGGACACACCGGGAAAAACGGGAGGATCACGACGATGGCGACGACGTACCAACTGGCCGACGAACCCGTGAAAAAGGTCGTCGACGAGGCGGTGAAATCTTGGCACCGGCGACTCAAGGACATGAACGTGCGGCTCGGGGTTCTTGTCGCGGCGAACGGCGACGGGCCCGCGGTCCGGCACAACGGCTACCCGGCCCTGGCAACGATCCGGGTGACACCGTTGAAGGACCGGGTGACGAAGGGGTTCGACGCGGAGTTGCTGATCGACGAGCGGGAGTGGAACGGGATGAAGTCGGAGCACCGGCTGGCGTTGTGCGACCACGAGCTCACCCACCTGGTCATCGTGAAGGACAAGAAGTCGGGCGAGGTGAAGCTCGACGATCTCGGCCGGCCGAAGTTGCGGTCACGGAAGGGCGACTGGAACGGCGGGGACGGGTTCGCCGAAGTGGTCGAGCGGCACGGGGACTTCGCGGTCGAGTTCCTGAACGCCCAGCGGGCGTTCTCGAAGGCGAAGGCGGCGGCCGCGAGGAAACCGAGTTTGCTGGACGGGATCGACCCGCCGACGGAGGCGGAGGCGAACCCGGACCGGGAGCCGGACGCGAACCCGACGTCGTCGGCTGGGTCGGAGTTCGACAAGACCGAAATCGAAATCCGAACCGACGACGGGAAGTCGGTCAAAACGACGGGGGCCGGGCTGAAGAAGGCGGTCGACGCGGCGAAGCGGCTGAACAAGTCGAAGTCGAAATCAAAGGGGAGGAAGTAGCCGTGTCCTACCGCACAATCGCCGTCGAGCGGGTCGTCGCCGAGACCGACGCGGCGGTGCTGTTGCGGGTACGGAAACCGGAAGGGTGCGGACAACGAGAACGCGAAGCGGGAGCGGATCTATTATTCCCCGCACTGTATCCGCGAACCGGACCTATTTGACACCTTGGGAAACGGTGCCCCGTGAACCTTTCCCCCGACATGGAGGCCCGCGTACTGGCCCTCGCCGACCGGATCGACGGCCAGCCGGTCAACCGGACGTCCGAACCGGCCGAGACGGTCAGCGAGAAGGCGTTCATGGCCGAGGTCGTGAAGCTGGCCAAGCGGGAAGGGTGGCGTGTGTACCACACTCACGACAGCCGGAAAAGCGAAGCCGGTTTCCCAGACCTTGTCCTTGTGCGGGAGCGGATCATCTACGCGGAACTGAAGACCGCGACGGGCCGGCTGACGGCGGCCCAGTCGAACTGGCTGGAAGCCATTCGGGACACCGGAACGTCGGCGTTCGAGTGGCGGCCGAAGGATTGGCCCGAGATCGTGGCCGTGTTGTCGAGGAAGGCATGAAACACTCCCTCGCCAGCCTGATCCTGTTCGAGGTGGAGCATTCCTCCGGGCCGGTGTCGACCACGGTACTCGTCCGCATGGCCGAGTCTAAAGGCTACAAGAAGGCGCGGCAGGCCGTGTGGGTGCAGTTGGGCTTGCTGAGATTGAACGGGTACATTCGACCGGTCCGCACGGGCAAAGGCGGTCGGCCGAGTTTATGGATTCCCACCGCAGCCCGGAGTTGTCCATGTCCATCAAAGAAATGAACGGCCGAGGGCAAGCCGCCGGTGAAGCTGCTGGACCGGTACGGCGGCCGGAAGCGGTCGAAACAGTCCACCCCACCCACCATGAGGACGAAGAGACGACGACCGATTGGCGGTACGGGCGGACGTTCAACGGCGAATGGAGACCTGGCCCGGATCGGGCTACGGGCGGACGCGGCAATCACCGACCGGGAGGACGGATAAATGGCCGACAACTTAGAGATCTTCGACAGCCTGGCAAAATATCTCGGGTTCCAGCGGGTCGAACGAATGCCCGACCAAGATCCTCTGAAACTGGCCGACGACGTGCTGGACGCGAAGGCGAAGGTCACGCCGGGGCCGTGGTCGGTGGGTAAAAACAGGACGAACGCAATCTACGGCGACGCACCGGACGAGTTCTATCCAAGTAAAAAGCGGTGCGTCGCCAACGTGCCGCACCACGAAGGCGACATGGGACCGCGCACGGAACAGGACCGCCTCAACGCGGCCTACCTCGTCCTCGCCGCCAACGCCGCCCCGGTCCTCGCGGACGAGGTGAAGCGGCTGAAGACCTCTCTATTAGCGTCCGAGATGGCAAACGCGAGACTGATCGGGTGCGAGCCGGACAACTGTCGGCTGGACGGCGGACCCGAACACGCCGAGGCGTTCGCCCAAACACGAAAGGACGGTGAATCGTGACCAAACTCGCACTCCCCGCCGCGGCCCTCGACCAGCACGTCGCGATTCTCGGGAAGACGGGGAGCGGGAAGACGTTCGCCGCGAAGGGCATCGTCGAACACCTGCTCCGCGAGAAGCGGCAGGTGTGCGTCATCGACCCGACGGCCGCTTGGTGGGGCCTCCGGCTCGCCGCGAACGGCAAGGGCCACGGGCACGACGTCGTCCTGATCGGCGGCGAACACGGCGACCTGCCGCTCGCCGAACGGTCCGGCCAGGCCGTCGCCCGACTCGTCACGGAACAGGGGGCGAGCGTCGTCCTCGACACGTCGGGAATGACCGTCGGCGAGTACACCCGGTGGTTTATCGACTTCGCCGGTACGCTCTACACCACGATCCGGTCCCCGCTCCACCTCGTCATCGACGAGGCCCACTACTTCATGCCGCAGGGGAAGTCGCCCGACGTGGACGCGGGGCGGATGCTGCACGCGGGCAACCGGCTCATGTCCGGCGGCCGGTCCCGCGGCATCCGGGGCATGATGATCACCCAGCGCCCGGCGAAGCTGCACAAGGACTCGCTCACCTGCGCCGACACCCTCCTCGCCATGCGGATGATCGCCCCGCAAGACCGGGCCGCGGTCAAGGATTGGATCGACGGCATGGGCGACCCGGTGAAGGGCAAGACCGTCCTCGACTCCCTCGCCCAACTGGCCCGCGGCGAGGGGTGGGTGTGGTATCCCGAGGGCGGCTATTTGGAGCGGACGACGTTTCCGGCGATCAAGACGTTCGACTCGTCCGCCGCCCCGAAGCACGGGCAGGGGGCCGGGCCGAAGGTCGCGGCGATCAACCTGGACGAGGTCAAGGCGTCGTTCGCCGAGGCGGTAAAGGAGGCCGAGGCGAACGACCCGAATCTGCTCCGGGCCGAAGTGGCGAAGCTCCGGAAGGAACTCGCCGCCAAGCCGACCGCCGCCGCCGACCCGGCAAAGCTGGAAGCCGAGTACGCCCGAGGAGCGGCCGACGAACGGCGGCGGTGGGCGGCGGGGGTGAACGGGTACGGGGCGGAGTTGCAGCGGGCGGGGGCCGTGGCGGTCAAGGTGGGGGAGTCTCTGGTGGCGCTGGTGGGCTCCAAGCCGACCGTCTCACCGGTGACGACTGCGGCACCCAGGCCGACCCCAATCGTCTCACCCAAACCCCGATCCGTCTTACGACCGGCTCCAAAAATCTCGACCGACGGGTCACTCAGCGGCCCCGAACAGCGAATTCTCAACTCGCTCGCGTGGTTCGATTCGATCGGCGTCACCAACCCGGAGAACGTCGCCGTCGCGTTCATGGCCGGCTACACGCTCAATGGGAGCTACTTCAACGCCCGCGGTAAACTCAATCAGGCCGGGCGAGTGGAATACCTCGGTGACGACCGGTTGCGGCTCACCGAAGACGGCCGGGCGCTGGCGACGCCGACCGACGCCCCGACGACGAACGAGGCCCTACACGACTACGTTCTCGCGCGGCTCGGCGGTCCGGAACAGCGAATCCTCAAGCCGCTCTTGGCGGCGTACCCGGACGCGGTGCCGAACGAGACTCTGTCCGAAGCGTCCGGGTACACGATGAACGGTTCGTACTTCAACGCCCGCGGCCGTCTCCGGTCGTTCGGCATGGTCGATTACGTCGGTGGCGGCGTGAAGGCCCGCGACATTCTGTTCCCCGTGTAACCCCCGACCCCGGAGCCTCCCCCGATGACTACCCCCGCGGCCGTACCGCCACAAGCCAATCTGTGCGGAATCATGTACACGGTTCAGGTGCGAGAGGGCATGGTGACGTTCCGACTGTCCGACAAGTACGGGCCGTGTTACACGGTCATTTGTTTCAGTCGTAAGGCCGGGTGTTGGTACATGGAGTATTCGTCCGACGACAACACGGTCATGGTGAGTCACATTGCCGCCGCTCAGGAGTTACTGAACGAATGGTACGGACCGAACCACTTTGGAAAGAACGGAGAGAACAACCCATGAAACGAGTCAATTCCGACGACGTGCCAGCCATCGCTTGCGGTGGCGGACCGGTCGATCCGAAGGCCGTGTCCGTGTGGGACGAGGCCCGACACCGAAACGTCTGCGGGCTGTGCGGGTCGGACGACCTTCATCCCGGTTACGGACTCGGCGGTGGCGGCGGGATCGGGGCGTACAACTGGTGCGACGGCTGCCAGCGGATACTCGATAAGTCGGAGGACATGTCGTGGTGACATGGATCGAAGCCCTTGTCGCGTCCTGCCAAGCCGATCCGTCGGACCGGGTCCGGCGGCTCGTCCTGGCCGACGCGGTCGAGGAGGCCGACCGGCCGAAATTGGCCCGGCTGCTGCGCGGCGGCTGGACGGGGCCGAAACAACGAACGCTTGAGAACGCAGGCTACGGCAGCGGCGGCTTCGGCGGCGGCTACGACGGCGACGGCGGAGGCGGCGGCTTCGGCGGCGGCTTCGGCGGCGACGGCGGCTATGACTACAAACCCAAATTCCAACAAGCGATAACCATGAAAAGCGGACTCAATATCGTGTACGTCCCGACCGGATACTCGCCCTACGTCTCGGTCGGGTGGTTCAGGGTCAACGACCTCGACTGTCCGGCCCAGAATATCCGTACGATCCGGCGGTTCGGCGCGTTGGCACAGCTTGCCGTCCTTGCGGAGAAAGGCCCGCAGGAGGACACCGTACTACTCGAACTCGCGGCCGAGGGCGGGGTGGGATTTTGCACGGTCGGAAACTACTGGCCGTGCAACGAGGCCGCCTGGGCCGCGTACTGCCCCAAGCCGGAAGGATGGGAGTCGTGACCGAATTCGACTTTGAAGGACACGACGACAACTACCCGGAAGACGGGTGCGTACCACGACTGCGGCGAGGACACCTGCTGCTGTCTTTACCCCGAACGCGACGACCTCTACCCGTGCGAAGAGTGCGGCGGGACCGGGAGGGTGTGACGTGACGTACGGGTCACTTTTTTCCGGCGTGGGTGGGTTCGACCTCGGGTTCGATCGGGCCGGGATGCGGTGCGCGTGGCAGGTGGAAATCGACCCGACCGCCCGCGACGTACTCGCCCGGCATTGGCCCGACGTGCCGAAGTTCAACGACGTGAGGGAATGCGGCGCCCGGAACCTGGAGCCGGTAGACGTTATCTGCGGCGGTTCGCCCTGTCAGGGGTTCAGCGTGGCCGGGAAACGCGGCGGAATAAACGACGACCGTTCCGGTCTGTTCGGGGAAATGGTGCGGGTGGTCGCCGAACTCAATCCGAAATACGTCGTCTGGGAAAACGTGCCGGGCGTAGTATCCGGGTACGACGAGGTGGCCGAACATGCCGAACTCATTGATTGGGCCTCGGGGCGAGAACTTGCAGTGGAACCCGGCGGACTTGTTCGGCTCTGGTGGCTGGGTGCCATCCTCCGATCCTTTGCCGACATCGGGTACGGTGGCGCTTACCGGATTCTTAACGCCCAGTGGTTCGGCGTCCCGCAACGAAGGCGACGGATTTTCGCCGTATTCGCCCGTGACGCTGACGGACATTCTGGAGCCGAGCGTTGCGCCGAAATACTCGCTCTCCGCGAAAGCGTGCCGGGGAATCCTGTGGCGGGCAAAGAAGCGGGGGAAGACGTTGCCGGCTGCCTTGGCGGCGGCTCTGGAAAGCGTGGATGGTGCAACGATTCCGACCGTACCACCTTCGTCACCAACGCCGAAGGATCGGAAGAAATCTTCCTCACCCGGTCGAACATCGGCAAAGGGGTGAACAACCAGACGCCGCTCATCGCCCACGCCCTGACCGCGAACGGCTTCGACGCAAGCGAGGACGGGACGGGGAGAGGAACGCCGCTAGTGGTGGCGGATACCGTTCGATCGCACCCGCGTCCCGGAAGTAATTCGGTCGGACTGCTCACCTTCACCGTCAAGGACCACGGTGCCGACGCGGGCGAACTCGCCCCGACGCTGCGGTGGATGGGGCACGACAAGAGCCACGCGAACAGGGACGGGCAGGTGGCCGTGGCGTTCGCCGAACGGGGAACGAACGTGTCGGTCGATGGCGAAATTGCCGCGACCATGAAAGCCAACGGCAATAACACTGGTGGGCGAATCGGGGTACACGACAGGAAAGGTGTCCGCCGACTAACCCCGCTGGAATGCGAGCGACTGATGTCCTTCCCAGACTACCACACCCGCTACCGGGCCGACGGGCGTGAGATTGCCGACGGGCCGCGATACCGGCTCTGCGGCAACGGCGTAGTATCGAACGTGGCCGAATGGATCGCCCGCCGCCTCATAGTTGTTGCGTCGACCCGGGCCGGTGCCGCGTGACCCCCAAAGGAGGACGACGACGATGAGCGAAACAAAGGTGAGGGCGTGACGACCGACTGTCACTAAGGCAGTGACACCGCGATGGCACTCGATTATGAAATCGACCTGCCAAAAACGGTTTTCATATTCTCATTTCTCTCACATTCTCATAATTACGGGTCCTTCCAGCCGGTTT
>ERZ761584.41-NODE-41-length-43642-cov-123.844908_pt1 | contig 43642 bp, 38 predicted proteins | sample MGYA00512168_ERZ761584 | MGnify/ENA primary metagenome ERZ761584 (study PRJEB28899, sample SAMN03785564) | bioreactor sludge metagenome | biome: EBPR Sludge; feature: EBPR Bioreactor; material: 0.22µm filtered reactor supernatant | place: Saint Lucia: Queensland...
AACAATCTTTCCTCAGACGACATATCGTCAGCATTATCTTCTGGCGTAAAACCATTTTCTACGTTTGCAACAAACCAATAACCTTTTGGCGTGTTAAGCAATAATGCTTGACCTTGTGGCAAATATGATGCTAACAATTTTTCTAACAATTGATTCATATGAACGGCATATTGAGTCCACAGAGTCACTTCATACACTGCTGTAAAAAATTGTGGTGATGGAATAGTAATTACTTCCCAAACATTATCAGAATATTTGGGTGCCATCAGACCGCCATCTAGAACATCAATATCATACTGATTTTCTTTTGTTGGGCGAGTCGTTAGCAACGTTGAATCATTGTCAATTCCAAGTTTATTAACAAGATTTTGATAGGCTCTGTCTTTCTTACTAAGACGACGATTGATTACAATTTCACCAGTTTGTTGATTAATTCCTCTACCGTTTACATCTAAACTAATATCTTGTTCGACACTCGTACGACGGATTGTGATAAGTGGTAAAATCAAAGTTCCATTTGTATCACGAATTGCTTTTCCACGTTTAATCATCGCCCAACGTTCGCCGGCGGCAAAAATGACTGGCACTTTTTTTGATTCTTTTGATTGACCACTTGAAACAACAAAGTTTATTTCTTTGTCAAATGTTTGAAATAACGATGAATCAACGTCTTCTAATCCACAAGACGGAACGACAAGATCATCAGGAATATTTGCACCAGCGTATCCAGAAGGAACGCCATTTGGGTCACCTGAATTAAATCGTATTGTCATATGTCACCATCATTCATCATAAAAGCTAGAACCTGATTTTTTTGCTTCAACGTTATTTACTTTTTTTACACCTGTTAATGGCGCATCTAAGACACCATTCTGTTGTAATTCACGTTTATCACCAGTAGGTTTATCATCAACAATGTCTTGACCTCGTTGCTGAACAAACTCTGTTTGGACTGCATCTTGATCTGTAAATTCAATACTTGATGGACCGACTTTTTTTGGATTGAACTGACCCAATCTTGATTGAACACATTCTAGTTTGATTCCATCAAGTTGTTCGACCATTCCGTAAATTGGGTTTAGTTGAATTACTTGTGTTATTTCAAACGTATATTTTCCATATTGGATGAAGTCGCCAATCGTTATGTTGATAGAACGATCGACTAAATCTCTAAACTGAATAAAGACGTTTAATTTATTAATACGTTCTGGACCGAAAATGTGTGTTTTTACTTGATTTTCAGGACTCTCAACTAGAGCCTCAATTTCAATCGGATTATCAAATATTTTTTCAGGACTTTCGTTATATAATGGATTAGTCCTGGTATTGATTTCTGATATCGGATAGTAATAGATTTTTTGTCCTATTACGTCTTTGGATAATTCTTTGTTTATGTCAGAGATGAAATTCAGTTCTCTAGCTGTTATGAATAATCTTGACATTTAACCCATCACAATGCATTTCCCAAGCGGCATTGGGATGTATTTGAGTTGTTTATTAATGTTTTCAGCTTTTGTTGCTTCAATTTCTATGAGTTTATCGTATGTCATAGAATCAAGTAATTCTCTGATTTCTGTCCTTAGTTTTTCTTTTTCTTCTCTTCCCTCTTGAACCAACTCAGAACCATCAAGCTCTAAATCAGAATTGGGAATTGGTATTCTCTTTAATTTACGACGTACTAACCCAAGAATTTCTTTTGACGTTGCAATTGTATATTGACGAATCCACTGCCTTCCTGTAGCATTTATCAATGAATATGAAACATTGTTAAATGGAACTTGTGACGGATTTGACACGCCAGTCAAAGTTGAATCATTATAGTCTGGTGCCAATGGATTTTGTGCAACGCCAACTCTAAACCAAATTCTATCAACCAAATATGGTCCAGAAGTCGGAATAGGAAATATCCTAACGTTTGGGCCTGTTATCTGATAACTGTAATGTGATCTTCTAACTCGAGACGCAACATCCAACATACCTCGTCTAAGAATATCTTCAAAGACTGGTAATACATAAAATACTGTTGAATTGACGTATGATTCGTAATTAAAGTTGTTGGCGAGAAAATTTGTGACGTTTGAAGCATTCAGAAGAAAGTGTTGGGCGGCCGCGGGATTGAAATGCATCACTTCCCAAATCTTTAATTTTGTCTGCGCGGATGGCGGAACAGTTTCAAAAAACGGTTGTCCACTACCTGAACCAATGCCACGAATCAAATCTGTGTAAAGATTGTAATCTTGTTGTCCTTGAACCACATTTACATACGTAAAATATGATTCATAACTTCCACCTAAACCAGCATAAGATGAATACGGTTCAGCTTGTCTCATCAAAAATTCAAACGTTCTTCTAGGATATGAATTTGTGACATTCACAGAACTTGATAAAACACCACTAACTATTGAAGATGAATAAACTGTCGTTATTCCCAACATGTTAGCTAATTCAGACTTTAATTGATATTGATTTATTATGTTTCCATATTCGAGAACGGCTTCTTCAAAACACGTCCAAATTTGACGTTTCGTTAATTCAACAGATAAAACATCATCACCAAGTTTTCGTTTAACAAATGTCACCATTGAATCAGCGTCAAGCTGAAACGTAGCGTCTGAATCAAAAAATCCAAACGATGTTGGGTTTAACGTTGATACAAAATTTGACATATCAATTTACCTAACGATAAATAGAATTTATCATTTTACTTTTTTCATGAGTTTTCGTGTCAACTCAACATATTCTTGTTCAGTCAGACCTTTTTTAGATTCGAATTTTTCTTGTAATGTCTTTCTTGGTTGTGTAGTTGTCTGAACTGGCATTGACTTTATTTGAGCAGTGACATTGATGTCTTGTTGTTTTGCAGCTTTGGGTTGAATGACTCTAAAACCTTCAGACATGACTTTGACAGTTTGTTTAAATTTAACGTCAAATTCAACAGGTGAAAAAAAACGATTTTCTACAAGAACTTCAATTCTTGAATGATATGTTACGTCTTCTTTTAAATTGTTCTTCATCGATGGTACAATAAACTTTACTTCACCATCATCTAAAGACTCTCCATCAAACATGTAAGATACACCGTTTGATTCACAAACCATTCTAACGATTGGTTGTACCGTTGTTCCCTGAACGTTTATTTTGAATAATAACTCGTTTGACTCATCAAGCTTCAACTCTACAAGTTCGTCTGTCATAAGATCACCTTTACATAGGTATCAACGTTTGATAATGCGTTTAGCAGTCACTACGATGTCACTACAATTATTTTTGACATTTATTATTGTAGACTGCACAACTTTAACAAAGATTTTTCTTGCAGTGTTGTAGGTTATCTTGATCCATCCTTTGACAGGTCTATCAAGTTCATTGTCATTCACAGACAGTAATTTTGCATGTATCACGATATCTTCAAATTTATCAGTGAATTGTGAAACAGCTTTTTTCCCACCTTTTAAAAAGTGTTTGCTTGTTTCAACAATTTCTCTAATGATAACGTCAAAAATTCCATAACCATTTGTAACAATTGAATTTTTGCCAGAGACAGATAGTCCCTTGGTGATAATTCTATTCAACATTTACTAATTCAAATTCTACGGCGATCAGCTGCACCATCATTTGTTGGATCACCATTTATATCAAACAAGTTAAATCTTGCAACTTCTGTGATATTATCAGCTTTGTAAAATACCATTTGATTTCCTGCAGTTATTCTCCAACGGCCGCCTTCCATATCAACAAGAAATTGCAAATTTGTTGACGTAGTTGACAACGTTCCAACTATTTGATTGAGAATCACATTATTTTCATTGACAACTGGATTGTTTTCTTCAACGTTGAATTGTTCAGAAGCATAAACAGGTGTACTCTCGCCAGAGTCCCATAATACTGTACCATGAAAATCATCAGGGAATGTTATCATTGCAGCGTAAATGCCACATCCTAATGACAATTCATATATTCCAGACGTTGTCCGTGGAGTAACAATCGTGCCAATTTGATCTAAAACGGTGTATCCAATTTGACCCGTCAAATACGCTTTTTGTTTTCCAAAATTGACGTTTTTAATTAGTTGAATTGACATTACTTACACGTAATATTCTATTTTTAGTCTCTTAAGATAAATTACACATCTTGCCGCCGTGGCAGCGGATGCGTTCCATGTTCTGTCAGAAACACCACCCAATCCAATTACAAAATCTCTTGGAACGTTATGAATATACCCAGAATATGGTGTATCAGCAGAATTATGATACATGTCTAACAAGTTAGGCCATGATCCACTTGACATTGTAAATGTTGATGATATTGAAAACGGTCCTGTAAAACCATTAAAAATCTCTATCATTGCAACTTGATACGGATCACTATTTTCCCATGTTGTCGCAACACTAGAACCTCTATGGCCTTGTGCACCATAATCTGAATTTTGACCGATCAAAGAAAGACCATATTGTCTATCACTTGTCCAACCATCGTACGCAGGTTGAATCCCGATAAATGTATAGACTGAATCATCTGTATTGACAGGTCTATTGCTTGATGACGCATAAATCCACATTCTATAATTTGCATTAGGGTTAAATCCTGGAACAATGTTTTCAAATGCTGTGAATATATGAGGATGTTGTTGATTATAAATTGAATACGAACCTGACGCAGGTACAGGTTGTGGATAAACAACTAATCCTGAACCGCTAACGATGCTCATTGCTGCGTATTCATTTTCAGATCTTGTTTTTGTCCACGTTAAGCCGGCAATTGTATAGTCACCATCAGTTGCCATTGTTTGTGACGGTAAATTTGTAAAATCAATATCAACTGCTGTTTGCCACCCGGACGTACCAGGACCTGAACCACCAGCTATTGTTACAACAGTTCTTGAACCATCATCACTCAACGAAACACCATCGCCTGTAAATTTCAAAATAGAACGTTCAGTTGAAATAACGTTACTTGTATTTGCAATTTGTTGATAGTTTGCTTTATGGATATGATCTTGAGCGACAAATAACGTACCAGTACCAGCAAAATTTGTCGAGCCAACAGCCGATGGCGTTCCACGTAAAATTTGATGGGCATGATCTGATCTAGCAAATGATGATGATAAACCTTCAAAATTAATTGAACCTACAGATGCTGAAACTGGTATGGATGTTAAAATAGAGTGTTTATGATCAGTTCTTGCAACAGTAGAACCAGAACCGATAGAACCAGTTGAAACGTCAAGTACTAACGGTATAGTTGTCGCTAATTCTAAACTTGTTGATGAACCAACCGTGACCCAAGTTGGAGTTGTTTCAACAAGCATCCATATTGAATTATCGTCTAATTGACGAGCAAATTTACCTATGTCGTCGTTATTAAATCCGGATGCTGACGTTCTGGTTGAAGAATTTGAATACACATACGATATTGGTGTATGAATACCATCTGACGTTGTTTGTTTGGAATGTAATGCTGATGACATGTTTTAATTAGCTAACTATTAATGTTCCTGAATTATTCATAACCCAACCAGAAGTCAATGAAACAACTGGTTGTCTTGCTTCAAAATTTGTTCCATCAACGCAAATAATAATTTGTCCAATTGACGTTATTGTTGGTTGCGAAAAAGAACCTGTAGATCTGGGATTGAAGACTCCATATTGATCACGTAATTTAAAACTTCCACTAACATACCTAATTCCACCCGGCGTCGGTGGATCTGTTAGAACGTTTTGATAAACAGTTCCTTCTTCAAGATTTTCGCCCGGTTGTCTATCTGGTGTTCTTCCCATGACGATTGTTCCTAAGAGTTTTCACTGTTTGATCTTCTTGTTCTAGACGTTTTATTGATGAATTGTAATTGTCAAGTCTCAATTTTTCTTCATCATACAAAACTTTAACTCGATCTCTTGTAATTGTAAACGCTTCTTGTTTTCCACGTTTTTCCGTATGTGACAATGTCAAAGCTTGTGTATAACCACGTAAAAATTCTACACATTTAGAAACGTATTTTCTAGCGATAACAGCATTTGAAGGCGTCAAATCACCGCTAGAAATTTCTTTTGGTATGACACTAAACAACAATTCTTCAATTGCAACTGACGCATCGGCGATGGCACGTTTTGCGCCTTCATCTAAATGAATTTCTCGTTGTAAGATTTCAAGTTGATCTTCTAATTCCACACCAAGATCATTCATGATAGAAATTTTAATCAAACTCTTTTCAGGATTCATTAATAAACCTTACAACGATTTTTCATCAAATGATCATTGTGATAACATCACCAGCAAATAAATCAAATTCAAATTTCAAATCACCAGATGTTTGAACATCGCCAGGATAAACATCATTATTTGCAGTTGCGTCAGCACCGTTACGTTTTAAGTTACCGTTTACATATATCAAAACATCATTCACAAAGTTTTTTGAACTATAATCACCAAGCGTTGAATCTAAGTTTACTGCACCACGAACGTTTGTGTTAGCGGAAACATCTGTTGTGATAGATGCGTCATATCGTGTTGAAGGAGTGACAACACCAATTGATGATGAAATTTGTTGAAGAGTGTGCAATAACGAAGACTCACCAAACGAAGTTTTGTAACTCGTCCAATCAGCCGATGATGTTGCAAGTTTAAATGTTCCACCGTAAGTTGATGAAAGTTTATAACTGTCAACAAACTCCACAGCAGTTCCACCAGACAAAATCAAATTTGCAGATGTTGATTTTACAGTTAGAGGTCCAGAAGAATCTATAACACCTGCAGACGTTCCAACATTGATTCTTGTGCCAGAAATAGCCACTGAAACGCCACTGACAAATTGAGCAATACCGCTACGAATGTCAAATCTATCCGCTGCAACTTGAATAATGTCTCCACCCGACGAGGCAGCAACTTTAAACAGGTTAGCAGTACCAACACTATCATAAAAATTCCAACTAAACCCATCTGATACTCTAACGTCAATGTTTTGAGTTTGTGTCACAGCTCCGACTTGATTATCAACTGCCAAATCAAGAGTCACCACACCAGCCGCAGAGCTGCTGACGTCAAATATCGCATCAACAAACACGCCGTCCAAAAATGCGTCTTCTGGAATTGAGTTAAATGACGTACGTCTAACATAAGAATAATTAATTGTCTTTCCTGCGATGTCTGGAGTGTTACATGCACTTAATGCAGTTCGTGAACTGTTTGTCGTGACGAACGATAATTGAACTTGGCTTGTTGTGTCATTGAACGTTGTGCCGTCTACGACGCCAGACTCAGTTTGTAACAATGCGTAAATATCGCGGCCATCGACATCTTGTAATGGATTACCATCCAGTGCCCTCACGACCACCGCCAGATTTTTTGGTAATATTGGTGAAGAACCAGACACCAAATCCAAATGGTGAGCACCGACATCACCTGAGAGCACTGAAACCACTGATCCTGTGGCATATGTTGATACTGCAGCACCAAAGTTTGGCGCTTCACCAGAGCCGACGTTAAGAACCACCCAATTTTGTCCTGATGGAACTGTGACTGGAACGACCGTTTGTGTTCTAAACACAAACAACTTACTTTCAACGTTTTTTAGATCACTTCCCAATTGCGCCAAACCACGTCTAGACGTTGAATTTGGTGATAGTGGCACGTCATCATACCAATTTCCACTTCCCGTGGAATGCATGATTCTTTTTAGCTGAGATCGAATCGCATTAAGGTTGTTTTCAAGATCATACGAGTTTGATTGAAGCCCTGGACCGGCATTTAATGCATCAGAATAAGTATGCGTGCCGCTTATTTGTGTTGATTGTCTTAAAAACATTCTACTCATTGAGAACCTCAGTCATAAATATCAGTATCGATATGTAGCTTTTAATCTATCGTTTTGCATTGGAACGTTATCATTTGAAAATGACACGACGTTTCCTGATAGGATGTAATTATAACCTTCACCCTCTTGCAACAAACCGTTTAAAAACAGGTGCAAAGAAGCGGTTGGATTTGGAGAGAATTGTAAAGAGAACGTTAAATTGATCCCATCGACGACACCAGAAGGTGTTTCATTATCAACAAAATTGATACCATTTGCTAATGACGTTACGTAATCTTCATCAAGCGAAAACGTTAAGTTTTGTCCAGGACCATTGTCTGTTACAATGATTCCATTTGACGCAACAATTTTTCTCGATCCAGAAGAAAATCCAACAGTCCCAGAAACAATAACAAATTGTGTCGTCGCAACAAATTGTTCTAACTGTTCATGAGTTAGTTCTCCGATTCCACCTAACTCATCATGTTCTGTGATAACGCGAGTTGCTGTCATTAAATAGTCTCATTGCATAATACATCAAGCAACCATTTAAATATCATCATACGCAACTTCAAACACAAGGCTTCCATACATAGATTTTATTGCCAGCGCCCCAAACAGCTTTAACATTAGCCGCTTCAGCAACTTCCTTTTCTGTTTTCCCAGGTTGCGCTCGATAAGCAAATCGATCAAATCGTGAAACACCATCAGTGTACCAATAATTTGATGTTGATTCGCCAACTAAAGAAAATCCACACTTTTCATAGACACCTCCTTCGCCATATCGTAATTCAGCATATGAAAGAACACCTTCATAACCATTTTGCAACGACCAATCTTTGATATACGAAAGAAGTTTTCCTGCTCCACCACGTATTGTCATTCCTTGACAGAATGCCATGCGAGCCAATTCACAAACCTTTCCCCATTTTTTCTGAATTGGTGTTCGAACGGTCGCAACACCAACGAGTCCAAGAGACTTATGATAAAGACCCAAATGCAGTTTTGCTCTAGTTGAACCATACAAATGATTTTCATTAAGAAATGTCTTTGTTTCTAAATGAGTGACAACTTTAACGGAACAATCACGAGCATTCAACTTTGTTGGATTGACACCAAGTGCGTTTAGAATAATCGATTTACATATCTGCTGTTTATTATCCCATTCATCTGAAAATATTTGTATGAGCCTCACGTGTGATTCTAGACAGGTCTTGTACTTCAGCCGGTGGCGACCTTTATCAAAGACACCATTTTTCCCGCCACTGTGCCAGAATAGACCGTGATACTCAATCGCAAGATTCTTCGATGGAACGTATACGTCTAGCTCAAGTGGTGATATAACTTTTCTTGTTGAGATGTCAACTTCAAATCCTAAACTCTTAACATAATCAGCCACTTCAAGTTGACCCTTTGAAGCAAGTGGATAACACGTCTTGCATCGATAACAACGTTGAATGTTATATGATGACATCTCTGTGATCGTGTTACAATTTTTGCATTGTAATTTTAAAAGAGAATATTGATCAACATAATCTTCTGGTAATGACAATAGAATAGTATCTGGAGCGCTCTCGATAATTCTTTCTTTGACGACCGAATAATCAAGTGTCTTTGATTCAGAGATTTTTCTGAGTGTCTCTGGTGTATGGCTCTTACCATAAAATGGATTGTTCTCACCACAAGATTTTGCAGCTTGTTCTGCAATTCGTGGATCAGTCTCTTTTGTTTTACCCTTGTTCCAAGGCGTTGCAAGATGACCACCAAGAGTGCCACCCAGACTCATTGCAATTTTTGCATGGTTTTTACAATATCGACGAAATTCCCCGATGGCAACAAATCGTGTCAATTCACCACACTCAGGACAAGTGGGTCGAACACCATTATAAAAATGCTTGACAGTGTACTGTTCAGAGTTTAAACCATGTTGCTTTTTTATGTGTTCTGACAACCTTTTTGTATGATTGAATTTTTCACCACAAGCAACACATTGGCAATCACAATATTTTCCGAAAGGCATGAACTGACATTACAAAATAAATCTACGATTTATAAACAAAATCAGCGTTATGACGGCCTTGTACGGATTGTCATCATAGCCTTTCCTTTGTCATGACAGCCTTACAAAAACAGAAGCCGTCATGACAAAGGAAACAAATCGTTCAATAATATTTCATGAAGAATATGGTTTAAATAGAAAAGGCCCCGTTTAGAGGCCTTTTCCGTAAGCTAAGTGACTAAAATCAGATAATCGACATATCGGTACAAGTCACGGTACCGAAGAAATCCGAACGAATCATCTTCTTACCGTAGCGGGTCATTACTCCGCGTCTCGGCGTGAAATCTTCGGCCGCAAAGATGGTCGGAGTGATTATGAGTGGAACGTACGGAGCATACACATACCCAGTCTCCAAGTAGTTTCCGCCCTTGTAACCGACGAGAATCTTGCTCGATGGGAAGTACGGGTCCTTGTAGACGGTGAATCTGTTGCTTAGCGAACCGACTGCCTCACAACCGATGCTCATCACCGAGCTCACTTGCCCGTCGCCGTCAAGTTTCATCTTGGGACGATAAGCAACAGATGCCTCGAGGATGGTTGCAACGTCTGGGCCACAGACGATGAAGTTTGCCGAACCACGAAGAGTCTTGCGGTGAATGGTGTTTGCAACGTCAATGACGGTCTCAATCAGTGTCTCGTACCAATCTCTGACAGTTCCAGTGAAGTTAGGACCGATTGACAACGAGCTTGCCAAGGTAACCGGTGCGCCGGTGTTCTTGTTGACAAACTTGCCTGGTGCACGTGACCAGTAGTAGTTCGCGCCGTTTGCAGCAAGCAAAAGATCCATGAGAATCTCACGGTCAATTTCAAGTGCAATCTGCTCTGAAAGAATCTGAGTCAATTCAACTTCGGCGTCCAACGCATGATATGCATTGAGGTCTTGTGCGAGTTCTGGCGACCAACGAGCTCTGAGCTTGCGGGTTTGAGCAGTAACTGCAATTGACTCAATCTTGATATCAATCTCTGGAATCGAAGGTGAAGGAGTGACGCTGAAATCAGACTCAAAAACCGGAACAGTCAATGCTGAACCGTCAGTTGCGTCTGCGCTGAAGCTGTCACCAAGAACGACTGAAGCAGTCACTGCTGCGCCAGGAGTTGGGACCACACCACCGTTGGTAAGTGCCAACAGAACTTGAACGTGTGAACCATTCATCGAATCTGGAGTAAATACGCCAGCTGAGAAATTACCACGTTTGTTGTGTCTGCGAAGGTTCTTGACGCCTTGACCACCTTGGAACTTCTCGCCCCATGAAGTCAAACCGGCTGTCGATGCAACACCGAAGACGCTGACTTGATCAACAGCTGCAAGATCAACCTTGGGAATTGCTGCAGTCAATTGCGAAACTGGGATATGCATGTAACAGAAGTCAAGTGCGCCTTGATACAAAGATGTCTCAATCTGGGGATCAAACGATGCATAAACAGCGTTTGTGCCGCTGAAAGATGTGACGGTTTGAACAGCAGTTCCAGAAACCCAAGCGTCTGAAGCGCCGGTCCATGCACCGATAGAAGCGTCGGTCACGGTGATAGCATTTGCAACTTGATGAACTCTGGTGAAACCAGTGCCAACAAGATCATATGCGCCGCCAGCAGCGAGCGACCCGGAGCGAACACCTTTGCCAGCTGGGTTATTGTAAAGCGATTGACCCTTTGAGTAAGTTGACAAAGTTGCATTCTTGTCAAGATCTAGACCAGCGTTACCACCGACGTTGCTACCATAAGTGTAGTCAATGTAGAAGATAAGACCAGAAGGGAGACTCATTGGTTGAATTGAAACGAGTTCATTTGCAACCAAACCACCGAACACTCTACGGACGATTGGGAATGCAATGTTTGTGACGCCAGAAATTTGACCCGATGAAGTGCCAGCTCCGCCACCGTTACTGAGGCTGTTTGCTTCACGAAGAACTTGGGCAGCCTGGTTTTCCAGCAACTGTGCCATGTTCTCACGATAAACACCATCCAAATTGCGGAGAAGACCAGTCTTACTCCATTTTTCAATCAAACGATTACGCTCGACACCAACGTGACGCTCGTGAATACCTTCACTGAGCATTTCTACAGAAAACTTTTTCATATGTTATCCTATAATTTCCTTGTTTGAATCAATCTCACTTGAGACCGGCTAGTTTGGCCCAACGTGAAGTTTCAACACTCTCATTAAGAGTTGAACTTGATGTTGGTTTGGTCACTCTTGAAGTTGCTCCTGCGAGAACTTTTCTTGATGACGCACTTTCGTTCACGGTCTTTTTCAAAACGCCGATTAAACCTTCATAAACAAGCTTCGCTTCTCTCAAACTCTTTGACTCATCGAGTTTATCGATGATTTGAGATTTCTGTTCTGCAGAAATTGACTCATTTTGCAAGAGTTTATTAGCATAGATCAGTTTAGCGTTGAAGAGATTAGTCTCTGTCAATTGGGCGCGGAGAGATTCTATCGCAGCCGTTTGCTCCGCAAGCTGTGATTTTGAGTCTCTAATCTTAAGAGACTCTTTTAGAGTTTTTTGTGCATTTGCAAATTTTGTCTTTGCCTCAGCAAGACATGCCTTTGCAATTACGGTTTCTTTGATCGCTTTGACAGTTGCTTGTCTAGCGCGGTCCTCATGACGAGTACCTTTAACTTTACGATACGATGCTTTGTGGGCGGCAGCTCGCTTTTCAGCAATTTGCACTCTCGACATCGCTTCGGCCACGGTCTTACGGGCTTTAGCAGTTGCAGTCTTTGCTTCATCAACGGAACAATGACTTTCAGAGTCATCGTCATCATGCTCAGTGGGATCTGGTTCATCGGCTTCTGCGACAGTGCCTTGATTGACCATATTGTCATCATCGGCAGTTGAAACTTCGCCGTCGAGCCATGGTTCACCCTCATCAGAACCATCACCAAAGCTTGAAAGAATATCTGATGTCATTTTATGACCATCAATTTTTTGTTCAGCAATTCTTTTGTTTTGATTACGCATCTTACTAATTTCTCGACGAAGCATGCCTTCATCAATTTCAACAACATCTTCCTCGTCCAAATCATCAAGATTCGATAGCATTCCACCGTCTGATTCAGTTGCAACTGGAGCAGGTGGGGCTGGTGCAGCGGAAGGATCCGATGGCATACCTTGTGATGGATCGCCAGACATATCAGCGTCCTCTTCGTCAGAAATCACATCAATGTTTAGATTTTCAATATTGATGTCATCAGGCAGACCAGTAACTTTCAAAGTTAAATCTTTGTCTTCCTTCATTAGATCTTTAATACGCATCGTTGACTCCTTGACGCCTTTCAAAATTTCATAACAAGATTCAAGTTTTTCTTCCAGCTTATTTTTTCGTGACAAATTTGACTCTTGTAGATACGAATACATATCTTCAATTTCGCTAATTGTTTTATCAACTTGCGATTTGTAAGAAGAAGTTATCTTATTTCTTTGAGAAGTTGTCACTAATTCATTAGTTGATTCAACGACACGATACACTTTATTTTCAAATTGTTCGTCAGTTGATTTCTTGATAATCGGCAATAACGCAACAAGAGATTCATTAGTAATCTCATATTCGTCATCTTCACTTACGTCTTTGTCATCTTCTGATTCTTCAGTATTTGAAGAATTCGCATCTAATGCTGGGTGTGATGCGCCGAGAACAGCATCGTCAGTCAGAAGATTGTCATTTTCATCATCTTCGTCTTCATCATCAATGCTTTCATTAATTAGATGACTCTCTATTAGAGCTTTAATTCTTGGAGCATATTCAGATTCAATCGCGCGTTTAGCGTTAGACTCAGCAATGGCCTTTATCTGTCTAACGTCAGCTAACGCTGCCTCATAGAGTGTTTTTGACATTTACTGTAACCTCAACTTATTAATGGTAAGTATTATCATTTGTTAGTGTTATTGCAAATATCAAATCTTTGGGCGTTGGCCTGGGATCAATGTCTTACCCAAAAGACTTCCTTCATACATCGTTGATGAAGTTGTTTTTGGATCAAGTGTTCCGTTGATGCCGACGACTGCACCTTTTTTCACTTCATCAATTGTCAAAATTGTGGCTGGCACCGGGGCAGTGCTATTACCTCCAGTTTGATCTGGTGACGCAAGATTTGGTGTAAACGGTGTTGAAGGACCACCAGCACCATCATCTGAAATGTTCATATTAATGATATCTGGCGCTGACATTCCATCTTCTGGATTTTGATAATCAAGATAGACACCGTTAGGAAAGTCTTGATTTCCAGTAGGACCGGCGCCTTGGACATGCGGAAATAAATAAGTGTTTCCAGACTTCACTATTGCCGCCTGGTTTGATATTTCAGCAGGCGTCGCATATAACTTTTTTAGCAACGTCACATCTGCTGCTCCCGCCTGGCCTTCTGGCGCTATCGTCGAAGGACGTGGCGAATAATTTGTGTATTTTCCTGTACCAGGCATTGTATTTCTCCAGAAGATTATCTTTTGTTACGTTTTGCTTGTTCTTGCAAAGAACGAATTTGTTTCACAAGTTTATGCTCTTTAATTTTTAGAGCTTTTAGCATGTCAATTTTCTTCTCAAGAGTATCAGCAAGCTCATCAGCTTCAACTTCACGAGTCTCTTTCGCGGCTTGTTTAGTTGTTTTTAGATTTGAAATTTCCTCTTGAACAAGTTGACGTAGCATTTTTTCTGATAGAATTGCCATTTTAAAGTTCCTTATGTTAATTATCTGTATCGTTATCTAATATTCAGTCAATCTTTTTAATACCGTTATTCATAGAGAGCATTTCAGAAGCAAACTCTCTTGAAACTGACATTTGATTACGTCTTGACGGAGCAAATGCAGCTTCACTCCAGCGAGAAGCAACTTCATCACCAAACATTTCAGTTGGATCTGTTTGTGACATGACTCTTGCGGCCGCGTCACCACCCACACCTGCAGGCATCTTTCCTGGTTGACGATCCATTGCATTTTGTTCTTGCAACGTTGTCTGCATGGTGTCCTCAAAAATTGATGCCATGATTGGGTCTTTTGTCACCTGTTTAATTGTTTGTTTTATTGTGGTGTCCTTTACGGCACCATAAGAAACATTATTCAGTGACGGTCTAGGGTATCTAGTGACCTCAGTTTGAACAGTTTTCTTTGATTCAGCTGAAATGTTTCCAATCCCTTCAGACAACAATTCGACTAAACACTCTTTCACTAATTCTTTAAGCTGCTTACGATTCATGCAAATTTTATGTCCTTCGTGTAATCTTCTAACTCTCCGTTGACTTTATCAATAAACAAGATTCCGTCTAAGTGATCGATTTCATGTTGTATCACAAACGCTTCAATACCAGAGCAAATTCTTTTTTGTTTATTTCCAGTCAAATCTTGAAAATCAACTTCAATACATGCATACCTGTCAACTGTTCCAAACATTCCAGGAACTGATAAACAACCCTCATCTGAAGGAACGGAGCTAAATGATGACACAATAACTGGGTTTATTAACGTTAATTGTTTTGATTTTTCCAAACCTTGCGTCGTATCAATCACAATAATCTTACGTGGAATTCCTATTTGTATTGCAGCTAAACCTATTCCACCATATTGATACATTAAACTAAACATGTGTTCTGACAACGTCTTTAACAACTCATCAAACACTGTGACTGGTAATGATTTTTCTCTCAGTGTTTGATTTGGATAATGCAGAATTTCCATGATAGTTTAAATATCCACGTAGAAATTCTGCATGTTATCTATATAGACAATCCCATCGAGCCAGTCAAAGCTGGAAAGAATTCTTGTGGAACTAATGTCAAGCCAGCGAACAATTGATAGTTTGATGATGGTCCAGAAGTGCATGTAAACCAAAGTGATTTAACTCTTATTTCAGCAGTAAACGTTTCATTTTGTGTTAAAACAATGCTTTTTCCGGCGGCGTGACCTGTCGAAGAAAACGCAACTGCCAAAGGGTTAGTGCCCACGTTTTTCACTGACACAAATCTGGTCACGTAATTAAAAGATTCTTCCTTAGTGACGCCTGTCAAAACAACTGATGATGTCACCCAAGGCAATGATGAAACTTGATACTCTGAAACAGATTGAGGGCCTGGTCTGGGATGATTCAATGACATTGTTTTCTCACTTTTTTAATGACAAGATGTCATTTGCTATTCTAAAAATACGATCTGACTTATTAAATATGCTGTGAAGGTTATTTTCTGAATTCAATCTGACACCTTCTGCTAACATAAATGCGCCAGGTGTCGATGGTTCAGACACAAAATCCCAACATATTAATTGAAAATCTTCTTGAACAATGACATAGTCGCCTTCACGACGAGTGCTGCCAACGCCTCGAGATGAAATTCCTAACTTCACTTTTGATTCAACTAGACTTTCAAGGATTTTGCCTGAAGGAGTTGATAAAATTTCAACTTCACCCTTTACAACATCACCATCAAAATACGCTTTACGTACAATATGAGAAACGTTTTTTAAACTGATGATGCTATCTGCTGGATGATCGAGTTCGCCTGTTGAACGATTTTCAATTATGAATTTCTGATAATTTCTAACTTCTCTTTCAAGAATTTCTCGCGGGTATATTCTACCGTTTTGATTGACAGTGTCAGCTTTTTGCAGAATGCCTTTCAAAATCAGCTTTCCACCGTTTGAAGCTTTACTCTCTTGAATTGTTTCTTGAGAACACTCAAATGGTTCCCATGTTGTTAAAAGATTTGCCATTTTGTCTCCGACGTGTCTCTAAGAAATCACTCTTTTGAAGAAAATTCTGTTGAAAGTTTAGTGTATAACATGAATCTAGTGATGGTATCATCATCAATAACGTCAAGCGTTTCTGAGATCACAGTTTTTTTAACATCAAGTAATTTTTCAATCATCAACTGATTATGAGTCTCTTTCAAGAGGTAATCATCAACATTTTTCAAGATGCTATTTTTAATCTCTAACAATGACGTTTGCAACACTTGTTGACTTTTATCAGTGATAGTTGTAAACACGTATTCACGTAAAATTCTTTTTTGATCAGTGTTTAAAGATTCACCATATTTTTCATTTAGTTTTTTCATCATATGTTTAAAAACTAATCGATTTTCACCAACAGTTCCAGCTAATTCTTCTTGAACTTCTGGTTTTGTTTTTGCCTCTGTCATCCACTGTATCAATCGATCTTCATAAATCGCCTGTCTATTTAGCGTCTCTTCAGAGGGAAATCTCCAATCATTGATCAAAGTCTGTAATGTTGCAAACATTTTGTATTCAGAAACTGGTTGATCCCAAAACGTCGTAGCGTCTAATTTACGATTGATGTCTCTGATAAGAGATGATTTTTCTTCATTCAATTTTTTGATATCGTGTTGTCTAGACGCAATCTTTGCTTCACCGATAATTGATGCCGCTACATGTTGATTGCTGACAGAAATTTTCATCAGACTGTTAATCAACCGAAACTCTTTATGCAACTCAGTTCCTGGTTTATAATACTTTTTCAATAACGTAAGAGCTGTTTTTGCTTCTGGCGATTCTTCAATCAAAGAAGATGAAATGAGCCTTATCAAAAACTCATACACAAGACAACCGTTACGTTTTTTATTGTGTTTGGCGCTCATTCATCATCTCCATTGTCGATAAGTACCTTGACATCGTCTATGTTATTTATTTCTTCAACTAACAACGGTGATCTAGGTGAGTGTTTTCTAATTTTTAGAGAAGCATTCATTTTTTGTAACATCTCATATAATTCTGCTGACATCGACGGTTGAAGCTGATGTTCCAACTCTTTTGATTCACCAAGAGGATTCGTTGATTGACTTCTCAAAAACGAAGAATCAAATGGATCATTCATCTGACGATTCTTTTTTGGATTCAACATTTTCGTAAAATCGGGCATATGTGTTTTTGACGAGCCATGAGTGACATGTCTTGATCGATTATACAATGTCTTTTGTAATTGATTCTGAACTCTAATTGGTGCATTGTCATCTTTCAACGATAACCTGACAGGTTTATCGTCTAAAGGATCATCTCCAGCTGTCAAAATTTGTATTTCTGGATCTATTCCAGCGTTTTCAGGGGGTGGCGGTTCATCCCCCTCAGGTGGGCCTGAAATATCCGTAGCATCTTCAGGTGTATCACCACCATCAGGATTATCAAGACCACCAGTGCCACCTCCCATGCCTCCAGATGACCCTCCGCCGACGCCCCCGGCGCCAGCATTTTCACGTGCTGAAGCAGACGCAGCATCATCAATTAACTCTCGTTCAATTTGAATGATCTCTTGTTCTGTTAGCCCAATGACATTCTTTCGAATCCAGTCTCTTGATAACAACCCTTCTGGTACAGAACCAGCAATTTCAAACTTTGTCCTAAACAACTCTAGTTTCTGTTGCTGGGCGACTGTTGACGGATTGGACATTCTAAGTGTAAAATTCAACAAGTCATCATCAGAAAATCCGTTTGCATACAAGTGGATTATTGCAATTTTGTTTAGTTCTGACAATACCGTTCGTTGAATCATATTAATCGTTCTAGAAAAACGAATGTCAATCATTGCAAGTGTTGCTTTTGAACTCAGTAACTCTTCGTATCCAAGATACGCTTTAGGTATTTTGAGTGCAGCGAACAACTTTCGTTGTATGTATTCAACGTCTTCAATCGCGGCTGTGTTTTGACCACCTGCAAGAGTGTCAATTTTCGTGCCACTTTCTGTACCACGAGTTGGAATGAAAAAATCTTCATCAACGCTGACGGGATTATATCGCAAGTCAACTCTGCCAGACTTGTTATCAATAACTTGGTTGCTTCTTAATGCGACTTTCGCTTGTTCAATGTAATTTGGGATCTCATCTGGTGGAGTGTTTCCAACGTCAATGTAAAATACACGACGTTCCGGAGATCGAACAATGCGATACACTAACATTGCATCTTCAATAAGAATCAGTTGTCTCCAAATTCGTCTTGCACCTTCTAATACGCTAGAACCGTATGGAAGATACATGTCATTTCCTAGCAATCTCATGTGAGTGATTTGCCAATTGTCAAGTATTTTATTCCCTAACGAGATCCAACGAAAACGAACAGCCATAGGATCTTCCGGATCGTAACCCTCTTCACGTTCTATTTCATTAACTGGAATTGGCAACACATTTATGACGCCATAATCAGGAGACACATCATTGAGGAACAACACGTCGCCGTATTTACAAAGATTACGTGTCCAAGGCCTCAGGTTAAACTCAACATTCAAAGTATTATAGAACAGGTCTTCAAGAACTGACTTTATCTTTGGGTTGTTTGAACTAACATGTAAAGTTCGACCCTTTTCATCTTGGGCACAATTATGAACCATTACATATGATGTAAAACTTTCATCGCCAGTAATTGCAAAATTATGAAACGTTTCGACTTCAAGATCGTAAACATCTGTAAAACCATCAGATTGTATTGACGTGATTCTTGATGAGCGATCTATGTTGATCGCTTTAACACTGTCACTTGTTTTTAAATTTTCAACTCTACAATATGAATTGTCGCTTAAAAGAACTAGATGATTTTCAGTAAGTCTAACATAAGTTCCATCATCAAATGTAATCTTAAAAACTTCCCTATTTTCGCCTGTTTTTGTTACGCCCAAACATCGACCAGGAACAAATCTGTTAGATTTAACGTCAAAAGAATTGACGTAAAAATCATTTTTATTTTGTTCATACAGTGATTTAATTGTTTGTTTTGTTCCATCTAGCAATGGAATAATAGTATCTCCAGATAGACATGTTTCATCTGCGTAAATGTCTAAAGCGCTATTGATCTCTGCTGTGTTATGAGAAATTACTGAATCTGTTGCAAAATTTTTGTAACCATCAACAGTCAAATCATAAAGTGGCATCTCGCCGACTTCTTCGATAGACACGACTTTACATGAACTGTGATTTTCTTGTGCATCAACAATAGACTTTGAATTATATGCGCGAGCAAAACATTCAAACGAATTGAATCCATTTTGTCGTAATCGTGATAACACAACTTTATCTGAAATACGTAATGCTTTTTTAAGACATTTTAGATTAAATCCATGTGTATCACACCACTGTAACAAATTTGCAAATGTAATTTTATGAACTAGATCAATTTGATGTGATTCAGGTTTCAAATTACTTGTTTGTTTAGTCTCATCAAAACACATCATTGCGTCGCCTGGTTGCAATTCACCAATACGAGCATATGTTCCATCACGTTTCATAAGACGATGTGTAATGTCGCCAGTTATTGTTTTTCCATTGTCAAATGTAACTTTGTACGCTTTTTGATACGATGTCTGTCGAGCTTGTTTTGCCCATGCAGGAATGATCGCATTTTTTTCATGATCATACGCATACACTATGAATTGTTTGTCAATTCCATATTCTTCTACAAGCTCTAAAAGAGTTTTATAGCCTCCTGGAACTGCAATTTTAGTATCTCCAGAAAGACAACTCTCCATTTCATTGAAATCTTGATATCTAGATAACCTCTCTTGAATGTTATACGCATTCGCTGTTATCTGATTGTATGAAGAATTAACGGAACGTTGAAACATCATGACTGCAGAAGATTTTGCAGTCGCGACTGTCGTATCAATCGTCTTAATTTTACGTTTAATGACGGGACCGCTCTTGAAGAGTCGGGTAAGTCGTTGGAAAAGGTTATTCGAACTTTTCTTATTCATCAAATCACTCCAAGTGTCACCAGAATATTACATTCAAATGACAGTAGATTACCAGTTAAATTGTCAATGATTATTTAGAGAGTGACGTCGTCCTCTGATTGGCCAACGTTATTATCTCTGTCATCAAGGTCATTCATTCTAGAATCTACAACAGACTTTGGATCACGATCAAGATAATTTGTCGGATTTCTCAACATGTCAGCATATATTGCGCGGAGTGCATCAATATGTGTCTGAACAGCTGACGTAGCTTTTGCCGTCGGCATTTTTTTTGCCCTGACACTCTTCATCGCTTTCATTCCGTCACTACCCGCTTTGGTGATGTCAACGATAATAGCATGAACAGCTTTTCGTTTTTGCATCTCCTCAGCCTCTTTGATGATCTCTTCATTAACAATTGAGCGCAATTTCTTGGTGATGATGCTATTGTTTTTCATGTTTCTTCCTATCGAGTAAGCCAACTAAAATCTAAATCATTTCCTGATTTAACAGTTCCAGGTCGATTATTTTGTAACATTTGTTTCTTAAATATTGGTCGAACCTCATAACCAGCGCCTGGAACGGAATCAATTTTTGTTGATGTTTTTGACATTGCTTTTAAAAACGCTTTTGCATCAGTTGAATCGCCCACTGTTTTACCAAACATGAGATCAAATAGCCATGACGCAATTGCTGATGACATCACTAAATCGTCATGTTCATCTTTCATTGCAGACGCTCTAGCACCAACCCAAATGAATGTTCTAAATTCATTTAGTAAACGTATAGAGTATGATCGAATCACCCTGTTACGAATGACTTCTTCAAGCTTTGTAAGCGCTAAATCTCTTGATTTTGTTTGAGTTGTAAATCCTGGTAATTCATCATTCGCTGGAACGTATGTTTCAATTGCTCCAGATTTAGCTTTTTCATAAAACATTTTTGGATATTTTAACTCTTTTAATTTTGCACACGTCATATATCCAAAAGAGTTATTTTCAGGACAAGCTATCGCATTATTGTATTTTCTACCATATTTGTCAATTAAAATCCCAAGTTTATCTGGAGGGATTTTACCCATATATTCCGCAGCAATTTCACCATTCGTTGCGTCTAAAATATGAAACGTTGAATAGTCTTTGCCGTCACCACGAGCAACGTCAGCAGAAACAATGTATTTGTGACCATACATTGGAAGTGACCAAATCCAAACGTCGCGCTCCACACCTCTGTCTTCTGGTGCACACTGATCTGAACCTTTACACAATGGTTCTCTAACGAGAGATTGCATCCATTCAATATCATCAGGTTGTAGAAACGTATCACCCGATCCAACGAATTCACACAACAACTCTTGTGCAGCTTTACGTTTTGACAGGTTTTTGATTTCATTATTGTACCACGCCTGATCGTGTTCTGGATGGACATTCCATAACAGTTTAATTGGATTAAACATGTTACGTTTACTCTCTGCATCAGAATAAAGCTTGTAATATTGTCCACCAACACCATTTGGCGTCGATAAAATTATCGCAGCGCCGCCAGTTGACAAACATGGATAAATGCCAGTCCAAATGTCTTCAAAGTTTCTAATGAAAGCGGCCTCGTCAACAATTAATAATGACAACGCCTCAGATCGACCAGCGTCTTCAGACGTAGGTATTGCCTGAATCAACGATCCATTTTTAAACCTAATTTCTTGTGTCGTTGTTTCAAACGATGTTATTTGCATCCAGTCAGGCAGATTATTAAGAATAATCTTAACTTTCTTAATGAAGTTAATCGCAGTTTTTAACTTTGTTGCAATTACTAATATGTTTTTTTCTTTATGAAATAATGCTAGCCATGCAGCGTATGCAGCTGTGACTGTTGACAACCCGAGCTGTCTTGATTTTAAGACAATGTTAAATCGATGTTTTACGAACGCATCAATACAATCATTTTGAAAGTTGTATGTCTTGAATTGTATTAGGCCCTGTTGAGGGTGTTGTATTTTACAATACTCATTAATAAAATACGTGGGTGAGCGTCCACACTTTAAAATCTCACTAAGTTGTCGTTGCTTATTTACAGATGCCATCTAATCACTCAATCGTACAAATCACATTACGTCTAAAATACGCAGTTCTTTTACGATTGAACATGTTTAAATTAATGAACTCAACTGAGTGATTATCACTTTCAATCTTTACTTTCAAAGAAGAATCAGTTAATTCCTTGTATTCTTTTTTGATTCTATCAATTGACAACTTTATGACATCATCTGCCATCGAACAATATTTTTGTGACATATCTCTAGCTAGATGATCTGTCGTCATATTCACCACAGCACAATAAACAATTTCTATGTATTTATCGCTTTTTAGTGAAATTTTGACAGTTTTATCACAGCCATTGATGGCAGATGATTTTCCCCACGAAGAATTGATAACGTTGCCAAGGGCATTAAAATCAACAGTTTTTTCAGACATATTATTCAATAACTATATGTCTTCATGAAAGCTATTAAAACTTAATGAATGATGGAATTTTCTGTCGTTTTTGCACCTCTTCTTTGATTTCTTGTTGCGTGGGTCGCCAACCAGAATACCATCTTTCTAAATTTTGATCTGCCCACTTTAGTGCACAAGACCGACAACAGTTTTTCGTCCTATGAAATTCAACATCATCATTATCTCGTAACAATAAATCACAAACATTACAATTCACCGGAACTGGATGGATTGATTTCTGAGGCAGAATTACGTAATATCCGTGTTTACTAACACGTATCATTCTATCATTGAAATACTCTTGCCATTCTTCACTCATATGTCACCTTTGAATCATGTTCTGTTCTTGTTATTTCTATCAAATTATCTATCGTTTCCTTCACTGCTTCAATGTGAGTGATGATCAACAGGTTTTTGAAATACTTCTTTAATGAACAAATCAAACGATTACATGCTTCAATTCCAGATTCGTCTAAGTCAGTAAATCCCTCGTCAATAATAAACAAATCTGTCTTCGGTAATGACGAAACATTTAACAACGCAACTCGTATTGCAAGAGAAGCAATCATTTTTTCCATGCCAGAACCCAACTCAATAATTCGTTTTGAATCTCCGTAATTTATGAAAACATCAAGTGAGTTTGATTCCAGATCTGTTTCAAGTTCAACAGTGAAATTTACAATTCCATTCAATATTTTTGCAATTTCACTATTAATGATTGGTAACTGATTTTTGATGACATGATTTGGAATCCCTCTTTTAGAGAATGCATTAGCAATCAACTCATGAATCTTGAATTTTTGTGTAAGATCATCATAAGTGTTTTTATCTTGATTCAATCTCTCAATTTCAGTTTGCAAACGGCCATTTTGTTGGACTAGATTTATCTTTTTTGACTCGAGCCCTCTAATTGACACCAGATTTTTTTTGATTTCTGACTCTAGATTACTCACAATTTCAATGAAAGAATTTTCTAGGGCCATTTCTAGGCCTTTAATTTTTTCAGCAACCCCTTCAAAGGTGGTCATTGTGTCAGACAATGAACTTTCTAACAACGAATGTTCTTTTTGCTTCATAACAAGCGTCGCTTGCAATGTTTGATATGCTTTTTCAAGTTGATCAACTTTTTTGATCTTTTCGTCAAGTTCGTTTGATGAATTTGCGTTAAAAACATCATTTAACTTGCTCAAAGAAGTTGAAATATCTGACACGAGTTGTTGTTGAGCGTCTAGCAAAGATTTGTCAACGTGTGAGTCTTTGATGTATTTGCAAGTTGGAAATGAATCTCCACACGGCACGTCAAGTAATTTGAGAACCGATCGTTTTTGTGTTTGCAAAATTGATGATTCTTTTTCAAGACGATGTGTGATTTCAAGAATTGATTGTTTTGATTCACGATTAATCTGTTGTTGACGACGACATTCTTCAATATCAATGTTATTTTTTACGTTTTCAATTTTGTCAATTTTCTTTTGACATTCATCAATATCATTTGCTAAATCATGAATTTTCTTACGTAAGGTAGAAATCTTGTTTTCAAGATTGTTAGCAATTGACTTTTGTGTCTTTAGATCGTCAATAGAGACTGGTGTCTTATTACGAATCTTTGACAATTCCAATTGATCATTTGATACGTTGTTTCGTATTGTGTCTATTTGATCTGAAATTTGAGAAATTTGCTCAACAATTGATTCGTTTTCTAACGTCTTTTGTAAAATCAGATTAGAGAAATCATGTTGTTGCAAGTTTTTAATGTTTGACTTTAAAATTGAAACATCGTTTTTTGCAACATCATACATTCTGTCAAAGAAATCAAGATCAAGAAATCTAGACACTATTGCTTTTCGAGGTGTTGCATTCTCTTTGATAAATCTTTTTAGATCATCTTGTGAAGCAAGACTTGTCAACATAAAATCATCAGCATTTCCTATTAGCTTACGTATGATTTTCTCTGTGTCAGTTCTTTGTTCACCATTTAAATCAACGTTTACGCCATCTTTTACTTGAAAAGCATTCAAAGACGTAATTCCAAATTGACCTTTTTTATTTTCTGACCTAGTCGTTTGTCTTTCAATCAAATAATCAAGACCGTTTATTGAAATGTGCGTCTTAACTAAACAGTGATTTTTACGTGTATTAATGACATGAACGTTTTTCAACGATCCTCTATCTGAAGAATTGAATAACGCATACATAATTGTACCGATAATAGAAGATTTTCCAGTTCTATTGGGACCAAAAATTCCAGTGATTCCAGACAGTTTACTGAAATCAATTACATTGTTTTCACCATAAGAAAACGTGTTATCAAATTCAATACGTTTTATTGACCAGTTTGTGTTTCTTATGATTTCATCAGTTGATATCACTGCATGCATATAACTTTTGACTAGTTCGGTGATCTTGTCCCAATCTGCGATTTCTTCTGTTTCGTAATGTTCTTTCATCATACCAATCAAAACATCACAATTTCGTAAATCATTTCTTGCAACTGCAACATTCTTTGCAATGATCACGTCTTTGTCAATTGATTCATCAATTTTGTACGTGATTTCAGATGCTTGATATTTTTCTTTTAAGGTATTAGTAAGAACTTGAACATCATTTTGAGTGATGATGTTGTTGCTTCTAATTCTAATTCTTGACCCGTTTGGATATGCTTCAACGTTTTTGATAGTTTTGCGTATTGAACCCATCCAGTCAACTGTCACAAATGGATTGGGATTTGGCAAATTCATAAATGAAACATCATGTGTTGCGTCATCATAAATTTGCCAATACAACCAACCATGAACTAAATCTTCTGCAAAGTTTTGTTGAACGAGAGAACCACAATACCCTATCCAAGGTCTTGTTATTTTTTTGTCATCTCTCACATATTGTCTGTTGTCAAGAAACTGGAATTTGTGAATGTCACCGAGCAGACACAAGTCATAATCTTTAAAAAAATCAACAGACATGCCGTCAGTCAACATCCAGTCAGCTTCCGTTTTTGCCCCTCTTACACATCCATGAAAACACGCAATATTATATTTGTCAGGTTGAGGTTTGACATTGTCCCATCCTTCTTCATCAAAGAGACTAAAAACACACCAAGTGTATCCTGGCAAAAACTCATAAACTCCACTTTTCTTATAAAGAAAAATTCGTGGATTATTCAACAATGACACGATTGGTGTTATCGCGTCTTGTCTGTTTGCATTAGATATCAAACCATCATGATTTCCAAGTATCATATGAACAGGAGCGATTGCAGACATTTTTGTCAGCAACTCTCCAAATAAATCGACGAACTCAGGTGAAATTCCTTGTGTTTTTGTGTGCCAAAGATCTCCACCAATATAGAACACATCAACATTTTGTTTTTTTGCGTCTTCTATTAACGCATCAAACACTGTTTTATATTCAACATGGCGTTGCAGAGAACGAAAATGAACGTCGGCAATATGACAAATTTTAATCATGTGTTTATAATTTCATGTGACAATTGTTTACTGCATAAATCTTTTGTCGCAAATATGATTGCCATTCCCATTGTTTGCAATTGGCAATTACATCTGAAACTTCATTTGTAGTCATCTCACCAGGATCTTTTCTTTTACCAAGATCAGCAACATATGTTTCAATATCATATTCATGTAACTTTTTAGCAATCACTTGAACTTTTGATTTCATGTCACTATCAAGAAGCAACACGACTGGAGTATTATGTTCAAGGATTTTATTGAACAACAATGATCTTTCTGAAATACTTGACCCCAACAAACACGTTGCATTGCCTTTACACTTCATCAAATCAAACGTTCCCTCGACCAACGTTAGACGCTGTGACCAATTTATGTTAATCTCATTAAAAATGATGTCGTTTTTATTGACATCACAATTAACGTATTTCATAAAATTAGAATCACTAGTGTCTCTTGCAACGTAATAATTCAGATCTCCGTTACAATCAAATGATGGAACAATGACTCTACGAAATAGTTTTTGTTCATTTGAAACACCCAACTTCCAAAACCACAAATCTTTTCTTGTAAGATTGCGTTTTGTCACATATCGAATGTAATGATTTTTTTCATCTTCCTCAAGTGCAAGCAACTTAAAATCAGATGGCAATTGCAACTTCTGAGTTTCTTGTTCGTCTTCAAGAGTTGTTTTAATACGATTGAATTTTGGATTCTCTGGAAGAAACACAGTCGTATATTCAAACACTTGTTCTTTGCTACCAAACTTTTTTAAAATCGGTAGCAAAGTTGCACCAGAGAGACCACAAACCCAACAATGATTTACGTCATCTTCAAGTCTAATTGACAGTTTACTTTTTCCACACTTTGGACATTTTACATTTATGTTTTTTTTACACAAAAGAGCTGCTCTGCCAAAGACAGATTCAATAAACCGTATTTTCATCGAAACTGTGATCACGATTTCAATGTATAAAAATTGAAAGTTATGTTCAACTATTTCTTATGAGCTTGAAAGACACCTGCTCTAGCAAGAACATATGAATCAACAATGTCGTACACAAATGGTTTCCATTTGCCAGTCTTTGTTTTTGGAAAGTCGACAGCAGCTAACGGCCCACTCATACACCATTCAAACGCTTGCTCTTTATGAGATGTTCCGCCTGATTTTGCTTTTGATAACATTTTCATGCCAGCTAGTTTACGTGATTCTCCAGCAGAAATGTATGTCGGTTGTACGTTGATCAATTTATAGACCATGTATGACACGATGCCGTTCCATCTCAATAACAATGAAATCGTGTTTGCGCTTGAAAAACCTGTCCTAAATTTTTTGACTGCCTCTTCAATTACAACAACTTCAGGATTGTAAAGTTCAAACACTTTCTTTAATTCGTCTTCAATGACATCACACTTTTCCCAAAATGTTGAACACTTCGTTAGATCAACGTGAGTCATTAACAAAACGTTTAGATCGTCAAGAATTGTAATTCCAACGACTGATGTGCTAGCGTCCAAGCCACAAACTTTCATTTCAACCCAAGCTTTCTAAGTTCAATTTCTGTGATTATCATGAACTCGATGTTATTGATAATACAAAAGTTTCTAGCTGCGGCGAACTTTTTAATGTTCGTTCGATGCATCAACTTTGAACTGGGTTTTATCTCCACTAAAATTTTTTTAGTTTCATACTCAATCAACAAGTCTGGGATATAGTTTCTTACCCTACCTGACCTCACGTTGGCCACGTAGGGTATCCTGAGTGACTCAGAATAATACTTCAACACTTCAACGTTAGAATCTAAATATTGAAAATAAAACAATTCCCATGATGACCTGTAGGTCATCTCTACATTCATTTTTGTGGAAAAATACTTTCCTCGTAATCGTCCTCTACGGCGACGTTTTTTCTTTACAATTGTTTTGACTTTAGCCAAAATTAAAAATCCATTCGTGTTTTTATTAAAAACTTTTCAGTGGTTCTTTTTACCAACGGTTGAACAAGTTGAGTTTTCATGACAACGTTTAGGTTCTCATCATGTATATTGACATTTGTCACATAACAAAACTTTTGATCTGGATAATCACTATTAAATGATGCTGACACGGGAATATATGTTGGATTGCTTGATGAATTCAATGTGTTTGAATTTACAAGAATGTTAAATTTCAACGTATGAATATTTTGTTCACCCTTGAATTCAAGTTCAAATGAATCTTTTCCAAAGAACGGAATTTCAGGTGTTTTAATTAACACCATCCCTTCATTGTAAAAAACATTGCCAACAGAGTTCCAATGTGATTGTGACGTATGACAATCGGCTCTGTACAGGTTTCCGTATCCGTCATCACGTAACGTTATCTTGATTTTTCCATCAGAACCTGATACAGAAAGATCTGAGATTGAAAACGAACCCGGCTTAATTCTATTCCCGTAAAACAAGTTTGAAATATCGAAAAGAACAACTTCGTTTGATGAAGGATCACGAGTTCTTTGGTAAATTGTTAAAGTCTCACCAGGATCAACACCATAATTTTCAGGTGTTGGACCTGTGATATACTGAAAAAACGATCCAGTTTCAGTAGCAACGGTTTTAACAACTACGTTTTCTGGAATTAAATTGTCTAAATTAATCAGACTGCTGTCAGGTGCTCCTATTCCATCAACATATTTTTCAAATTTGCCTGTATCAATCAGATCAAAATTTGGATAGAAGTTTCCATCATCACATGGTAAAACAGTTAGATTACGTTTTCTAACAGCAGGATTCATATAAAAGTGATCGTTTGCTAACGTTGCTGACGTTGTTGTGTTTATCTCACTAGCTGTCAAATGTAACCATCGACCGAAGTTCTTTGTTGCAAGATCCATCCCAAAATTTTCAAGATTCATATAGTGTGCATCAACACCAAATGATAACGCAACGTTAAACGGATCTTTAGTTGTTCCATTTACCGCAAAAAATGGCGTCTGTAACACGCCACCAAAATCTTTGACAAAGCTTCTTGTTGGTGACTGTTGGGTGAAAAATGGTGGCAAATAAAACAACGTGTCATTTAAGTCTTTATAGCTATTTCCAGAACTTGACACGATAAAATCTTCTGTCGCAAAAAACTCGTTAATCGCAAGGTTATGAACTTCAGCATTCAAAGGATGTCGAAAGAAGAAATCATCTGGCTCGTTAAAGTATTCCAACGTTGTTAATAACGGAAGACCTTCACGTGTGGCAGGATCAGCAGCAAAAAATATTGCTTGAGCATCAAACTCTTTGTTCTGACCCTCGTAATAATTTCCAACACATAATACGTCTGGGTTGCCATTTATAGGGAATTGTTTTGGTGCTATTGTAGATGATGGAATGTTAAACGTACCTTTAACGTTGCCATCAATATAAAAGCTTCCCGTACCATCATTTATCTTGTTTGTTCCCCAGGTGACAATAACATGATGCCAATGATTCCTACGTAAAGAGTTGTCATCAGACATAAACACTAAATCTTTAGGATACACACCATGTGTTGCAAGATGTGGTGGAATATCTGCGCTATGAGACAACTGTAACATCATCCTAAACCCATCAACGTACCCATTCAAATCTTTCAAAGATCCAGTGATAAGAGACACAGCATATGTTGATGAAAGATGAAAAATAGTGCCAGCTTTAAAATCTGAACCAGGACTATCGTTTTTGTATCTTGGATTTATGTAAAAATCAAAAGAAAAAGCACCAGTTGTCATATATGATCCACTGGCTCTTCCAGAACCAGGAATTTCAGACGTCGATGCATATAACAAGACGCTTGAAGACGGAACGTTAGATGACGTAAAAAAGTTTAAGCTATGATAGTTTGTGTAAGCGTAATTATATGAAGGACAAGTCGCACGATAATACGGCATCAACTGATCTTTTATGATGATTTTTCTAACTGTATCTTTTGAATAATTTACAGTCGGAGTGCAACGATTGACTTCAACAAATTTCTGTTTTCTTGCTGCTAGACCTTGTTCTGATACGCCGCTCATATACTTTTCTAAAGAATCATGAACGTTGCAACCTGGTGTTGTTTTTGAAACAATGTCATGTAACATCGTGTCAAGATTTGCATCGTTTTTAGTGTACTCAACAAAACTAGGTTGAGGTTGAGTTTCTTTTTCAGAATTTGATCTACGAGCAAAAACGTAAACAGAACCCGTCAAACCACTACTTGATGACGCAAAATATCTTCGAGGATGTGTAACCATCGTAAATGTTTCAATGTCATCAGAAGATATTTTTTGAATTGTCATTTGTCCTACAACATAAATAACATCAGTACAACATAGCATGAAAATAAGGTGGAATTATGACAAATTGTATAATTCACACTAAGTGTGATTAGAGTGACTTTGATTAGTGTTGGATGGATTCAGTGTCAAAGACATGAAAACGGTCCATATCACACTTTAGGTAATAACTTACGTTTAAACAAACTCTGTTCCACACTTGACGGCAATGGAACAGAGTTATCATTTCTAGCTTGTATCAATAGTCCATGCGGAGGCGTAGCGTCAGATCGCGGGAAAAATCCTTTTCTAGGGGCCTGCTAACCTTCGCGATAGCTAGTAAGTTGTCATTTGCATCGTATAAGCCAACAGAAGTGATAAACGTAAAACTACTTTGAGTGTCCTCTTGACCGGGATCAATAACAACGATACGATTATCACTTGTCGTATATGTTGGATTTGACGAATAATTGAATTCGTCGGCGGCGGCACGACAGAACACTAATGTGCTATTGATGTTTGTGATATTTTGAAATGTGATTGCTGTGTTTGATTCTTTACCGAATCTAACATTACAAATGTGATCGATAATATTGTCAATTGAACCAGAAACCATAAAATCAGGAATAAACTTTGCGTTTGGGTTTTCAGAAACTGCACTTCCAATGGGAGTTTGACCCGGTGAAAATCCGAACCCACCGATAGCGTTCATTGCATGAACTGTGCCTGACACTAACTGATCTCCTTGGAAAATCTTATTCATGTCAAGAACGGCAATTCCTCTATCGTAGAAGAATAATCCAACGACTGAATTTGTGTTCACTGCGTCAACGATGTTTCCAACTTCACCACCGAACGTAACGTTCTTATTATTGCTACTTCCTATGTCAGTCCAAATTTTTGCGTACGTGTTAATTTGTGAACTTGAAACGGGAACATCAAGATGCGCGCCGAGGTGCTGAACACCTGCTGAATACGCACCAGAAGAAAACGTTCTCATTGCAAACGTCTCTCGTTTCACTCGATCTCTCGAGAATAATCTTTTGAAACAGATGAATAAACCAACGTCAATTTGGTCTGTAATATTCGTTGAGTCAACAGGGGCAACGAATTGGCCATTTGCATCACCTAATAGGTTTTGTGCAAATTGCTTGTAAATGTCAGTCTTTTCACGCATCATCAATGTAGAGCTGGGAAACAACAATTTTCCAGCGGCATCTTGACCGACCTTCGAATTATTCACAACAGATCCTGTGTGGAACAACCCCATAGTGATATCAAAGATTGCGTTTGCTGTTTGAAGCGAAAAATCCTGATCGTAAACTGTCTGAAATAATGATGATGTCACGCCTGGGCCAACACCACCCGTTACGAAAGATTGATATTTGCGACGGGTGCTTGACCCTGAAATATCCATTTGAAGCACATCAATCAACGAATTCAAAAATGATCGTTGTGTCTTTATGTCGTTTGAAGAAATTTCTTTGAAAATTGCCATGTTAATATTCCGTGTTAAAGTAAACTATCAAAGATTTCTGTTGACGTTAACGCGGAACTCTTTGACAGCACCGCTCTGAGCGCCTGTTACTTTGACATAAGTCGTAATAACACTCTTGTTTGATGTTGAACCAAACACTGAAAATTGTGAATCTGTCAATGACTTGACAGAGATAACAAATTGTAACGTAGAACCGTGAAGGTTGTTTTCATGAGGCGAACGAGTCAAAATATACGTTGCGCGTTGATTACCATCAATATTGTCTGGACTTGATCTTAACACTTGCAAAAACAAATTGTTCATTTCAACAATAAACGTTTGGTCTCGTAACTCAACGTCTATCACAGACTCCGAAGAAATAGTTTGCTCAAGCGTGATAGACGCAGTTTTTTGAATGTTTCTACCTAATGTCACAACGCTGTTGGTTGAATCAACGTTAGAGTCACCTGACAATGAAAGGCTTGGTAAACGTAGCAAGTTTGGATTGCTTATCGAAACAAGACGATATTTTTGAGCAAAATTTTGATTTGTCAATGCCTCAAATATTGGCGTGTTTTTTTCAATCTTTTCTTTACCAACTGTACGACCGTATTTTTGGATGATCGTGTAATTTACCTCATCGTCACCAAGTGCAAATTTTGCAATTGAAAATGACCCATCATTACGAGCTAAAAATTGTCTACCTGTGTCAGTCAAGACAGTGTCAAGAATGATGTTATTACTAGTTCCGTCAAGCATTCCCATGTTTAAATCCTTTGATATGTATCATACATATTCTTGTGTGTGTTACTCAACGTATTTCATGCATTTTGAACACAATTGATGTCTGGCAACGTTTTCAATATCATATACTTTCAACCACGTATGACCAAAAATAAAGCAAAAAACTCTTGCAATTACAAAAATCAGCATAACAGCTACCTAGATGATTTTAACATATCGGGAGTCCGTAAATCATCTATTGTCAATTCTAACATTTGTTCCTTTTGTAAATCAAGATTGATAAACTGAAATTTGTATTTTCCAACATTTTTTGTCACTGCAAGCAAACCTAAATCACGATTTTTTGAATCTGTGACAGATAAGTGTTCAGGAGTGAATGCAATTTTCACTGATTTGTGATTTTTGTCAAGTACTAAATCAACAAACGTTTCCGTCAACAAACGTAAATTAGGATAGGCTTTCGGAGAGCCACCGTTAGAAATACGTTTCTTGTTGAGTTTGTTTTTAAACCTATCAAATGTTACCTCAACCTGTTCTGAATAATTTGATGTCAAACAGTGAGCATCTACAGAACATAACGCATAAATGTATTTTGAATCTTTTGTAAAATCATCATCTAAAAAAATAAGACGTGGTTCTATGATTTCTCTTTTTTCATCATCAACGTATCTTACTACAACAGACGGACTTGGCATTTCGTTGTTTATTGCTCGAACTGTAGAATCATCAAAATCAAATTCTCTAATCAATTGAAACGGTTCTGTTATTGACGATCGACGAAAAACTTGAAATTTCTTAATGTCACGTTGTGAATTAGGAGGAAACGACCAAGTCAAAACAAGTTTTTTAGAAACAAAATCCCAGTGTTGATTGAAATCTGTTGGCCAAGGTGGAGGTACATTCTCATGACAATTGACTCTAATCGGATTGGATGGTCTTGAACTTACAAGCATTTTTGCCACGACAAGTTCATTCGTTTCATCAACTATCGCTGGAACTGTAAATTCTGCTACAGACCTGACAGAATATTGATACGTCGCATAGTATTTTACTTTGTAATCTATTGACGTACTAACATATGGATTTTCAATAACAATTGGTTCTAATTCGTTGTAACTACCATTTTGTAAAATTTCAACTCTGTCGATGATATATCCAACTATTCTAGCATTTGATGTCACAGTTGACGTGCTACTCTTTAAAACGTCAAGACTAACATAATCAATTTTTGTCTTATAGTCATCATTGATCATGTCTGTTTGAGTTCTAGCTATTGCATTCTGTTGTATTGTCTTTGACACTTGATGTAATGACACGTAATCACTACTATACGTAGAAAATGGATTCACAATTGCATTGTTAACCATTTTGTTGATGAACTTATTGTTTATCTGAACGTTGATGTAAACATTTTTGAGTTTATTGACTGATTCATTACGAATACGATTTGTTTCATTTTCATAAAAAAACACATTATCTTCAGAAGGTTGAACTAAAAACTTTGACAAAAAGTCATATTGAACCTCTTGCGAAGTAATTGCATTTGTTTCTCTAGCTAGTTTTTTATTTGTTTGTGCTTCGTATTTTGGCTTATTTTCATTTAAAAAAACTGCAGTACCAGAAATCATATTAAACAATTTGCTATCAATGCTTTGATCATTTAGGTTTACGCTAGTAAATCCTCCTGCTGAAAACGCATCTTCATTCAATACTTTTGAAAGATTGTTCTTGATGTAATTGACAGGTAAGTCATTGCCTCTTGAACACATGTCTCTCTTTAGTTGCTCTGTTGTCAATTCTGTGTTTTGTGAAAACAGTATCGCTGGTGTCCAAGACAATCTAACGAAACGTGGAACTCTAGAGTTTAGATAGTCGATGTATTTTGCATCAAATTGATCTGTTGGTTTTTTTACAACAAACCTATAAGCAGAATTATCGTATTTATCAATACCTTCTTCTGGAACGTGAAAATTGTATTGAAACTTAGCGTGAAAATTTCTAATCTCAGGAACGTCAATAATGATTACTTCTTTTGAAGGTAATGATACACTCATCAAATCACCGTATCTAAAACAGTTTGTAATGTAACGAAATACTTCTCAAAGAGTAAATCATTTTCATCAACGTTTCTGTTTCGCAATTTGTATTTAACATCTTGATATGAATTGTTCAAATAAACAGACGTTTGATTGTTGATTGGTACAATCGTGCCTTCATTAAGTAATTGATTAAACGATTCTTTTCCTGCTGGACTTTTTAGAGTTTCTGTTACGTCAATTTCAAAATCATCTGGGTCAACTGCAATATTGAAAATTCTGTCAAACATTTTTGGTGAAAGCAATTTTTTAGACTCAGCAATTTCACTTACAAAACTCGTAGAAGATCTTGAGAAATCGTTTATTAAGTGAATTCCAAATAACGTTTGTAACTGTTTTGACATTGATAACGTGTCAAAAGATTCGAGTGTTACGCTATTACCATATGAAGCCCAAATAGGTTTCGATGAAAACCATTTTGAAATATCTTCTTGTGTTGCATTTGTAACAGTTTCATTGAAAATCTTTGAGAACCTTTGATCAATTAATTCCTTAGAAATAAATGGATCAATTGTTTTTTGAAACGTAGGTTCTTCAACGTAGAAATCATTTTCAGACACAGAAATGCCTGTCAACAACTTGATATACAACTCAAACATATGACTTGCGATATGATTGTATATCAGTGTTTTCTTTTCGCTTGTTGACAAGAATGAATATTCTTCACTTGTGTAAATCTTTGCTTGGTTACCTGCGACTTCGTCAGAAACCATTTTATCTGAATTGATTGAGTAATCTCGTGTAGGTATTGAATTTATCACTTGGTCTAACGTTGCATTCACTGTCAACGTTTTTATCATTTCGTGATTTCGTAAAACAAACCTACTCAATTCAAAAAGAAACGATTGAGGTCTAAAGACAATATCTTGGTGTTCTGCATCTACTTTCCAAACATTGATCTTGATGATATCTTTTTGCTTATTTGACATCATCAATGATGATTTCATGTTTTTATCAACTGTTATTTTTTCTTTTAGATTTTTGCTAAATCCTGATGGAATACCAATAGACAAAAGTCTAATATTGTTTCCTCTGATTTTTGAAAATGAATCATGTCCAAAAAAAGAAAATAACGCTTTACGTGATTCTTTAGTTATCAAAGAATCGTCTAATAATGACAGATCGTCTCTTACACCGTCATTGAACTCGTTCAATTCTGCATGTTCTAACAACGAACTTTCATTTGCTGATGACAATTTTTTGCTAATATCATCAATTGCAGATTTTGCAATGTAGATTTGTTGTTCATTTATCAAAAGTGATAATAACGTCTTATCACCTAAAACAGTTAAGATTTCATTCAAAGTTGCAATGCTTTGTTTTGATTGCAACAAATTTATCGTATTTTCAGAAGCATCTCTTACTTGTTTAAGAGAATGCAAAATCACAAATAACAGTTGAATTAAAGAATCTTGTTCATATTGCAACTTAGAACTAATGGTTGCAATTGAATTTCTATTCACGACATTCGTAGACTTTATTGAATAGAAATCCATACCAACACTTGCTGTTGATTTGTTTGACAGTTTTCCAACAAATGTTTTTGGCACAAATCGATTAACACATGACAAAACGCACTCAAAAATAGTTGCTAACAATACAGTGTCTTGTATGTGAGAAAATTGAGTGTAACTCACATCTGAATTTTGACTTGTCATTGCTGACATAGTGTATTGTTCATATATGTTATTGATGACAGCAAAAAACGATTTCAAAAACGTATCAATTTGCTTAAAACTATAAACAAGAGATATTTTTGAAACAGTGTTGTCAAATTGTTGATTTGAATTTTGTGTCGTTGATGTGATTTGTGAAATTGATCTCAAATCATTTCCCAACGTAGAATCAATTCTGTCAACGATTGTTTTTATCAACTTGTCTATCGTGGCTGCTGCATGAGGATTTTTTGAAGAATACGTTCTAGTCACGACATACAAGAATAGTAATGATTTCAAAGCTGAATCATTGTTTGCTTTGTTCAACACAGCTGGCATGATTGACGTCATTGTTGTTTCTTCAATAGAATTTTTATTCTTGTTGATTAAAAACAACTTGATTTTATTAAACAGTTTGTTACCATCAAGCATATCAGCATCAATTGTGGAATTTTGCGTTGATTCTTTCCCAATCAAACGTAAAGACATGATGTTGTTTATCAAACGTAAAATTTGATTTCCACAATCATTTAAAAACGTTGACAAATTAGAGACGTTGTAACCGTTTTCTGTAACGTCTAAAATTTTTTCAACATAAAACTCAGAGCCAGGTGTGTACGTTGAATTGTTGTAGTCAATGTAGTCATTTTCAAACGACAAAACAAGTGAATTATCAACATTCTTTCTTGCAATTGAAGTTAATGAATTCACAGATGATTCTGCAGGACGATCTATGATATCGTTTCCAACGTTTCCAATTATGACATCAATTAGACTATGATTGCTTGCTCGATCCTCAATTTGATAATTGTACGTTGATTGTAACGATGATTGATAAGATTGCGATTTTATTGCTGATGACAACTTGTATTCATGTGACAAATGATGAATCAACAAAGATATTTTTGAATCGTCACTTTGAAGTTTAGTCAAGTTTTGCAAATCATCAAACAACGTTCTAATCATTGATTGAGCTTCTAACACAGAATCTGGTTTCAATCGTTTCAAATCATTCAAGCTAACAGTCAACATCGTTGACATTCGTTGACTTATTCCTGGAGTCGTTCTATGACGATTCAAGCTAGTCTGACTAAAATCATTACGTTGCTTTAACAAATCCAGTTCAAGTAAGTTGTTGGAATAGTCAACTAAAATTGTTTTTAGCTCATATAGAGATTGTAAAAACACTTTTGTATCTGAAAACGCTGTCACATTTTCAGATGAATACCCATATCTTTGTAAGACTTGATAAAACGACAAGTCTCCATATCTCGTGTTGATATCAGATTTAATTGTTACAGGTGCGTCTTTGAAAAAATCAAACATCACTCTAGATGGAGTGACTAAAAATTTGTCATTTTTAAATTGAAACACATCTCGTAAATTATCGATCTTTGACAAAACATCATACAGATAATCAACTTGACTTTGAACAGTAGCAATATGTGAACTAAATTGTTGCTGTTTTTCTACAAGACGTTCAGCAATTTCTTGATCGTCCTGTAAATCCTTGATTAGTTTAGTAAATGCTTCGGCTCTTAGATTCATCAATTGAATTTGAGCATTAATGAACTCACCAGTTGAATTTAACCCGGACGCTTGAACTTGTGCAAATCTTTGGGCTGACGAAACGTTTTTATCAAACGTAAAGTCATACATCGGTTTAAACGTTGTTACCAATAACGTTTCAGGTCGAACCTTTGATATTCCTGATAATTGTTCATACGTAGTATACCGATTGTTTGATGGAACGATTTTTCTTATTGATCTAGTGTCAATAAATTTTGATGCTTCAACCTTTTTTAAAAAGGATGGCATTAGCAAATTTGCTTGATGAGACAAATTATAGACGTAATCTAAAAATGACAAATCCGTAATTTTTTGAACAGGCAATGTGCTAAGAACTGGTTTGAAATTAGCAGATTTTTGATCTGAAATTGCAACTTCAACCTGTTGCGTCATCGGTTTTGGTTGCTGAACTATTTTACCAAATTCAAGATCAGAGATTTTATAGCTCATTTAATCACCCAAAACAACAGAGTTTGTTCTAACTTCAAGACCAACGTTGTAATCAACAAAAACAGGCGTTATCACATAAAAAACTTCACCAATATCATGATGAGAAATTTTATGTATAAAATGAAAGTTTTTACGATCAAAAAATGCATGAGACTTGCCAACAATTTTTCTTTGTCCTGCAAATTCAATTGCAATCACAAAATGATCAATTTTATATGATGATCCATTAATCTTCCATTTGATTACGTTTACATTCTTTGTAAACTCTTCAACAGAAGCATCAATCATGTATGTATTGTCAATTGAAAATTCTACATCTGTCGATATGGTATTTCCAACATTTCCAAAACTCATCTGTTGCTTTGGATAGTGAGAACTTAACGTTTGAGGCGTCGTTAAGTTTCCTCTTGTTAGAGTTATCGGATGTAAGAACTTAAATGGACTGTAAGTGTACGGCTTTTTTGTCGTTGGATCGATTGCATTTTTAACAAACGTTTCAATCATCGTTTCCGCAGATCGAATTAATGACGTCACTTCGTATCTATATTTGTGATCAATACGTAATTCTGAAACATTATTCAAATTTCTATATCTCAAATCTGAAAATTCGCCACCGGTCAAAATACCAAAATCTTCAGTTTGACCAGTAGTAAGATTTGTCCTAGATACTTGGTATGCCAACAACTTCTGTAATTTCTCTCTGTCGTTTAACATTTCATCAGAAAACAAATCTATCAAATTTTGTTTTTCAAGTAACGTTTTCACAACATCTAGATCTGATTCATTGATTGTTGATGAAACACTAAATCTTACGTCAATAACGTTTGCATCATATATGATTTGTAGATTTTCAATTTTTGTTTCAATTGCATTCGACTGTATTGGCACATACTCAATTATTGAATTTCCAGATCGAGCGCATAAACCATTTTTGTAAATCAACTTACACACATACTCGTAACAATGCTCTTTTTTAACATTTGAATCGACAACAACGTATGTTGCATTTGAATCATTTGAATTAATTTGTATTGTATCACCTACAATGGAATACTCTCTATCAAACAATGTACGATTGCGTCTTAATACACTAATTGAAACAATGTTGACAGGAACATCTCTCATCTCAACAGAGATACCATTATCAACAATTTTTGTCGTCAATGAAACAAACGATATTCTATTTTGAACAAGTCTCGGTGGAATCACCACGTTTGTATATTCAGAGCTAATCACAGCATCAGGGCCGACTGACACAACACGATAAATCGTTGAATTTTTACTTGAAATGTCAACTGGAATTGTCAGTATTCCCGCATGTTTTTCAAGACTATAGTCACCAACAAACACATAATCATCATTATCGTTAGTTACATACGAAAAGTTTTTACGATATATTTTTATCGATTTTGCTGCATGATCATTTTGTTTTATTTGCAAGTTTGCTTTAGTTGATGATTCATACTTTGCAAAATTAACGCTCGGTGGTATTATTGGTGTGTTGTATACGTCTATGAATTTTGTTAGTTCAATTTCTTTTTGAATTGTTTGAACAATGATGCCAACGTTGTTCAATAGTTCAAACTTAATAAACAATTGTTTGAATTGTCCTGAACTGTCTTTTAGTAATGACGACAGCAATTTAAGACTTGTCGTTATTGATATTTGATCATTTACAACACTAGAATACGTTAGAATATTCTTGTTGTCAATCATATTTTGTGTTGACGTTGTGTCAAATATCGTAGAAGGAATAGTCACCTTACTAAAGTAAGAACTTGCGTTAAGATCAGTAATATCGTCAAAGCGTTTTCCAGCAACAAATCTTTGAGTTCCGTTCGTTGATTCATATGTTGTCAACGTCTGATCACGAGTTTCATAAACATGTGAAGGATCTATTCCTCGTAAAATAGCACTTTGAACTAAATGTTTTATTGGCGTTTGCGAATCAACGACGTCTTTTAAATTAACTTGCAAAACAGGTTGTGGATCATTTTCATTTTTTAGCTCATCAGTTGATTTGATGACTAACTTACGTTTTACTAACGATGAAATTTCTCTTAATGGCTTTTTTCTTAAAACGTCTCCAACAATTTCATTGTTAATTTTCTTTGTGTTATCACTAATCGTCGATGCAATGACTGACAATTCATTGTTTTTAATGGCAGCTCTGGCATTTGCCGCCATGTTTAAAATGTTTTTTACGATATTTGACGGTGATTGAGATGATAGTTTACCATAAAGAATGTTTTGAGTTTGAATCACCTTTGTGACAGCTGAAACTCTGACTGTCAAGGCATTTTTTTGTATAACATCAGATTGATTGATCTTATAATCAACTTCAATCGTAATATCATCATTGTCGTTGATGTTGACAATAGAAAAAAAGTTGTCTGGGATTGACACGTAATTGTTATACTGCGGTAAATTTACAAACATGTTTCACTCAAAAATTATCGTAAAAATCTTTACAAATGTATGAGAACCAAAATCATCAACAAAAACTTTACCTGCAAACAAAACATGTTTATCTGAGTTTCTAGGATCGTCAGATTTGAATTTGCCAAAATCAATTACATCAAGTTTTGATATTTGATTGTTCGATAATTCAAAAATTTGACACGCTATATTATTCTCTATGCTTGTAGGATCAAACGTTATTTGTGATAAGTTTCCCTTGTTTTGTGAAATCAAAACTTGCTTTTCAATCTCATCATATTGAAGTTGTTTGTCAGAACCCAATCTAGAATAACTTCCAAGTCGATAATTTTCTATAGCATCAACGTTAGTTATTTCAACGTTTTTAGGCAACAAATTGATTGGTGGGAGATACTGAAAATTTGGCAACCTTGATAAACAAGGATCGTTAAAAAAACTATCTAGTTCATTAATGTTTGCATTTTGCAAACTTACATCTTTGATGGGATTGTCATTTGTTATTTTGAAATTGACGTTCAAATCACTTAACAAAAACTGTTCGTCCTCAAAAATTGAATCAACAGTTCCAATCGTTTGAAGATTTCTGAAGCTTGATAACGTTGAACCCAATAAAAAATCTGCTGTGCTAGCAAATTCTTCACCAATGAGTGTTTGCGCGTTTGTGTCTGAACCACTAAAGATCAAACCATTGTAAACTGTAATTCCCTCTTGATTTTTAAACGGTTGCAATTTGCCTGCATCATCAGTTTCAAACGTTATTTGATCTTGAGGTAAATTGCAACATTCAAAAAACAATCGATTTGACGCGTCACTTGATCCACTAACAACATCTGCTTCATAGAACGTTGCGCAATCAGAAAATGTCACGTATTTTGCAACGAATTTACCTGTTGACATCTGACGGCGACCTTCATAGGTCACAATTGAGTCAAGAATTCTTTGTCGATTATTGAGTATTCCACTCATAATTGTTAACTATGCCATTCTACATGTTTCAAACCTTTTTGGGTTTTTGCAACATATGTGTATAAATTTTGCGATACCTGTTTGGGTCTAAATTATATTCAATCCCAGGAGGTGATGGAATGAATTCTGGAACTGGCAAATCAAAAAACTTTGTGACATCAGCAAAACCTGCCATTGAAAATCCAAAATCATCATCAACCATGACGCTAATTTCACATCCCCTAAAGTCAGGAGAGTTTCTAGAAATTGATCCAGTAACTTGATATGGACTAAATATTAATGCACTAAAACCCATATTTGATAAACCTGTGACCATCTCGTGACAGTGATTTTCCCATGCCTTTATACGATGGTGACCATGGCACAGCTAATTTTATAGCATTCCGTTGTGTCGGACCTAACACACAAAAAGTTCCACTGTTAATTGTTGCATTAGTTGCAATACCTGATACAAACTTGACAAATGTTATCTCTCCTGCTAAATGCCATCGTTTATACAATGAAATATCATTGCCACCCGAGGTACCGCTGGCTTCAAGCAACATCACAGGAATATTAAACATTGCATATTCACCTGAAGTCGAAGGTTGATGTCTGTTTATGAGATCTGGAATACTGGACGTGTTCATCATGTATGACATCGTGTCAACTGCAACACCAACAACTTTTTTTGATTGTGGATCAACGATCCCGCCATTTGACCAGACTTTAGGAGAACTACTTTGACCATCGTATTGTAAATTTGCTAAATTGATTGAACCAAATGGAAAATTTGGTTTGGCGTAGTATCCTATGGAATTTCCATCAACACAATTATCTTCACACACACTTTGTGCAAAGCAAACATATGGCGCACGATAAACATCATTTTTCAGTTTATGCGAATATTTGCCAAAGTACACAAAATTAAATGCACCGATGTTGCCTACATCAACTGCAGCAAAAAAATTCTCATAATCAAACACAAAGTGTGCTCTGCTGTTTTTTGTGTATGTTGTATTCACGTATCCAGATGAAACACCAAATTTTGGATTTGACGTCAAAGCATCAGCTGACACAAGTTGAATCATCGCATTTCCGTCAGCACTATGAACGCCAAATTCTGAGTTTGTCCTTGGAAAAATCGTAGATTCATCTATATACCACATCGTTCCTGACAAACCTTTATCATCTCTACCTTGATTTAAGGTTGTTCCCGTCCATGGACAGTGTTTATCAAATCTCAGAGCAAATGATAATCCAAGACCGTTTTCAATTTGATTACTCATCGTAGCATAATAACTGCCACTACCGAATCTATGATGACCAGACGCTTGCATATGCACATAAAATGGAACAGACGCACTTTTAAACATAAAAGTTGCCCAGGCATTTTCGCCAGATGGTGTTGAAGAGTCCCAGTAATCCATTCCAATACATTTACTTGTTAAATTCGATCCAGTGTTGTACGATATTCGTTCAATTCCAAATAATTTTGCATCATCACTATTCAGCACATTAAAAAGTGAAATAAAAACTTC
>ERZ761584.42-NODE-42-length-43437-cov-6.738025_pt1 | contig 43437 bp, 62 predicted proteins | sample MGYA00512168_ERZ761584 | MGnify/ENA primary metagenome ERZ761584 (study PRJEB28899, sample SAMN03785564) | bioreactor sludge metagenome | biome: EBPR Sludge; feature: EBPR Bioreactor; material: 0.22µm filtered reactor supernatant | place: Saint Lucia: Queensland...
TCCCATGGTTGGTCGTCCCAGAACAGGGCATCCCCCTCTTCGTTTATAACCACATAATCGGTCATGTTAGATAACCCCCACCAACCAGGCTATCAAATATGCTTCAGCCACGGTCTCTAGGCTGGCAATCCACCAAAAAGCCTCGGTAGGCTCTGTATCAGGGAAAAGTGAGCGGTATATAAGGGTGGTAATCATTGGTTGGTTCCTTTGAACTTTGACTTATGTCCTACATGCCATTGGCTGCACTTGGGACATAGATACACATGCAAATCATTGAGGTCAGCTGAAGGGTCAGCTCCCCATAAGTTCATCTTGGCCCTGTTCGCTGATGTCTCATCAGGGTACTTTACTTTCGTTTTGCTTCCGTAATCACACCACTTGGTCATCATATCTCCTACGCAAACTGAATATAGTTATCCACCAGGGCATTGAGAGCGGCTTCCTGTGCTGCTCTGGCCTCCAGATGGGACTTCCGAAACCCAACGAAACTGGCTACAAGGTTCTGGTCATCCCTACTCCCCCATGAAATTTTGACGGTGATGCCCCAGTTGAACCCACCATCCACCCCATTGATTGAAGAAAAAAGCACCTTGGATTCCATTAGTTCTCCTTTGTTACATAGAGAATACACTGATGTCCATTGTTGAAAAATTCTCTGGAAAACCTATACCCATACTTTAGCCTCTCTTGCAGCCTCTTGACCAGGGTAATGCTCTCGTAGGTGTCCATCATAGGTAGTAGTCTTACTATAGAGGAGGATTCTAGTTCTTTTTGAATTTGCAGGGCTACCCTCTTCAGGTAGCCCCACTCTTTAGTTATTTCTATTTCTATCATTATTGCTCGGAGGAACATAGGTTGATGGGTCTTTGAAGGGCTGGCCTCTTCCATTCTGCCCCTGCATATTCCTCAAAAACTCAGGAACATCTTGGGAGGGCTGAACCACCTTTTCTACGGGAATAGGGTTGTATCCACTGGACTGCCCAGTTCTCTCTGGAGGTCTCTGAGAGCGAGTTTGTTGTACGGGTTTTCCAGTTGTATTACCTCTATTCTCTCCGGGGGTCTCTGGTTCCTGTTTGTCAAAGCCACGGTCTTTTCTTTCGGCTCTCTTGGCTGCACCCAGAAACCTCACCCACTCCTCTGCAATGCTTCCAACACCCTGAAACAGTCTTGCAGTTCCCCACATCAGGTCAGAAATAGCAGAACGCCAAATACTAAAGACTACCAGCAAAGAGAAGGAATTTAGAACCTCAGAACCAAACGTATAGAAAGCCAAAGTTGACACGGTGGCAACTTTTGTATTTCCAGCCCCATACCCACTTCTGAAAATAACATCTGTCCAGTTATCAAACCACATGGAGGCTCCAAGAATGGGAGCAGCAATCCAACGAATGGTAGGAGAAAACTTATCCGAGGAGACAATGTAGGCTGCTACAATCTGAAGCACAGAGGTAAAGATACCAAGAACCAAGGCTCCTTCCCATGTAGCCGAGGGGGTTACTCCAAACTTGGTTGGGAAGTATTCAAATACCGTTTTGGCTGTAGAATAAACATCCTCACGAAGAAGCATGGTAGAAACTACCACACCAGCAATAGCAGCAAAAAATCCAATAACACTCAGTCCAACCACTTTTTTAGTTGTCATTATCCTCTCCACAAATCAAACCAAGGGGTAGCCGCTCCCCTACACTCAAGTCTCATGTCATTTTCATTGTATCTGACCCTTGGGAACACATCCTGGTTCCATGGCTGGTCATATACATAGGTAATCATCCCGTACACCCTAGAAACTTCCACAGCAGCCTTAGGACTGTCGTCCACAAATCGAATGGCCTGTCTGCGGGGGTACATTTTGTTGTAATCCTCAATGGCAGCAGCCTTTTGATTTGCAAACCACATCTCATGGTATGGAATATGGAAACCTTCCAGCCATTCCTTGGTAATCTGGGCTAAATGTCGAGGTCTGGAAGTCATCAGGAGTACATACCAATCCGAGTAGTATGCCTGTCTTGTCAAAAGAGTTCCACCGAAAATAGGAACCAAATGCTCATAGGTACTTTCAGCATTTACAAACTCATTGATTAAGTCTGCCTGGTCTGGATACCGCTGTTCCAAGTTGTAGAGGTGACGATTTTCACAGCCAAATCTCTCACAAAACTCTTCTTCAAAGTTGGCAATTACTCCATCAATATCCAGAACAATGGTCTTATTATATCTTGTTTTCATCTTCATTTCCTTAGTATCCGATTAGTGTCCAGTTGCCTGTCCAGTTGCTCGAACTGGACACCAAGTAGACCGTCTGGTTCACATCTGGACTGTCCATATTTTGTCCAGTTAGTGCAAAGATTTCATGTGGACAATAACTGGACAAACCAAGCAGGGAACTGGACAATAACTGGACTAAACCTGTGCATCTGGACTGTCCACATGACCCAAACGAATGTCCAGTTCCTCTCTTGCTCCTGCAATCCAGTTTTTAGCCGTTCCTTCTGGAATATCATACTTTTTGGCTACGGCACTTCGGCTATTATTAATAATCCACTGGAGTTCACTTTCTTTAAATCCATGTCGGCGGTTCTTCCAAGAGTTCTTCAGTTCCTTTGGAGCAGTGGGTGGGGTGTCCAAGTTGAAGGTGCGTGTAGCCTCTGGAGCGATGCCATGCTTGATTTGATACCGTGTCATCTTGTCCTGACGGTTCATTTCCTCTCTACGCTCTTCCATCATACGAGTATAGGCCATTTCCTCTGCATCTTCCTTGCGTACTTCTCTATGCCACTTGATGTAGCCGTACAAAACCCCAGAAATAAGAGGGAGGAAGCACATAAGAGTAATGATGGTCAGGTAGGTTTGGTCTGCTGTCTGGTTGGTGGCCTTTAGCTGAACATTCAATCCAATCAAAATAGCAATGTAGACCACAGTAACCACAGACAAGAGGACAATTTTCCAGACCTCTTTGTGGTTCTTGCTCCGAATGAAGGATAGGACGGCATCGGTCAGGTAGGAAGTAACCAGGAGACCCAGACCCTCTAACACCACCACAAAAATCCATGAAATCAGCAGACGACCCCCAAAAAGATAGGTTTCTGCTGAAATTGCAGTCACAAAAGCGATGGGGAATGGGGTTAGGAAGGGTAAAATGGTGGCTAAAAACGCTAAAATAGCCGGATTTACGTCCTCAATTGTCTTGGTAAGTCTCTCTAATCTGCTCTGTTCGGTCATTTTACCTCGGCAGTTTCTTGGTATTTTTGAGAAGATTCTCCCCACCCACGGTGGGTTTTCCACAGTCATTGCAGCGGTATTTCTGGTATTTTCCTGCTAAAGTCCACCTGAAGCCATCTTTTACTAGGTTCTTACTCCCACAAACCACGCTGGAGCATGTAGGCTCTCCGGTAAAAGCAGCCATGTTCAACTTAGACTTCACGTAGGGGAGCTGGTGCTTGTATATTTTTCGCAGCTTGTTTACATCTTCGTCACAATACTTGACCATCTTTGCTAAAATTTTATAGTCTCCGTATGCAACAGCAATCCACCAGTCCATCCCATCTCCATGGGGAGCCTTTCTACCATATCCAAGATAGTCACCAACATCGTCCAGCTTATGTGAAATATGCTTTATTTTCTTGGCCGACTGCAAATAAGTATCATCGTGGGAGATTTCAGGGAGGGGAGGGAGGCGATGCTTGACTAGGCGGGACGTAATGGTGGGAACATCAAAAAACACCCCATTTTGACTTACAATCAGGTCAGCCTTGCCATATTCCTTGCTGAAGGTCTTGAGAAGTTCATAGTCGGCATCATCGTCTTTGGCTCTCAAATCATACTTTTCCATATTCAAAGAGGCATGTTGAACTTTCTGGTCATTCCAAGCCCATGAAATACACATAACTTCCGGGCGTTTCAGAATTTGGGTATGATTTACATGCTGCTTGCCTAATTGAAATCCAGCAAAGAGAGTGGGGGTGGTCTCTATGTCAAAATACAAAATGTTTGGGGAAGTCATCTATTGGGCTCCAAAAGAGGAAAGCAGAAGAAGAAATCCTGCTCCACACATAAAACCAATAATAAAAATGAACACAACTACACCTTTGAGTAACTTGGCAATTCTGACAATATCATCCATTACCGATAGCCCCTTTCTTTTTGGATTCTTTCAATAATATCAGCAGCCCAACTTCTGGCATTGTACACCGAAACCTCTCCACCAGAGAAAATTCCCTTGTTGTTTTCAATAATTAGCAGATAGACACGATATTCTGGGTGCTTGTTGGGTAGAATTTGAACCACAAAACCCTCTGTTTCGTATTCCTCCAAAACCATGTAATTTGCATCTGGGCTATTTACTAACTCTTGCATGTGCATATATCTCTCCTTTCTTGAATAAGTAGATTATACTACTTTATATCCCATGAAGCAAGTTATGTATAAGAGTTCTAATAATTCTATAACACAAACTCCAACACAACTCTAACACAATATTGGGCTTATTGGTATTGCTTTTTAGAGGGTTATTTGGTAAAATTCACATTACCAACCCCACGCAGGGGAATTACTGCAATATATAGGATAATGATTAATATGGCCCCTGGAATACACATAAAATCTAAAAACACGATTGATGAAAAGTTATGCTGGGATTTATGGATTAAGCATGGCTCGGTTTACACTGTGTCAGAAATTCTCTTTAGAGACCACAAGATTTACAACGAGAAAACTGGCAAACCTATTACCCCCATGGGTACATGGGAAGCAGCATGGAGATGGGCATTAGACAATCTTCCTGTTGCCAGAGAACAGACTAATGATGCTTGGAAAGCCGAAGGTAGAATACTCACAGATGTTGAGTGGTTTGCCATGGTTGCAAAGAGAGCAAAGCGTCTCTATTCTGGTAGACGCTATCGAGAGTTTATTCTAAAACATTCTTATCTTACCCCATACCTCAATGGCAATCAAGAGCAAACAACGTCAATATCTTGAAAAGGATAGGGATTTGATTTTGTGGCTGTTTGATGGGAGATGTATCAGATGTGGTACTCCAACCAGACAAATACACGAAATCATCCCAACCTCTCATGGTAAACACGCTCTTCGGTGGAAGAATAGAGTTACTCTTTGTGTAACTTGCCATGATTGGGCTCATAGTACAGGAACCAATGTGAGTATTCCCATCCTTCAGGAAAAGAGAAAAGAGTTTTTGATTAGGAAGTTCCTGTTATGATGCCTTGTGAAGAATGTGGTAAAGATGCAGAATATATTTCCAGTAGGTGGATTTCAGATGGAGCCCTTTTGGTAGAATATTGGTGTGAAGAACATAAACAAGAGGGAGCGGAGAAAATAGATTTCTATGGCATGGGACGAGAATTACATTGAAGAGGCATTTTACGCTTGGTACGAGAATGGAAGAAGTTTCAAGAATTTTGTATTTCCCCAGAGCGTAGGTAAAAAGCCCTCTATTGAAACAGTGAAAGAGTGGGCTAGTGAGTTAGGGTGGGTACAAAGAGCAGATGTCTTGGATGCCCAAGTTGCCCAGGCCTTGGATACAAAAGTAATCAACCGCAGGGTGGAGATGTTTGAAAGGCATGTCCAACTGGCAGAGGATTTGATACAGAAAGGCTTGGCATATCTTGCAAAAAACGGCATCGAAAGTGACAACTCGGCTATTCGGGCTATTTCTCTTGGGATGGATACTCAGCGAATGTCTGTCGGTGTGGCAGAGGCTTACGCTCAAATTTCAAAAATGTCAAATGACCAGCTCGAAAAAGAACTCCTAAGACTGACTGGCAGGGACAAAGCAATTGATGGGGAATTGGTAGAAGATACAGAAGAATGACTATTGCAGTCAAAGACCAAGAAATTGAAGATAAGCGAAAGTTAGTTCTCCTGCTTCAAGAAATGAAGAGCAGGGGTCTTTCTATTCCCAATAACATTCGATTACCTCAAACTAAAATAACCAATGACTGGGGGTTGGATGATAATGGGTGGTTTGTATCCAAGGATAAAAAGCATTTCATATCAAGACCTGTTCTTGAAGATTTTATCAATTGTACTGCCAGATTCATTTTGCTCAAGAGCGGAAGAGGTGGCGGGAAAACCACTAGCGCAGCACAAAAGGCTCTGAAGAAGATTATGGCAGGGGAATCTGGGGCTGTAATGAACCCCGATTTTGAGAATTTCAGAACCTCTACATGGCCTGAACTCCAGAAATGGATTCCATGGCACATGGTTGTTCCTCGTCATAGATATAGAGCCAACCCCTCGTGGGAAGCCATTCGTCCCTTTACCATTGTATTTGTAAATGGGGCTAAGATGTATTGCAAGGGGTTGAAAGACCCTGAGTCTGCTCGTGGTGCTAACCTGAACTGGTTCTGGTATGATGAAGGTCGTAGAGACCCAACTGGACTTGGTTGGAAAAATGCCATTGCCTTTTTGCGTGTAGGTAATCTTCCCCAAGCCTGGTGTACCACGACCATGGCAGGCACAGAACATTGGACAAATACCTTCTTCCAAGGAACCATGACGGAAGAGTTACAGAAGTTGATGGAAGATTTGAGGGCGCAGGGAATCAACCAGGAATTGTTTGCTACCTTCAAGACCTCTACTAAAGAAAACGAAAATAACTTAGACCCTGTATTTTACGCCTCCTTGGTTTCTGCCTACCCAACTGGGTATCTTCGTACTAGAGAAATTGAAGGTGAGGCCGGGGATGAGGGTGGTTCTCTTGGTACTCGTACTTGGTTCTATGGCAAGGGACTTACAGAAGCCCCAGACTGGGTGATGAAGTGGGTGAGGTTCTGGGACTTAGCAGCTACAGAGCAAAAAATTCTGAAGGGGAAGAAACTAAACGACCCAGACGAAACCATTGGTACTCTACTGGGCAGCGACCTGAACAAAGACATTGCCCAGACCAGATACATCATCAACGACCAATTTGGTGGATACTGGGCTTGGGAAAAAATTAAGGAAATGGTAGTAGAGACTGCCAAAGAGGATATTGATAGGTATGGTTACATAAACATCTTTTTTGAGCAGGAGCCCGCTTCTGGGGGTAAGAACCAGGTTGCAGAGCTGACACAGTGGCTAAAAGACGAACTCCGAAAACGCTACAACATTACATCTGGATTCAAGATTGACTCCATCGAGGCCAAAAAATTGGGGGATAGAGTTTTGGCTGCTAATACTTGGTTTGCTGAAGCCCATAATGGTCAGTTTTGGATTAGACAAGCCCCATTCAATGAGAAGTTCTTTAGCCAATTGGATTCGTTTGATGGGGTGAAACATGATGACCGCATTACTTCTGTTACTGGGGCTAGACATGCCATCGCCCCCGTGAAGAAAAAATGGTCTAGTATCAAATTTGTGGCTATGAACAAAAATCAAGGCTAGATTTTTTAGGTAGAATAGGATAAAATACACAAATATGGCTAAGAAATCGCCTACTACGGTTCAGGTAACAACTAATCCAGGCCAACGCTCTGCTGCTGGTGGTTTTGGTGGAGCATACCTAGCAAGATACATGACCAGCTGGGCTAATCCCCAATGGCTGACTGCTGACCAGTGGAGGTACTTTGTTCGTCTCCAGCCAGTAGCACAGTTATGTAGAGATGCCCTCTCTCAGTACATCATGTCTTTGGATTGGAAGATTACTGCAAGAGATTCTGAGCAGCAGGATGAGTTGAAGTCGGAAATAAAACACTATACTGAATTGTTTGAGCGGGGAAACTCTTATTATAGTGACTATGATTTTGCTACTCACATCGAAAGGCTTGTTCAGGATTTGTATGACTTGCCCTTTGGTGCTGCTTCTGAGGTTGGTCGTGAAAATGATGACCCCAATGGGAAGGTAGTTTGGATTAGACCCCTTGATGGTGGAACTCTTGCCCCCACACTCGATGCGGATTTCCCAGTAGTACAGCACTTCCCCAACTGGGAGCCAGTGTTCTTCCCTCGACATGCCATTTCTAGAATCTTCCTCTCCCCCCGCCCGGAAGTGCAACGTGAAGGTTGGGGAATGGCTCCTCCAGAAAAGATTTATCTTGCCATGGAGATGTTGAATAGGGGAGATATTTACTACAGCAAACTTTTACTCAATACCCCGGAAGCGGGTATTTTAGATTTAGGAGATACTGACCAAGAGTCTGCAAATGCCTGGGTGGAAGCCTCCAGAGACCTGTTCTTTGGAATTGAGCCTTTGAAAATTCCGGTACTCGCAGAACATACTACCCCCGCAAAGTGGATTCCGTTTGGCAAATTGCCCTCAGAGATTTTGTACGATAGTGTGACCGCCAGATACATTACCATTGTTACTTCTGGCTATGGTTTGACACCCAGCGACATTGGATTTGCCTCCTCCTCAAATGGGGGAGAGACGTTAAGTGGCACTATTCGACAAGAGAGACGTTCTGCGAAAAGTGGCAAATCTCTGACTAAAAAGAAGATTGAAACTTACTTCAATAAGATTCTCCCTGAGACCTTGAAGTTTGATTTTATTGATTTTGACGATGAGAAGAATGTGGCAGTAGCCAGAGCTAGAATGGCAAATGCCAATGCTATCAATATGCTCATTAGTAATCAGATTTTTGGCCCTGATGAACTTCGTAGACAGACCATTGCAGATGGTTTGGTTTCAATCACTGTGCCTGAGACTATTGATAGAAGCAAGATTGAGTGGCCTACAAATGCACTACGTTACATTGGAAATAAACCTAAAGACGAAACCCAGGGGGGTTCTGGGCAGGTTGGCTCTCCTAAAGCACCTTCTTCGGGGGGACAAGGGGATGTTCAGGCACAGCAAATTATCAATAGAAGCAGAACTGGAATTGAAGTTGCCATTTCTAAGGCTGTCTACGGGGCTAATCAAATCCTCGGTTCCCTTATCAATTCTGTTCGGACTGGCAAGAATGACTTCTCGGAGTGGGAAAAGAGATTTGAAAGTTCAGTAGTTGGCAAGTCTGTTATGGATTTGGGCTCTGAGAGTATCATTGACGATACCTATAACTTTCTGTCTGAATCACTTTCCGGCTCCAGATGGTTTGACTCTGTGTCAGCAGATGTTTGTAAATCGGCAGTAGACATTTGGAATAGAGCCACAGAACAAAGAGTTATTTCCGAGGCTTCTAAACGTGCTGAGATGGAATTTATCGCTGGGGAGAGAGATGACCTGCTTCCTGAAAATGTTACCATATCTAGGGCTACAGTCTCTCAGGAAATGATTGAGCAAGTAAAAACAAATTTGCTGGAAACTCTAATCCCAGAAATCATTCTCATCTCTGAGAAGTCCATTACAGGCTATAAGTTTGAAATTGACACTACGGATATTACCGACAACAGCAATATCAAACTTGCCCGTAGTATTTCAGAAAAAGTGTTAGGTATTCTTCCCAAGGTAATTGGGGATGTTGGAAATTCACTCATACAAAAATTAGGAGATAACTAAAATGCAAGCTTACAAGTATGTTGCTCGTACCCTGACCCCCGGTGCTAGTGTTTTTGACGCTCAGGGTAACATGGCTGCTCAGAACTATTCTGAATTTATGACCTATTTGAATGAGCAGTACCTTAGTCGGGGCTACACCATTCATACGGTTCAGTTGCTTCGTGTTCTCCCCCCTTCTAGCGATGGCTCTCAGGGATACCTGGTTGAGTACGGCTATCATCTGGTGGGAGAGGCTCCAAAGGCTAAATAGTGTCTATTGGATTTTTGATTTATTTGCTAGTGGGGAAATTTCTTATATTCTTTGGAATGAAGTTTGCAGAGGATAATGAGATAAAATTTTTGTTCCTAAAGAGGCTCCTTTCGTGCGGATTATGCTTTGGGGTATGGGTATATTCTGTCCTTTCTATAGTTTTTGACCTATCTTTGTTTCCAGAGTACATGCCCCATAGCCTCTTTTCTCAAGTTGTAACTGGGATGGCCTCCTCTCTTTTTGTGCATCTAGTATCCGTTGGGTGGAGAGAGCAGTTTTCAATTATTAGAATTGAGTAAATATGCGAGATTTGCTAGGACAACATTTTGGGAAACTTGTAGTTATTAGACACTCAGAAAAGAGAAAAGATAGGCGCATCCTGTGGGAATGTCTGTGTGACTGTGGGAACACTACTTACTTGACCTCTTCCGCCCTAATTTCTGGAAATACTAAATCTTGTGGGTGCTGGAACTTTGAACACTCACAAAAGGGGGTAGGCTGGGCAGCCCTAAATAGACTATATTCCAGATATGAGAAATCAGCAAGAGCTAGAAAATTGTTATTTGAGATTTCCATAGAAGAGTTTGCGTCTATAATTTCCCTTAATTGCTATTATTGTGGTCAGCCCCCTTCCTCTGGGGTACATGAACATGGAAAATCTTTTAATGGAAATATTTTGTATAATGGAATAGATAGATTTGATAATTTCATTGGTTACACCCTCTCGAACTGTGTACCATGCTGCTCACTTTGTAATTATGCAAAGCGAGATTTAGACTATTCTCAATTTATTTCATGGGCAAATAGACTGCATGAAGGAATAACCGAAAGGGCAATCAGAAAGGCATTAGGGAGAGATACCCAATCTATTGCCCTTTCGGGTGGGGTAGGAGAGTAAAAATATGCCTAACCTGATTGAAGCAATTTCAGAATTTTCCATGTTTATCACCAAGGCATCCAGCACAGATGGTACAATGCGCTGGTCTGCGGTAAACTCAGATACGGAGTGGGATTTGTATGGGGAGAAGATGACTCTCCAGTTATATAAATCCATGCTGGGAAAGATTGAAAGAAAAGAACCCCCTCCCCCAGACTTTTCAGAAATGGTTTGTTCTGATTATTGGTGTGGGGGGATGCCCTATCTTTCACTGGCTCATTACAATGATGGTAATGGTAGGGGAGTACCTGGTGAGCCTACTCATTTGTACATTGATGGAACCCAGTTGAAAGCCAAGGGAATTTTATTCAACAACTCTCTTGGAAAAGCAACATGGGATGCCCTAAAGCAAGACGAAATCGAGATTAAAAAATCTAAGGATGTAGAGAGAATTAGAATCAGTATTGCCTTTCTTGACTTGGCACATAAGCATGGAGAGAATGGAGCAGTATTCAAAAGACTGTCCAGAGATTCCAAGTGTCCAGACTGCATGAGAGGAAAGGGCGATAAAATTTACCTTGATGGGTATTTGGTGCATTTGGCTCTTACCAGAGTTCCAGTGAATCCAAGAACCCTCATGGAAGCAGAGGATGTTATGACCAAGAAATCCAAAATTACCAGTAAGAAAGACGATGCAGCCTCCATTGTTGGAGATGTTCTGGCTACTGAAGTTGAAAAGGCTGCCATGGAAATGAAGTCTGAGGTTTTGGTGGAAATGTCTCAGGCAGAAGAACCTGAACAAGATAAACAGGATACCGCTGGAGATGAAAAAGCAGAAGAATCTCTTGTGGCAGAATCCAAGACCGCAGACTCTCCGGCTGAAGATGAGAACGCTAAAGATGATGAGGAAGAGGACAAGAAGGAAATGGAAGAGTGTTCTTTGACTGCCAAAGATATTGAAGTCATCAAGAGCATTATTATGGAATCTTTCCCCAAGCCTGCCCCTACTCTTGGAGCCCCAGTAACGGTAGAGGTAGAAGAACCCGTTGCACAGAAATCCGCTCTTGATTTAGCAACTGACCAGTTGTATAATGCAGTAAATGGTGCAGTAAAGGCGGAAGGGTCTCTCGAAGAGAAGCTGGCAAGCATCAATCCTTCCCTCCAAAACCTCGGAAATGAGATTACTGCATTGGTTCATGATAGTATGGGGGTTGAACAACCTAAGCCTGTGTCAAATGACAACGCCATGGTTCTTGAAGCCATTTCAAGTCTTGCTGACACGGTGAAATCGCTTACCGACAAGGTAGCACTAATTGAACAGAAATCCATTGCTCCAGAGATGCCTTTGAACCGAGTGCCTGCCCCGCGCTCAGTTCCCCCGACAGCAGTTCAGGCCAAGTCCCAGGCTACAACTGAAGTCAAGCCCAATAGCATCAAGAACATTGTAAGACGTTCTGTGAGCAATCAACTTCCTTTAGAATAAAAATAAAATAAAGAATATCTCGTAAAATCTCGGTTAAGCCCAAGGGCGGCGAGAAATTGATTTGGAGATTTTATAAAATGGCTGAAATTAATCCTGGGGAAAAGGTGCTTGACCTCGGCAATGGTGGAAACGCTGCCTTTGTCTCTCGTGCCACTGACCCCGTTGTTTCTAATGTTGCTACCCCCATTGACTTTTCGGCGCAGTATCCTACTCCGCTTGACCCGACTGAAGTCATTACGATGTGTGAGGAAATCAATCTCCTCAATAGCATCCCCGAATATGGTACTGGTCTGAAGGAAGAAGTCTGGCGGGAACTGAATGAACTCGCTTTCACTTCTGGTTCGGCTTATATTGCATTTGCTGATGGAGCCTGCCCTGAAGAATACTACCACGATGGCGACAACACTACTGTTACCCTGAAGAACCTTGGTGCAAAGAAATCCCTGACCATCTCGGACATTCTGCACTCTCAGGCTGTGACCCTTGGTGGTAGTGGTATCCGCGCTCTGCTTGGTGCTGGTCAGGGTTCGAGGAGTGGGTTGCCTGGTGGCACTAATGCTGCTACGATTGCTCTTGAGAGCATTGCCAACCTGAAGGAAAAAGAAGTCAAACTGGGCATGAGCCTGGTTCTGAACGGCGAAGATAGACTGCTTGCAGTGGGTAACGCTGGCTCCCGCCCTCTGGAGTTCTCTGGTATTGAAACCCAGGTTACTTCGGGCAACGGGGCTCATGTGAACTCCACCTCTGGTCAGGATGCTTCCGGTACTTTCTCTGCGACCAACTTTGACCGCTGGCTGGCCGAAGCCTGTGCCAAGCCGACCCATATCTTTGGTCATCCTCAAGCCATTCAGGAAATGATGAGCGGCTACTTCCAGTTGGGTTTCCAGGGCTCCCAGTTGATTAACTTCAACGGTGGTGCAAACATTGTTCCTGGTTTTTCCTTTGCTGGCTTTGTTCAGACTGGTGTTGGTCGTCTGACCGTGGTTGCTGACAGCAACTTCACCAAGACCGCCTCTGGCTCGAACTCCTTCTCCAGCAAATTGTATGCTCTCCGCATGAGCCACAATGGAGTTCCGCTGGTCTACCGCTCGACCCAAATTCCTCTGTCTCTGACTGACTTGGCTCCTGGTTGTACTGCCATCTCCTTCGAGATTTGGAAGAAAACCGCCCTCATCATCAAGGCAATGTGTGCTCAGGGCGTGTATACTTTCGGTTCCTTCGTTGGCCGCTCGGTTACTACGTGTACTGCGATTGGCTAACAGTAACAATATTTTATTGGTAATCACTGAGATGCCTCCTCCGTTTGGGGGAGGCATTTTAGATGAATGACTTGGAGAATCATCTGTGCCTGCTGCTAAAAAACCAACCAGCGAATTAGAGTACCAAATTCAAGCCCTCCTCTTGAAGATGGATTCGTACATGGAAGCAGCAGAGAAGAGGGCAACTGACCACGAGAGTAGACTCCGGGGTATGGAGGAAAATGTACCCAAGGAGTTTGCTACTGTGTCAAATTTGATTGCAAAGTTAGACGGAAAACTGGACAAAGAGATTGCCCGTTTGGATGGGGCAATGGGAACCCTTCGAGAAAGGGTGAATATATTTGCAACAATTCAGGCTGCTTTTTCCACAGTATTGAGTACAATTGCTGCTATCTTTGGGGCTGGAGGGAAATAGCTTGAATGAAGTATGGGAAATTATTAGGATTGTGATTTACCCACTGGGAGCGGTGGGTTTGTTATTCCTTGGACATATACACAAGGAATCAAAAATTGCTCTACATTCCATGGCGACTTATTTCCTCATGTGGGCATTTTTATTGACCGAACAAATCCAACATACGACCGAATATTACCGACAACTATCCAATTGGGTTTCCACTCCCATGCTAATTGGAGTGGTTTTTCTTGTATTTCTGAACTTGTATAAATCCAGAAAACTATAGAGGGCAATATGGCATTAGACGAAAATTTTGCTCATGTGGGTGGGGTTACTGTAACCGGACAGGGAACCGTTATTGCTGGAGGCTCTTTGGTAAGTGGCATCCCTCTCTCACCCAATCAGCTAAAGTACAATTTTCTTTCCTGGTTGAGTGGGGCAATTGATGGAACCCAAGATGTTTATGCTCTTTGTGTGTCTCCAATTACTACTAACTGCACTTTATATGGTGGAATTGGATATAGGGAATATTAAAATGCTACGATACAAAACTTTATGGCTAGAGGGGATGAATACCAGACCCACCCATGATGTATTCAATGCTCCCAATGGTGCAATTCGACTTGGGGATATTGTGGAAGGGCTTGAAGTCTGGACAGCCCCAGCAGATGGGAACTTAGTCAAGGCTGGAGACAAATGGATGAGAATAAACTCTCCAATTGAAAGGTGGGTAGCCATTGTCCATTTGGGAGTTGTGTATGGGGAACTTATTCCCGATAATCCAGTTGCAAAAATTAAACTGGCCTATGTAAAACACGACTTCAATCGGCTGGACTTTCCTAATATCAATTATTTTCCAGATGTAGTGCAGGTGCATGACCGTGGAAACGGCAAACTTCTCAATCGTAGAATCCCAGTGAACAAAAACTGGTGGACTTACATTGAAAAGATAAACGACTTCAAAGGTTATAAGTATGCCCGTTCCATGAATATGATGTGGATAAATCAGAAGTACGACAATAGCATCCCCTACTCTAAAGCCATGGCAGAGAGTATTGTGTGTGGGGGAAATTTTGTACAATATACTACTGAAACGGCTACCCATCTAAAACTTGTTACTTGGGCAAATAATTTCAATACTGCTACCCTAAACCCCAATATCCATAACTGGAAGAATATGCCCCATCGCTTCTGGAAAGCCTGTGCTGTAGAACGCAATGGAACCAGAGTAATCAACGTAGGCAATGATGTGGATATGTATATTCCAATTATCTGTAATATACCACAGTGGGGACTTCCGGCTGAGTTGTGGATACCCAAAGCAAAGGTTGAAATTCTTGGGGAAGATTATTGGACATTCAAGGATGGAAATGTATATCTTGGGGATGCTCTCTACAAGTCTACTGGAGCCGTTCCCCCAAAACAATAGGGAGACTAAAAATGAAAGTAAGAGATATGAAGAATCTGCTGGAGCAATTTGACGATAATGACTTTGTAGTGCTTTGTGTGTCTGGTTCAGTTAGACTTCCTCAAAAAGTGGAAAAGGCACTAATTGTAACTACTGAGGTAAGGGGGAAGAGAAGATTTTGGATAAATCCCCCGTCCATCCCCATTCACAGCATTGGGCGGGGGAAGGTGGTACTTATATCTTGACACGGAGTCAAAATGCCCCCATCAAAGAGAGAAAAGCGGCTTCTGGCAAGTAGAAGTTATTATGCCAGGACTGGTAGAGCCAAGAGGATTTTGGCAAACAAAAAGAGAAGATTGACTTCTAGGAAGAAAACAAAATATAATTAGGGAATGGAGATAAATACAGATGGACATTCAATTTTATAAGACTAGAGATATGTGCTTGGCGGCTTGTTTGATGGTGGATGGGGTACGCTTCATCAAGGCAGAGAAGGATGAAGTAGACTCTCGCAGACTTCTATTTGTTTTTGAAAACAACCCATCCGAGATTGGCAGGATTGTGGTAGAAAGGGCCAATGCCACTCATGTTGCATCAACGGTGCAGTATGATGACTGCCTGCGGAGACTCAAGACCATCATCCATGGAATTTTGTAATGATTGAAGGTGCAACTTATACCCCAAATGGGAAAGTAGCCCTTCGGTATGCACAGCCCATAGACAAGTATATAAAAGTGGGGCAAGCAGAGTATGTGTTTCATTGTGAACATGCGGTAAGTTTGGCGTTTGTTGAAGAAGAGCATGTTCAGGCTATGCTGGACTATCTTGGGGGCTGCTGTGGCAAGAGACAGCATGTTATTTCACTAGCCTCCCCTGCTGCTTACTCTCACTGGAAAGATGGGAATGGGGGGAGATGACCACAAATTTCATTTTTGTGGTATAATTAGGCTATACGAAACGGAGACAAAGTGTTGACTATTCCTGAGTTTTTGATGTGGATTGCTGGTGGACTGGGCTCCACACTGATTGTAAGTTATATTGCAGAAAGATGGGTTTGGTTTCAATCCCTCCGTTCTGAAGTGAAGAAAGTGTATTCTACGGCTTTTGCATCTGTACTGTCTTTGCTTGCGTTTGCAGTATATACGTATGTGCCTGCGGAGTTCTGGGTAATGCTCTCCCCCTGGTGGCAGATTGTTTTGGGGGTTATCACTGTGAATTATGGGATGGAACTTTTCCACTACTTTGACAAGCAACTTGTAAAATAACTGGCAAGGCAAGACAATTTGGAGAATGAATATGACAATCGGAGTTATAGGCTATCGAGGTAAAATCGGCTCTCTTTTGGTAAAGAGGGCTGATTTTGTTCCTGTAGACATTGATGTTCTCAAAGTAGAAAACTACAAAACTAGGGATTTTAGCAATATTGATGTGTTTGTGAACTGTGCTGCAATCTCCTCCATTGCTGCCTGTGAGACAGACTATCAGCGTGCTATCAATGTCAACTTCAAGGGGGCAATGAATTTGGGGGACTTACTGAAGAAACCCGTCCTTTATATTTCCACTGAGCAGGTTTTTGGGGAACAGGGCTGGTTTCTTCCGAATGAAAAGCGAGAGCCAAATCCATTAAATTCCTACGGGTATACCAAGTTGGCTGGAGAGGGAGCTACTATCAATACTGGGGGGAAAGTTATTCGTCTGTCCAGAACCGTGACCATGGAAGATGAAGATTTGGCTAGAAACTTATCAGATTTATATGCAGGCCGTTCCATTGAAGTTCCTGATTTCTTCTATCGCAACTATACCTATCGTGAGTTTGCTGTAACTGGAATTGAATACTTTGCTAGAAATTTTGTCTCCATGCCTGATATTGTCCACTACGCTAGTTTAGACAATGTTACCTATTATGACTTGGTGAAGATGATTGCAAAGCGATTGGGAGAGAAATTCCCACACATTGGTAGACGTACCAAGTTCTATGAAAACCCCCCTCGCCCAAAGAAGTCTGGTTTGGTGGTTTCTCTTGCTAAGAAAATTGGTTTCCCCATGTACACAGTAGAAGATACAGTGGATATGCTGGCTAGGAGTATCAATGGCTAATTTACATGTTATTATCCCAGTTTACAACCATTGGGAATTGTGTCACAACCTTCTATGGAAAATGTACAGAAATGATAACAAAAGTATCTCCTCTGTTCTGGTTGTGGACGATTGCTCTACAGATGCCAATGTTGAGGATGGAGCTAGATGGTGGAGTGACAAGGCGGGGATGCTGAAAGTCACTTACCTTCAAACCCCCTCCAATCTTGGATTTCTAAAAACAAGTAATCTTGGACTGTCTCAGTTCAAAGAAAATGACCCAGAGGATGTTTTAGTTCTTATTTCCACTGATGTAGAGTACCAAGGCTCTATTATGCCCACGACCATGGAACTGGCATCTTTGAACTCTTTAGTGGGTGGAAGATTGTTGTATGGGGATACTGGTTGGAATAAGTTTGGTGATAAAGTTTTCCCCTATTTGGAGGGTTGGTTTCTGGCTGCTAGTCAATCTAACTGGAGTAAGTTAGGATTGTTTGATGAAAGATATGCTCCCTATGACTTTGAAGATGTAGACCTTAGTACAAAAGCCATCTCACTTGGAATGGATTTATGTCCACTCAACCACCCATCTCTCAAACATCTGGGAGGCCAGTCTATTGGATTTTCTGCCACTAGGGAAGCACAGACCCTTGCAAACAGGCGGAAATTTGCTGAAAAATGGAAAGTATAGGCGTAGGAATCTTCTTTTTACTTATGGCCTTGGGCTACTACCACAAAGAAGAAGCATTTGACCCTCCAGTGTGGAATGGAAAGGAATTTGTAAAACGTGGAAAAAACTAAAGTAGTATTTGTATACAAGGCATATCCGTTCTGCATTGCCAATTATTTCCTTAATGCCTTGAGACGTAGAGATGATGTAGAAGTCTACACAGTGGGAGAGTTTTTTGGTCAGTCCATTCCTTGGGGTGGGGGAATGGAAATTCCCATGAAGTATCCCAACCAGGTTGACCTCCCCTTCTCTCCAGGCATGGTAAAAATTCCGTGGAATGTAGTAGAAAGAAATCTTCCTTGGAAGCCTGACTTGGTTTTGAATGTAGATGCTGGATTTCATCTCTCTAGTAAACCTAATGCTACCCCCTATGCTGTAGTAGCCACTGACCCACACGTATTGGGCGATTGGTATGCTGGTGTTAGACCTCTGGCTGACTTTTTCTTCAACATGCAGCCATACTATATGCAGGCAAAAGACCACTTGCTTCCGTATGCCTTTGACCCGCTGGTTCATTATCCTGAAGGGCCAGTTGAAAAGGAATATGATGCTTGCTTGATTGGACTGCACTACCCCCAACGAAATGAATGGGTGGCTAGGCTGCATAATCTTGGCATAAAAGTAAACTATCGTCTTGGGGATATTTATGATGAGTATCGGGCTGAAAATGGAAAGGCTTGGATTGGGCTGAATTGGGCATCTCTACAGGATGTTACTGCCAGAGTTTTAGAAATCATGGCAATGAGAATGGTTCCAGTTCTAAACAGGCTGCCCGGTTTGGATGCTCTTGGATTTGAAGATGGTAGGCATTATCTTGGGTTCTCTACCATGGAAGAAGCAGTAGAAAAGGTAGTATGGGCAAAGGAGCATCCTCAGCAGGCTAAGTTTATTGCCAATAATGCCTATCAATTTGTGTACCAAAAAGAAATGACCTATTCCAATAGAATTAAACAGATTTTATCTACGGTGAGAAATGGCTAAATGGAAAGAAATTACGGCTGGAAATTATAAATACATTGGGGAGAGCAATAAAACCGCACAAGTTAGAGACTTCAGCAGAGTCCGCTCTCATAATGATAAAAATACTGCCATAACTTATGATGGGAATTTGGTTGAAAGGCAGGAATATATTTTTGCTGAGGGGTATGGGCTTGTAAAAACTCTCCCCACTACTATGCACTTTGTTTATGAGGATAAGAGTGGAAAGCCACATCGGTGGGTGTATATGTGTACCTGTGGTTCCATTGCTGGGATTATCTCTTACAATGAAATCAAGGAATATATTACCGCAGAGCCAACTGGCTATCTTTTGGCCTGTGTTCAGGGAGTGGCCTCCAAGCAGAATACGGGCATTTTCAGACATGCAGATGGAAGCACAGAATGAAATATTGGGTTGTTACTGATGCAGTCCCGGTCAAGGAGGCTCCTGGGGCTGGTAAAGTTATGGTGTGGCTTTCTCTGGGGGATATTATTGAAATTGTAAATCCAGTGGAAGAAGTACCATCTCTCTTCAATCGAGTAAAACTCGGAGAGAATAGGTATGGCTGGGTGTACCAAGGCTATATTGAACCCTATATCTCTGACCAAGAGGGGGTAGTTAAAATCCAAAATGCCACAGCAACAGAATTGGATGCTAACCAATACCTAATCTGGAAAGGAAAGACCCAGTATAACTTATGTGGATTTTTCTGTGCCTGTATGGTTGCTAACTGGGATGCCTATATAGAAGATTTTCTAACTCTGTTAGAGGCAAAGAAGCCCTCCCTCATCCAGCGAGTATTTCCAAAGTGGCAAGGTAAAGGTACGGCAGCAGAGGATTTGATGTCCATGCTTACCATTTTAGACATTCCCCATGAGAAGATACAGAAGCAGTTCTTTGACACAGTGGCAGGAAGAACCATTTTATCTCCGAAACGCTATGCGGATATATTGGAAAGAAACAAAATAATTTACTCCGTTAGAATAAATAAACAGACTGGAAAAGTGGTAAAATCTGGAACTCTTCACTGGATTATTTTGCTTTCTATAGAAGTTTTTGATTATGGGGGGTTGTTCACTGTCTATAATCCGTTTGGGAATAGAATAGAGAAATACACCTATGAACAAATAGTGGAAAGTGGTGGAGTTCCCTACGGAGTAATTTGTTAGGAGTATAGATGGATACAAATGAAAGGATAAGTGTGTATGGGGCCTTTGGGTTTGTGCTTGGGGAGTTTTGCAGGCAGAATCCAGAAGAGGTACTTAGAGTAGAGAAGTCTGTAGTAGAGCCTCCCACCAGCAAGATTTTGTATGGGATTAGCACCACAGATAATTATAACGTATTTGACAATCCCTATGTAGACATTGAAACTAACCTCCTCCATTTGATTTCTGTGCTGGAAGCAGCCCACAAGAAGTTTGGCAATAGATTCCACTTCACTTTTATTAGCAGCTGGTTTGTATATGGGCAGATAGAATTTCCCATGGTTACAAACTACCCACTCCATGAAGAAGCCCACTGTAACCCAAAGGGGTTTTACTCCATTACAAAACGAGCAGCAGAGCAGTTGCTAATCTCATACTGTGAGACTTTCAAAATTTCTTATACAATTCTTAGACTTGCCAATGTTCTTGGCTATCGAGATATGAAGGTTTCTACCAAGAAAAATGCTCTTCAATATCTGATTGATAAGATTGTTCATAGCGAGCCGGTTGAATTGTATGACCGTGGAGAGTTCTGGAGAGACTATATTGATGTTAGAGACTGTGCCAGAGCCATCAAACTTGCCCTAGGGGAACAGAATAAAATTATCAATATCTCCAATGGAACATCCTATCTATTCAAGGATTTGATTGATATGGCAGTTAGGCTTTCTGGTAGTAAATCTTTAGTAGTAGACAAGTTACACAAACCAGAATTTCATGCAGTAGTACAATCCAAGGATGTGTTTTTATCAAACGAGAAACTTCGAGCATTGGGATATGAGCAACAGTTTCCAATGGAACAAACCATAAAGGACATTGTGGAAAATTATAAATGAGAAGAGATGCAATTTTAGAGTTAGTACGAGATAGTATTCAACCTATTCAGCAGTTCAAGGAGGGGGAAACTTATATTACGGTAGCCAAAGAAGTACATGGCATGGAGGAGGTTACTGCACTTGTAGAGGCTGCTCTAAATTGGAGAATTGTGGATGGTTCCATCTCTGCCCAGTTTGAGAGAAGCATGGCTAGAGATGTAATGAAAGTACGCCACGCGGTTTTCTGTAATTCTGGCTCCTCTGCCAATCTTTTGGCATTTATGGCTCTTACTTCTCCTAAACTTGGCCGTAGGGCTATCCATGCTGGAGATGAAGTAATTACTTCGGCAGTTGGCTTTCCAACTACCGTGGCTCCCATAATCCAGGCTGGAGCCATTCCAGTTTTTGTAGATGTCACTTTTGGTACATACAACCCCATTCCCCACCAAATCGCTGAGGCCATTACAGAAAAAACCAAAGCAATCTTCCTTGCCCATACTCTTGGAAATCCGTTTGATGTAGAGGAAATCAGGAAAATTGCAGAGCAGAATGAATTATGGCTGATTGAGGATTGTGCCGATGCTTTAGGAGGAGATTGGAAAGGCAAGCCCCTTGGCTCATGGGGAGACCTGTCCACCACTTCTTTCTATCCCGCCCACATGATTACAACTGGAGAGGGTGGGATGGTCTTTACGGATAGCCCCATCCTGAACCAGATTGTTCGCTCTTTTAGGGACTGGGGTCGGGATTGCTGGTGTGAACCTGGCAAGGACAATACCTGTGGCAAGAGATTTAGTCAGAAAAATCTTGGAGACCTTCCGGCTGGATATGACCATAAATATGCTTACTCTCATGCTGGGTTCAATCTAAAGTCTACAGATTTGCAGGCATCTATTGGTCTGAAGCAGATGAATAGGTTGACTGGCTTTGTGGAAAAGCGCAGGCATAACCACAATCGTTTATTTGATTTGATGGATGAGGCCGGGATGGGAAAATATTTTATCCTCCCAACTCATCATGCAAATGCTAGTCCAGCATGGTTTGGATTTATTCTGACAATCAAAGATACCGCCCATTTTACCAGAACCAAGTTGGTACAGTTTTTGGAGGAAAAGAAAATAGGAACTAGGATGTTATTTGGTGGGAATATTACCAAGCAGCCTGGTTTCAAGGGCAAAGGTAGAATACACGAATACCTGACTAAAGCCGACCATATTATGAACAATACATTTTGGATTGGATGCCATCCTGCTATCACAGATGAGATGATTGATTACATGGTACGGTGTATTGTTGAGTTTGTGGAGCAAAATGAAAAATCTTAGAATTGATGTGCTATGCAACGATGGAAGCCCTCTTGGGGTTCACCTATCTGATATTTATGGAGAAAAAGGTAGGGTTGGAGTAGGAGGAGCAGAACTGGCCTTGCTGACTTTGTGTGAGGCTTGGGGGAAGGTAGGACACGAAGTCCATTTATACAATAACCCCACCAGAAGAGAAGAAGCCCCGTTTACTCAATACCCCATTAAACTCTTCTCTGCCCACGAAGATAGAGACATTCTTATTATCTTTCGCTCTCCCAACAAAAGAATACACCATGCAAAGGGGAAGAAGATTTGGTGGTCTACTGACCAGTACACCATCGGAGACTTTGCTGCCTTCAGAACCAAAGTGGATAAGTTAGTAACTATCTCACCATACCATGCAGATTACCTTCAAAGAACCTACAGCATAAACTCAGATGCTACCATTGACCTGCCTGTTAGACTTTCTGATTATGAAGAGCCAGTGGAAAAAGTAAAAAATAGAATGATTTTCTGTTCTGTTCCAGACAGAGGGCTGCATATTCTGGCTGATGTGTACCCACGAGTAAAAGAACAAGTTCCCGATGCCTCTCTGGTAATTACCTCAGATTACAGGCTGTGGGGGGTTGGAGAGCCTAGGAATGAGGGATACATTCAGAAGTTCTTGGGAATGGATGGGGTTAGATTTCTTGGGGCTATTCCAAGAGCAGAAATGGTGAGGCAGCAGCAATTAGCAGAAATACAAGCCTACCCATGTACCTATGAAGAGCTATTCTGTTACTCTGTGGCAGAGTGTCAGGTTGCTGGAGCAGTTCCAGTTACCACCCAAAGCGGTTCATTGATTTCTACCAATATGGGAGTACAGGTTCCAGGGGATTTCAATTCTCTCAAATGGAGAAAGGAATATGCCCAAACTCTTGTGGATATGCTTAGGCATACAACCATACAATCTGATTTGAGAAAGTCAGTAATGCAAACAGCAAAAGAAAGGTTTTCGTTGGAACAGATTTTACCTAAATGGGATGAATTATTTTATGACTAAAATGGTTTTTGTATCAGACTTCAATTTCAAGGGAAGTGGCTATCTGAATATCTCTCTTCCACTCTGCAATGGATTGGCTCAAAGGGGGATAGAGATAAAAGCAGTTGGATTGGGATATGCAGGCGAAGAGCATACCTTCCCATTTTCCATTATTCCCTGTATGAGTTTTCCAGATGCACATGCCATGGTAAATAACTTGTACTACCAGTGGCAACCTGACATTGTGGTAGTGGCCTTGGACATTCCATATCTTGAGCAGTTTGCCTCTGTGTGCAGGAAATTAGGTATGAAGATGGTAGCCATTACTCCATTGGAGAATCCCCCTCTCACATTTTCTTGGGCATACCTGCTTCAGCAGATTGACAAGGTATTTTTCATATCTCAGTTTGGGGCAGAGGAGGCTCTTGCTCAGGGGGTTGAAAACGCTGAAGGGTTGCTGGTTGGAATTGACACAGTGTCTTGGAGACGTAGAACTCAGGAAGAATATGAACTTGGAAGAAAAAACCTGGGCATTTCAGAAGATACCCAAGTTATCCTGACCGTGGCAGACAATCAAGAACGCAAGAACCTCAGCAATGCCATGGAAACTGTCTCTAAACTTGTCAAAAGTGGCAAAAAGGTGAAGTACATTTTAGTCACTAGGGAACATTCAGAGGTGGGCTGGAAACTTAGAGATTTGGCAATGTTCTATGGAATCCCTTCCCAAGTTATGATATTTGAACGGGGAATGACCTTCAAGCAGTTGTATGCCCTGTATGCCATTGCTGATGCTTTTCTACTAACATCAAAGGCAGAGGGCTTGTGTATGCCAGTCATGGAATCTATGTCCGTTGGTATCCCCGTAGTGGCTACCTCCTGTGCTGCCATGCTGGAACTGCTTGGAAATGACAGGGGCTACCCCATCAATACGGAGTATAGCATGATTGACCCATGGGGGAATAGTCGCAGAGACTTCCCAGACACAGACCATGCAGAGGCTATTCTGGAAAATATTGTACCCTCCGAATGGACAAAGGAAGTGGTAAACAATGCCAGAGCTTATATGGAAACTCGTACATGGGATAAACCAGTTCAACAAGTTATTACTGCTGTGGAGGCTCTTCTAAATGCCTAAACCTATTCTCGATATTGCTGTATTGTCGGCAGGAAGAAGGGATTTGCTTTCTGTTTGCATTGACCATATCCTTCTTCAGATGAAGCCAGAATACTCTTTGACCATTTATAACAATGGGCATCCATCAAAAGAGTATGAAGAAGTTTACAAAAAACTTCCAGAAACAGCCAAAGTAAAGAGAGCCAATGTGGATGAGGGGTTCCCGGTTGGAGCCAACAATGTCATTCGCTCTGGAACCGCTCCGCTTGTTCTATTTGTAACTGATGACATTTTCATCCATCCAAGTGCAATTGAAACTCTGCTAAACAGAATGAAAGACCAGAGCATTGGCATCTGTGGGTATAAATTTACTTTTCCAGAGGACAGTACCGACCCATCCCGCCCCGCTGGAAAAGTTCAGCATGTAGGCATGGCTACCAGTGTGCGGGGGGATATGATTCATCCCATGATTGGTTGGAGTGCAGATAACCCCAAATGCTGTGTCAGTAGGGAAGTAATGGCAGTTACCGGGGCATCCTTCATGGTCAGGCGGGATGTATTCAATAGGGTGGGGGGATTTAGACGGGAATATGGCCGTGGATATTATGAAGATATGGACTTGTGTTTTTCAATTCGAGAGGTAGGCTACCGTGTGTTTTTTGATGCCGAGGCTAAAGCAACCCATGGAGTAGGGCAAACTTTCAAGAATGTGCAGCAGCCCCTTCCTATTCAGCAGAACCAAATGATTTTCAGGGCTAGATGGCTCTCCAGTATGGCGTGGAGCGAGTGGGAAATGTGGTAAGTTGCTGATTTACTTTTAGGGGGTAAAATAGTAAAATTGGGTATAAGGCAGGATTATGAAACAATATCCGTATTTTACCCCTCAAATTCTTACAGACAGCGTGTTCCTATTGTATGGGGGTCAGACAGGAACATCGTCTGTTGCTCAAAGGCAGGCCGCCTATTTGCTTGCTGAAGAGCAAATGACAGAAGAAATTCATGCGTTTTTGCTTCCTACAACTGTAACTGGTACATATTTCTGGAAGGGTGGAAATCCTGTTTACTTGGACTATGGTTGGCTGCTCAATGTGTACTCGGTCTCCATTGAATCCGTAGATGGGTTGAATAGTTGTCAAACTACTTCCGTTACAGGTTGCTATGCCATTCGTGGGGATGGGCAGTATGGAGCAATTGATATTTCCTATTTGCTGAATTGCTCTGGCTGCGGCTCATGGGTATATCCACCCTACAATATCAAAGTTGCATTTCAAAGTGGGCTTTCTACTGGAACTTCTACTCAGCCTGCCGTGCTTACCGCCTTGACCATCGCTGCCCAAATCAATCTCAATGAAATGGATGTATCTCTTTCAAACGAGACAACTGGAGATGCAGCTCTTGAATTTGTAATCAACCAAAAATACCACGAGAAAAGACTGAGGGGGGTTCAGACTGCTTTTGGTAATTCTGCGTTGGCAAATAGGGCAGCGAAATTAGTTAGAAAATACAAGGCAAGACCTGTGGCGAGGTTTAGATAATGCCTGGAAATATGAACTGTGCTGGGCGGTTTATTCGTCTAGTTTATACAGACGATGAAGTTGGCGGAGCGTACCCTACTGGAACCATTCTGCATGAAAATGTTCAGGCCAGAATTGACGAGAACTTGGCAGATGTCAGACTTATCCAGCAGGGATTGGAAACGGTAAAAACATTTTCTGCTACTTTCTGGGGGTATCAACTCTCCTTTAGAGAACAGGACGAGTTCGAGATTACCTCCCCTCCCAACCATAGATATTTTGGAAAAAGGTTTAGGGTGGTTTCCCAGACAGAAGATAGCCGACATCCAGCCATAAAGCAACGAATACATTTTGCCGTGTTAGTTAGAAGTCAATTGGCACATGGAGAGGTTTACCAGTAATGGCAGCAAGAAGAAGATTAGTCACCATTACCAACATTAGCCAGTATGGAAACCACCTTGCCAGACTGGTTAGGAAAAACCTTGCATGGAGTAGGCAACTTTCAAAAGATGTTGTACTCTCCAAGGCCAAAGAAGAGGGAGAAGTGGTATCCATTACCCTCTCAATAGGGGATAAGAAAAAGGATAAGAGTGGGAATCCTCTTTCTGGCATGGCTAGAGCCTATGAATATGGCTCTGGAGAAAAGGCAACTAGAGGAGAGAAAAAGAGATACCCGATTACACCTAAAACCAAAAAAGCATTGTGGTTTTATATGGATAATCCCAATGAAAATCTCCTTCTCTATGAAAAAGATGGAATCATTGGGGTCACTCTCCCAAAGGTTATGCACCCTGGTGTGGAAGCAAGACCATTTCTGTCTCCAGCCATACAAGAACTGCTGCCAAGGCTGTCTGAGCAACTTAGGCTAGATATAACCAGAAACCTGGTAGATACCCTGAAAGCAGAAATCAAGGGATTGAAGTAATGTTTAGTGATGAACTTATTCAGGCAGATTTGATTGCCAAACTAAAATCCATCTCTACCGTTACTGCTCTTTTGGGTGGTGGGGCAAATGGAATAAAAGAAGCCCAGTGGCAGGGGGATACCTTTACCTATCCTGCGGTTAGATTAGATTTGGAAAACAATAGGTACTATTTTGATGAGCAGGCCAGATGTGACCTGACCGAGATTGAGTTTTCCATTTATATTTTTAGTGAGGAGCGGTCTAGTAAGCAATGCAGCCAGATAAAGGGACTGCTGGAAGCAGCACTTACCGGACTTGGATTTTCTGGGACAAATGCAAGATACCCCCAACTGAGACTGATGGATAATGTGCCAGCAGTTAGAGAGGATGAAAGAACTTGGAGAAGCCAACTCAAGTATCAATCAAGAGTACAGCAAAAGTAGACACCGTGTCACTCCAGTTGGTTATGGATGCCGTGGTGAAAATTACTGGGGCAGTAACAGGGACAGAATACATCTTCAACGGGGCTGGAAGTATCGTGAAGGTGGATGCACAAGATAAAGATGATATGCTCAATAAAAAAAGAAAACGCTCTTGCTGTGGAGGGACAACCGCAGACAAGGCAATTTTTGTACTTTTAGAGGAATAAACCAAAATGGCTTTGGTAACTGGAACCCCGATTGGTAACGTGGATTCTCAGGATGAAATTTATCTTGAGGGTTCTCCCTATATTTATGTTCAACAGACAGAGGCCAACCCCCTCAATAACCCAGATAGTGATGGGTATTACTGGGGTTTGAGTGGCACGACTGCCTACCCTGTATTCTCCATTGGCTGTGTTCAGGATGTCTCTCTTACTGAGGGACTGACCATGAACGCTATCCGCTGCGATACCATTGGTGACAAGGGTGTTATTCAGCGCAGAGATTATGTGGAATTTGAGATTACGGTTTTGACCGCTTTCCCGCTTACTACTTTGCGCCATCTGCTCAATATGTCTGCTCCTACCGTTTCGACTGGCAAGGAAAAGATGGGCATTGGACAAATCAACAATAATCGCTACTACATGGCGTATGCCCCAAAGGTGTATGACCAGGATACTGGCGACTATGTGCTCTTCCACCTTCATCGTGCTCAGTTTGTAGATGCATGGACTATCGGTATGAAGTCTGGTGAGCCTTGGACTGTCACTGGCTTGAAACTTAGAGCCTTTGCAGACGATAGCAAGCCTGCCGGACAAGCCTTTGGCACGATTGTCCGCGCTGATGCCTCTGCTCTTCCGTAGTGTATGAAGTCAGAAGAAATTAAAATTTTAGACAAGATTGTTACCCTGTCTCGCCTGCCTCTCCGGGGGTGGGCGAGACTAGAGGGTATAAAAAGAAAACTTGATGAAGCCCTTGAAGTCAAAAGCATTGATACATATTTTGACGGGCTTGTGGCTTTTATAGAAGAGGTATCCCATGGTTCAGGAGTAGATTGGGAAACGGTTCCCTGGCTTGAATTTTTAGATGTATATAACCGGGCAATCGTACTCAATTCTCCCAATTTGAAATTTCCCATGCTGGAGGGAGCATCTGAAGGGGACAAATCACTCCCATGGGAATATGATGGCAGGTCTTGGTATTTTTGGTACAACCTATTTGCCAAGAATTATGGATGGACTGAAGATGTTGTTGGGGCAATGGATATTGATGATGCCATTGGGCTATATCAAGAAATCCTGATAGACCAGCAACTAGACCATGAATGGGAGTGGGGATTGACTGAAATTGCCTACCCCTATGACAGCAATACCAAGAAATCAAAATTTTCTCCCCTTCCTCGTCCAAATTGGATGAAGCCGAATGTAGTTCCAAAGGTACTTCCGGTAGTGAGAATGAAAGCCTCTCATCTGCCCATGGGAAATATAGTAGATGTCAGTAACCTTACTTAATTTTAAATCGGCAATGCTTATTGGAAAGTTGCTGCATACCCATATTCAAAAGATTGAACAAACGGAAAATGCACAAGAGTTTTCATCTGACTTGCTGTCCAAATTATCAGAACAAGATATGGAATATATAGTAAATATCTTCTTTTCCCTGGAGGCATTTTACGCTTTGCTGGTGGAAACTATTATATCTGTATCTCCCCACGAACTAAAACAGGCATACTCAGAAATATTTGAGGGTAAATAATGAACGCTGTAGAGGTTTTGACTTTTAAACTTATAGCGGATATTAAGGAACTCAATGCTGATGTAAGCAGAGCTGGAGCCAAACTTAAAGAGTTAGCTGCCCAGGCTAATGTTCCAATTAAAATGTTCTCTCAGGAGACCATTGCATTAGCCAAAGAGATGCTTGCAACTGCTAAAGCCCTAGGACAAGAAGATGTAGAGCATGAAAAGGCTCTCTTGAACACTCTGAAATATGCAGAAAAACATGCCCTGGCCCTTGAAAGGTCTGAAATAGCACAGCGTAAGTTGGTTGCATCTGGAGAGCAAAAGCAGGCAGTAAACCAAGTTAAAGCCAACGAACAGTATATTAAAGATTTGGCAACACAGCAGGCACTACAAAGAAAAGCAGCAGAACAAAGAGCCTATGCATTTGGAAAGCAAATGGAAGAGGTGGACGGGATTGTTGCCAAAACCAAAGCAGAAGAGGCTGCTAGAGCAGCAGTAACTAAGCGGATTCAGGAGGGGAAAGCCTCCCTGTCTGAATATGCTGCTAACATTGATAAGATTCTATCCAAAACAACTCAACAAAAACTAAGTGGAATTAGCCCAATATTCTCCAAAGAGGGTATGGCTGCCAATGTGCAAACTGTCCAATCTGCTCTTCAGCAGATTATGACTGCTACAAATACCAATGTTGGAAATGCTCGTAGAATTTTATCCGGCATGTTTCCAAATATTCCAACCCAAAACTTGGATAGCGCAGTAAAAGCAATTAATGGAGTAGAGCCTGCAACCAAGAAAGCAGGCAAGGGGCTATTCTCTCTCACTAATGCTCTAAGAACCGCCATAGGCACATTTGAGGCTATGGGGATTTTCTTAGTAACCAAGTTTGTTGGAGATACAATTAAAAAGGCCATTGACAGTATTAAGCAACTGGAGCTGTCTTTGTATAATCTTGCAGTAGCAGAAGCCTCTCTTTCAAAGCAGGGGATTGATATAAATCCAGAAGATTTCCAAGACATGATTAAAGCGGTACAAGACCTAAATCTTGGAATCTCTAATATTGATGCTTCTAAGAGTGTGGCTAATCTTGCTACCGGGCTAAGAGACTTGGGGCTTTCAAAAGAACAACTGGAAAATCTTTCCAAGGCTGCGGCCATTATTGCCATGTCCAAGGGCTTGAGCATGGAAAATGTAGTAGCCCAATTTGTTAACGGGCTGGCAAAGGGGGGTAAAGGTCTTGCAGATTTAGACATCCAAGTAGATGCCTCTGTTATTAAACAAAAAGCATTAGAAGAGGGGCTGGTAAAAAGTGAAGAAGCCTGGAATAGTCTTACTGCCGAGCAAAAGCAGGCAATTGAAACTCAGGCACTATATCTAATAACTTTAGATAGTGCCAACGAAAGACTTGAGCAGATGGGTATCTTGAATACCTCTGTTACCTCTACCTCAAGGAGTGTTTCCTCTGCTTGGGAAGAACTTACTACTACAATGGGTGAAATTTTCAAGTTCCCCATTGTAGCGTTCAATACTGCTCTAACTATATACCTCCAGACGTGGACAAATGGCTTGATAATGGTTGGACTGGCGTTTGGTGAGGTTATGGGGGCTATGGTTGGTGGATTTGCTGTTTTAGATGGTCTTGCTCGTGGGCAGATAAAATCTACAGAAGATTTGACTGCCGCATATACCAAAGCCTCCGACGAAATAAAGACAACTATTTTTTCTGGTATGTTCCCTGGAGGGGTTCCAGACTTAGTGCTGGGAACCGAAGATACTGGAAAACTAAAGATAGATACATCGGCGTATGATAAGTATACCCAAACCCTTCAAGATACCCCAACTGCCCCCCTTCCAGAGACTAGTCCCACAGTGGAAGAAAACAAGGCAGACCTGAAGGGTGCGCTTGAAAAGTTCAATAAGGAAATTATTGAAGAACAAATCAAGTTTGGGCAGGAGATGGAAGAAATCGAAATTGAGTATCAGCGCAAACTCAAAGATATTGACATTGAATATGCTCAGAAGCGTGCGGATGCCTGGGCAGACTATCGAGCAAAAGTACGAGACATCGAATCCTCTTATAATGACCGCTTGGCTGAAATTGCTTCTCAACAGGCACAGGCCAATCAGCAGGCTAGAAACGATGAGATAGAGCGAGAGAAGAAGTTCCAAGAGCAGATGAGGCAACTGAAAGAAAAGTTCCTCATGGATATGGAAGATGCCCTCCATGAACGGGATGCTCGTCAAATTCTCCGCCTTATCAAGCAATACAACCTTCAAAAAACTCAGGCGGAACGGGAACATGCTCTTGAGAAGGAAAATGCTAAGAGAGACCAAGAGGAAAGAAATTCCAAGTTTGCTGCTGAAAGAGCAGATGCAGCCAGAGAACGTGCAGCCAAACTCGCTGAAGCACAACAGGACTATCAAGATAAACTGGCAAAACTGGCAGCAGATGAAGCAGCGGAACGCGCTGCTGCTGAACTAAAACGCCAGAGAGATATTGAAGATTTAGACCGCACCATGAAAGACAGATTGGAGATGGTTGCAGCCAGTCTTATCAGTGAGTTCAACTTGACACAGGAGCATCTTGCCAAGATACTTGACCTATACAAGTTTTATTATGGAGAGGTGTCTCAGGTATATGCAGCAATGATGGCTATGCTGTCTGGAGCCGGGGCTATTGGGGAAGCCATGAAGCCAAATAACCAGGTTTCCAATAATGGGACTACCAGTGGAGGGGGTGGAACTTCTAGTCGCAGGGCTGAGGGTGGGATTATGATAGCAAATCGCCCTACCTCGGTTCTATTTGGAGAGCGCGGCCTAGAAATGGCTACCTTTACTCCCATCAATCGGACAGGAATGAATACCAATCGAGTTTTCTCTAATATGAAAGGCTCAAATGGAAGTGGGGGCGGGGGAACAGTTCAGATTGAAATGCTTCTCAGCCCAGACCTTGAAGCTAGAGTGGTAAGTAATACTCTATCCAGGGCTGGAAGCATTATTACTAAAGTGCAAAGGACGAAAAAATAATGCAAGGCTATACTGGTTCTTTTGCAATCAATGGCACTCAGTTATCATTGCAGCCATCAGAGTTTCAATGGCAGGAGCCTCCTCTACTCGGAAGAGATGGGCAGGGGAGACCTGTCTATCCTGCTTTCCGCGAGTTTACATTGAAGTGGGATTTTATGTCTACTTCAGAACTTGCTCAGTTGAATAACTTCTTCCTCTACGTTTCTGCAACTGGAACTGCGGTAGTAGACCTGCCCAAATGGGGAGACACAGGCTACCTCTTCTATTCCTACAGTGGCACATTCCTAAATGTTCCTGTAGTGGGAGCCTACTTCAATCAGTATGTTTCCGATGTTCAATTAGTTGTTTCTGGGATTAGAGTATAATGCAATTATCGGCAGCACAGCAAACCATTCTTAGAACCCATCCACAGTCCACCGAACTGTACCTTTCCATCTTCCAGCCTCATACCGTGCTGGCTTGTTCGGTTTCTGGTACGTATGCCAGAGGGGACAGAGAAATAACCTATAAGAATGTAACCTCTGGAAGTTTCTCCGGGGTTGAAAGTGGCATGACTCTATTGGTTGGTACTACCCAAGGTGGTAGAGAACTTGGGAAAGTTAGAGTAAAATCTGCTACTGCCACTAAAATAGTTGTAGCAGAAAACAGTCATATCAATTGGCCTCTGGCAACATATCTTACTGTAATTCGCTTCTGGGAAGTATGGCCTATATTCCCCCGTATCATCTCAGACCCAAACAATGATGAGGACGTTATTTTCTACAAAGATTATGAAATTGCCTACACAGACCAGAACTCTGTTCTTGGGGCATTTCCCTGTGCAGGCTCTCATAGGGCTGGCTTTGTAGGAGACAGGTTTTACTGGTCTGCTTCTGGAACTTCTCACCTACTTGGTTCCGCTCTTTCTTATGATTGGGCATTTGAAGGTGGAAGTGTAACAGGCTCAACAGCGGAAACCCCCGGCTATGTAACTTACAATGCTGCTGGAGACTATGTAACCAGACTCATTGTAACTGGGGCAAATGGCTCTACAGATACCACTTATCGCTATGTTTCCATTCGTGAGCGTCCATACACCTCTTCCACAAATCAGCCTATCAAGAACTGGTCTCTTCAGGGATTGGCCGGCTCAAGAGGAGAGGGTGGATATAGTGCCTCTATTGATGTTACCAATGAAAATATTTCAATCAATGATGGAGACCTAGTAGTTATCTGGTCTGATGATTGGTATGGCTCAAATCACGTTTCTCTGGGTGGAAATGGAGAAAACAACTCCTCCATCTTTTTTGTGGGGCTAGTGGAAGATGGTTCTATTCGATACAACTTTCAGACCTCGGTAACTTCATTTCAAGTTGGTTCAATTACTAATACCATGAAGAAGTCCGAGGGATTTAGTGTTTCAGTAGAAAGTAAACCATCCCCCGCCAAGTGGTTTGAACTTCTGGACATGGATAGCCAGAGAGCCCTGTATCACTATCTGAAGTGGCATACTACTGCTCTATTCCTGGCAGACTTTCAATTTATTGGGGATGATAGAAAGATTCAGTTCTTTGACAGTGACAGGCAATCCATGTTTGATGCTGTGGACAATTATCTGCGGGGAACTCTTTTTGGAAACTTCTCAGCAGATAGACAGGGCAAACTCTGGGCTACAGTAAATCCAGTTGGATATACAGTACCCACCTCTTCTTTCCCCTCCACCTTCTCCTTATCCAAACAGGATTGGATTGGAGAGCCTGTTATTACAGAGAGAATGGTAATCCCAGTTTCTTCCATTGAACTAGGTGGAGTAGCCTATTCTGGGGTGGTTACAGGGACTTATACTGCTCACATTTCACAAGCCCCTGGAGTTACCCCAAATGTAAGAGGCTCAACGGAAACCCAGCAGGGCTTGGCTCTGACTGGGCAGGCACAACTCAATAGACTTTCTGGAAATGTATATGCAGACAAAACTCATCGCTATCCTACTATTGAAATTCCATTGAATGGGAAGTATACTAACTTTGATATTACTCCAGTAGAGGCGATTACTGTAACTGTAGACCCAACGGACACTAATAGGGGCATAACAATATCTGCTCCCTACTTAGTTGAGGGAATGTCGTGGGAGTGGAACTCTCTATCTAAAATCCTAACCGCTTCAGCAACTCTCAATGCCATAGTAACAGGTATTCTTGGTGCTACTGTAACCATTCCAGATATTCCAGACGATGGGGGATATGGAGATGGTGGGTTTGGTGGGGGTTTCAGTCCTATTGGCTTCCCGCCATTCCTCTCAACCCTAAACAACACTCAATATCTATTCAGGGGTGAGGGAGATGCTCAAGATACTACAGGTTTCTCCCAAATGAAGGAGGTATCCTTTGATGTAGTTCCAATCAACTATGGATTTGCCTTATCTTCTGGAACCTCAACTTTAAATACAGGAAGTTATGTAGGAAGGGTTGCTGTTCCAGTTCCAGGCTATTATTTCTTGAACGGTATTGTTGGATTTGGAAATATTGCCAATACTGATGGCTACATGGATATAACTGTAGGAGGAAATGTGGTTGGATTTCAATATGCCTCTGCTGATGCAGGTTATGGAGGTGGAGGAACTTATACAGCCCATGTTTCTGGACTTGCTTATGTAACTCCAACAGACGAGATAAAACTTAGATGTGCCACGAATAGTTCATTTGTAAATATGTCTGGAACTTTGGATATTATCCTTTTGGCTAGGCTAGCATAAATGGGACTTCTCAATCAATTTTCTGACTATGATGACTCTGTGTCAAAAAACCAGCCAGTATACTCTGGAAAACTTGGCTTGTCTATTTCTGGAGCAAGACAAGTCAATGTATCTGGAAGAGGCGGGTTTGTCTATGTTCGCTTGAGAGATAATCTCAGTGAAGTTGTACAGGCATACAACGACAAAGTTTCTCCAATCTATGATTTCCCTGTTCTAATTCAAAGAAAGGGAAATCGTTGGCATGTTATTGGCAAAGACACGGCCAGATATGACCAGTGGAGTAACTACGCTCCCTATCTTCCTGCTCATGCCTCTCAACACAGTTTCAATCGAGATAATGGAACTGGTGGGGATAAGGTAGACATTTATGCCGACCAGTTCATGCCTCTTCTAGTCTACCCAAGTGGTACTGCTGGAGCAGGCATGTTGATGGTTGCTCCCTACCTTCTTCAGAGAGATGCTGACTTTATTCAGGTTGGAAATACTGGCACTAGGAACCTTCTGATTTACAAACCCACCACAAACCAGGCTATTTTGGGTTTGGTGGTTTTGAACAAAACGACTGGAAATCCAGAAGTCATTATCAATAGTGGTACACCATTTTCTGCTGGTATTACTGGAACTGCTGGAATTTCTCCATACATCCCCTACCCCCAAAGTCACCAAGAGCCTCTGTATGCTTTTAGACTGGTGAGCGGTACTCGCTCTCTTGGATGGTCAAATCTCTACAACGCTCGTCAATTGGTTGGACGAGGCTCTGCTTCTACAGGTACTTCAAGTGGAGGGGGGATTGCTGGAATAGTTGCACAGGATGAAGGTGTAGTTCTTGGAACTGGTACAGTGTTCAACTTTGTGGGGCCAAACGTAGATGCTTCCATAAGCGGCTCAGTGGTAAGAGTTTTTGTTACTGGGTCGAGTGGTGGAAGTTTGCCCACCTTCATTACAGGCTCCATTCCTTATGCTGCCAGTGATGGAACTTTGACAGAAAATAATCCACTACTGTTTTGGGATAACACTGTTAGAGGATTAAGACTCGGCAGGAATAGAAATATTTCTCCGTTCAACGTGGCAGATGGGTTTTCAATAGCGGTTGGTGGGAATAACCCAGGGGATATTAGTGGCATTGCAGGGCTTACTCTTGGGACAGGTTCATTAGGCTCCCCCTCCTTTACTGTAAATGGGTATAGAGCAAGGGGAACTGGTACTACTGTAATGCAACCAGTTCAATCTGGAGATGCTTTGGCTTCTTGGATTGGTGCTGGATATGACGGAGCAAATTTTCAAAGTGCCTCTAGGGTCAGGCTATATGCAGATGGAAGCTGGATAACGGGTACTTACTATCCAACCAGAATAGACTTTGAAATTACTCCATCCGGCTCCGCTACTCGTAGGGCTCAGGCAACTCTACGTGGAGATAGTCTTGATTTGGTCTCTGGTTCTACTTATAATATAGGTGGAACTCCACACACACATAATGATAAATTAGATGTAGACTCCCTGGGGCAAGTGGACATCGGGGAAACGGTGGCGATTACCGATGACAATGTGTACTCGTTCACGCCGTCCCAAGCAGCCGGGCTAATCCTTATTCAATCCCGCAGCGCGGCCACGACCAATTATTTGTTTGCGTTTTATGTTACGACCGCAGGCGGGTCGTTTTCCCCTACGTACTCCATCGGCAGTAACACTGTCACCACGACCGGGGCGCTGACTGGCACTACGGGTACAGATGGCAGATTAACGTGCTCGGTCAACACGGCCAATGGCAAAATTTATGTCGAAAATAGAACAGGTGCAAGCAGGAACGTAGTCATCAAATCTTGGTAGAGGTGAACATGAAATATCTAATCGTTACAGGTGCAAGTAGGGACGTAGTGATAAAAATATGATAAAATACATTATTGTAGGAACTGGTCAGTCTAATGGAAAAGGTACATATTCTGTACTCCAATCCTACCTTCCAGAAAATTGGAAAATAATTAATTGTGCTGTTGGTGGAACAAGTGTATTTGAATGGCAAAGAGGTGGAGAGTTATTTAGAAATACCATTCAAGCAGTAAACAATGAAAAAGAGGACGGTAACATAATTGCTGGATTAGTACACTTTCAGGGAGAGGCAGAAACTTCCAATGAGAAAAAAGCAGAGCAGTGGCTTCCTCTAACAGATAAATTACTAAAGCAACTTAGAAACAATATAGGAAATCCATATCTGCCTACAGTGTTATGCCAGTTGGGGGCAAAACCAAACGACATGCCCAGACCATACTGGAAATTTATCCAAACAAAACAATTGGAACTATGGATGGCACATCCAGAAATGAAATTTGTACAAACTAAAGACATTACCCCCTACTGCGATTTGCCCCACTGGTGTACAGACGGATACATGAAAATAGCAGAAAGAGTTGCAAGGGCATTTAGACAATTTAGAAAGGAAAGAGATTGAACAAAGTAAAGATTTCAAGATTTATAACTGGGGTAGTTACAGTAGTAGCCATTGCTTCCATGGCTTTGGCTGGCTGGAGTAAAATTTTTACCCCCGCTACTCAATCCGGGCTGTGGCTTCAGGTAAATAACTCAGCCTACGAAACCATTGTAAATACCGGGACGGAATGGATTCTGACCGCTGGAGGCAGAGCAGAGTCTACTCACTATGCAAGACTTCGCTATCCACTTCCTGAGAATGGGAAACTACTGACTGAGTTCTATGTCAGAGCAGAGATAAAACTTGAACCAAACTTCTGCAACAAACTTACTTCTGGCGTGCGATTTATAAATACAGACAACTACAACGCTACCTACAATGGAACAAGAGTTGGAGCCTCTGGTGGAAATGAACTAAGAGCCTCTGTAGAAATGTGGACAGACAAAACCATCCGCATCCGCATTGAGCATCAAAATAACCAAATCAGAGACCTATATGTTTCTACCCCCTGCCCCGCTTATTTTGCCCCAGGTGTTTACCATACTGTAGAGCTCTATGGAAATGTTGCCACTGTGTCACCTTGGTATTTTAGAGTGGATGGAAATATCATTGCCCAAGGGGTTGATATTATGGCAAACGATAGTGTCCCCTTGGCAGAAAGAGTGATTACTAGACTTGTGGCTGGATTAGATGGTGCGTGGGCTCAGGATACTACTCCCATCTCTGTTTCCATCCGAAGCCTGACGTTTGCTGACTATGATATGAATGGTGGAGTTCCTGTAGTTACCTCTACCCCATCTCAAATTCCTACCAGCACATTCACACCCATAGCCTCTTTTACTCCAACTAGAACCCCTACTCTTACTCCGACCAGGACACCGACCATTCCCCCAGCAATATCTCCCACACCAACCGCATTATGTGTTCAAGCCCTGAATGTATGGGTATGCGACAAAAAGCCTTAAATAAAAAAGAGCCCCGTTACTGGGGCTCTTTTAGTAAGTACCAATGTCCAATCAATAGGGCATCTGAAATCCCGTCCTTATCCAAAATCTTATCAAACCAGTCGTTGAAGATGTTGTGAGCCTTTTTGAGAGAAAGGTCTTTCAGCATCTTCTTTCTCTTTGCTTTGGCCTTCAATTCCTTTGGACAGACAATATCAAACTGCTTCTGCCAGGTTTTGGGGGAAACGAGACAGACATCATACCCAAGAGCCTTTGACATGCCAATGATGATGCCTTTCTGCTCCAGCAGAGTTCCCACAGCTACTACTCCCTGACCTGGAAAGGCATGAACATCCTCCATAACCACAGTAGCAGTCTCCCCCTTTTTGTTGGGAATTTCCAGCAGGTGGAGAAGGTGTTCAACATCCAGAACCCTCTTGGTCTTGTCTGACACCACCTTGGAGGTAGTAGGCATATCTTTGACCATCAAGAGCCCCAAGCCTGCATGGGCTCTTTCTTCTGCATCATAGAAAGCAATTCCCCCACTCAAACCAATATCAATTGAAATAACTATATCATTCATCTTGATTCTCTTTTCTAAGGCAAATTGCAATGAGAGCGTAGGAAGCCAAATCCATCAGGGTATCTTCAATCGCTTCTCCAACTTGGTCATTCTCTGGGTTCTGCATGAGATTCTGAATACGAATAAACTTATCACTCATTCTGACCAAACAACCTTGAAGAGCCGTAACTCCAAACCCCTCTGCCATTCTGAAGTTTGCCCATCGGTCTTTGCGTTCTCCAGAGTACCCACGATTTTTCTTTATGTGAAGTTCCTTCATAGCCTCTAAAAGACTAAGATAGGTAGGGTCTCCATTTGACACAGTGGCAATAGTTTTCATTCTACCGGCTCCTCCCACTCTTCTAATTCATCTGAAGTATCTGCCTTACCAACTTTGGTAGGACTTTTCAAAGCATCAATAAAGGGCTGAAAGTATTCATGTTCTCCAGCATGGGCTTTTTCCAGCATGGACTTCATGCTACCATACTTTACTCCACCCAAAGTAATGGAACGCCCAAAGGAACAAAGACCCAGAACCTTGCAGTCATACATGGCGGTAAGTCCAATATGAACTCCCTTGCCTCCCAAAACCACCACATAAAACTTTCGCTTATCCTTGCCAAAATTGAACTTCTCAACCAGCCCCTCGACCACATAGGCATTTTCATCTTGGTCGGTCATGGTGGGCTCTGGCATCTTGCGAAGTTTTACCCGGACTTTGGATAAGTTTTTCTTGGTCTCCCCTCCTGTAGTTGAGGAGCCAGTATTGGTTGGAGTAGTAGACATGGAAGCAGCCACATGGGTAATAATAACTGTAGCCACAGGAGAGGTTCTGAACCTGTTGAGGTGAACCAATTTTCTAGCAAGTACCCCAGCCAATCTTGCCCTTCGTCCCATATTCATATCTGCGGAAGATGAATCCATTTCTGCAATGGGGGAGATGGCTGTCAGACTGTCAAAAATCCCAGTAGCAACTTTATCATCCCCAAGCATGGAACAAAACTCATCAATAATCTCTTCATCCGTCTTTCCAGAGACAATATGAGCCTTATATTGGAATAACACAGAGTCAAGAATATCAGAAAGAAGTTCTCGGTCAATCGGCTCAATGGGGGCATACACTAGGTCTTTTTGGTAATGAGCAGAGAGCATCCCCATCAGAGAAGATGCCACCGTGCTTTTGCCAATTCCTCCAAAACCCGTAAATTCATAAGTGGTCATGGGCATACCCACTTGCCTACCATTTGAAAGTGCTCTATCTAATGACCAAAGCCCAGTTTCTACCCGCTCAATTTCTGGATAATCTCCTACAATATTTGCCATATATGTTCTCCTATTATGCCCTATTTTACTACACAAAGAGTAGAAGCAGATGAGAGTAGAATTAGAGTTCCACAGTACAAAAATGACATGGAAAATGCACACCACCATGCCAAACTTTCTGCAAAAGTTCGTCTCTCTTTCTTTATGTTTGCTACTAGAATAAAAAAGACAAATGTAGCCAGTCCAGATATTGGAATTGTAAAATCAAAGATATTCATTTTTTATCTCCATAGGTGTTATCCAGCCACCAGTGTATTCCATCTGCTTGGGATAATCCTGTCCAGAAGCCAATCCAGAATTTATACCAACCATTTCCAATGAAGTTTACCCCATGGGCATCCAAAAGGGAGAAGGGCAGGATGAATATAATTATCAATCTGATGGCAGTAGAAATGCCTGGAACATGTGTAATCCAATGTCTGTGCCACTTTCTAAAGATTGAGCCATAGATAGATGATAGCCCAAACAGCACATGGCCGATTATTGGAAGTTCATTTACTTGTCTGCCCTCAGCAGCATTTACACCCATTAAATCTAGGTCATTATCACAATATCTATGAAAGGAATATCCAACTAAATTGCCTAACCCTCCCTGCCAATCTACTAGACATAGAAAGGCAGAGAGAGGCAATTCTACAAGATACCCCCGCATAAAATATTGATAATGAATCTCACCGTTGGGCATCAGTTATTAGGATTTCATACTCTGCTGGGGAAGTCCCATGGTAATGGGTGACTACCTTATATCCACCATATTTACGGATATTGGTTAGTGCCTGTTCAAACATCCTACGAGAATATTTATGCAGAGAAAAATCCAATTCCTTTGACACAGTATCAAATGGGAGGACTTTGGAGGATAGCAAGCCAATCAACTCCTCCTCCAGTTTCATCATCTTCTTGCTCATTTTTCTAAAGCCCTTCCATCTCCAAATAGTCTAGCCAACATTTTGAGAACAACTTCATCATCTTCTTTGTACATCAAATTGATGTAGTGAGGAGTTCCATTCACCCAGCCAATTACTTGTTTTGCTCCAGAGACCCACTCCATCTGGAGACTTCCTTCCTTTGGCTTGGTTCCACGAATTTCACGAATAATTTTATTTACCGAAGATGGGTCGGGAGCATTGCTCAATTTTGCCCATTGGCTACTGGACACATCCCAACCCTGTTGCCACATCTTCGCAATGGGAACCAGACAGCGAATTGGCATGAGTTTTAGTTTGTCAGTGTATTCCTTGGGAATGTCATGGCTAACCAGCATTTCCCAAACCGTATAGTAGCGATTTACCGTAACTTTGCTGTAGCCAAGAGTTTCATCTGCCCAATCTTCAAATGTTTGGGTCTTGGATTGGGGAAACTTATCCCAACTAAAACTGAAGGTATAGATAAACTTAGCAGAGGCCAACCCACTCATACGAGAAATGCCATTGAGAGATTTCAAAGCCTCGGCTGCTCGTCTAGGAGACTTTTCCTTAATTGCAGATTGGATAATAACATCCACCTGTTCCAACAATTGCTTCTGGGCCTCTTGCATGGGGAGGAACTGGTCAATGCCTCCAACAATAATGTCATTTACCTGGTCAACTCTATCCATCTATTCCTCACCAATCTTAGACTGAATAATCTCTGCAACACGTTTCTTATTTACAATAAGACCAAAGGCATGGGCAAAGTTGGCTATAAAATCAAGCACAGCAGGCCAATCATTTGCATACGTCCAGATAATGTCTGCAAGAACCTCCTCATCCAAAGAGACTACCAGATTTGTACCGGACACAGAACTATCTAAAATATTCATTTATTTATTCTCCATACCAAGTATGCCAATCACAAGTAACCCCAATCCACTTATCAACAAGGTCAGTTCTCCCAATTCTCATACATCTCATTCCATCTATGTCAAACCGCTCATACACATAGAATCCATTTGGAGATGGAGTATCTTGAGCATTTGCAGCAGTATGACCTCCACACGCTATAAGCAAAAAGGCACAAATTAGGTAAATCTTCCAGTATTTCATTTATCCTCCAGAAACCTTCATATAAGATTCTAAAGCCCTCACCTCAGCAGCAAAGACCTTCAACGCCAATCTCATCTCTCCAATAGGCTGGTTCATAATCTTATCACTATTTGGAGCGGGGATAATCACAGCAGCATCGGGGAGCAGGTCGGATTTCACCTTCAATCCATATACATCGCTGGCATTATACCCAGTAAACATTTTTATTACTTCTGCCCCCATCATAAAAATCAACTTCTTCCCCCTTGCTACTTTAATGACTTCGGCCATGGAGTAGTTCACACAATTTTGATACCGTGTCACGGCTTCTTTGCCTTTGCCCTTGGGAGCCTGGTGCAAATACAGGGCAGTAAGATTGAAGGAGTTGAGGGCCAACCCAACACTACCAAACTCTCGCTGAAGATAGTAAGAGGCTGTATTTTCCTGCTTCCCCCACTTATTCTTTCCAGACAGAGAAAACAACTGCTTATTCTCATAGTCAGGGGAAGAGGCAGATTCTTTTATAATTAGAATGGGTTTATTGGAGAGCCTAGGCTCTAATGTTCCTTTTCCACAAGATGTGCATATTGACATATTTATTTTCCTTAACAAGCGTTATATTCCGTTTGACAAACCAACAGAGCAACCATTTTTATGTAGGTCATCAAAGCAACCACAAGCAGGACAAGCCTTCAGATGCACACCTTGTTAGCTTGCAAATGGATTCTTGAAGTTGAACAGGTCTTGAAAGAAACACCATAGGCGAACCGAGAAGCCTGCGTTTACCCACCACTCAGGGATGATGTTTACGATTTCATCAACATTCAAGCCATCAGCACGCCAATCTTCAACATGCTTAGGATCAGCCCAAATAGGGAATCCCCACTCCTTATGCCTACCACGAATATTGAGAGAGTACAATTTCTTTGCCATTTTTCTCCTTTGCAATCTAACGGTTTGCGTAACCCGCAAAAACGGGTTACGCAAAACCTGATAATTTTTCCCGACTATAGTTTTCGTCGGGTTCACGCTGTGTTGGAAGGCGTGCGCTCAACCATGCCTAAAAGCCTACGTGAAAATTCTTGTAAGTCTTTTAAGTGATCTTGTGTTGCCTTCAACGATCCAGCACTACCAGAACCTTCGGACGGACGTAAGCCACATTGCCAAAGACTATCCATCAATTCTTGCGCTGTTTCATGCGGGATAGTTAGCGCGTCACTTGGTTCAATTGCTTGACCTTCTTCCGCTGTGGTCATAACCAAATTTGAAACATAAGATACCTTGCCGTCTTGCGCCTTCTCGTAAAAGTAAAGCGCGATGGAATTTGAATACCATTTCGGCTCGGCGTGCGCTCGTAATTCTCTTGCCATAAGTTACCTCTTTTCAGCCTTCCAACGGTCTGCTTTACCTGCGCGGCTAATAACCGCACGAGCAAGCACCGCCATTATTTGCGGGACACGTTTCATAATGCCCGCTCCACTTTGCCGCGTCAGGTGCAAGC
>ERZ761584.43-NODE-43-length-43349-cov-7.928720_pt1 | contig 43349 bp, 78 predicted proteins | sample MGYA00512168_ERZ761584 | MGnify/ENA primary metagenome ERZ761584 (study PRJEB28899, sample SAMN03785564) | bioreactor sludge metagenome | biome: EBPR Sludge; feature: EBPR Bioreactor; material: 0.22µm filtered reactor supernatant | place: Saint Lucia: Queensland...
TCGGCACCGCGCAGGTTGGCATCGCGCAGGTCGGCACCGCGCAGGTCGGCACCGCTCAGGTTGGCACCGCTCAGGTTGGCACCGCTCAGGTTGGCACCGCGCAGGTCGGCATAGCTCAGGTTGGCATAGCGCAGGTTGGCACCGCGCAGGTTGGCATCGGGCAGGTTGGCACCGCTCAGGTTGGCGTCCGCCGTCTTATTGTATTCCAAGTGCCATTCCAGCGTCTTGCCGTTGTGGATAATTTCGTTAGGCTGTCTCATGGTTATTTCTTGTCCTTTCGTTTTTTGATGTAGTGGTCTAGGTGGGAGTCGAACCCACAGTATCCTTGTGAGGGTCTCCGACTTATAAGGTCGGGGCTTTGACCATTAAGCTACTAGACCTTGCGCCAGTATTCTGGCTGGGCGGCAAAAGCTGTAATAATCACGCGCTCGCCGTCGTTCTCTTTCGTCACAATCATGCCTACGCATTCATCTTCAACATACCCGTAAATCACGTCTGCCGTCTTGCCGGGGATAAGTTGCGCGTCTGTCATCTGACCGGCTTCGTAAGCGGCGCGGATGGTCTTGGCGTTCCATGTTTCCGCTTCGTGCTTGTGCCAGTGGTTTGACAGTCGCAGTTTCATGTCATTATCCTTTCAGCGCAAAATCTCATTGAGTTCGTCAATCGCTTTTGCTTCTTCGTCTGCCGTCTCACAAGTAACAAGTACGGCGGCAAGTTCAAGAACCTTGAGTGCGTTTTCGCCTTTGTACTTCATCGAGCCGGGCAGCTTTTCGATCAACGCCTTGATTGTTTCGTGGCTGTCGGCAAATGACGGCAGTTCTTCGTACAGTTCTTGCAATTTAGTTTCGTTCATGTCCTTATCCTTTCGTGTGGGGCGGCGGGGCGCTGGTTATTCAAACTTTTGGCACGTTGCACACCAATTCTTGCCGGTGATTATATCGGTTACGAACTTGTGTTCGTGGCGGTAGTTTACTACCTGATTGAGAACCTGCATTTTGTAACCGTTGCCAAGAACCGAACTTTCAAAAACCACATCTACTGCGCTTTCCATTTCCATTCCGCAATCAATCAGGCTTTTGATTTCGGCAGTCATTGTTTCTACTCTATCGTTTGCCCATTTTGTGATTGCGTTCATCTCATTTGCTCCTGTGTGTTATTTGCTGTTCAATGATGGTAGTATATACCCGCCGTCGGGTTTTGTCAATAGTAAACAACCCGCCTGAACCTTAAAAAATCCGCCCGTATTTTAGCCCGCTTGTTCTAAACAAAAACAGGCCAGCCATTCGGCCAGCCTGTCAAGGTGGAAGTTCCGCCCGCTAAATTCTACCGCCGCCCCTTATTGACATTTTATCGCCGTTTGCCCATGTAATAGGCACTGTCTGCCCCCATGTTGTACCGCCGCCGGATGTCGCTACGTTGATTAAGTTATTTGTCGAGAAGTCAAACGCCGTGCCGGTATAATGCGCTGTGCCGCTGTCCAGTGCGTAACAGGGCATGGGGTAATATGTGGCCAGCGTGAAGGGCATCGACCACGTATAAGCGCCTGTTCCGTATGTGGTGGTACTACCGTTCACCTGTTCAACTTCGCACATCATTTCGTGATCTCGGATTTGGTAAGTCCCTGTCAATGTTCCGTTACCGATTGCAGGCTGTGTACCGCTTGACGCCCAGACAGGGGTATAACTCAATTGGCGAGTGTGATAAATCGGATGCTGAATCAAGTTGTTGTTTGTGTATGTCGGCACGCTCCAATTGTACGAAGCTGATGCGCTTAGGGTTGCAGCAAATCGTCCAATCAGGACTACGTCATCGGTGCTGGTGGGTGTAGACGCGTTTCCAAACGCTAGATATTTTTCGTTCGTAGTCGTGCCGCTAAAATCGCTGTACACTCTGCCGGTGGGAATACGGGCAAATCCAATATCCACGATGTCGGTAGCAGGCGTGGTGTTCCAAATCAGGTACACAAAATAATCTATCTCTTTTGTCGCCAATTCAGCCGCGCCGGATGCAAACCAGTTCGTACCCGCGTTCTTTGTAACCGATAACGCGGCAGTACATTGGCGGCGTGTGCCGTTTATCCATACACCAACCGGCTCGCTTGTTGAAGGGTTGTTACCCGCCAATGTCTTAAGCGCAACGGTGATATTATTGCTCGCCACGGTTACGCTAATTTTTCCGTTATTGATTGCAACATAAGCCGCCATGTCTGCAGGGGTAAAATATACGTCCGCTGGCGTACCGGTAGGGTCACTGGTGGCCCCGATTGCCTCTGTTCCTGTTAGCACCGCCTTACGGGTTGCATCTTCAAAATAAGTGTCAGCCATTGTTGCTCCTAGTCCTTGAGTACCTTATCGCGCAAAACTAATATCATCCTGCCGTAAACTTTTAGCAGAGTTTTTACATCGGCGGGAATGTTCAAGGTGTCAATGTTTGCGGTGAACCATGCCAAAGCCTGTGCCTCTGTCCATGTCGCCCAGCCGGGAACGCTTTCCAACCGTTGCTTTATATCGTCAATTCCATCGTGCGCCGCAATAACCGCGTTTACTGTGTCAAGGTATTGCGGCTCTGCGCTTTCGTCAACAAACAAAATATATACGCCGTTGGGAATACCGGCAACCTCCCGCGCCAAAGGCACGCCCGCCGCTTTTAATTCACGGGTCAACTTTTTCAGCGCAATCGGTTTGTCTACTCTCAGCCTCATGGCGTGTTGCCCTCCACCAAGCCCCAGGTGCACAGGACAATATTCTTACTCATCACCCTATACCCTGCGCTCTGAATGTGGTAATAGCCGTCAATGTTTTGCGCTGAGATGGTGACGCGAATCAGGTCGCCCACGTCGCACTGTAGGAACCTCAGCATATTGGTTTCACTGCGGTTGGCAAAGAATGAAATTGATTGTAAAACCGTGCGAGAGTTGGCATCGGCAGTCACAATCGAATTAATCCAAACTTCGCCAGCGTCCAAATCCTGCTGGTAATACTGCTGAATATTGACACTCTGATACCCGTTCTCGTTGATACTGACAGCATCTTCAGCGGTTGCTGTAATCCTGTCATAGTTATACAACCCGCGTCCGCGTGCCTGTAAATGTATCAGGTAGCCAGCCGAGCCGGAGTTGTTGGTCAACGTATAAGTTACTTCATCGGGAGTATAGGTTGCGGTGATAGCCAGTCCGCTACTCAGGTCTGTGCCACTGCCATCGTCTGCCGTGTTTAACAGATAATCCCCGTCCAGTGTTGGGCTAATCTCACGGCGAGGGATGTCAAAATCTGTTTTGTGTAGGCAGATACCCTTACGAATAAAAAACATGTCATGGGCGAACCACGCATAAGTTGAAGTCTGAGTCATGCCGATTGTCATGGTGGCAGACGATGCGGGCAGGGCCGTGGCAGAGTACCACTTGTCGGTCAGTTTTCCATCGGCAAAAGCGTAGAACCAACCCGCGTCATAATTCAGTTCATAGTAGACCCATCTATTTTTCACCACCGGCCCCCAACTGCGGTTATTGGCAACATTCCATGACGCGCTGTTTGACGACATAAATATCCCCATGTCGCCCCCGTCGCCGTTTGAGTAGCCGAGCAGATAGGGCTGATAAGTGACAGACGAATCCCGTGAAAGTATCGCCTGTCCGGGGGTGATATTGAACATTGCCGCAAAAAACCCAATGGTGCAGGGCGTTGTGCCATCGAATAAATCAAAGTCTGTACTCGTGGGCATGGTCAATTTATAATTCGAGTACCCGCCGTAAATGGCATACGGCCCCAGCACGCCCGAACTCATTATATCATTGAAGCCATTGTTATATACGTCATTAGCCCTAAATACATCATTCTGTGTGACTGTGTGCCGTCCCGTTTCGTCAACAAAAGTTGCGTCTGTATAATTGAGTAGTACCATTAGCGTGGGGTCTGGGTCGCCCGGTACGTCAGGAGTTTGCATACTGGACACGATTGCGTTAATCTGCGTACCACCGCCAGACGGGTCAACGTACCGGCCCTTGATTATCTTGGTCTCACCGTTGGCAATTGCGACAGGATAGGGCAGGCGATACAAAACTTGCAATTCGGTGTCGGTGCGTTTTGGGTACGCCGTAGCTGTGGCGTAGTTCACCAAGTTTGTACCGTATTGCGGCTCGATGTTATCAATATCTGAGTTCAAGGTAACGGCGGTGCTGGCCCCAGAGGTAGGCGCATGGTTGCGGAATTTTCCAGCAGAGTGATTCTTCCAGTATCCTGCGGCGTGGTTTTTCCAGTTTTTCGCCGTCAATAATGCAGTTGTTTTTTGTGTGGGCGTATTGCGGGCGGTGCTGTTTTCAAAAACCAATAACTGCCCACTGTCCCGTTGTTTGACAAGATAAATCCTGCCGGGGCTTTCGGAGTATGCAAGTCTGCTAAATTCGCTATATGCCGTTGTGCGCTGGCTCGTGCCATCAAATACTGTCGGGAAGGTGTATGTACCAGTGTCTAGATCAGTAGAAACATAAAACGGCACACGCTCTAAAATTGAGGTAATCGCTTCGTTGGCCTTTTTGCTTTCCTCAATGACAGGCGAAATAATCGGCGTATCAGTGGCGTACCTCATCCAATCCAATGCCGTGACTTCTGCCCGTGATTCACCGGCGGTTTTACCAACCGAAAAACTCAAGCCGTCCTTTGGGATGTACCCCAAAAAGCGCACATACGGGAAGCCGTTGTAAGTGAATACCTGCTTGATCTTCGTTCCTGCACCCCAACCGGATAATGGACTTGCGCCGTCCGGGTTGTATTTATCGGTTATGTTTTTCAGCGTAAAGCGCAACTCGCCCGCGTCCGCTAAAAGGCTGGTATGTGACGTGCCGTAAATCCCCCAGCGTGCATCCACGCCAGACGATACCAACACGTCAGCAGTGATGTCTGTCCATGTCCCGTTCAGCATGGCGTACGTTTTGAATGAATCGAGTGACACCGCCATTAGTTGACCATGCTCCGTTGTATGACCGCTTCCAGCCGCATGGCTAACTTATCCAGTGATGCGTCGCTAATCGTTGCCACACTTCCAGATTGCGCCGCGCCTCTGGGGGTAATGGTGATTAGCTCTCCGCCGGAGGCCGTGTCACCGTTGCCCATACGAAAGCCTTCGTTGCCATAAGACGGTGGAATCATAAACGAACCACCCATAGCGTGTGGGGTGGTGGGGTTCTGGTATTGCAAGTCGCCTGTGGCGTATGACGCGCCGCTGCCATAGCCAGCATAACCGCGATTGATAATGTTCATCGCCACATCAATACTATAACCGCGTTCTGACATCAGCTTTAGCAGCGCGTCCAGTTCCTGCGCCTTGACCGTCCCATTAGCAATGGCGGTGGAGGCTTGGTCAAACGCTATCGCCTGCCGTAAGGCGGACTCCTCAGCCACGCCCGCCGTGGTTAGTAACGCCTGCGCCTTTGCCGCTTCCGCGTCACTGTACCCGGCTACGCCGTCCAGCATGGCGATTTTCTCCAGTGACATCATGGTGAGTTTTCTAACACTGGCCTCCTCAAAGGCAGCGGCGTTCTCTTCGTAGTCACTGTTCAATTCGTCAATCTTGCCTTGTACATCCTTTACCGCGTCCGACTCCGCCCACCAGCCTTGACTGAGTAGCGTCTGTTTTTGGGCGGTCAGTTCTGCAACCTGTGCCAGTATTTCGGCCTGTGATTCTTGATAGTTTTTGTTCGCCGTTGTAAGCTCAATACTGTCCCGGATAATATCAGCATTGGCGGCGGAGAGGTTCTTTAACTCTTCCTCTGTCATTTTGGCAATGTCGCCAGTTTCGGCCAATTGTTTGTTATAGTACTCAGTCATGGCCGCGCCGCGTTCCATCTGCCCACGGAACGCTTCAAAGGCCATGTTTTTCATTCTGTCATTCATGCCGTCGTGAATAATGCCAAGCTCTCGCGCTTGGTCTGTCATCTTCTTGGTGGCGTCAATTGACGCTATCATTTCACCGATAGCCGAGCCAATGGCAATTTTGAAGCCTTGAATAGAATCATTCCATGCGTCCTGTGCAAGCCGCGCAGCCTCCGCCTTTTTGATTTGTTCATCGGTCAAGATAAGGTTTTTGTCAATCTCGCCAGCGGCCTCACGCAAGGCGTCGCCCTCTTGATTTAAGACGTTAACCCACTTCGCACCACCGCGCCCAAGATTGTCCTGAATAAAGGCCATCTTTTCGGCGGGGTCTTTGATTTGTTTGTATTGGTCTGCCAGTTTCGCCAGCGTGTCAATGGTGGGGACTAGCCCTTGCTCTTTAAGTGCTTTGGTCGCAGCCGTGGCATCGGCGGCGGATAATTGATAATCGTCAATAACCTGTAAAAAGCGTGATGTTTCCTCCGCGCCGGTCTGGGTGATAAGCGATAAATCCCGCACCTCTCCCGCGTAGCGTTGAAATTCGTTATAAGCCTTTACAGCAGCCGCGCCAACGGCGGTGACTACTCCAATCGCGGCGGCATTGGCACTTATAAAATTCTTGATACCCTCCACCGCCCCCATGCTGGACGTTTTTGTTTGTGCCAGTGCCTTGTTATAGGCGGCACTGGATACCCCCGCCGCCCTCAGGTTCTTATCGAGCGCGTCCATTTCCTTTTGGATTTTCTGGACGCTCGCTGTAAAATTCTTGTCTTGCCCTTCAAAGATTACTTGTACAGTAGCCATCCGTTATGCTCCAATCACACTACGCCACGCTCGCCAGCGTTCCAGCCATTGCGCTTTGCGTCCGCCCGCTATCTCCCACGGCGGGCATCCCCATTCATGTGCCAGATGTAACACGTCAACCCACGCGGGGGCAGTTTTCGACCCGCTCTCTTTGGCGAATATCAACCGCCCCCGTTCGTAGGGGAAACAAACGCATCCGCAACGGCCTGATAAAACTTTCCGATATAAACCGGCCAGTCTTTTTTAGGTATTTTTTTGAACAAGGCCCGCGCCTCTTCCACTGATACCGCTTGACCGTTTGCGTCTACGACAAAATGTAGCATCTTGTCGTAGACGTCTTTATTGGTCATGTCGCCCAGGTTCAGCCATTCGTCAATGCTGAAGTGTTCATCAAAACCTTCAGGCGTAATTTTGATTATGATGATTACATCGTCACTCATTACGCGTCCGATCTACTAGGCCCAAGCCGCGGCGGTCGTGCCCATTGGCGAGAAGTGCACAGTACCCAGCAGGATGTCACCCGAAGGCGTACCGGACACCGGCAAAGCGTCTAACATGAACTCACCGCTGAAAGCCTGCCCGCCCGATTCCGGGGTGATGGAAACAGTCTTACTGGTGGAACTTCCAAAGATGCCCTGCAAGACGGTACGCGCTCCGGTGGTCGCGGTGGTGTTCCATTTGACGGTTAGAGAGATACCCTGTACCGGCAAGCCGGGAATGTAATTGACGCTGCCATCACCGAATCCGGTGACTTCAATCTTGCCCGCGTCCTGTTCAATCTCGTATGAAACACAATCGCTTGAAATGGTGCGGGGCGTTCCTGCGCTATCGTCCACAACGATAACCGCGCCCTTTGCTGAAATTTTACCTGCCATTGTTTATGCTCCTTTATTGGTGCTGGAAATGCACCGTGAATCCAAACGTATCACCGGCGGCCCCGGTACGAGTCGCCAGTACGCGGCGATAGCGGTTAATCGTGCCACTGGCAACCGTCTGCCTTTCGGCGGTTAGGCTTGTGCCATTGGCGGAGAATGTAATCAGGTCGGCATACCCGGAGCCGAGCGTGGTTGAGTGCTGGACTTTGACCACATAAGTATCCGTTGCCGTGGTGTCCCAAACGTGCAATGTAGCACTGCATGTCGCTGTAACCGCGCCGCCGGTGGGGTCATCGAATCCCGTGCCGGTGGTAGTGGCCGTGATTGTGCCGTGAGACAAAGCCCAGCCGTTCTCAATACCTACGTTATTCCCGTAGCTCTCAAAGTTCAACGTGCCGATTTGAATAGCCTCATTAACCGCGCCTTTGGGGGTGTAATTGCCCTGCATGAACGGCAGCGAAATGGACGGGTTGCCCAGCGCGTACCCTTCCGGCAGGATGGTGACATACCCGGTAGGGCGTGGCGATAACGCCAGATGGGTCTTCCCCGCCGCGCTATCCCATAACACATTTGCAGTTATGCTTGCAGACGGCAGGCCGGGGATGTAATTCACAACACCATCACCGAAGCCGGTTACATCTATCTTGTTAGTATCGGCGTTGACATCGTATTGATTGATATACGTCGAAAAGTTGTAACCATTAATCAGTATGATTCCATTCTTGGCTGAAATTTTAGGCATGGTTTCTTATCCATTCATTGACCGCGTTTTGTGCGGCATTGTACGCGCCGGTCAGGTTGTCGCTAATGATACTGAGTACATGCCGCCATCCATCCGCCGCGTGCCCGCGCTGCTGGTCATCACCGAACACAAATGACGCCGAGTTGGAGTTGTTCATCAACTTGATACTATTCGCGCCCGGCTCTGCATACGTCCAGTTGTTCGCCAGTTGGTGCGTGCGGTTGTACGGGATGCCGCCGCCGAAGCCATCACTGGCAAAGTAGGCTTTGCGCTGTTTCTCGCTTTGCCACTGGTACGGGTTACCCTCACCGTGTTGAACGCGCGGCGGCTCATAACTGAATCCGTGCCGCCCGTCGCCTATCATGTACTCAGCAAAAGCGACAAACGCCACGCGCTTGACGTTAGGCTCCAGGCTTGCCAGCATCGTAAGCGCCTCTTGCGTCCCCAACATTTTGAAGTGAATTTCCGTCATGGGTTGATACGCTCCCGAATGGTGACGTCAAAGAAGCACCCAACAAAACTATTACCGGCTTTGTCCTGTAACGTGTCAATGTCTGTATGTGTGATGTTCTCAACGTCTACATTGGCAACGTCCAACGCGGCAAGGGCAGACCATATCGCCTCCGTGTTCGTGACGGCATCTGAATATTTTGTGTCAATGGTTTTGGATACCAGCATCCGGTGCAAGTAGACATAATGGAATACCCGGTGCGTTATCCAGTCACGAGTGGACGGCGTGCCAAAGGTTGACTCTTGGTCAGGTGAACCGGTCGTAGCACCAACCCATCCATTTGGCACAGGCATGAAGATAGGACAGTCGGTGGTCTTGACGCTTAGCGGTAAATCATCGGCGGCCTTTATGGTCACACCGGTTACGCTTAGGGCAGCGATAGCATCCGCGATAGCACTAGCGTTCAGGCTCATGGCGTCCCGTCATGTTGACTTTCGTCACTGTCTTGGTATGAGTCGGCGCGGTAGGGTAATGAGATTGCGGAAGTCGCCACGGCGTAGGATGTACTGCGGGCTGATTCAAGGCCGTCTTTCATGCTCTCCACCCACTCGTAAATCTCTTTGTGTATCTGTGCAAATGGCGAGACACCAGAAGCCAGGGCGCGTTCGGTAAAGAACCGCCCGCTCGAATTGGCATAGTTTGCCATGTCTGCCACCGCGCCAGTCACAATCGATTTGACGGCTAGTACATCGGTCGCATCGGTCAGGGGGATGGTAAAACCCCAGCGGCGTAATGCTGTATTCACTACGCCGCTGATTTGGTCAATCCAGCCCTCTACCTGCGCCAGCGTAGGAACCGTGGCAGAGTTATACACCCCACCAGATTCAGCGACCCATGCCCATGTCAGGGCGGCCACGTCTGTCGCTGTGCCGTAAGAGTTCGCGCCAACGCTCATTGATCTACAACCGCCCAGACATCAACGCTATCCCCGTCGTTGGCCTGTGCCAATGTCACTTTGATATTGTCGCGGATAAGCGGGATGTAAACGTTGCTGTCGGTGATCGCGGCATTGGCCGTGCTTACCGCGCCCTGCCGTACAGCGTAAAACCCGTCCGTTGCGCCGTTGGTGATGGTTAGTACAGTACGGGTCGGTAAAACACCGTTCACCAGTTGGATGGTGGTGTCAGCAGTGGCCGCCGGTGGGGAGTCGTTGAAGCGGATGTAAAAGCCCAGCAGATTACCAGTGATGGCAATCGAGCCGGTGGCGTTGTTGGTGGAAGTTCCTGCGCCGCCGGTGGTCAAGCCTGAATTGAGCGGGCCAATTGCGTCAAGCATATTAACCGCCTTAAGTCAGATAGAAATATTCGACCGTCATCGAACCGGCTGAAACCGCTGTAAAGTCGGTTGCGCTGGTAACAGTCACAGTCACGGTTTTGGCAGCGTCGTGGTACGCGATACCAGACGGGTTGCCCAGACTGATACCATTGGCGGCAGTGGTGAACACAGACGGCGTGCCGGTCATATAGCGGTCAGTGTCCGTACCATCACCGATAATCACGGTGGCCGAAGTGTCGCCAGTAAAGCCGGTCAGGGCGGTAATGTGGCAACCCAGCACACGCGCCCCCACGGGGATTTGAGTGGCAAGGTTATACGTGCCGCTCGTGCCTCCGCCGTCGGTGAACGCGGCCCGCGCTACGGTCTCTGATACTTTGATAAGCGAACCGCTGAAGGTCTCGCCGCCCAAGGTGGTGAATGAGGTTGCTGTAACCCCATCTTGGTGAGTAGTCATGTTTTATACTCCTAATGGGGCGGAGTGTTTCATCCGCCCCATTCAAGACTATGCAACTTCGTTACCATACACGAAGCGGAAATCATCCCAACCGAAGCTGTAACGCATGTATCCGCGATAGCGGGCAACAAGGTTAAAGTCGCTGGTGGGGTCAAGGGCCAATTCGGGAAGCACGCGGTTAAACCACAGAAGATGCAGTTTGGCCTGAGCACTGTCAACCATAAACCAGTTATTGGCGTCGGTTAGATAGGGGTCTGACACGATACGAATCCGGCTAATGGCGTTGGCGTCATTGTCAGCCGTGCCGGGTTTGGCGGCGGCGGAGAGTTGTTCGACCGCGCTCTCTTCCAATTCAACCGGGACAATCAAAGTGTCGTAGAACATCGGCATCGGAATATTGCGGTCGTTCTTCATGCGGCGGCCAGCCTGCAAAACAGACTTGACTGCCGAGTAGGAAAATGCGGTCGTGCCTTTGTTGCTGATGGAGGTCGAATCGGTGGGGCTGGTGGGGTGGTCCGTGGCACAAAGGGCCTTGCCATCCGCACCCAGATAGGACGCCGAAAAAGCGTTATTGAAGACCGACGCGGCGTGAGTGGCGCGGGTCTGGCCGTATTCGATACCCAGAGCCGAGGCCTTGCGGCGAATCAAACCGGACTGGTTATCGTCCCACAACTTGCGCCCGATTTGCAAACCCTTCGCGTATTCCTTGTGGGTGAATGTGGTCTCGTACAGCGGATTGAACGAATCGAATTGCACCTGAGCATTTGACGGGTCATCAGCGCCGTTGTATTCCGGCACAAGACCGCCATTGCCCAAGCCCTGTGAATACTCAACCGAAGACTGCGAAGACTCAATACCGAACAGGGCAGAGACCGGCGAAGCAACACCCTCAAGCTGTTGCAGCCATTCTTTGCGGACGATAGGCAGGACATAACGCGCCCATTGCTCTGAAATCATTGTAGGTACAGCAGGCATTTTCTAATCCTCCTATTGCATCGCCATCTTTGCGCTGTTGACAACGCAGAAGACTTCGGTGTTGGATGAGCCGATTTTCCAGACAGACAGACAACCGTTTGTCGTATCGCCCACGTCGAGCGAGCCGTCGGTGTTGAAGTCGATGGTCTTGCCTGAGAAGTTAATCAACGATGAGGCATCCGCATCCGCAGTGCCTTTCCACACGTCGCCCGGACGAATGGGGTAGAACTTGATGGGGTCGCCAGCAGAGGCAGCCGCGCTGGTGGCTTGCGCGGCAAAACCGGCAAACAAAACCACAGAGGCGGTCGCTTCGTCAAGTGCTCCAGAGGTCATAATCAACGCCGTGCCGACTTTGGTTTCAAGACTGGCAGAGGCGGTTCCGGTAATTGCGGTGGGCGGATTCATCCCGTAGAGGTTGGTCACATATTCCCACGCGTAGGTAGGTGCAGCCATTTGTTAATCTCCTTATAGATTTTTGGCTTTGGCGTACTCCTCATCGGACATTCCGAAACGTTGTGCAACCGCCCGCTCCTCAGCCGTAAGCTCTGCGCTTTTATCCGGCTTCGTGCCGCGCTTGCCCGCTCCAATGTCGAAGGGTTCCGCCTTCATAAATTTTGACTTGTTCTTTGCAAGCCAATCCAGTTTGGCCTGAGTGGTCAATCCATCAGGAACTACGTCACGGTAATCTTCGGGCAGTTCCGCCACCTGTGCGGCGAGAATGTCCTGTAAGGTCTTCTCGTATGTGTCAACCTGTTCAGCTTTCGGCTTCAGGCTGGACAATTCCGCTTGGGTCTTCTCGTAAAGTTCCTTGTATTGGTTCGCTTCCTCGAGCCGCTTTTTCTCGGCTTCCTGTTGCGCCCGTTCAAGGGCTTCCGCTTTTTTGGTAGCCGCGTCACGCTGGGCAATGACTTCGTCAAGGCGTGACTTCGGTATCATGTTCTCAGGCTTAACGTCGGGTGTCGCTGACGGGGCGGGGGTCTGAGGCTGGGCGGGGTCTTGCAGTACTGACATGATGTTTTCCTTTTTCTCAGTTTTTACGTGCCTGCCACGAAGGAAAATAAACAGGGCTTGCCGCCGGTATCGCTACCAGTGACAAGCCCTGCTTTGGTTTCGGCGCGTATCTCTACGCGCCCGCGCTGTGCTTGCTAACTATTCAACTTCTGGCATTATATCACATTTTTGCGCTATCACGATTTGCACGTTGTTCCTGTCTGTCAATCCGTACTGCTTCCGCAGGGCACTGACTATCGCCAGCAACGCCGCGCAAATTATCTCGGCGGTTTGCTTGCTCATTTCGCCTTCTTTTCTTTTCCAATATACAGGCGCACGAACAACCATAAAAACGCTATAACCGCGTCGCTAAAAGCATCGGCCATCTTACGCCGCGCCATGTATTCGTTGCGGATTGAATCCGCTTCCATCTCAAAGTTTCTCATTATTGCTCCTGTACTGTTCTGTATTCAATTGTACAACGGCAGCGGGTAAGGCATTGGCTGTTACCAATCTCCGGTATATCTTCAATCGGCATCCATCCTTCGCTGGCGTACTCCTCACAATCTTCGCAGTGATCTACTCCCGGCTCCAAAACCCGCCGCCCCTCTTCGTACCCGTCCTGCAAGTGGAGTAGTTTATCCTCTTCCCAATACGTCCCGTTTACCGCATCCGCGTATAAGTCAGCCCGTACCAACGCCCGCCCGTCAAGGGCTTGTGTCCCGTTGGCAATGTCATCAGCGAAGCCACGCAAGAAGTCGTACTGCCTGGCAATCAATCTCTCCGCGCTACTCCATTCTGCCACGTTTGCCATGCCGCCATTCGCTAATGCTGCGCTGGCGGTGTGGGATATTTTTATTTCACTCAACATAGATGATTGCCACGAGGCCAGCGTTATCTTGCCGTCAATGAGCTTTTGGGTTAGGTCGCTGAAGTTTAGCGCGGTCTGTTCTATCAGGCTTTCCAGCCCAGCGGCGATTTTGGCAGGACTAAGTACCGCGCCGGTGGCTTCGTCGTAGTAACGATATGTACCAGCGTCCCACTCGAAGCCACTTAGTAGCAGTAAGCCAATGAGCAATTCGTCAACCGATTCATCCCAACGCTTAACCGCCGCGTCTTCGTCATCCTCTGTGACAACAGACAGTTCGTCAAGCTCTGCGTCGGTCAAGCTGAGTGGCTTATCCGCCATTGGCTACCGCGCCAGTGTCAGGGTTGACCGGCACACGCACGCTATTTACCCGCGCCCGTAACCTGTCCGCTGATTGTTTCTTGACCGCATCCGTCTCTTGTGCAATCTCACTCTGACTCATACCCAGCAGGCCGCCAATTTTAGCGCGATAAAAGTCATCGCTCCACAACCCCGCCGCCGCCGTCCGCATGGCTGTAAGTGCGGCTACCTGTGCGGTTACGTCAAGAATCTCAGGGGATTTCCACGTCACGGAAACGGCCTCAAACTCAGGCGCGTTCCCCATATCGCCAATCCTGAAAGCGTTCTGTACATCGGCAGTCATGCGGATGAGTTCTCTAATCGCGTCCGTGTTCTGCTGTTGGAAGCGGTATATCTTGCCAATCAAGCCAATCTCTAACTGCTTCAATGCCTCACCGGACAATGAGCCATTATCGGTGGTGATACCGTAAATCGGAGTTTGTGTAACCTGCGATATTTCACGGACAATCTTATCTAACTGATTTACATATTGCCCAATGTCGGTCGCCTCAAACTGCCCGACCTTGACCGCCTTTAGAAATTCCAGCATGTCAGGCGTGGGCTCTACGATAGGATTCCCGTCCGCGTCCCGCAGTACCAGCCCAATGGTCGCACCCGGCACAACTCCATCCGGGTTGATGTCCATGCCAATTGACCACGCCACACGAAACGCGCTAAACTCGGACGCCATGACCATGCTGTGCAATGTACGGTTATAGATGTCTTGCAGCGGCACGGCGGCGCGAATCTCGCTCTCGCCCGTCTCGCTGTAATTCTCGTAGCGGTTGACGAAATGCACAAGCGGGACTTTTGCCAGCGGGAAGCGGGCGTTATTGGATATGATGGATTCACCTTCCGATTCGATTTCAACGCGGTTGTCCTGCTTGACCTCACCGCCTCCAGCCTCACCGCGCCAGTACGAGACCTTGCCCGGCTGATAGACAACCAGCCGCATAGTCTCACTGCTAATCGAATCGGCCTCACTCCAAATCTTACAGGCCCACATGGGCGTTCGTTCATCCACATCGAACACGGCGACAATGCCGCTATATCCATCATAGGCCGGTTCACTTGTCCAAGCCCGCGTCAACGGGTCAATCATTATGTAACTCTCCGAGTCACGAATTGCGCCACGGTAAACGGTAGATTGCAAAGCGTCCCAGCAGTTACCTTCAAGCAACGGTGAAAGCCAATCCGTATCAATGTTCACATCACCCGTGGTAATCTCGCTGACATTCAAACGCCCAGCCATTTTGTCAATGACAATGCCGCAATAGTTACCGTTGAAGTCAACCATCCCGCTGTTGTCCTCTGCCAGGCGTAGCATCTTCCGCATTTGGGTGGTAATGACGGCGCGGTGATCGCCGCGTTCGTAGTTTCGATATAAGGCCACCCGTGCGCCCTGTTCTACAATAGCCGCCTTGTATGCGTTCTCAGCGTCCAGAGATAACGCCAATATCGGGTCAGTTTGCAGTAGTGCCGATACAATCAAGCCTGAATTGTCGCTCATGTTTTATGCTCCTGAAAATGGCGGGCGTCTGTCCGTGTCCGCATTTGGTCTGTTGATATAGTTGCCAACGCTTGCCGATGTGTTGATTGTCGTAACGGGGGCCAGCAGCCCACCGACCACATAACGCAAGGCGTCAAGCCGGTGGTAATTCGCCTTGTCTTTAATCTTGTCTGTCGCCAGTCCGTTGGCGTCCAGTTCCCGGCTGTATGTGCCAAACTCATCAATGATACCGGTACAGTTGGAAAAGACGAATAAACGGTGTTCCTTCAGCAGTGCAATTACCCGGCTGATACCCGCTTCCACGTCTGCAACCTTTGGTTCACCCAAGCGCAACCCCGCCGCGCCCCAGTCCATGCGCTGTTGAGTCTCTGACTTCGCGCCGCCCCATGCCAGCAGGTTGCGTTCGTTGTATTGCCGTATCGCATTGACGTGTTCCTGTGTGGTCTGGTTGCCACTCAACGCCTCACGGTATAAATAATACAGTTTGCTTTCCGGGTCTTGCGTTATCCATATCTTAGCCGTATGCACCGCGCCAAAGTCAACGCCCAGATAGCGCGGCCAATTCAACGGGATGTCAAACGGCGGAATAATGTGCGTGCTATCAAAGTCTTCATAAATCATCCCTGCCGGGCGGCTGAAGTTGCCGTTATAGAACATCTCAAACTTCCACGCGGGCAAGGTCTGTTTTGCGCGTTCGTATTCTTCAACAGGAAACACCGGGTTCATTGTGCTTTTGAATTGCACAACCTGTATATCTTTATCGCCACCACGCCAGCGGTCAAAGATTTGCGTCTTCAGCCAGCCTAGATTATAGGGCGTTGTGCCACCCAACACCCGCCCTTGTGTCAGGGAGAGCCGCCGCTGTAAAGCGTCCCACGCTCCGACCTTGACGCCCTCCTGTCCGCACTCATCAAACAACGCGCCCTTAGCCGTGGCTGATTCCAACCCGCCCTCAGCGTCCGCACTACGGCAGATGATACGGGTGAACATGCGCGGTTTATCCTGCCTCCAAATTGTTTTCTCTGACGCTGAATACTCCCAGCCGAACAAGTGCACAAAGTAGTTTTGTAACTCAGGCAGGAACTTCAGTTTCAGTAGGTCGTATGTGGCTGTTACCGCCAAGTAGTCGCCCTGTCCCTTTTGCTTGATTTCCCTATCCAGCCAGATAGGTTCAAAGCTGGTCTTGCCGGATTGCGTACCGGCAATAATGAAGATGAACCGGCGCGGGCTATCCCATGCTTGCACCTGCCCGGCATGGAGGTTTATTGTCAACTTGTCGCCGGTATGTTCAAGCAGCATCGTCGCTCTTTTCGATGTGCTTGATAATTTCGATTATTGTCGGTTGTTTCAGGCTGCCATCGCTGTTCTGTAAATCCAGCGTATCTTTTACCTTGCCTTCGCTGCGCTCCATCAGTTCCTTCCATAATCCACTTGACGGCTCAAACATCAGCGAACTAAACACGCGGGCAGTGACAAGGTATTTCATTTGCACATTGGCGGGGAGTTTGGCAAGCATCTGCCCCAAGTCGTTATCATTGCCGATAAACGCAATAAGGTCAGTAGGGTACATGTCGCCTACTGACTTGATAATAGACGCCCAAGACTCTCCATCTTTAGGCCGTCCGGCAGGGTTTGGGCTTTTGCCGCCCTTCTGCCAATTGGGATTACCGCGCTTCTTGTTTGCCACTTGTTAGCAATTCCATTGCGTCATTTTGCCGCCTGAATAATACAATACGGCTCGAACACATTACCCGAACAGGTGAACTTGACTTCCACCCTGTACTGGTGGTCTGCCGTCAACAGTTTCAGCGGCGAGAGGGTTATCACGTCACCCACGGCAGAAGGGCTGTTCGTAGGCATGACGGTGCTAGTCACGTCCGTGTACGCCCCGTCGGTAATGTCAAACACCAGGCACGAGATTGTACTCGGTGAACTGCCCCACGGGGTAGTGGTCAAGGTATAGCTGATACTTTCGTCCTTGCCCTGTTCCATTGGGCTTTCGACTATTTCACGTCTTACGGTCATCGGTCATCCTCCGGTAGCTTCCATGTGGTCGCTCGTGTTCTTACGGTCAAATCAGCGTCACGGTCTGTCAGGGTGGTATCGGTGCTGCGTGCCCGCAAACTCATGGCAATGTCGCGGTCTTCCAAAGTCATACCCGTGGCGCGATTGCGAAGTGTCCAGGTTCTGACAATGGCTTGGATTGTTTCGCTTATGCTTGCCGCAAGGCTCCCGGCTGTTGTTAAAGTGCCGGTAAAGAATTTGCTGATTACCTTGTTTAGCGTGCCAGCCGTGGCCAATGTACCTGCCACCAACTTTGACACCATCCGCGCAACCGTCCCGGCTGTGGTCAGTGTGCCGGATAACGCCTTACCTGTTTCCTTGCTCGTTGCGCCCGCGCTCGTGACTGTGCCACTAAAAGCCTTACTTGTCAGGCGGGATAATGTATTTGAGCTTGTCACTGTGCCAGCTAATACCTTGGCAGTTGACCGCACCAATTCACCCGCGCTAGTTAGTGTGCCACCCACAGAGACAAGGAACGTCCGCACTTGTGTTAGTGCGCCTGTCGGTGTAACCGTTCCGCTGAATAGTTTTGACGTTAGACGGGACAGGCCGCCCGCGCTGGTAACTGTCCCGGTCAAAGCTTTAGCGGTCTCTTTGACCAACGCCCCCGCACTGGTTAGCGTGCCGCCTACCGACAGAACGAACAGGCGGATTGTGGACAATGCACCCGCGCTGGTTAGTGTACCGTCAAATACCTTGCTTGTCAGGCGTGACAGTGCGCCGCTGGAGGTGGAAGTTCCACCAAAGAACTTAGACACAACCCGCGCCAATGTGCCGCCGCTAGTCAGTGTACCCGCCAGCGTTTTGCTGGTGGCGCGGATTAATGCCCCCGCGCTGGTCAATGTACCGCCCGCGCTCTGAAAGTACAACGTACCAGCAGGCGCGGTCGGCATACCCGGAGCGAAAAAGCGGCGGGTTACATAATGACGGCGGCGGGTGTAGGGAACAGGCATTATCCGCCAGCACTGACCGTCAAAGTGTAAGTAAACTGGATACTATCACCACTCACCACATTGACGGCAGAGAATACAGTCCGATCCATCAGCGTGCCGGTAGTGGCGTCATTGAATAGACCGTGCTCTGTAATCGCCTTGGTGCTGGTGTATGAGATTGTACCAACCGAGCGGTAAGCATTGGCCGCGCTTTCGGTCTGTGTGCCAGTGGCGCGGCTCTCGCCGTCCGTGGTCTCAATCCCGGTATCGGTAATGTTTTCAGCGGTCGTGCCCACGCCTGAATCGTGATATTTGAAATCACCAAACACGGCGGTTTCGGTCTGCAACTGGTCAACTACAAAAGAGACAAAGGCGGTCGTTACCGAACGATAGCCGAGCACGCCATAGTCTGTTTTTACGCCTCTCTCCCACACCCAGCGTTGAAGCTCTTCAAGGGCTTTGCTGCCTTCCGCGTCATCTTCGATTGCCAGTGCCTTTTTCAGCTTGAACTCGTACTCGTGCCGGTCTTCATCTTGTAAAGAGATTTTTACCGCTGAAAGTGTGCCGTAGGCATTGAACACGCCCAGCATGTTTAGAACAGGCGAGACAATCCGCGCCGCAAACCACCCGCGCAAGAACGGAAAGCGCAAGGTGTTTCTAATCTTCCACAGTAACGGGGCTTTTTGCCACACGCCAATGCGACGCACGCGAACATTACCAGTCGGTTTTGTCTTGCCGTTTGAATTTTTCCCTGTCATTGTTTACGCTCCTTTTTGCACGCCTGCATAGTGTTTGAGTTTTGCCTCATCACCAAGCAAATCGGCGGTCATTTCGTCGCCCGCTTCAAAGTTCTGCGGGTAATTGTATGCAAGTTCTGCCGCCTCAAAAACATTCAGTGACTTGCAATCATGCCCAACCTCAAAGATGCGGCCATCAGGATGAGCAAACGATACTTTAACTTTCAACGTATACATATTATCTCCTTATACTTCTACCAGCATCCAGCAGTACATATTTACCGCCGTGCCAAATGTAACCCGAATACGGGCAATGTTTCCAACCTGTACGAACGGCTCACGTCCTAGCGGTAACTGGCTCGACCATGTAACCGCAAAGGTTGTACCGGTGGTTACGAATTGCGGCGCGTCCAACAGTCTGGAGGCTGTGACCGTGCCTTCCGCTGATGAAGTGTAGCCCGTGGCGGAAGTTCCAACTTGTATCAGGTTCGTGGTTGGGTCTCCGCCTGCCAAAGCCGCCGCGTCATATTTTACCAAGTCATTAGCCACCGCCGCCGTAACCGTAGCCGCAACCGTGCCGGTTTCTATCAACTCGATCTTGGCAGATGTCGCCGCCGCCGAACTGTCCAGCGAATACCCCCATGCAATAATCCGCGCTCCCAATGTAGCGGAGGGCTTGAATTGCAGCATGGTTTTTATCGCCGTGCCGGTCGTAACGCCCGAAGGCGCGGCGGTCGTTGGCATTGCGAAGTTTGATATTAAATACTGTGCCATAATACTCCTTATAAGATGGAACGCTCAAGAGCCTGATTGAGACTCAACGGCATGTGAATAATTGTCGGGATGTCTACCGTCCATTTGGGCGTTAGGGTGTAGGTGTCATATGCGTTCGAGCCAGCGTACGCCCTAAACTCAAAATAATCACCGATAGATAACCCGGATTTAATCGCAAGACACCATTCATGCTCTGAATAATCGTCCGTGGTGATGTCGGTGCTGTCGCTGCCGTTCTCATCGTCCCACCGCCGCCCGGTCACAAAGTCAGCCGTGGTCTTGCCGCTGGGTGCGGTCAGGCGGGCCGTGGTCGCTTCGCCGCCTGCGGTGATGTTGGCGGAGGTGGTAACGTATACATCATTTGACAACCCGGTAATCCTCAGGCGCAACACAAAGCCCGGCCCGCGTACGTTGGTGGTTGTGCCGCCTGCCGTGGCGGTCATTGTCACGGCCCCGGAGCCAGAGCCGGATGAGACCGGAGCGTAAATCAAAAAGCCGCCTATGTCGTTCCCGGTGGCAGAGTCCGGCTCTTGGATCTCCGTCACTGTCCCAAAGGTTGTGCCGGTTTGTGACAACGCCTCCGCGCTGAATTGCGCCGGGGTGGTGACATCAGTCGGAATCACCATGCCGCCGATGATAAAGTCGCCGGACGTTATGTCCATTGACCCCGTGGCAATGGACACGTTACCCGCTGAAGTATCTTTACCCGTCCCGCAACTGTAAGCCAAAGTACCGGCACCACTGGCCTCTACACGGTAAATGTTGGCCCAGCATACGTTGTTTGTGCCAACGGTTACTGATAGCGTGCCGGATTCAGAACCGCTGACGGTGTCCTTGGTGTACACAAAAATATTTGTATTGCCAGTATCCGCGCCCAGGGTGGTGGTGTAACCGCCTGTATTGCCATCATTCGCGCCGGTCAATGAGCCCCGCAGCGTCCAGCCTGATGGGGTTGTGACCGTCCCGCCGTTCGCGCTGGATGGTTTTTGCCCAACTACCAACACCAAAGCGGAGAGCGTTGTAATGCCGCTTGGATAGGTGGGAGCGACAGAAGTTCCACCGCTGGCGCTGTATGCTATCGTGCCAGCCGCACCCCATGAGAGCGTTGGGGTGGTGGTCGCTCCCACCGGCACAACGGTGTACCCGCCGCTGCCGTTCTTTTGGTAGCGCAGGGTTGGCGCGTAGCTGGCCGGGTCGCTAGTGGCGTTTGTCAGGATGCGAAGCAGGCGGGTGGTGTTGGCGGGCGTGGTGATGTTTGTATCTTGCTCCGCTGCCCACGTGTGGGCCGATTCGCTGCCGTCATCCACGCCAAAGCGGAAGCCCTCCTGCTCCAGTGTAGCCGCCGTCGCCTCTTTGATTGAAAAATGCCACGTTGTCCAGTTGCCTGAAGTACTGGAGGCGGTGAGTGTTTTTGTGCCACTTGCGCCACTGGCCGACTGAATGGCATAAAACAAATTACACACATCAAATACACCGCCGTCGGTGTACCCGGTGGCACTTGGCCCTAAATCATCCAGGTTGTATGACATGGCCCCCAAAATGTTCATACTGTTGGCCGTGGCGTTCGTGATGGATGAACCGGCCACCGTGGTCGTGGCGGCGGTATTGCTTGCGGCGGTGCTATCCTGCGGGTCGCCAGACGTTACCGCGCCGCTCCATGCACTGACTACGATGGTACGCCATGCCGACGGGGAATGTGTAAACGTCCATGACGCACCCTCACCGCTGGCCCGCTTCCATGCTACTCTGTGCCAAAAGTTTGCATTCGAGTTCTGTACAGCCGCAGCCACCCACGTCCAGCCAGCGGGTAATGTAAAAGCGGTTGCCCCGCCTTCGCTGTAGGTGTCTGCAATCAGAATATCATTATCAGCCGTGCCGGTCGGTTTGTTGGCAACCAAGTCGCCACCGGACGCGCCGCCATTGCCTGATTTTGCGCGGAATGCTACTGCCATCTGTTATCCGAATTGAAAATGCTTTTCAATGCCGTCCAACTTGCCGTCAGGACGAACGGTGATGTCCAATCGGTTGGCTGCGCTGTTGTTTTTTAGTGTAACGGTGGTTGTGGCGGTATTGGCCGGGATGGTTCCGTTGTACTGTCTGCCGTTGCTGGTGGAGGTCATGTCCCAAAGAATCGGGCGGGCAGTGGGATTGCTAATAACAATATCCACCACGCGGGGCGGGACGGTTGCATCATCCCAATGATAAATGATGGATGCTTCCTGCCCTTGCGTCACACCGCGCCATGCGGTTGCTGTTTGAATTGCCATTATTTCACCTTGTAGGTAAAGCCAAGCCACCCCGCGGCGATTTTTATCAGCCACAGGGCAGGCAGTTGATACCATTTGGGATTGAACTGGATATTAATTGTAATGTCTGCCATTTGGCTCCTAAGTGTAAATAACTTCAGGCGTTACGGACACAATTAACGGGTCAGTCTTGCGGGTGTGATCTGCATACTTGCGCCGGTAAATTTTTACCACGATGTATTCATCCTCAGGCAATCCGATACTCATTCCCCCAAACGTAAACTCCCGGTAATTTTCACCGGGGTTGTGAGTCACGAAAATGGATGCTAGCACACGGGCGACTGAGTGTAGGATGGTTTCTTTCATGGTAAAATGCCTGTGTTGCCCGCCATCTCCGGGCGACTGTCCCACGGTTCGCGCCGTGGGATTTATTTTTTGTATTATACCCTAAAACACGCGCCGTATCGCTATCTGCCGGGCGTGTGTGTCGGTGCTAAACCTCAACCCCCAATCCCCCATCGCCCGCGCCTGCCTGCGAAGCGTCTCACGATACGAGCCGGGCCGCCTGCCCTGTGGTACAGGATACCAACGCACGCCGCCCGGCTTCAGGTCTTGGCAGGATAGGATGATTTCACGGGCGGTCATTTTACCAACCGCCTGCCGCTGGACTCAATAACGCGCCGCATGTTCTGGAATATCCCTACACCCTCCCGCACATCCCCCCGGCAGTACCTTTCAACTTTTGATAGTGTCTTTTCATCGCCCGTTTCTATCACGCGTCGCCAGTCGCTAAACTCGATATGCAACTTAGGCCGCCCGCCCAGACGGACGGCGATATAGTCCAACCCGTTGGACTCAAATGGAAAATACTTGCGCGACAACTTCAGAGTGTCGATTGTCTTGGCCTGACAGGGTAAATTCATCCCCAGCGTGATAAACCGCCCGCCTACTTTTTTTAGATCGAACCCGTCAACGTTGTGGCCTACAATGTAATCGGCTGCATCCAATATCCCCCATAGCGTCTTCATAATGCGCCTGTCATTCCATGCCCGCGCCTCTTTGCCGGTAACACACTCGCTGATAATGGTCTGCTTTTCTTTGGCGTCATTGACAACACACGCCGCCCAGCAAATAACAAACGGCTCACGTTTCAAGAATTGGGTGGGAATGTACCCGCCGGGGACTTTGCGGGAATAGTAGTAACTTTCCCCCGGTGAATATTCAATGTCAAAATAGACTATCTTCGGCTTAACCACCTCTGTTTGCGGCGGCTCTTCCGCCTGCTCGTTACCGCACCGACAAACCCAAACGCGGACTTTATGCCCGTTGATAACGACTGACTTGTTTGTTTTTCGCCATAACCGCTTTGAGCATGTTTTGCAGTTTTGCAATTTTGGCCTCCGTGCTGCATTATATACGTCACATGACGTACAAGCCCCCCGGATGTAACATTTTATCCCGGCTCTAAAAACTCCCGCGCAATGTACAGCGGGCCGGGATAATTAGCCGGGAAGTCCTCCCACGCCCAGACAGGGTGGTACACCGTACCACTCTGCCAAGTGTCGTTGTACCCATTGCTCCAATCTGCCCATGTTGCCTTTTGTATTTTCCACGGGTGGGTCTTATGACTGACCGCTTTACGTTCGCTCCAGCGCATCCCAACCAGTTTATAAAACGCGATAGCCTCTTTCGTGTCACGCTGTTGATATTTGGCGGTATAGGTGTACACCACGGGCCGCCTGTTTATGTCCGTTTCAACCTGTACCAATTGCCCGCCGAATACGATAGTGCCAAACTTGAAAGCCGTGTATGTGCCTTTCCAATCGCCGCCCTCTGTCCAGTAAGGCCGCTCTGGTCTGCCGGTCAAGTCACGGTTGCCGCATAAAAAATTCATCTTGCCTACAAAGCTGCCCGCGTCTACAGGTTGTATCGCTTTGAGGTAGTCCATTTGCGCCGGGCCAAGCCGCTGGAACTTTGACACCCCACCGAAGCCCGCGCCGGGGTCAGGGTGGAATAGGTCGATATTCTGAAAGTTGGTTGTACCGATAAAGGCAGTATCCAGCCCCATTGCTTCGACCATGAACGGGTCGCCATACTTTTTGGCGCGAAAAATACCGGGCGTGTCCTGTGCTTTGCGGGTGAATGTTATCATGCCGTATAACGCGCAATCTCTACGCCGTTCGCATCTTTGAATATCACCACAGAACCGGCGGGCAGTTGTACGTCAACCGTCTCAGCAACCGGGGCGGGCGGTGTGTAGTCTGTCAGGGTGATGTACAGCGGATTTGTGCTGCAATACGCCGTGGTGAACGTTTCCACCGCACCAGTAGCGCGGGTGATGCTTGATACCTTCAGCCAGCCGGAAGCGGTATCAATCTCGCCATATACAGTGTCGCCTGTTTTGATGGTGCTGATAATACTGCCAGACACCGGCGCGTTGCGGACATTCAGAACCGTAGTGCTGGCAGTCAGTGTTCCTTTTTTCATTGTGCCTCCGTTCGTAGGTGGAACTTCCACCGCTCCCCATTCGGCGGCGAAGTTGTATTCTGTATTCCAGTAATTCACGTCAAGGTTGGGGGATGACACCCCCGCGTCAATGCCAATCGGTAACGCGCCGCGCTGCCATATCGCCGCGCTTGTCCAGCCTTTAGGGATGAGCGTCAGGGCGGATGAATATTGCGCCGCCCACACTGGATCAACTGCAAACTCCGCCGCCTCCGCCGCTGTTACCCGCGTATCCCACCATGTCTTACGGGTGTACCAGCCCCACTTATACCCCTCCGCCTTGATAGTGTCACGGTAGGCTTTCCAGTGTTTCGGGGCGTCGTATGCCCCCGTCCATGTGTATTCCATGTCGCCCCAAACGCGGTGAACATAAGCCTTGTGAGGTGCAAGGTAAGTCAGCATCTTTTCAGCTTGCGTAATGGGGTTGGTTTCAGGGTGATAAAACACATACGACGAAAGCGGCAAAAGGTTTCTAAAGCCCGCCATATATTCATCGTACCGACTATCCTTGTATATGTTATAACCCGCTCGTGGAATGACGAACCGTGCGCCGTAATCTTTTACAACCTGATAATTTATCGCGCCCTGATAGTAGGACACGTCCACGCCCATCAGTTCACCAAAAGCCGCCGGGCGTGCGCTGCCCCGCTGTTGCTGTTTACAATAAGCAAAAAATGCCGCCTCCAGTTCAGGGAAGGTGCGCCAGACGGGGTGTAATGCTTTGCTTGTGGCTAGGAATTGAATCATTTGAGCGTCATTAAGTCAGGCACAACCGCAAACCAGAAGTACGCCGCCTGTCCAAGAAACAACAAAAGCCCACTAACAAAAATAGGGATGACCACCCACTGAAATTTGTCCCACCATTGGGCGCGTTTTGTCTCTTTTGCTTTTTGCAAGTCGATCCATTCCCATATTTTCCTGATTTGTTCATCCATGCCAGGCTCGCCATTTCCGTATAAGTCTTTTGAGTGTCGTTTTATTTCTTTGTCATGATCTGATACCGTCTGAATAATTCCGGGGATAAGTGCTATCTTGTCGCTGTGCTGTTGCTGTTTACGGGTGCTGATTGCCATGTGCGCCTCAGAGAATGAATTACCGCCCGCCTGCCCGCGTGTCTTTTGAGTCACTGTGCGGGAACTATCGGCGGGCGGTGTGGAGGGTATTATACTACTTCGGGAAACGGGTGCGGTACGCTTTGTACAGACCAAACGCGCCCAGCAGGACTACCACCAGATTCAGGATGGCGGCGGCAATGCCTTCGTAGCCAGCGGGGACAAGGCCAAGCGCGTAATTCACCACGACAATCGCCGCGCTGAACAGGGATGCGACAAGCTGCGCTTTGTAGCCCTCAAAGTTGAGGCCGTACTTTGTGAGTTCGGTCAAGACGAACACGACCACGATCTCGATGCCGGTCTTAAGGATGGCTTGTAATTCGAGCGGAAGTTCCAACAAATTCATATTGACTCCTTTTGTGTTTTTGCCGCTGGTGCGGCTTTTTGTTATTATACCACGGAATGATTAACGGTTTGCTTTACTCGCATGGGGCAAAGCCGCAAGTAACTTTTGAATAAAAGACACGCCCGCAGGCTTTTCGTCCAGTGCACGCTTTGTTAGCCTGTGCTTTATGTTTTCGGGAATGTCATTGATGGCACGAGACGCCATTACCACATTGCGCCCGCCATAGATTGATATAAGTTCGCTGAATACTTTTACAGCGGTTTCGACTTTCGAGACGACGATACATTCTTTTTGCTCGCCGTGTTCGCTTGCTGTGATTACATAAACGTGACTTTTCATTCTTTCCTTTCGTTAGCAAAGAGCAGGCTAACGGTTTGCGCTACCTGCGGCTTGCGGCTTTACTTGTCCGCTTAGAACGCCCGCCCGCAAGCCGTCTGGTGCGCGCTTTGTTGGGCGGCATTGCTTCGGTAACTTCGTAACATTCGGGGCAAAGACGCGCCCCTACTGGATGCTTATAATCTAAGCAATCTTTTTCTTTACCAACCCAACCACATTTAGGATTTATACAAATTCTTTTCACGAAACTCCTTTGGGAAGTTGCCCGCCCAACGGTATTTGCGTAACCCGCAAAAGGGCGGGTCACGATAAACTTTCTAAATTGAATAAAGTTTGAGGCGTGGACAATGCTTGGGATGCCGCCTGAATCCCTTTTGTCGGGTTCACGCTGTGTTGGGCGCAAAGGAAAACATGCTCACCTAAAAGTGGATGAACCGCATTACGCAACACCTGACCAGGACAATGATTACCTTTGTAATAAATGTTTCCTTCGTATTGGATACCTAGCCAGTCTTTCAATTTCTGAGTTTCAGCAACCGTTCCAGCCGTGATAAATCCCTTCGGGCTTGGTACTTCAAATTGTGAGATTGCAAAGTTTGACCAGAAATAATGCCTGCCAAGTATTGCCGCTGGTTTTATCAAAGGCTCATAATAAGGCTTCACATTCTCGACAACCCATTGACCCTTGAAAAAGTTTTGCAGGAAGATCACTTGCTGATATAAAGCCATGTCTGGATATTTGCGCACCTTGTGGCGAGTGGCTTTCATCATTCGACTGTGGCTCTGGCATGGCGGGCTTGACCAAATAAAATCAAACTCATCTGCATAATCTAAAAGATACTGGTGAGCGTCACCGATAATAACCGTGTCGCTTGGGAATTGCGCCTTGTAAACATCGGCTATGTCTTGTTCCATTTCAAGGGCTGTAACTTCGACATCTTGCCATAACTTACGATTGCCGCCAAGCCCAGCGTAAAGGTTGAGGACTTTCTTTGCTTTCATGTTACTTTGCTCCTGCGCCCAACGGCTTAGATTACCCGCTTGGGGGTGGATGTGGATTCATTTTCAGACGCAGCAGACTCCCCCAAGTCGGGTGCATCTTTTGTTAGCCCGCTTTCTCGATATGCCAATTTATGTGCCATATTTATCAGCCAAACGGCGATGATCGCCGTTATAGTGGTCGTAATTCGGAATGTATCCGACTGTGTTTTGCTTGATCTTCTTCGAGCAATACGGGCACACCTTGAAACCGGCTTCAACTGGCGTAACGTGCCTACCCATGTGATGCGTTTGGTTGCATGATGTTTTCCACCAATTGATTTCATTGTCGTAAATTTTCCATTCGCAAAATTCCATGATTGTGTGCATATTTTAGTTGCCTAACGGTTTGCGTAACCAGCGGCGGGTGCTTGGGAACACCACTGCCACGCAAGACCTCTATTTTTCGCCAGACTTCCCGCCGTCTGGTTCACGCGGTGTTAGACCCCGTAAAAGGCTCTCAACTAAAGACCTTGTTTCAGGATGCAACAATATTTTCTCTTGGTTTTTTTCATACCATGCAAGAGTTTCCCATTTGCCAGTTATAGCGCGACCTGCTCCAGCCCAATCAGCAACCATTTCACGGGCGTATTTTTCAGGCATGGGTATTGGCATGTTTGGGTCATTGTCCTGCATAAGATACCAATATTGCCAGTGGTGCGGGTTTCTGCGTTGGTGATAAAGCCATGCGCGATTGAATCGCTCTCTTGTAAAGTGACCGAATGGCGCGGCTTCTGCGATGCTGTAAAGCCTAAAAGCGTCAATATTTTCTTTTTCCTGCTTCGGCTTATTGTAAAAGTATTCAGCGTATGGGATGAACTCGCTAGGTAAAAACTTGCTCCAATCATGGATAAGTAAAAGCCAGATAGGGGCTTTGGTTTTCAACCCTGCCACAAAGACAAAATATTTGTGGACTAAAACATATTTGAGATATTGTAAGTATGCTTTCACGATACTCCTTCTTAGGGGTCTAACGGTTTGCGTTACTGGCGGGGCTGGTATAAATCACAACCATTACCAGTACGGATTGGACATTGCGGGGTAAGTTCTAATTTGCAAGACGTGCAAGCCCCGTCCAGTGCACGCTGTGTTAGGTTGCTTTCAACCTTCACACCTGCTGGAATAGCAGACCGAAACTTGGGCGGAGTGCCAATAAGAGTTACAAGGTATCTCCAACCATCGGCGCGATTATGACCTTTGATCGTGCCAACTTCAATAACTTCGTCGTTGACGCGAACAATATAGTTATAGTTTGCGCTTCGTTCTGTGCCTGTTTCGTCGTTTGTAATTTCGATTTTTAGCATATTAGCAGCCTAACGGCTTACGCTACCCGCTGTGCGGGTTCAGGCAAGCCAAGTATGATTTGTTTATGACAATGCGGGCAATACGCCGCTGTTTCGGTGTGCGGTAGCACAGTCGGGTGCGCGTTTTGTTGGGCGGCTTGCCAGCGGACAGAACCACACTGACACGGTTGACCAACGTAAGGCGCGGATACTTGGCTGGTGTTCGAGCCAATTACCCAATAATGCTCATTTGTATAAATATTGCACATAAGACTCCTTGTTGAGCGAGAGCCGCCCAACGGTTTGCGCTACCTGCAAGTGGCGGCGCAAAACTGTCCAATTTTTACGCCTGCCCGCCACTTGTCAGGTGCGCGCGTTGTTCGGCGGCTAGTGCCTTGCGCCCTGCTTTTGTGACGGTGAAACGACACCAGGGATATACTTCCTTTTTGGTTTCATCCCTAAGCAAACCCTTTTCGACTAAAGCATAAATTGTTTGCCATAAATTATGCTCATCCATATCCCATGTGCTGACACGCGGATCATTTGCAAGAGCCTGTAAAACTTGCATGGGATTCTTTTTTTGCTTGCGGGAAAGATACGCAACCGACCCGCTGAAACTGCACAAATGAACACTCATAACGCTCCTTTGCAACGTGCCGCCGAACGGTTTGCGTTACCTGCGCGGACAGGGCGCAAACCTATTTGATTATTCAGCCGCGACTTCATCGGCGGACTCGTTGTCCGCGTCAGGTACACGCTGTGTTAGCCGCGTTCTTGCCCGTAGAGTAGGCACATCAAAGCCAGTGAGTTCTGCCAGCTTCTCAATAAGGCTTTGCCGATCACTCTCGGATGCTTTGATAACTAATTGGCAATCCGATAAAGCAGCAGAGCCACCGTAAGGATAGCCACACCAGTACAACCTATCACCATCAACGCAGGCGACAACCCAATTTTCACCACTCGGCACATGATGCACAACATCACAAACATCAATCTGTTTGTTCCTCTTAATTTTTATTTCAATCGGTTTATCTAACTTCAAATGTTTCATGTTTTCCTTTCAGCGGCTAACGGTTATGCGTTACTGGTTTGGCGAGTGAACAGGGCACGCTGGGTCAATTTGTAGCGTGTTAGGAGTGGGTCTGGTTGAACAGGTGCATACCGCCAAATCCAGTGCACGCTTTGTTAGACCCCGCCAAGATACTCGGAAACAAACTTCTTTATTGCTTCCCTATCGTTGGCATAATAATCTTCATTATCGAGGTCTATTTCAATTTGACCAGTCATTCCCAATATATCAAGAACAAAATCGGCAATGACATCAACATCTGAAATGTTATTCTGCTTGCAAAACCAAAGTATCGAATGCTTTATATCTGACTGCTTGCTCATGGCTTCCTCTTTCACGAAGGGGTCTAACTACTGTTTATGAAGCACAGTATATATCATGCTCAACTCTTTGTCAATAGCTGCACGAACAGTATCCTGCCTATTCCCCGGCAATTTTGACAACCTCTCAAATTGCTCACGGGGTAACAAGACAATCATCCGCACATATTTTTTGGCATTCCACCGGGCAACATGTAAATGGTTTTGAATTAGCGTTTTTTGAATTAGCGTTTTTTGAATTAGCGTTCCCTGCCCAGTCGCGCCACAGTCGCAAACGATGTACACCCATCCTGGGCGTTTGTGCTTCCGTGCCTTGTCTATTTTTGCCACATGCTTATGCTCATTCATCCTGACATCCTCTCTCTTCCGCCTGACTGGTACACCCGCGCCAAACCTTGCCGCCGTCCACAAAGCACCAGTCCCCAGCGCACCAGCCTGCTACCGTGTCGCCTGCTACCAGTACGTCCAGCCTGCTACCAGAATAGCTCCTCAGCCACACGGTAGCAGTTATTTCGATACTGGCCGGGGGTTGGGTAGGTTGGGCGGTAGCAGGGGCGTTTCCGGCCTTCTGTGCGCCGTTCCGGGGCATTGGGGCGATACTGGCGGGGGCTTGTAAGTAACAGGCAAGAGACGCCAGTATCAGGATGAAAATAAGTTTTCGCATTTGCTACCTTTCCGGGATTGATCCCGCGCTAATCGTTTTGTGGCTTACTCGTTTGCTACCGGTAGCAGTCCGCAGGGCGTCGCGTTCTTGTAGCGCATTTTGCCATGACGGGTACAGGTCTGCGTATTTTCCGCTCTTGCTAATGACTGCTACCACGTTCGACCGGCCTGCCACCTTGCTACCGCGCCGCATAATTCTGACCTTGCTACCATCGCCCGGTGCCTCCCAGCGCAGCAGGGAACCGGACGCCTTGACGTTTGCCCCCGCTTCGGTAGCAATGCGGTCTGCTACCTGCTGGAGTAGGGCGTCAAATGGGTCTGCTACCGCCGCCGGTTGTGCTACCGGGGCGGTTTGGTAGGAAAATCCTCTTCGGTAGCAGTGTACACCTGATACCTCTGGGTGAAATCTTCAGTAGCACGGTCGCGGCCCAGCTTCTCTTTGTTGCGTTCGTACAAGTCACTAGTATTTTTCACCTGTTCTTTTGTGACCTTTTCCTCGCCGCTCATAATAGCAAGGTCACGGTCACGCTTTAGCTGGCGCATGGTCTTACGGTGCTGCCGCGCCAATGCCACGTCCGGGTCAGCCCGGCGGTATCGCCAGTCTGCAAAAAGATGAATACCAGCCAACACAAAAATGCCACTAATGGCAATCAATGCCACCACATTTGCCCAGGCGGGGACAGCAAGCAGGGCCAACAGGTCTGACTGTGCAATCTCAAGCAAACCGCCCGCAAGCATGGTCAGGACGGACAAGCCGAGCGTGACATATACCATCCGGTTGGCGATGCGCTCCTGTGCGTTCTTTTGAACATCGGCCAAAGAGCCGTCCGCAATATCCGCCTCGAACTCACGGTACATCCAGAACAGATAACCGCCCTCCATCAGCAGGACGCCCAAAACAGGCAACCACGTCGCCCAGCGGGGGGCAATCTGTTGCACAAGGTAAAAGGTCTGAGTTGCAGATACACCCACCACTACAAGCTGGATAAAATGGTCGCGGATGTAATCGCTAAACTCTTTCATCACGTCCGAAGCCTCGGCGCCCAAGTCAGTCTTATTTGTTGCCATGTCTTACCGTCCTTTCCTCTTGTCAATTTCACTCGCCCGCTTAATTGGGATGCGAATGTCAAAGTATTCAGCCGTGTATACCACCACCGGCCAGAATAGCAGGGTGACGGCAGCCAGTAGAATCCATGCAAGTTTTTTCATACGCTAATCCTTTCCTTCAAATATTCCAGCGTCGCTGTTTTGCTCACCGGCTCGAAAATAATTTCATCCCAACTTACCACCAGGCCGCGCCCGCCGTTCTCGAACGCTATCGCGGCTTTGGCTAGTGACCCGTCAACCCCTGCCGCGTAGACTGTGACGCGCTGCTCTTTGTACCAGCCGGTACGGGGGAGGGCGTGGGGATGTTCACCGTTTACCGTCAGGGCCACGTCTCACCACCCGGTAATATTCCACTTCGCCGCTGGGCGATCTATCAGCGTCAACCCGCGTCCAACCGCCTTTATGTTCCTGCCCGAAGTCAGGGTCGTAACTCACAACCGTCTCACGCACTTCGCGCCGCTCATAGTCGTAGGCCATTTTTACAATGCGGTAAGGTGACGTAACGAGAGCGGCAAGCAAGTGAAAAGCGTTCATCGCTTGCCCCGCATGAGCCAGAATACCAACACCAGCAGGGCAAAGCATACAGCCATAATAATGGACGCGGCGACCTGGGGCGTCATTTCATCGCCGCCTTTGACAGGGCCATCAGCGCCGCGATTCCAACCGCTGCCAGAATTGCACCGACCAGGCGCAGTTCAGCGGGCAGGCTGTTGAGTAGCAAGACGAAACCGGAGCCAAGCACGATACCCATGACCGCCCAGAAGATAAGCATGGCCGACTTTTTAGCACGGGCCTTTGCCGCTCCATATTCCATTTCAACATGATAGGGGTCGTTCATGCCTCACGCTCCAAAATGTCGCCGGGCGTCCAGTCCAGCTTTTGTAGGTCTGTTTCGTAGACGGTGTACTGTTCGCCGCTGGTGTCCTCAACCATTGCCAGCCCAGCCGTATCGTAGCGCAGGAAGATGACGCGCATGGCGAGAGTGGTGCAATAGTATTCTTGACCGCGTTGTAAAATCATGGGGTTATCCTTTCGTGTTCCTGTCTACCTCGTAGACAAGTAAATTAACATGTGGGTTCTTTGGGTCATCATCACGGAAAGCGTGAATTTCGACAATCTGACTATCGTCCAGCCAACAGATACCATTCAAGGCGTCAAGCATGACTTTGCAAAAATTGTCAAGGTCGCCGCGCTTCATTCTTCGGAACACCGTAAAGTTAACCGCAATGTCACCGCGTAAAGGTTCCATCTTGTGCGCTAATTTATAAAAGACCTGCTGCTTATACGTTCTTGCTTCCGGTGTCACTACAATGCGGTTGTTCGCCATCATCCAGTAACGATTGACGGACGGCGGAACCGGTAACTCGAACATGTATTCGCTCACATCTGCCTCATCACCAATCGCATAATGTCCGCCTCCGTCCATTCGCTCATATCCACATACCGCGCAATCGGGGCGGGGGTGTAAGCCATGAAGCCGATCACAACGCCAGCAACGAACAGGGCGGGGTATAACAGTCTCATTCCTTCGCCTCAAATAATTCCGGCACACGCGCCCCCGCTATCGCTTTGGCATAACAGGAAGCCGTGTCTGACTTCGGGAACGCCTGACTGTCACGCCATGCCCGGTACAACTTGACGCGATCTTGTTGCGCCTGCGGGTCGTCGCGTAGGTCAATCAATTTCAAGCCTTCGGCAATGTGCCACGCCTGAAAGTTGTTTTTTGCAAACTTGTTTTGAATCATCCAGTCAATGATGTTCATTATGACTCCAGTATTTTTACCAGTTCATCAATCAACGCTTGCGCCCGCTGGCGCGTCTCTGCTGGCAATCCTATCATCCGCCGGTATGCTCCTACCATGTAACGCGGGTAATCCGGCTTGACTGTCTCTTCCTGTTCCGGTTCGATAGGGTACACCGCCTCCACCTCGTCCACACTTGCCCCGGCTTCGGTGACGTAATACTCCAAAACCGCCTCAGGCGTCTCGTGCCTGGCCGCGTGCCTGAATACGCTGTAAGGCGCAAGGTGGTACTGCTCGCGGGTCGGTTCGTCAAAAGCTCGCCATGTATAGTAAGCCTTGCGGATGGTCTGCTCTTTGACGCCCGCCTTTTTTGCAATGGCGGAGTAGGCGATCATGGCGGGGATGCCGTTGGTAATCAGGGCGTCGCACTCCTGCCCGTATTGCCAATGGATGTTACTCTCAGTCTGCCCCAATGCCTCCCAACGGGCCACAGCCTCAGGGTAAGCGTTGTATACCGCTTGCGTTGTCCATTGGTACGCTGTACCAGTCATTCAGTCACCTTTTTATTCAGCTCAATCAGGTATTCAAGTCCACAGCCCTTGCAACGGTAGCACGGGCAAAACAAATCAGGATAATAAACCCGCAGCCAATTTGTGTAGGCCCGGCAGGTGTAGCACAGTGCGATCTTTTCACTAGCGTTGAGTTTCATTCATCCGCCTGCATCGGTTCGCTAACGCTGGCAACTTGTACCAGTACGCTTGTCTCACCGTGTTTGGCGTAGCCCTTCAAAATCATCCATGCGTAAAAGGTGATGGTGCGATTCGGGTTCTTTTTGCACCACTCTTGGTATTCGCGCATGTAGTCGGTTTGGTCTTTTCTCATTTCGGTATCGCGCCTCGCGCCTGTCCCTGCCGGTACTCAATCTCTCCGTCCCTGTCCAGTTCTTTCAGCCAGTATTGCACGTGGCTGGTGCTGCTGGCGTTGGTTCCGTCCAGTATTTCACGGATGGAAGGCGGGACTTTTTTGGTCTGGTAGTACTCGCGGATAAACTCCAAAATTTCATCTCTCAGCATGGACGGAAGTCTAGCACATATATTCTATGGTGTCAAGGTTTGACACCCTTGTTGACAGTTCATTTCCACATCCATTCCGGCAGCTTGTTTTTGTCAAATGGTTTCAGTTCTTTAAATGTGGGCTTCGGGGTTTCGCGGATATAGTGAATCGCACCGTTCGGTATTCGGTAATCCAGTTCGCGGCCCTTCTTGATGTGCAACGTGCTAATGCGGTCATAATCGGCGGGCATTATTGAATCGTCTGTGTTTTTCTTGTCGTTAAACTTGGTGAACAAAAAGACCACATCGGCGTCATGCAGTTTCTTACCGCTGCCTGATACGTTCGTTAAACTCTCGACCGTGGTATCCATGCCAGTCTTATTGACGCTTGACACAAGGCAGATAGCAAGGTTCAAGTCATTGGCAATTATCTTCAGTGCCCGGCTGATATTTTGTGACGTAGCAATTTCATCCTTGCCGGGTGCGTTGATTAGCCAATCGTAGTCAATAACCACTTGCTCGATTCCATGTTCTGCCTGCTCCCTTTCCAGCAACGGGCGCACGTCCGCCAAATCGAGCGGCATGTCTGATACATAAATGGGGGAGTTCATTATCAGGGCTTTCGCTTCGTTGAACGTCTGCCAATCGTCTGGCGTCATGCCGCCGCTTAACATGTGCCGCTTTGGTACTCCAAGCATTTCAAAAAACCGGCGGAATACTTGCTTGCGTTTCATTTCACCGCACCAAATCAGGCTGGGGGTGGATGGGATATTGCGCCCGCCAATGGCGGAGAATAAGGCGTCTTGGTGCGTAAAGAACGACTTGCCCGCGCCCGGCTCGCCCGCTACAATGGTCAACTCGCCCGCCTGCTTGCCACCCGTGACAATGCTCAGGAACGGCCACGCATAATGAATACCCCAAACATCTTTCGGGTTCTTGGTGCGTTCATTGATGTCCGCTTCCAATACTTCGATTACATCGTAGGCCGATGGTGTAGGAGTTACAACCTTCGGGGCGTCCTGTGGTTCGTAACGGGTAGCAATATCTTGCGCGATCTCCAGAATATGCTCGGGCGGGGCGGGGGTAACACACCGGGTATTATTTTCCACCAACAAAGCCTGATAAATGGCTTCCGCACTAAATCCCTTGCGGCGCATTGAACCTGCAAGCCTTACGAAAATATCATGCCGCTGCCCGTCTGGAATCATCCCATCTACGAACACGCGAGCAGGTTCTATCGTGGCGGCCTGTTTCTCGTGCAATAGTTCAATCAACCATTCGGGCATTTCAGCCAGTGGCGTCTGTGACGGCAACACAACCCATTCATAGCGGTTGCCGTTAGGATGGATGCTGGGCGGTGCGACCACATAACCACCGTTGCCACGCACATCCAAGCCCGGCCCTAACTTGCCCGCGCTGTTACGGATTTCGACATTGCCGGGGTACACAAAATAGATATGCTCTCCCCCGCTCCCCGTCTTACTTACTGGCGTCACTGGCAGGCGTCCGTACCTGTCTTGTAGCTCCATCAGGCTTTCATATCCGCCCTTGTCCTTATCCACGTCCAACACTACGATGCCAGACCGCTTGCCGGTTGCCACTCCAAGATTCGCTTTGGGGTTGTGCTCCCACCAGCCGAGCAGCATATTTTCCTCAGCGGTTGCAACGTCTGCCCATTTGACGGCGGGGACTTTGTCACGTTCTTTGAGTTGAAATGTCTGCCAGCCGAGCGTGGAATATTTGAGGGCCAGGTCGAGTGCTGGTGTCATTGGGTTATCCCTCCCATAATTGGCGGGTGTAGTCCCCGCGCTTTTCGTCTGTCTTGCGCCCGCCCTGCGCCTTGATAGCGGATGCGGTATTGGTTAGGCTTCCGGGGCGGCTCACTAAAAAACCACCATCCGGGCGGGTGGCGTGTTTGTATGCCGCCCGTAAATGCTCCGGGGTAATCCCTTCGTCATACATTTCACCGAATGAGCCAATCCAGTCAAATAATACCCGCTTTGATGGCGTTTGGCCCGTCACTTCCACGTAGCAGTCAACCAGCGGGACAAGGTTGGGCGGGAACTTCTCGCGGTATTGGTATTTTGCGGTTCTGGCTGCGTCTATGATGGCGTCTACCTTTGCGTTGACTTGCTCCATGTCTTTTTCAGATAACCCCCCGTTTGTAGTAGTCTCTGTAGTAGTCTCTGTATTACTATTTAACGAAAACTGCAAACCATCATTCCCGAATGTTACTTTGTCACTTTCGGGAATATCGCCTTGTAATGTTCCCCATTTGGCGTTAATTGCGTTGATGTCCAGCCTGAATTTCATCTGGTGGTCAAGGCGGGCGTAATGTTCCTGCAATAAACCAGCCTCCACCAAGTCCCGGCGGGCGGTCTTTTGCTCGTTGTAAGACAACCCGGTTTCGGTCTCAATTTCCTCCGATGTCTTATACAGCCACCCGTCCTGGTCTGCTTCTTTGCCGCGCCAATAGATGAATTGACACAGTAAGATGGTCGCGGTCGTGCTGCCTGTCAACTTCCGCATGGATGGGTAGTAAGCAATCGGGCGGCCTACATTGTCAAGAAAATCAGTAAGTTTCATCATGTCCTCTTTAATGGGTTGCGCTCTTGCGTTTGAAGATAGATGTTTCCAGTTTCTCCAATCCGCCAGTCGCACTTAATTTGTATTCGGTACTTTGCCGAAACCAGTATGTCTGTGCCTTGGATTTGCATAGTCCTATCTTTTACTTCCTCAATGCTAAATATAAAAGGTATAAGGTTCAGCTTTAGCATTTCCTTTACAACGTATACAGCCTTATTGCCTTTCATGCTTGTGTTGTCGCTCTGTAAAAAACAGGCATTCTCAAAAATGTACTGCGGTATTTTCATAGACCTTAGTCCACTAATATACTTTAGTGGCATTGGGTATCCATTGGCTGTTGCAAAATTAACGCCGCTTTGATACGCATTTCTAGCCCGAACCTCTGGGTGTTCGTTTATTGCATTTCTTGCGGCTTCTGGCGTAAATAAATAAACCGTTGCGTTGCATACTGATACATGTGCACGCAGGTCGCATTCCTCATTCTGTATTCCATAATTTATCATAAGTCATTCCCCCACACATCCCATCCCTTAGCGGGGCGGCGGGCAAACAACTCAATTCGTTTTCCGTTTGTGTACATTTCGTCTATCATACGGCGGAATGTCTCAGGCTTTACGCTGTGCTCTGTTCGCTTCTCTGTTACTACAGATGGGAGCAGTTTTCCACTATCCGGCTTACAGCTTCCGCGAGTGCAAATCAGTAAAAACTCATGCCTGACACTGACATAATGCCCGACGTTGTGCGCGTCTTTGTTCCAAACTATCGAGGCTTTGTACTTGAACCCCCAGGCGTTTATAACCTCAAAACACTCCTCAAGTAGCGGGGAGGTTGTCCACATAAATAACACGGAGTCATCTTGCGCCATGTTTTTAACCGGTAAGGCGCAAAGCTCACTAATACTCATTGAATTATAGTGAGTAGACAAAACCACATCCTGTGCCTCTGTACTGTGTTGATCTCCGCTTGTGTATTTCCAAGGCGGGTCTGCGTAAATTATTCTGTATTTTCCATCAGGTTGTTTTGACTGAGGCTTTTCGGCATTGGCCCTCCTCTCTAATTCAACCTTTGCCTTGTTTACCGTCATCTCCCCGCGCTCTATCTTTTCCAATAATTCTGGAGCGGTACGCTCTATAGCTTTCACTGTCGCCACCGTGCGCGGCGAAACGTTCAGCATTTCGGCGGCGCGTTCTTTGCTAATTTCAAGATGCAAATTTGCATCTTGAAATTTCCTGTTACCTCCATGCTGCATATTCGCCAGTTTACCAGCCACCACCGCCCTCTGACTTTCGTTCAAGTGGCGACGCTTTAGGTTGTGGCGAATAACAAACCCTAGCGGGTCATCATCTGTGTATTCGATGAACTCTGGCTCAACGTTTGCCAGTTGTGCGGCTTTGTAGCGGTTGCGCCCGTCTAGTATCTTCCCCTGATACGTAACAACAGGCGCATGTTCGTCGTATCCGTTTTTCCGCATGTCTTCCACAATGGCGGCAAGCTCGTCATCTGTCATCATTGGAAAAAGGTCTGCGTATTCGTGGCTCTTTATATTCATAGTGTCCTTTCGTGGGTATAAAAAAACTCCGCTTTTGGTTATCTCTGTGCGTCTGTGGAAAGATGCTACTGCCTAGCATTGTTACACAGAGACACCCAAAAGGGGAGTTCTTTTTGGCAGTACCGCTTTCCACACGGTTTGCGCTCACGCGCTCAATTGAATTGTTTCGCTAGTCTATCACACCTCCCGCTGGGTGTCAAGATTGAACACCTTTTCCAATATCCAGCCCGCCGCCCTGATAACACCCATCACCAGCAGGATCGGGAAGGCGAGAATTACAAAACAGCCGTTATCTTGATTTGTCATTTTACCAGCCTATCGTTCATCAAGTATTCCGTTTTTCATTTAGTACACAACGGTATGAGTTAGCGGCAAGCGCCGTTAACCTGTGACTTCGGATTGAGAGAGCGCCACCCCATCAGGCGCGTGCGCTTGTCCGCTGCACTCAATGTTGGCAAGGCGTAAAAGCACATCTGCATGACAAGCCTGACCAGGGGTACACCAGCACGCAAGATTTTTACCGCGCAACTCCGGCAAGCTGGATAAAAGTATTTCGCGCTGTTTTTCGAGTTTCTTCCACATGCCCAAGTGCTCTGATTTTTCAGACCAAGTGCCTTTTAGCCACGCTTCAAACTCTTTGACGATGATTTCAGCACAAAAGGCAGGCTCGAATAGTTTAGAGTCAATCGCTGCCTGTAACGTCCACGGATTTCCCCATTTTGTAGGGCGACCAACATAAACAGTGTTTTCAGGCATTCGCCAACCCTTTGAGCGCTTGCGCTGTATTCTTTCTGGCATAGAGACTCCTTCGTTTAGCCTGCCAACGGTTTGCGTTAGTGGCGTGGGGTGGGCTTGGAAACTGCCCGCCGAGCCGATGATTTTTTAGGCGTAGGCAATGCTTGGGACGGGGACAATACCCCAAGTCCACTGCACGCTTTGTTAGCCGCCGCCATTAGGACTTGAAAACGCTCATCTGGCGGCAACCATTGAATAATGAAATCTCTTTGCTCGTCGGCGATCTGACCGCACCAGATACCTTTGGCTTTGGAAGTGGGACGAGCCTTGCGACCCGCCCCTTTGCGTGAACCACCGCTGACCATGATTACTCTGGCAGAATAAATTTGTCAAAACTTTTGCGAAGTGAACGCAGAGCCTTGACAACATTGGATGGCAATTCAAAAACGCCATCATATTCTGTGACCATGCGACCTTTGAACCAAAGACCGCCACTGGTTTCTGTAACCTGATTCTCGAAATATCCGTAATTCGTTGAAGGTGATACAAAAACCTTCCAGTTGCCTGCTTGCGCTTCCTGTGTGAAATTGTGAGTTGTCATCATTTCATCTCCTTTATTTGATTTCAGTATACACCAATTTCAAATAGATGTCAAGGGGCAAAATCAACACGATTAGCAAGACAGGCGGCTAACGGCTGGCGTTAGGCGCTTGGGGTGGTTTCGAGCGGATAAAACTATCGGCCAGAACCAGCCCACCCCAAGTCGCCTGCACGCAATGTTAGCCCGCTACTCCTGTTTGAAATAGTAACTTTCGAGCGGTATCCATTGCCCTTCGGTTACTTCGATTTGACAACCGCCAAGCCATGACCAACGATGAGCAAAGCCCATGTTTTCAGTTTTGGCGATACATTGCGCCTGCTCTAATTTCATTACGCCAAAAACAACGCCAGCGATAATGGCAACAAATACAATAACGCCAACTACCAATTCGCTATAATCGTACCAAAAATCAGACATGCTAATACCTTTGCTTTCTCTCACCTATGTAGCCAGTGAGCGGGCCAACGGTTTGCGTTACCCGCTTTTCGCGGGCAATTCAATTTTGAATAAATGCGTACAGCGCGGGCAAATTGCCTCAGCCTTCAAAGAGTCGGGTACACGCGATGTTAGGTTCGTTTCAATTGCGCTGATAATATCTTTGCACAACAACTGCCATTCAAAAGATGTCATAGCGATTGGACGACCTGCGACCATTGCGGTAATCATTTGTGTACCGTCTTTGAGAACATGAATATTTATGTCTGTTTCCATAAGAACCTAACTATGATTTAAGCAGGATGTACATTCAGAATTTAATCTCGATGTACTTCTTGCGTGTCTTTTTTATCTCTACATCTGGCAGTAAATTATCCACTGCTTTTTCGATGGCGATCTTAACGGCGTCGGTCATTGACATTGTGTACGCGCCGTCCTCATTCAACTTGTCAACCAGGGCCATGATATAAGGCCGGTAGTCTGTTCCGGTTAATGCGCTTCCGCAGTCCGTCAATGGTATCGTATGCCGCGACAAGCATCTCTGCAAGTTCGCGTTCCTTTGTCCCCTCTGGCGACTTTGACGGGCAATACGCCCATGTGCATCCATATTCGTTTTTACTCCACTGAATACGCTCAACATCTCGCCCGCAATACTCGCAGGCTTCCGGTTCGTCCGGCGGATCTAGGTATCGGTCGTGCGCCCGTGCAAATTTGCTCATGAGGTCATCCTTTCCTTTGTCGCCCCGCCCGCCGCCGATACGTGCAACGGGCGGGGCTGGAGGAGAAGTCCAAACGGGGTGAAGACGCCCCGGAATGGCTGTTAGAAGGGCAAGTCCTCATCCGCTGTTGCTTGTGCGGGTGTATCATTGCCTTCAACGCTAGACAGGAAGCGCACGGTGGAGGCGTTCACTTCAAACGATGCCGCGCTCGTGCCGTCCTGCTTTTGGTATACCCGCGGGCCGCCGGTCGCTTTGTCTGCCGTTAGGATACCTTCGACCAATACCTTCATGCCTTTTTTGACATATTGGTGACAGACTTCAGCCTGCTTGCCCCATGTAGTGACGCGGAACCAAGTCGTTTCCTTGACGGTCTCGCCGTCTTTGGTCTTGTATTGGCGGTTGGTCGCCACACTGAATGACGTACAAGCCTGCCCGGATGGGGTATAGCGCATTTCCGAGTCCTTGCCGACGTTGCCAACTAGAATGATCGTGTGATACATTATTCACCTGCCTTTGCTTGTTCTTCAGCGGCCACCACGAAGGCTTTTTGTTCCTTGTAATGCGCCGTCATCTTCTCAATGCTCCATCCCGCATCCATCGGCGGAAGTTCCAACTTGACGGCCTTTGCGCGGGTGTTCAATGCGCTGTACGCGGCAAGGGCTTTGTCTTTGCGCTCGGCTTCGGTGGGGGCAGGCTTGCTTTCAACGGGTGCGCGTTCCTCCGTTGCGTATTTGTCTGTGTCATCGCCTGTCTCGATACAAAACGTTTGCCGCATGGCGTACTTGTAAAGCCCGGTCATTGCTTTGTTTGCAGACTTGTCACCACTGTCAGAGCCTTCGCCGGTCGACTCAACATCAATAAAACTTCCTGAAACGTGGGCAAATCGTACAATCGCAGTCGTGACGGTGTTTACCATTGCAGTACCTTTAGCGGTGGTGTAGTTCTCGCGCTTTACGTCAAGAATCCGATTGACATACATAAAAACCCCGTTTTCTACCATCGCCGGGCGAATTGCTGCAATCAAAGCGGCCTCACCGGCAAACGTATATCTTAGGTCTGGGGACTTTTGCTTTTTCACATATCCCACATCCTGCATTATTGCGTTGATGGCTTCGTAAATATTAGTGTGCTGATTCATGTTTTACTCCATTTCATATCGTGTATTGTAGCCCATAACGCGGGGCGGGTGCGCGGGGTGGTCAGTCCTAGTAACCGGGTCTCACCGCCTCTCTGGTGTTCTGTTCGTCCTGCCAATCTTCATCGGCGGCGCGCTGGGCCGGGGTGCGCGGGTCTGCGTCACCGTACAGCGCGGCGGCGTCGTCAGCCTGGAGCCAGTCATTGATGGCGGCGTTCTCGCGCTCGATCTCAGCCGCTACGATGCTCGTGATGTTGGAAGTTCCACCAACCGCCTGCCAGCGATTGTACAGGCTCACGGCTTCACGGTCTGCCGCGCAAGCCTTTTCCAGTGCGGCGGTGAACTCTACGTGTGTATGTTCGCGGTCAATGACCTGCATGTACTCATTCCATGCCTGCTCACGGGCGCGGCGGGCTTCGGCCAACTCGGTGGGGATAGTGGGGTGCATCGTGTCATCTCCTTGTTTGATTGTCTGGATTGTAAACCCGTCGGCGGGTATTGTCAATGATTTACAACCTTAACAAATCGCGTCACTTGGTACGCTGTACCACTCCATTTTTGTTCGGCTTCCCGTCCTTGCGCGGGCGGCCACCGTTGCGCCCGTTCAGCCGTGACGCTTTGCGCTTCGCCGGGCTTGTCCGCTGTGCCATGATGCGCGGGGCGTTGGCTTGCAGGTACGCTTCGATTTGGGCGGCTACCGCGTCAACGTTGCGGCGGGTGATGGGTAGGTGGGCGGTCAGGATATCTGCGGCAGTCATTTGGTCTCCCGTGCAATAATGCGGCGCATGTCTGCAACGATGGCGCGATAATCGTCAAGATGCATCGGGTTGCCTTTGTGCGTGTTTTCGATTCGTTCCGAGAACTCTTCAACCGTGCCCATGAAACATCCGCACCATATAACATGCCCGCCGGGAAAAACTGCCAGCGTTGTCATGCGGCGGGCAGAGCCACATCCAGACCATTGCCGAATGATCCAATACTCAGGTAGGTCGGCACCGCTCAGGTTGGCATCGCTCAGGTTGGCATCGCTCAGGTTGGCATAGCTCAGGTTGGCAT
>ERZ761584.44-NODE-44-length-43062-cov-11.558235_pt1 | contig 43062 bp, 74 predicted proteins | sample MGYA00512168_ERZ761584 | MGnify/ENA primary metagenome ERZ761584 (study PRJEB28899, sample SAMN03785564) | bioreactor sludge metagenome | biome: EBPR Sludge; feature: EBPR Bioreactor; material: 0.22µm filtered reactor supernatant | place: Saint Lucia: Queensland...
GCGGCTTCTCAAAATCATTCTTGGATATGTCCGCAATGAAGTTGGCAATGCCGTCTGTGATAGGCTTGAGTTTCGCGTCAACGTTCGCATTTTTTAAGGATACAGACAGTAAATTACTCAGTCGCGTCCCTAAATCCAGCACGCCCTTGAGGATATTGCGCGCAAGGTTCTCGCCAAACGTGGCGGCGGCGTTGATCAGCCCCGTCCCAATGCCGATGAGGTCAATCTTGGCGAGTTCGGCGGCAATGGTTTTCTTGAGTTCCTCAAACGCCGGAGTAATTTTCTCCGCCAGACTTTTGCCGGGAATTTTGATCTTATCGACAATGGAGTCGCCTTGGATGACCCGCGCAGGTTCTTCTGCAATGGAACTAAAGAACTTGTCAAACGCGCCCTTGATATTGCCGATGGCGGCTTGCAGCGGCGCAGTCACGCGGTTTACCTCATCGAGCAGGGGTTTGAATACGCCCGCGATCTTGCTAATGCCGTCGGTGATCAGCGGGGCGAACTGCCCCACTGTTGTCGCCGCGTTGTTCAAAAAGGTAAACAGTCCGTTCAATGCGGGCAACACGACAGAGCCAATCGCCAGCGCCGCGCCTTCCAACGTGTGCTTGAACGTTTCAAATTGCGCAGACACGCTTTTAAGCTGAATTTCACGCGCCGCGTCCGTCGCGCCAGCCAGCCCGTCCTTAAAATCCTTTTCAAATTCGGCAAAGTCACCGCCTGTGAGCGCAACAAACGCCCGCAACGCTTCTACCGAACCGAGTGCCTCTGCCATTTTCTGCGAACTGCCGCCCGCCGCTTCCTTAAGTTTGTTCAGCGCCCCCACCAGTCCATAGGTTTTGATAAGCCACTCAGCGGTAACTTTCTGCGCTGAACCGCTGGCAGTAACCCACTGTTTGACGGATTGACCGCCGGACATGACTTTATTTTGCAGCGCCGTAACTTCGGCTTGTTTTTTGCTGATATTGTAATTGTCAAGCGCATCCTTGTTTTTCTTGCCTTGCATACGCGCAAGTTGCGCCTGCGACTTGGCAAGCGCGTCGTTAGCCTTGGCCATTTCCGCGCCGCTCATTTTGGTGGTTGTCACCCATTTGCCCTGCGCGCTCGTCGCATTGGTTTGCGACACATTGACCTTTTTCAGCAGGTCGTTCATCTGCGCATTGGGTTTCAACAGCGCGGTCATGGCGGCCTGCGCCTGTGTACCCGCTTGCGCGGCAGTAGAGCCTTTAGTCGTCATGAAGGCCATTGCCGCGCCTAAATCATCAAACTTAATTCCCAAACTTGCGGCAAGCCCGGCAATGGGCGACATTGCCGCCACAAACTGATCCATCGACCCGACGCCTTTAGCGACGGTTTGGGTTAACACATCGCTGGCAAATGCCGCTTGAGTAGCGCTGAACTTATACGAGTTCATCACGCTAATCAAGCCCTGCGTGGTCGCCTTGAGGTTTGCTGCCCCCGCTTCTGCGGTTTTGTTAGCGGCCTCAAGGATTGCCATGTGGACGCTTGCATCAGCCACACCGCCCACGATGTCATACATCGCATCGGCTAATTCCATTGGCCCGGCAACCGCCGAACGCATATTCAGAATTTGCTTCTGAATGGATGTGGTACTGCGTTTCGTCACAGACTCAATGTTGCGAAACGCTTTGTCCCAATCAACCGCCGCGCCAACGGTAGACTTTGCCAGCCCTACCGCCGCGTCAATGGCAACGTCAATCGCTTTCGTGGCAACGCTCATCGCCGCGCCCGCAGATGCACCAAAGCCTTTCAAGCCCTTCTGCGCGCCGGATAACCCATCCTCAAATCTGCGGGTATCAGCGGTGATGACCGCTTGCAATGTTGCGACTGTATCTGCCATTCGCTACCCTTTACTCTGCGCTTTCGCATCGCCTGCCCACACGCTTGTCATGGCGGCGATTGTCTCAAATGGTAGGCTGTCGATATATTCGAGCGACCAGCCCGTTCGCTCGACGATGTGAACCTTGTTGATAAACCACACTTCCTGCGTCGTCAACGAATGGCTAAAGCCCATCTTGGCAATCAGCCATGCGTGTTCCTTGTACCTATTGAAACGCCTTCTCGACGGCGAGATTAAACGCCTTAATCCCTTCCGCCCACATCATGAACGGGATGCGCGCCCGATCCTCCGCCGCGTCTATGTTGACCGCGCCGAGCGGCGTTGACACGATGGTTTTGCCTATCCACACGATGCGATCTTTCGTGTTCTCAGTCGATGAAAACTGGATGTAGTCCTCAAGCGTCCACTTGTTGAGATCGAACTTCCATTCGCCGTTCTTTTCCGCCATTCATACCTCCATAGAAGGGGGCGGTTGCCCGCCCCGCGAACGAAACTACCAAGCTGAACCGTGATCCAGCACCCACGACCCGCTGCCCAGGAATTCGACTTCAAACAGCGCCGCCGCGTCAAACGCATACTCAATCTTCTGCGATGTGACGACTGCCGCGATCTGGTACTTCGGTTTCCCGGTTGCCGTGCCTTGCGGCCCGAAGGTAATCGTGCCGCTGGTATTCGGCTTCAACTGCGCCGCCAGCGCCGTACCCGCCGCTGCCGCCGTGCCTGCGTCGTAGTACGCATAGCTGAATTTGTTGTCCGTCACCGTCGGCAGGTACGCCTTCTGCGTATCCGACCCGGCGGTCACTTCTACCGTGTCAACGGTACGCTCCGTGCCAAACATCGTCTGATTGCCACTCAGCACGAACGTCCCGCCCGATGTAATCCATGTCCCGTACCACGAACTCCCCACATACTGACCTGCTGAAGCCATGTCTGTCTCTCCTAACTCGTTGCTTCTGCCCTTATCCTATAGAAGCCCCCGCGTCTCCAATACTGTTTACCTGCTACGTTGTCCACCTGCGCAAAAAGGTCATCTTTTCGGCATGAGTAATTTGAGTACCCCGTTATCGTCAACTCAACGCCGTGCAACGCATCATCGATATAGCCCGCCCCCGTGCGCGCCGTACCTTTGACCGTGCTGATGAACTCCACGCGGTAAACCAAATTCAGGGAGCGGCGCGGGTGTGTGTTATCGTCACCGCCGCCGCTGTACTGGTAGATGACATAGTTGTCCGTCGTGCTGGCGGGCGCTTGCGCCTCGTACACCGCGCCCGCGCACAGCGTATTCAAATTGCTGTTGCCCGTGAGCTTGCTATACAGCGCCGTTTCAATGAGCGTTTCTATGGCTGCCATTAGACCTTCACCACCAACTTAAACGTGCCTGCGAACTTGCGTGCAATCCGTTCGGCGGCAGGCCGGAAATAAGGTCTAGCGGCCATACGCGCCGTGCCATGCTCCAGAAACGCGGCGTATTCCGTACCTGCCGCCACAATCCAATACCTATCGCGCTGTTTCCTGGCTTGAATACTGTTCTTCAACGTTCCTGTTAAAATCCCCGGCGGTTCGCCCGGCGCGCTCGGTGACTGCGTGAAATGGTCTTTAATGTCGCCTTCCAACGTGAACGCCACCTCGCCACACGCACGATCCGCCCGCGCGCCCGCCTCGTGCGCCAGCATGTCCAGCTTTGCCGTGTCCAGCTTAATCGATACGCCCATCAGTAAGCCCCTGCGATCTTCTGCAATTCCGCTACCGCGTCGTCAATATCAATGGACGGTCTAATCAACGCCTTCATTGCCTCATAATCGTCCGCTGGCGTAGGCAGGTCGGCGGGTTGTTCTAGCAACGCATGAATAGCCTTGAGTTCGTCTAAAATCGCTTCTAACAGTTCGGTTTTGGTCATGGCTAATCAATCCTTGCGACTAAAGCCCGGCGCGATACGTTCCAGCTATGAACATCGGACATCTGCACAACTTCATACGTTTTACTGTTAATCACAATCCGCCTGTTGACCGCCAGCGGCGCGTCGTATTCGGTTGTGAGTTGCCAATCGACCCGCAACCCTTCCCGCGCCTGCGCCGTCTGGATGTTGTCGCTGCGGCTTGTAATGGGGTCAAGCCGACACAGCACCGTGCCGCCTGTGACGGCTGCCCATGATTCCGTCCAGCCGCCCGCATTGTCCGGCGTGGCGGTCATCGCCTGGATAACGCCGGTATCGGGCAGCGGCACTTGCGCCCGCATCCGCGCCAGTTGTGCGTCGCTAATCGTTAGGCGTGGCATTAAAAGTTCTCATCTTCCCTTACAAGCCAACCCGTCTGAACACCGCCTTGAGATTCAAAGTAATTTGCCATTTCAAGGCAATGAGCGTGTTCTTGACTTGCCGAAACCCGATGATTATCGCTCTGCCAGTCCACAGACTGATACGCCATCGCCGCCTTACGCCGCCACACGTTCGCCGCCGCGCGGTTGAGCGCATACGCCCGCGCATCCAGGTACAGCGCCGAGCCGCCCGTCGTGCTGGCGAACGTCACACGCCGCGCATCGTAGTTGACCGTGTACAGCGCCGTGCCGATACTGTTGCCGACGCTGTCCTTGACCGCCCAACCGCTGCCTGTTGCGTTCTGCTCGATGTACTTGCCAATCCGTTCAGGAATGAGGTAATCGAAGTATTGCAACGTGCCGCTGTTGTTGACGGGCAAGGCCTCCAGCGCTACCGCCCGGTAGTACGTCTGATAGCGGTCAAGCTCGCTTTGCAAATGGTCGTCCGACCAATACGTTTCACCCGCTACCGTCGTGTCGTCGCTCCCGGCGTTCGTGGCAACCCGCAACTGCTGAATGAGGTCAGCCATGCCTACACGCGCCATGTCACAACGCCTTCCGGTAAGCGTCCCATATACCGGGATGCTGTTTTTGCAACCAGTTTTCCGCGTGCTGTTCGGCTTCTTCACGGGTTGCGTATCGGGTTAAATCATTCAGATGTTCACCGTAAACGGCAATGCCCCACATCCAAGTGCCGTCATCTTCACGACTGAGCCACAACTGTCCATCGGGCAGTTCAATCCGGTACGAGCCACTCCGTAAATGCTGCTGATCTTCCCAATGTAGCGCCATGTCACCACACCTTCCCGCTCATCGCGTCCACACACGCCGTTTCCCACAGTTCGCACATCTTGTCAGCGCTGCGCTCCGCCGCTACCCATTCACGACAGCGCGCCGGTTTCAATGCCGCAAGACCGTCCTTTGCCGCGTCCACTAATTGATCAACGGTAGGGCGCGCAAACCCGGTAATCCCGTCTGCGATAAACTCATCGGCAACCAACCCTAATGACGGTGTGCCACACGCCGCGCCTTCAAGGAATGACATCGTAGGCACAGCGCTCACAATTGCCGTTGCCCGACCTAGCACGCGGTAGAAGCGCGGCGGCTCAATCGCGCCCGGCTGCGGACAGGGGAAGTCTAACGGCCCGCCGCTGCCAACCATCCATAGCGTTCGGTCTAGCTTTTGTGCGACGGCATAGGCGAGGTCGGGGCGTTTCCATCCGGCGGATAGCAATCCTGCGAATAGCAGGTGTTCGCCGCGCTTGCCGCCGTTGAAAGGATAGTCATCAATTGTGAGGCCTTCAAAGATGACACGTCCCATCGGGTCGTTGCGCTGTTTTGCGTGGGCAGAAGTACCGTATACTCGGTTGCGCGGGGCTTGCCCCTCCATGTCGCAGATTTTACAGACAATGGGCCAATCGCCCGCCAGATGCGCCAGTCGGAAGAAATGCGTGCTGTCGATATACACATCGTAGGTTCTGCCCTTGCGATACAGTTCGTCGGCCCGTTCGTTTTCGTCGCTGTGGATATGCACGGTGCAGCCGTCAACCCTGCTACCCGCGCCGCCGTAGACCGTGACCTTATGCCCGCGCTTGACCAGCCCCGCCGCGATGCGCGCCGCGCTGCGTCCGAGGCCGTGACCGGCGTAGGAGATGTCGGTTGGCAGGCGAGTATCGGATAGGACAGCGATGTTCATTCCCAAATCCTGTGTTGTTTCTCCCATGCGCGTTTCTTGCATCGTGTTGAGCAATAGACCCGTTTACCCTGTTTACCGTTGCGTTGAAATGTACTGCCGCATTGCGGACAAAAACAGGTCACTATAATCGCCGCTTTGGTGGCATTGCGCCGGGCGCTGGCGAGTGAAGGATTATCGACAATCGCGCCATGCGCCGCGCGGTGGGCTTTCGCTCGGCAAACATCACAACAAAACCGGGATTTTGATGTATGCGGCTGATAATTCCGATGACACCAATCGCATTTACGGGTAGTCATACGCTCACCCCCACGATACCGTTTTCCTTGCGCCATTGGCGGCGCTGGCGGCGCGATAGACCGGGCGGCGGTACTTGTGCCGCGAGTGCGGGCTGCGCCGCTTGCGCGGGCTTCTGGACGGCTTCTAGCCCTAAATCCAGCGCAATGTCGTCTAGCAACGGCAACCACATTTCGTTTACTACGCGGTCACTGTCATAGCCGAGCGCGAACGCCCGCGCTTGCTGGCGCAGGCCGATGTTGTCACGCGATTGGTACGCTTTTTCGTAGCAATCGATAATGCTGTCTACCGACGGGATAACCTGATAGCTGCTTTGCGCCGTGTAGATTTTGGTGGCGTAATCGACCAGCCATCCCGCGCCGCGCAGTTCCGGCATACTGCTGAAGTTCGTGACGATCACCGGGCAACCTGCAGCCTGCGATTCAACGATGGCAATCCCAAACCCCTCCGCCATTGCCGCGTTACTCAGCACGTCGGCGCTGTTGTACGCATCATTGAGGTATTCCTGTGAAATCATGCCCCGGCTGTACTTGTAAGGCGAAGGCGTCGTAATCGCCTCTTTCGGGATACCACTCAGCATGAGCAGCGTGTTCAAATCCTCGCCATACACGCCCGTCATATCAGTATGCAGATACAACACCGCGTCGGGATGCCGATCCCGCAAAACTTTGAACGCGCGTACCTGGGTATCAAACGATTTGCGGCTGAACGCGCCCTTGTTTGCCGCGTTGATCATCACAATGAAGCTGTCAGGACGGAAGCCCATTCGCATACGCGCCTGCATACGGTCAATGGGCTTAAACGTCTGTGTATTGACGGAAATCGGGATGTACTGCGAACGCACCCCGGCGGCTTTTAGCACGTCACGCCCCCACTTGCTGTACACAATGGGAACGTGCGCGGCTTCTAGCACGTTCCGTACCGCAGGCGGGACAGGATCATGATCCACCGGAAACCAAGGACACCAGCGGACGCGCTGCACAATATCCTTGCGCAACACCCACACATCCATATTGCTGATCAGGATGTCCCACTGATAGAACTCGCTGTCCGGCACGATCACATCATTCCCGTAGTGTTCAGCGCCAACGGGCAGGAAAAGCATCCCGTTCGATTTGAGCGGCGCGCCTTGCAAGCCAAAGAAACACAGGCACGTCATATCGTGACCCGCGTCCTTTAAGCGCCAAACAACCTCATTGGTTGATGTGCCATAGCCCGTACCGCACCAGGGCGCGTTCGACAAAATCCCGATCTTCACCGTCTACACTCCATGCAGATATTCGACCACCAACACACCGCGCGTCGGATCGCTGCTGTTGGTTTCGGTCTTGCGCAGCACGAGCCATTCGCCCGCTGCCAGTTTCGGGTAGGACAGCGTGAAGGCTTTCGGCGTGGCAGCCGCAAACAAATCAGCCGTACCGCCAATCGCCGCCGCTACCGTACCCGCTGCGCCGGACTTAATCGCCGTGCCAGATGTGCCGTGATTTTCCAACTGGTAGGCCTGCGCCGTACCCGCGTTGGTGGCGGCCTGCAAGACGACATACGCATTCAGGATGGTGATCGCCCCGCCCATGCCAGCGGCGGGCGCTTTCATGACATGCCCGATCACGTCGTTCCCCTGCCAACCGGTTGCCGTGTCAGGAAGGGGATAGGTCACAACGTTCACATTCAACAGTTCGCTCATGTTATCCCCCTTAGCTCGGCATCGTCGCAAGGCCGACCAACTGCACACCCATCATAGGACGCCAAACGCCGTGTGCGTAGCGAACGTTAGCGTTGAGTTCCCAACCGCCGCGCGAAGCGTCGCGTTGTGGCTCAATGGTGAATGGATCGCGCTCATCGTAGGCAATTGCCATCGAGTTATACAGCGCGCCCGTCGCGTTGCTTGACGAAACGGTGATATTGCTGGTGACAACGAACGTCACGTCACCGAGGATGCTGGTTACGAAGTAATTCTGGATCATCCTGTCTTGAAAGGCCGGAGCCATGACGAAATTCGCGCCGTTGGCAACCGCGCCTTCAAACACGCGCTGCCACTGGTACGGGTGCAGAACACACCAATACGGGCCGGGAACGTTGCCCGCGCGCAGCGTGGCAACAGCCCGCGAAACGCTGGTAAGCGTAATCGTGCCGCCCGTCGTGCCGATTGTGCCGCCGGTCAACGAAGCAAAGTTGCTCACAAGGTCGGTATCAACCTTCTGCGCAAACGCCGAACCGAGCAACAGCGCCGCGTCCGCGCGGGCGTTCTCAGGATCGGTCATGATACGTTCATCGGTCAGCAACACCTGAGCCGCAACACGGCTCGGCGTCAAGGTCTGATCTGCCGAACGGGACATCAGTTCAGGCGTGATGTCCTCACCTTCCGCCGCCGCTTTTGTGGAAAGCGTGCCATAGACGGAACTCTTGCGCGGCTGCATCCCGGCGGCGCTCAGGCGCGTAACGGTAGGCAGTAGGAAATTGCGTTCTGTGGCGGTGAAATGCGCCGCCTCTAGCGTGTCCGGTACGAAACCACTAGGAATATCCGCGTACCGGGTCAATGATATAGTCATGAATTACCCCTCCGATGGAGGTATGACGCCGCCTTTCCCAAACGTCTGCCCGCTCGACGGGTTGCGCATTTTCGCCTTATACTCCGCCAACCATTGACTATCGCCAGTCGGGGCGCTGGCGGGATTGGTCGGGGAAGTCTTAGGCGTTTGCGGTTTGCCCGGCGTGGCTTGCGCCACCAGAAACGGGTTGTCGGTCAGTAGCCTAGCTACCGCTTCTGACAAATTGGGTATGGCGTCGTCTGCCTCTAGTTTCAAATCGGTCACGTTGAGCAGTTTGTACGCCGCCTCCAAACGGTCAGCGGGTACGCCCTGCCTGCCTGCCTCTGCCATGACCGACGAACGGAGAACGCTTTGCTTGCGGGCGGTTTCGGCTTGTGTGGCGCGATTCTGCCAATCGGCTATCTGCGCCTGTAGCTTTTCCAGTTCCGTCTTTTGCGCGTCCTCGTGTGCCTTCCACTGGTCAGCCGCTTTCTTGAGGTCGGCGTAATCGGCATACTTGGCACGTTCCCGCGTCAAGCGCTCATCGATCAGCCGGTTCAATTCGGCCTGCGTGAAAGTCTTTTCACCCGCGTCCGTTTTTTGACCGGGTTCGGCTCCCGTGGGATTTGTCGGGTTAGTCGTTTCGTCTGCCATAGCTCCTCGCTTAATCCGGCTTAACCGCGCCGTGCGTATGACTTTTGAAGTCCTTGCAAAAATTAATATTCGGGTCTATAATGGTGTTGCCTTCGCTAGGGAAATAACGCGGCACGGCGCAACTCCGAAACCGTCCGCCAGCGACTATTGTAGGGTGTACAACCTGCCATAGAACCTGACGCACGAACGAGACAACTAACAGGCCGGGGTTGAAACGCCCTCCTAGCAGGTGCTTCATGCTGCCCTCCCGTATGCCGCCGCCGCGTCTGCCCCGATAATCTTTGTCAGGCTTGCCTCATGTCGCATCTCGCCATACACCGGGTCAATATGCGTTGTGCTAAGTTGATCCAACGTAATCGCGCCGTCACGCCATGCCCGATAAGCGCTGCGTCCCATCATCTGCTGTTGTTCGCTTTCCGGCAGGTCGTTGAACCACTCAACGCCGGGCTTCACGCCGCCCGTAAAGCGCGTTAGCGGCACAGGTGCGCAGCGGCCTTGATGGTGGTCGTTTAACACTTGGTTCAGCGGGAACACCTTACCGTGTTGCACAACGCACGATATACACGTCCTACGGTCTAACGCCGCCGACCAACGCCAGCCCGATACGATGTCGCTGTTCGCCTGATAGATTTGCTGGCTTGCCCGGCGCGCGCTCCACAGCGTAACCGTCCTGACCATCCGTTCAGCGTCGGCGCGCGGCATATCGACATAGCGCCGGATGTGCCGCACAATCGCCTGTACACCCTTACCCATCGTGCTATCGGTCAATACGATGTCCGAGATGTGCTGCGCATGATACAGCCCGTATTCGGACAACGCGCCTTGAAAGGCCGGGCTATCAACGTAGTTAATGAGCGACTGCACCGTTTCGACAGACGGGCGGTTGAACGCCGTCGCTACCGTGTCCAGTTGGTCGATTGCCGCGCTGCGCCCAATGGTTGCGCCCGCCTGTTGCCCGCCGCGTGATTCACGTTCAATAACCTTGCTAAAGTCATTCAATGCGGCGCGTACCTCGTCTTGCAAGCGCAGCATGGCGGGCGAGGCGTGCAAATCGCGCGGGCTTGTCATGTCCTGTGCCGCCGCGTTTAGCGCGTCAAGGGGCTTCGCTATGCGGCGCTGCACCGTGCCATAGGCGCGCATCAGCCGCTGTGCCGCCGCCGCGTCACGCTGGACTAAATCGCGCCGAAACTGGCGCTGCCCGGCGCGGTTTTCGCGCTGTGAACGGGGCGAGGGTCTACCCATCGATAAGCCCCTTTGACCGCAAGAAATCCTCCATGCGTTTTAGCCTTTCCAGTCCGAAATTCGGAAAGGTCAAAAATATTTCACGCCCACGCGCATGATAGAATTTCAGCAAATCACCTATCGTAATGCCGCCGTCACGGTGCTTAATGACTTGCCCCATTCCCTTATTGATGTCGCCAGCTAAACCAAGTGTCATGCCAGTATTTTGCAGAGGCATATCGATAATCCTGCCGTGCAATTCACGTAGCAACGCGATGCGCTCCGATTGCAGAACGGCAATCTCAAAATCGATGTCGTGCAGCCGTTGTTGGATTTCGTCTTTAGTCATCGTTGCCGACCTGCCCACTTCACAATCCTCTCAACGTAGCGAACGGACTTGACACGACTATCGATAAGCCACTTCACATCATTGCTGGCAATCTTGATATGCGGTGGCGTGAAGTCGATAAACTGCCGTTTCATATCGGGCAGGACAACAGTCTCAACAAATGCTTCAGCGGTATCACGCCAAACTTCCGAAATAGATGTGTATTTAGTTACCATTGCCGTTCCCTCGCATCATATCCGCGCTATTCGCCTGCATACTGCGCCGCGCCGCGTCCTGCGGCGTATCGAACGGGAACGGCGTCCGTGCCATCTGGCGGTCTAGCGCCGTTTGCGCCGCGTCGCCTTCGTTCGCCATTCTTTCAGTCTCTTGCTGCCAGTCGCGGCCCAGATCGCCCGCCGCCGTTTCTTTCGATAGCACGCCCATGTCGATTTGCTGTTGTGCGATTTGCGTTTCCTCAAGGTCGGACGTTGGCAGCGGCGTTGCCCACACGATATGCGGCTTGACGTTGTAATCCATGCCGTTGAGCATCAGAAACCGCTTGCTAATCTCCGCAATGCCGCGCCCGTACTGGCGCTGTAGCTGGGCGTTCTTTGCCAGCATGTCCATAAACGCGGCCTTGATACCGAGATTGGTGATGTTCTTATACGCATCGATACCGCCGCTGATTATCGTGGTACGGGTTTGCGCAAAGAACGCCTCGCCTAGATAGCGAATGAAGTTCATCAGCGCGCTAAGGTCACTCTGCATCTCAACGTTGTAGACTTTTGCGTCCTTATCCGGGATCGCCCAAAAGTTGTCCGTGCCGCTAACCGCTGCCATCTCCTCCGCGCGCACACCCGTTGCGACGGTGCGCGGCGCGGCATGGACGCGGGTAATTGCCTTGTAATCGGACGCCGCTTTGTTAAGCGCGTTCTGCAAATCCAGCAGCTTTAGCCCGTTGCCCATCTCCGGCTTGCCGTAGTAATTGCGCGGGTCGGGTAGGTGCTGCCAATCGACAATCGGGCCGAGTTCGTAAGGCCACACAACCGGGTTTTCTGGCAGGTCAGTACGTAACACCCACTTACGCCCGTCATGGACATATTCGTAAATCGTCCATCCGGTTCTGCCGTTATCCTGATACGCCTCATTAACCACGTCTTGACGGTACTGCTTACGTCCCTGTGCATAGTGGATTTCTTGCCATAGGAGCGTATCTTTATCATCGGATGCCCAATGAGAAATAACGTTGCAGCCCGCCATCAAATACAGGTCAGGATAAAGATTGCCGTCTTTAGGCGGGTTGACCTTAAAATAAATATGCCCGGTAAGCGAACCCTCAACCGCACCGTTCAGCAGCTTCACGATACCTTCGTTGTATTCCCATACCTCATTCAGGTACGTTTCGTCGGGCGTGTCATCTTCGCTGTTAACGTCCAGTTCAATCGTTGGCATATCGGGGAACAGAAAATGCACCGTGCGGTCAACGCTCATCGATACGACGTTGATCAGCACGTTGTTGTTGATTTTGCCCTGCGCGTATTTCAGCGGTTCGGGCTGGTTGCCGTCGTAGTAGTCCCAACCCCTCGCATACAGGCTGGCGCGCGCCCGGAGTTCGGCGTCGGCGGCCTCGATCAGTTCGCGGTCAGCGCTTACGGTTGGGTCTAACAGGCGATACTCATTCGCAGGTGGCATCGTTAATCCTCAAAGAACGGGTTGCGGCCCGATGTGGCACGCCCGCGATCAACGTGCCGCACGGCGTACCGCAGCGCGTCCATCGCGTGATTGTTTTCGTCAACCGGTATTTCCTTAATCGACTTGCCGTCCATCGCTTTAGGCCATAGATAGACCGGGAACTCATCTTCGATGCTGCACGGCTTGAACTTCTCGGACAGGCTGCTATCCCGTTCTACCAACGAATCGCGCATCACGAACAAACGCGGCTTGCCGTCGCCCGCGTGTCGCAAGCGCGCCGCAACCGCCTGTATACCCGGTGAAATCTCTTTGACAGCGGCGGTTGTCAGAACGCCGTGCCGCTCCAATGTGGCGCGATCTTCCGCGTCATGGTCGGTCACGGTTGATTCAATCCGTTCGCCCTCAGACAGACGTTTGATGTCCGCTGCATGATCCTCAACCAGCCGTTGTGTGCGGTAAATCTGGCGATACACAAACATCCGTCCATCAGGGTCAAGCGCAATCCACAGGCAAACGAATGGATTGGTAAATCCGAAGTCGATAGCACGAATACGCCGCCAGTCCGCCGGGATGTCAAAGCGGTCAATCAGATGTATCGCCTCATCGTACCCGTCGTACACCTGTCCTTCTGCCGCAACCCACAGGCCGAGCCGCCCGCGCTTATAGCGGACGCCGGTCAGCGCGTCGAGGGTTGCCATCGTGCGCACGCCCTGTTCGGTAATTTCGTGCGTGTCAGGGTCGTACAACATCGGGTTATCTTCGTGCTTTGAATAAAAGACTTTTAACCGTTCCCGGCTGCGTATCCAGTGGGTCGGCGCGCCTGGGTTGCAATCGCCTAGCGCCTGGGTATACGGCGTGTTGCCCGCGCGCCCGGTTGCGCGCCCGGTCAACTTCTCCCAATCGTCAAGCGTGATTTCTTCGGCCTGATTGACGTATATCCAGTCAAACTCTGCTGACAGGAATTTATCCGGCGTATCCATGCCGCCGAGCGCCAGATGTGAGCCGTTCGGATAGTCGTACCATTCCGGCTTGCTCTTGCCGAATTTGACAACCGGACACTTCGCATGTCCCGGCGGATAAGGCAGCACTTTCTTTTCATACGTTACGACGGCGCTACCGACCAGCGACTTATACGTTTTGCGCACCATCAGCCCGCGTGAGCCGGGATACTTCGCTAACAGCGTGTGTAACTTGTGCAGCGCCGCCATCGTCTTGCCCGTTTCGTATGGCCCTGACAGAATGGCCTCCGGCCCCTTGTAGCACCAGAACTCAGCCGCCGCGCCGTAACACTTAAACCCGATGCGGCTCTTCTCGCTGGCCTGCACAATCACGTATTCAGTCACAGGTCGTTCACATCCATCTTGACGACGGCTAACGTAATCTTTTCGCCGCCGCTGGTGATGTCTTGCTTATCCGTAAACAGCGAATGGAACCTACCAACAAGCTCTAACGCCCGCAACGGATCATGCAGCTTCACCTTTGCAGTTCGGATCATGATGTCGTCATGACCTTCTTGCGGGATATACTTCTCAGTGAACTCTTGTTCCCTGATGAGATGTGACAGACCGCGCTTTTTCGCCAGCTTCACGTCTACGTTGCCATCCTTATCAGTGATGTCACCGTAATCGGCGCGGGCAATGTCAGTTAGGCGCATGATTACTTCGTCTGCGCTCATTGCCGCGTTTTTGAAGCGACGGTCTATCTCAGCACGAATCTTAGGATTACTTAGGTTATCGTGGGCAGTCACGCATAAGGTTGAATAGCTGCCCTTGTAACCCGCTTTTCGAGCCGCGCGCACACCGTTAAACCCGCAAGCAAAATAGGCGTTGATAAACGCCTCTTGCTTCCCGGTCAACGTTGCCCGCTTAGTCGCCATCGCTCACGTTCCCGATGTACGCGGCGGACGTGTGACACGCGCCGAACGGCGCATCTGGCGCTACGAAGTCGCATCCAACGTACTCGACAATCAAATCGCTGCGTCTGTCCAGTAGCTTGCTTTCAACAGTCAACAGCCGGTGCATCAATTCAGGGTCGTACTGTTCTTCGCAGGTCACGACGTAAATCCGGTTTCCCTGATAGACCACTCGCTTGACTTCTGGTATATCTTCAAAAACGGTCTCCACTGGCGCTTCTCCGGTACTTCGGTTTCCAACATAAACGGCCTTGCCGTGCGTGTATCGGTCACAGTTTCATTCGCGTAGGTGATGGTATATGGCGGCCTAGTCGTTGGCTCAACATGGATAGGCGGCAACGGCACACGCTCATCGAACAACGGTTTGAGCGCGTCGTACAAATCCCGCGCCTCTGCTAAGGTCAAGGAGATTTCTTTATCCCCGATTTTGATAACGATTTGCGTTACTTCTGCCATTCGACAAACCCTATACATTCGACTTTTCTTGCGTTTCGGGGTTGCAACCATTAAGATTGCAACCCTTCGGATTATCACGTTTAGACCGATTTGGCTATTTACTGCGGTAAACGCCAGTTTCGATCCGATAATGGCGTTTCTCGCTACCTATTTTTCAGCGTCGCAAAGTACGCCCTAATCGCCTTTAGCCGCTGATTTGCCTTATACCCGCCGAACTGTTCAGTCAGCCATTCTGCGGCGGAGCGATCATGCTTACGCGCGTTGCAATCGGCACATGCTGGTACGATGTTCTCTGGAATAGTGCCGGGACAATTGGGTGAATTGACCGGGATAAAATGGTCGCGTTCAATCCCATCCCAAAAGCTCTGCTGTTTCCCGCAATAGGCACAGCAGCCATGCCAGTAATCAACGCAGCGCTGCCAATCGGTATCGGTAAAGTCGTTGACCTGCTCCGCCATACGCGCCCGGCGAACGGCAAGCGCCTTTCGGCTATTCCGTCGCTGGTCTGCCAATTCTTTTGCGGCTTGCGCTTCTGCTATCTGGCGATACTCATCTGTTTTGGTAAATGCCAAAAGATGACCAAACAAATCGTCTGAGGTATGCTTAGGGGTAGACATGGGAACACTCATCCTGTTCTCGTGTACAGGGCTTGACGGTGCTACTAACATCGTCAACGCCCGCTTATAATATTCCCCGTAATTGTACCACAAAACCATCGTTTTGCCAGTCCCCATGCGCTTTCCCGCATTGCGCCCGGCGGCTATCGACTGCGGCGTGTCAATCATTGTTCGTTACCTTTGCCCGTCTGGAAGGAGTGTGGGCCTGCACACCCCTTCCATAGCAAGGATGTTCCAGACGGGTAACAAAGCACATGCAACTGTGCGCTACCAACGATATTGCAGCGTCCCATCCTCACGGATGAACGCCACCACGCCGAACAACGGTATGTCAACCCAACCGTGATAGCTAACCACGTCGGTTGCCGCGTAGGTTTTCGATACCGCCAACGGGCGTAGAACGATATGCAGGGCAAACCGCAGGATAGCGGCAAGCCATGACAGATGTAAGACGTTGAGCCACCAACAAAAGGTATTGAACATGCGCCGCTTTCCTTGTGCCATTAGTCCTTCTTCCATTCGATGAACCGCCACTTGGCAAACCCGCGTGACATACGCACCCGGCGTAGGTTCTCATCGGCAACCGTTTCGCCGCAGCGTCCTAAGTCATCGAAGTAGTTTTCAAGGTCGGTTAATTTGATGACAATCCAATCGTCACCATCTGGTTTCACATGGACGCGCTTTACGGTATCGTCAAGGTCATGCAAATCGACATTCACGCGCCCGCCTCCGCCCGGCCCAACTCCGCCCGCAATTCCGCCGCCGCCCGGATGTCGCGTTCGTTCAGCGGCAGCGCGCCGATAGCGACTTCGCGCACGGGCGCGGTTAGGGTGATAGCTTTGATTTCCTTGCGCAGGTCGGCAATCAGCGGCGCAATCGCGTCAGCAACGTATTTGGGCAATTCGTCCAGTTTCGCGGCGATTGCGTCAACCGTCCGCTGGATATGCGCGTGGTCGTTCATTGCCCTGTCGCCAATTTCCAACACGACCTTTGTGGTATCAACGGGCAGCGTGTCAATCACCGCCTTCGTGTCAGTGGCGACTTTGCCCGTGTATTCCACACCCGCCTGGATACTGCGCAGTTGCGCATCGGTTGCCTCCGCGCGGGCGGTCATGCGTTCGCCCGCCGCGTTCACCGCGGTCTTCATGCCCGTAATCTCACTGGCGAACCGTTCCCCGAACGTCGTAAGCGCGGCGTCCTGCCGCTGTGCCGCCGCGTTGGATGCAGCCATGACCTGTTTCATTTCAGTGGACAGGTCAAGGAACTGCTGAATCAGCGCGTTGTTTTTTTCGGACTGGGTGCGAAACTCAGTGGTGGATTTTTCGGTAAGCTGGATAAGAGTGGCCTGATTCGCACTCATCGCGTTCTGCGTTTCGGCTTGCACAATCGCTACGTTCGCCTGTTCGTGTTCCCGCTGGCGCTGATACCGCATGTAAAAGAACGCCAAAATTACCAACACAACATACGGCCCGGCGTCGGCAATGACCTGTTTTATCGCGGATAGCTGCTGCGTTAATCCGTCCAATTATTTGTCCTACGTAATCGCTTGCGCTCTATACTCCGCTGTGAGCCGTTTTCGGGGTCATCTGCCGCCGACATCGCTACGCAAACGAAAAGCCGCCTCGTGTGGGGCGGCCTGTGCGGATTAAATCCGTGAAACCTGTAATCGCTGTTGGTTGGATCGCTGCGTCCTCGCGCCCCGCACAATTGCCGCCACTCACTATCGTAAGCGGATAATTGAGGCGTGAAAAGGAGTCTCTTTGCGCCCGGTCTAACTAGACTATGACAACAAAATCCACTCCGAATCAGGGATGACCAACTCGCCATCAATTCGCAGTACCCTTTGTTCTCTGACAAGGGTATCCATGTGGCGCATAAACACACCATACGCCATTGACTGCCCGCGCGCCCGCATCACCTCACGCCATAGCCCGCGCTGCGTCGGGCTGTTGCCCTTGTGCGCTTTAGCATAGTCAACGAGGATGTCAAAGATTTCATCCCGTCGGGTTGGTTTCTTCGTCACCTGCCATGTCATCTGTGGATAATCCGTTAGTGCTGCCAGCATTGTTAGTCTCCCTTGTATGCCGCAATCGCCTGCGCTATAACTGCCTTACCCTTCTCGCCCAAACCAGGGATAGGGCGTTCACGACATTGATATGCCTCTACCGTAAAAATGCCAACTCGCCATAATGGGTACAATTGGATACGCTCCAACCCCAAACTACGCAGCGATATTTCACCACGCATAAGCGCGTCCCGTTCATCACGCAATTGAGCAATATCCGCCAATAGGTCTGCAATCACCTGATTAATGGCGTTTATGCGTTCATGCGTGGTTTCACGATGAATAATAGCCATTAATCCTCCTCAGTTCCCGGTAGATGTTGCTCACGTCGATTGGGTGTCCAGCGCAGCGCATCCCGCTCCGCCCGCAGCCGGGCGACCTCCGCCAGCAGCGCCTCTACCGCGTCCACATATTGCCATGTGTGGACAATCTTCCAGGAGCGCCGGGCGGCTTCCAAATCCGCCGCAATCCGCGCCAGCGCTTCGTCCGTCAACCGTTCGTCGCTCATCGCGCATCCTGCGCCTCCATCCATGCCCACCATGCGGCGCACACGGCCTGCGCCGCGCTTTCCGCGTCGTGCCATTCGCCCATCGCGCCCGTAATGCTACGCACGATCCGCGCCGCCGCCGTGCCGTTCCACAGAACGGTTAGCTCTATCGTGTCACCCTCCGCCAGCGGCAGCGACAGCGCCGCGTCGGTGCTGTCGAGGTAGTCAGGCACAAGCCCCCACGCTTTCGCCTCGCCCGTCGTTTCGGCATACCCGCCGTCGGGCGCGTTCAGTCGCCAGTAGCCGCGCGCCTCGTGATAGGTCACGCTGTACCCGACCCGCTCCGCCAGTACCCGGTTCGTCAAGTCTGTTGTCGTGTCGCTCATCGTCTCGCCTCCCGCGCGCCCCGTGCGCCTAGCGCCGTCCCGCCTCGATCAACTCCGGCCCTGCGAACCACTGTAGCGAACGGTGTAACCCCTGCCCATTGCGCCAATCGTCGGCAGCGGCGTGCGCTAGCCATGGATGCCGTGTGTAGGCGTGGGCATAAAGTTTGCCGTTGTGATACAAGTGAACCATCGCCCCGCTACCGGGGAACGTTTCGACCTTTGTACGCAGGTCGTCAAAGAAATGTAGGTAAACCGAGCCACTATTCGATGTGCAGTTAAACACGTCACCATCCATTCGCGCCGCGCCTAGCGCCGCCCGTTGCCGTTGTAGCCACTAAAGCTAAGGGTTTCCTTCGCTACTTTGTGGAATCCCAAACGCCCCTCGTGTATCCCGTAAAACGTTTCGATACGCTGTCCGGTTGCCGTAAACCGTGACTTGACCAGCCGCAGGTACGCCATATTCGGTGAAACGGGCGCATCCCCATTTTTGCCTTCTGGCATACCGTCCGCCTCACCCGTTTCAACCATGTGACCGGGACGCCAGATGGTCACGATGCGCGTTGCCAACTGTTCAATCCGGCTGCTACCAAACGCATCACGCGGGTTAGGCTCTTTGTTGCTCCGCTGCTTGCTATCGCGGTTCATGTGGGCAGTACACGCCACTAACTTGCCGGAACGGGCGATACCATGCAGACAGCTAATCGCCTGCGATGTGATGTCCGGCCCGATTGCGCCCGGCACAGCTATATCGTTCACGCCGTCCACAATCACCCAATCCAGCGGCTTCACCCGGTCAATCGCGCGCACCGCTTTTTCGATTTGTTCCGGCGTCGGCCTGCCGCCGTTATACCACTCAATCGGCAACGCCTCAATATACCGTGCGCAGCCTTCCAACCGCTCCCAATCCCGGTATTGGCCGAGATACAACTGTTGATAATCGACGCCGAGTTCAAAGGCAATCATACGAACCTTGTACTGGTTGACAGACATCTCGGTTGGGATTATCATTCCATAGCCTTGTTCGGCAAACTGGAGGGCGAACTGCATCATCAGCGTGCTTTTGCCGCTGCCTGTGTACCCCAACACAAGCAGCAGTTCGCTCCTATCCAGTCCGCCAATCGCCTTGTCTAAATCAGCAATCCCCGTCTTGTACCCGCGTATGTCCTGCGGATTGTCGTACCACTGTTTGAGCAGCGCGGTCACGCTCGTATCGTCGGTCACACCCTCTTTTGCCACGTTCACCCGACGGTGAACCGCGTCCTTATCCCGTTGCAGCGCCTCGTACCGTTCGGTATCCCCGTCGGCAAGCGCCCGCTGTAAATCGACTTCGATAGCGCTGGATTGCCGTTTCGCCCAGGCGCGAATGATCATGCGCATGTAGGTATAGTACCGATACGAATCGGGTTGCAATGCTCCGATGTGTGACAGCCGTTCGCGCCCGCCCGCCGCGCGCAATTTCGTACCGAGTTCGGCAACAACGGTTAGATAGTCGATTTCTTCCCCGCGCTCATAGATCGCAAGCATCGCCGTAAAGATAATCCCGTTCGGCACGCTGGCAAAGTCCGACGGTTGTAGGTAGCCTGCCACGCTGGGCAAGCGCGCCGTGTTCCAACCGTCGGTATAGCCTAAATCCCCGTCCATTACAGACGGGCGGTTTATGATGATACTGAGTAATCCCTCCTCAATATCCATTGCGCTGAACAACGGTGAATCATTGTCCATGGGTCGGCTCTCTCCATTGACCTGTCATCGGGTCGTATGTCCATTTGTTGTTATTTTCTTTGCCCGGCCTGCCCGCCAGATACCATTTACCGATCCACGTCTGGAAACGACGGTAGCGCGGTAGGCTGCAATCCTTACATTCCTTGTCATACCACACCGGGAAACCGGGCAGCGCCTTCGCAGCGTCCGCCAATTGGTCGTCCGAGAGCGGCGTCGTCTGCTTTAACCGTCCTTTCTCCTCGGCTATGATGTATCCGCGCATCCCCCATGCCTCGTGCTTACTGCTGTGCCATGCCACGTCGGGGTTAACCCCCAGGTAGTCGCACACCCATCGAAACACCGGATCGGGCGGTTTCTGTTCCTTTGCCGCTTTCGGTTTAGGCAGGTTCTTACGATTTGTAAGAGCCTTATCTTTAACAGGTTCGCTGCTTTCCTGTTTAGTGTCTGGAACAACCGCCTTCGCAGCGACTTCGGGCGCGCCTGCAACCGACGCGCCAGCGGCGGGTTGCAAAGATGTAATCTGTGTTGTAGTCAATGACTCTGTAATCATTGAAGAAGGTTCTGACATTTTTTGCCGGAACTTGGTTCCGTCATTTTTTGCCACAACCATAGTTCCGTCATTTTTTGCCACAACGGATTTTGTTCGTTCCGTCATTTTTTGACGTTTAGAACGTTTGAGTGAACGCTTATCTTCTAGCGAGATTGCTAGATGTTCCTTTGCCAGTTTTTCAAAGGTTTGCCAGTTGATACGCAAGTGGGTTGTCGGTTTCTTGCCGAACTTAAAGACGGCCTTAATCAGCAACCCGCTATCGACCATACGCTTGACGCTGGCGCGGGCGGTGCGCTCGTCAACGCGGCACTCTTCCCACCATTGATCGTAGTTTCTGGCAACCCAACGATGACCATCCCGCGAAACTTTAGTACGGGGATTGCCTTTCTTGGAAGGGGTAAACCAGTACATCAGGCGACTAAAGATAATGCCGTCGGTTAAATGTCCGGTAATGTCGATATAGAGTCTGCCTACGCCGAACCGATCATACTTCTCAGTTTGGCTGGCGAGATACCCCGCCGTCCATTCTGAATATTCGCTATGATTTTGTTGCGTTGTATCAGTAGTCATGCTACACTTAGATCGTCCCTTTCAAACCATTTGACGCTTACCTTGTAGGTAGAAAGTTGGTGTTTCGTTCATTCGCAAATGAACCTGTTTCGATAACCCGTCTCTCAAGCCTTGCCCCACGCGCCGCCAAACGTTTGTGGGGCTTTCGCTTTCCAGGGGAAACGATTAAGCCCTTACGCAGCTACCGGAGAACGCCTATGGTTGTCAAGCCATAGACAAACGGTAGCCACATAAGGGCTGAATCCGAGTATACCGCGCTCGCTGGTTCTCAACAGCTTGCACATTCTTAGGCGGGTGACAAGGCCGCCACACCGCCTAATTCTACCGCTTTGCTGCTGAGTTCGCCACGCTGTCAAGTTAGCATCCTCGTATAATCCGGTTCCCGTGCCGTTCGCGTTGCCGCGCCGGGCGCTATTCGTGTCCTGCCTTTCGATTTACAACTAATGCGCCTTAGTGCTGATTGCCTCATCCGATCCACGAAAACCCGCGCCGAATGAGCATTGTTTTTGCTGCCCGGTTGAGCGCCCAAGCCCCCTGCCGTTTTACGAACTGCTTGCAGTTGGCAAGTAATTGAGCGTGCCAGATGTCTAAATGCGTCTCATCCTTATCAGGATTTACCCACAGATCATGCCAAGCACAATCAAACGGCTGCTTGTTGTGCGCTACCCATTGGAACGCATCAGCCTCAATGATAGTTAGCCGCTCTGTCGGCATATATGGCGCAACGAGTTTTAACACATCTGGCGAGTTTTCAATGCAGGTGACGTGTTCAATGCGCGGGTTTGCCAACAGCCCCCGCACAACACATCCCAAGCCTAAACCCGTAACAAGGACGCTGCCGTGTGCCTTCATTACAAAGCCCAAGTGTGTGCGTAGCTCATGCGGCGTATCTTCCATTACGAGTTCGCCTGCCGGAACCAGATGTAGCGTAGAATCGGTTAAGCAGCGCAGATAGGTGTACACACCGGGCGGTGTATCAACCCATTCACCCTCATGGATAGTTAGGTTGCCCTTCGGCAAATGCAGCTTGTGAACATGCCACAGCCGCGCCCATCCTTCAGGGATCGCGTCGGCCCTCATAGCTGCGAGATAGGCATCTTTCATTTGTCTCATTGTTTACCTTTCGTTAGTTCTGAGTACCGTTCTACTCTTGCGCCGCCATACGTTCAGCAACCCACACCCGCAACGACTTATACTCCGCGCCATTCGCCAGCGCTTTACGGCGGTGCTTGGGGCTGAGATCGTAGTGCGGGAAGTAGCCCGTCTTGCCCCACGACTGCTGATAATGGCTCACTGATAGGCCGATACGTTCTGCCATATCGTGCAGTTCACCATGCGCCGCTTCTAGCGACACATCGGTTAGGCTGCTCCACATATGACACCAGTTGTTAAAACGTCCGCCGATTGGCATAGGATCGTCAACGTAGATCATTTACCTCACTCCTATTAGTTGCTGAGAACCGTTCTACTCTGCGCGTCTATGATACTATTCCGTTGAATCCGATTTCTTCCTGACAACGGATGCACTCGAACGCGATACCGTTTCGCCCCGATAACGGGCCTAGTGTATTCTCTTGATGGGTTATTGCCTGTCCCTCAATCCATCCCTTGCAATGATGACAGTAGTAATACTCGTGGTGTACGCCGTCATCTGTTGTTCCCCAGGCTTCCCGAATATGCCAGATGACACGGGATTGTTCAGCGATACCATGTGGTAGAGTTTCAAGCACCGGAATTGATTTATTGACATGCGGCGGTTGCCACGTCATACGCCAGGGCATTATGTCCTACCTTTCTAATCCCCGTTGAAATCCACGAGGGATGCAGCCTTACGCTTATGCACGTCCGTCCGGCGATCATAGCCGGATTGGTTGATATGACTTTCATTGTTTATCTCCTGATAGGTTCTGGAGAACCGTCATTCTGATTACCGCTAATCCTCGTCCGCCGTCCAGCCCGCCTCGCGGCAGTACCGCGCGAACGGCGGTTCGGGCGAATAGTATTTGGCCTGATCTGCCAGCGCCTCATCTTCTGTAGCGAATGGGCCTTCGCACCATGTTAGGTGCGCCTCATCGATAGGCTCTGCGAATGGCGCTTCTGTTGCCACGTACCACCAACTGTCCATCCCTCATCCCTCCCTCGTGCGGCGGCGCGCCCGTCGCGCGCCCGTCGCGCGCCGCCGTGCGTCGTGCGTTAGGCGGCCTTCTTGAGATGATCCATCCCGCCCAAACTGCGTAGTACCTGTTTGAGTAGCGCGGTGAACGCGGAGCGGTGTGCATAGCTGGCTTTAACGTTTGTGCCAACGTCCGACATTGGCGACAGTTCGATCCATTCTAGGCTGCCATCCGGCATGACCACGCGGTACTTGAAAACGTGCATGATGATCGTGACCTGATATTTCAGCCCGCCGTCAACGTCCAGTTGTTCCCAACGCACGTCGCCTAGTCCGGTCATGGCCTCAAACTTCCAGCCGATACCATGTCCACCGAACACTTCCTCGAAACGGTTGCGCACGAAGTCTGAACCGATGTCCGTTCCCTGTTTGCCACCTGCCAGCTTGATAGCCTTGTAAGCCGCCGATGGATAGGGCGTGTCAAGTTTGCTATGGATATCCGCAACCGATAGCCCGGTCATGGTTCGGATGTTGGCGACTTGCTCTACCAGTTTCAGCGTCGGGCGCTCGTTTGTAGCTGGCGCTGTAGATTGCCCGGTTTGCGGTACGGATTTGCCCGCTGTGGCGTTTGTAGCGCTAACAGGTGTCGTACTGCCCGTTTTGGAAATTTCAACGCTAGTGCCGTTTTTAGCGGCTTCCTGCGATTGCGCCATTGCCAGCGGATACAGCGGTTCGATTTCTTCTGCCAGCACTTCTAGCAGCAAATCCTCAGGCTTGTTAAAGCCCTTCAAGCTGTCCGTTCCGAACTTCTCTTTAAGAACGCGCTTGCGGATTGGTTCACGTTCTTTTGACGGTACGGCGTGGTCGTCACAAATCCGGTTGAACTTGCCAAAGAACGCCTTGCGTTTTGCATCGTCGTCACCCCAGGCAGGGTCGACAGGCTGATTGTTCTCATCGCGTTTGAAGAACTCGGTCAGTTCGTTGCCAGCTTGTTTCAGTTCGGCGGGTGTATCGCTCACAGGTGCATCCTCCGGTAGCAGTTCCATCTCACTCGCAACGTTTGTAGAGCCGGGGCGGTTGACGTTGCGTATCTTGCGCCACTTGATACGAAAGTTGACTTTGCACGAATACGACGGTTCTGGGAATTGCAGGCTGTGTTTCTCGACAAACAGGTTAATCACCGTGCTATCGTCGGGAAACTCAACTTCCAGCGCGCCCGCCTTCGTCTTGTCCAGCGGGTCAAGAAACAAGTGCCACGCTTTCACGCCCGTTGGTTTGTTGTGACCATGCACGATGCGATGTCCGGTGGACGTGCTGTAGTTGTCCACAGTTGGGCGCGGGTAGTTGCCCTCCATGCTGCGCTTCACGCCCGCGCCTAAGTTCGCGTTGTCGGTCAGCGGTAGCGTCGCCATCGTCAGCGCGCCTCGTCCGCGTGCAGGGCGGCGCGTCCGGCGGGCGTGTCCAGATAGTCGCCGTTGCGCGCGATCAACCCCTCCGCCACCAGTTCATCTGCCGCTGCCTGGAGCGTGGCAGTCAGGTTGGCATAGTTGACGCGGGTATACTGCGCCAGCGCGTCTAGCACGATGCGCCGTCGATCCGGCTCGGCAGGCGCGGTCAGGGCAGGGAGCGTGCGCCAGCATGATACGAGGTCTTTAACGCGCGCGCCGCCGTCTAGGTCGACCCACGCCCACTTGATGTTATTGGCATTAAACGCCCCGATGTGATGGATTGTGCCAATCCATGCCTGTTCCGTGTGTTCAACACGTTTGCCTACGCCGAGAAAATCATCGCCCGTCGCCCCCAACGCAATGGCGTCCCGTTCATCGGCGGCAGCCGCGAAGTGCGCTGCGTCAGCAGGGGTTAGCGCTGGCGCGGGCGCGGCGGTTGCGGCGAGGGCGGCGTATTGGCGCTGTGCTTCGGTGGCGACGGCGATCAGGTGGGAAATGTGCGCAGGCTCTTCGTCCATGAACGATGCGACGGTGATCTGATCAATCCAGCCATCCTTATACGGGCTGAAATAGTGGCGTACTGTTGCGGACGCATACGGGGTTGCGAGGTTGATGGTAATGGTCTTTTGATCGGAATTAACGAACGTGGGTTTTTCTTCCCGACGGACGTTGACCGTGATACCGTTGACCGTGACGTGGGTTTCTGATACAATGGGGTTAGTCATTGGAAACTTATCCTTTCCTGTGACATGCGCCCCGGTTGCCAGCCGGGGTTTTTATTTAGTTGGCATACTATCAGTATAAACCCTACTGCGATAGATTGCAATAGGCTTTGCAGATTTTTTACGACTTTGCTACACGATTGGCACGTTTGTACTCGCTGTGCATCCAGCGGTCTACCATTTCGCGGGTCGTGAGCCGGATACGCGCCGGGATGGGCAGCGTTTCCAGATACCCCATTTTTGCCGCGTTGTAAACGGTACGCACTTTTACGCCAGCATACTCCGCTGCTTGTTCCATCGTCAACACGTCTGTACTCACTTTCATAGCCCCCTCCATTCAATGGAGAGGGTAACACGTAAGCTGCCATGCTGTATAGTCCCTACGCCAGCCGCGCTTCTAACTCAACGATATGCTGCTCGCTTGCCGCGATCTGCGCCTCGTACACGGCAACGGCGGCGCGGCGCTGGAGATTGCTCATGTGCGATCCGATGATCGCCCGATGGACGTTGTACAGGTCGGCGGGCAGATACTTCTGAATGTGCGCCAGATCGTTTAGCTGCCCTAGCAGTTCGTTGTACGACATGGCGCGGTAATCCGCTGGCGACTTTAAGCGTATCGGCAGGTCAACGATTGCAGCCATATCACGCCTCCTCGTTGAAATCGAAGGGCGGATCGTCATACGTCCTGATGATGTGCCAAGCGCCATTGCCAATGACGGGATCGCAAAACTCACAGCGCCCATCGCTGATTTCGTGCTGGTGCAATCGTTCAAAAGCGATAGCCTGATAATTGCGGTACGGTGATCGGGTGCTACCCGACCATTGCATGTGCGAATAGGCGGAGTAGCAGTTGTCGCACACAAAGTAATATTCGGACTGATCAATCCATAGAATACGCATCGTCACACCGCCTCCCGGCACAGCGCCGCTACTGCCGCCCGCCGCGCCGCTGCGATTTCGACAGCGCGGGCGTAAGCGTCCTGCTCGGTGGCGAAACGTTCACGGCAGAAGATACAATCGCCACATTCGCCGTCGGCAAAGTAGATATTTACGCAGGCTATCCAGCCTTGCATGGCGTTGTTCTCGTCGATCAGTTCAATAGCGTCCGGTTCAAACGTCAAGTCGTTATTCATCGTCATTGCCCTTTCCGACACGCATCGGCTTTGACATGGTGGCGTTTCGCATTGATGCCTGTAAACCCGTATGACCACGAAACATCTACGTAATCGCCATTGGCAGCGAGATAGCGGAAGTTCATGTTGTCCATGAGATATTCAAAGAACACGGGCTTGCCGTTCGCATCCCGGCATAGGTCATTTGAGATGTCGATAATCATGTCGCCGTGATCAACTGTGCCTTGCGCCGTGACGTTGTAGGTAACGCTGGCAATGAGCAACAGCACCGCCGCGACAAACCATAGTTTCCAGAATGTTTCTTTGTTCATAGTCATCCTCTCAATTGGGCGAATAGCCGCGATACGACGGCAGCCCGACCACGCGCCGCGCCCGTCGATACGCGGCGCACAGGGCGCTAAACTGGTCGGCATAGGTTTCCTGCGATGTCCAGGCGGCAATCTCCGCGCCGCCGTGCGTTGCCGTGCAAGCCCGCCAGCAGCAGCCGTCGCTGGCAAACTGATACGCAAAACACTGAATACTTTCAGGAAAGATTTCATTCAGTACGGCGTGCAATTCCCGCAGCGCAAAGCCGTGTCGGGCGCGCTTACGACGCATCGTGCGCCTCGCTTGATGTGTTTGACGTTGTGTCGTAAGGCCACACGGGGGACAATTCCAGCCAATGGTCGCAGTTTTTGAGAGGCCACCAATCGCTTTGACATACATAGCAATAGTAGACATCTATTAGTTGCCCCGTTTCGCGTATACGAGCGCTATGCGGGCGCAACGCAGTCCGACAGCGCGGGCAGGCGTATGGTTTGTTCGGTTCACGCATCATGCGCCTCCTCCGGGATCGGGCGTGTGCCGAGCGAATCGCCCGTAATGGCTATAAATTCATCCATGCCGACGGGCATGTAGTCCGCTTCACAGGAATCACACCAGAACAGTTGGAACAGCCGCCCGTCCTCGTTGACGGTGTGTTCCTCAAGCTCGTGTCCGCAAGCCGGGCAATGTTCGGTCAATGCAACCTCCAATTCGCAGACATCGCATAGGTACAGTTGCCAGCGCGCCCCGCTGTCGGCGCGGTACACGCTGGTGTCCATGTCACGGGCGCAAATCGGGCAGTTCATACCCAACACAATCCACTATCGCAGCCACACGGACGGACTATGATGTAAATCGGGTTGCGCGGGCGAATGACCGCTTTCATAGGTGCATCTCGCGGCTTCCTGCGTTAGCCCAATTGCAGTATCCGCACCAGTACCCGCATGTTTCTTCCCACGTTCCATTGGGCAACTGTTTGATGTTTTCGATGTCTTCCGGTAGTTGCAAGCTGTAGAACCGCCCGCGCTTGCGACAGTCGGGGCAGCGGTCATCCTCAAGTCGGATGTCGCTGGCGTTAGGCCACTTGCGCCGGATGCGCTGAATGTCCATCCACATCCTACGATCTGTTGTATTCATGCCGCCTGCCGCCTTTCGCCGCGCCCTTCGCGCCCGTTGCGCAGGTGGGGCGGCACGACGCAACTACTCTCCGCCTTGCGCCACTCCGCCTCAATTCGCCGCGTAACGTGCAGCCATTCGCGGTACAGAAAGTCGCAGTACGCCGGGTCGGATGTGCAGCGCCGCGCTTCAGCCGTGAGCGTTGACCGCAGGAAGGTCAGGTTATCTAGGTAGTTGTAGTCCATTAGAACCATCCAATCGCTGACTTCCACCCGTTGCGCTTGTGCAGCGCCGGGCGCGCCGGGCGGCGGGAACGTTCGTCAAGGCGTTGTTTGAGGTTCGGCTTGTGTTTCATCGCTTACCCCGTTTCCGAATGGGCAGGTTAACCAGCCCGTTGGTGATGTTCTTGATGACAACCAGCTTAGGCGATACCGGGCGCTGCCAGTTGCGCAGCGCGTTACCTTGATAGACCCATCGGCGGCTCATTCGTCACTCTCCATCTGTTCTAATTCCCGGTTCAAATCGGCAATCGCGTTGCACAGCAGATTGCGTGCTTTTTCCAGCTTGTCAGCCGACTTCCGCAGTTCGTCACTCGCCCGCCAGTGGCGCACGTCGTCTCGGTGCGCCTTGACGATTTGCCCCGCATCGTGCAACATTTCGTTGGCACGGTTCAAGCTGGCGACTGTATTGCGGTTAAATGTCTCCGAGTTGGTGTTCATGATCAGCCTCCATAAGCCCGAATCAATCGCGCCATAAAGCGGTTGAATTGCCAGACTTTATCCCCACTGGCCCGCTGCATCTTGTCCAGCAGTTTCGGCACGAGCGCCGTCTTGCCGCGCCGCACCATGATCGCCAGCAGCGTGAAGAACAATTCGTCCCGGCGATCATACGCTAGGCGGGTTGCCAGGAAATCCGGCAGTTCTATGGTTTCGGTTTCGGCTATAATTTCAGTCTGCATAGTGAACCTCCATTCACTGTGAACTGACCCGGCGTTCACGCGCCGGGTTGGGCTTATCAACCCAATGGGACGGGCAATCGGCTGGTGTCCTACACACACCGAGGATTGTCGATTGCCGTTCCGTTTGCAAGTGGAGTCTCCGGTGTGGAGCGCCCCATTGGATCGGTAAACTCATATCGTCCTCACGTCCACGTACACGGGTGCGCGCATATCCCCGTTGTGACGCGGCACACGGATGAACCGTATCCCGCCCTCGCCTTCTAGCACCACGAAGTTGCCCGGTACGGCACGACAACGGCGGCGCAGCCAACTGGCGCTGCATCCCGCCCTCCGCGCCGCTATTGGCGCGGACAGGTATTCCACACCGTCGACAATCATCGGCTCGTGGATGCGCTGGATTGCCGCCAGCGCCGCGTCGTGCCAGTTCGCGTAAAGCGTCACTTCCCCACCTTCGCCAGTATCGCCGCGAACGCCCGCCGCTTGTTCGCCTCGTTGCGCAGGTTCGGATGTGCGGCGCGATACGCCCGCAACCAGTCGCGGTTATACGTCGGATGCGCCAATCGCCACACGCGCATCCGGGCGGCCTCACAGCTACGGCAATCGGGACGCAGCGCCCGCCGCCCCATGCGGTACGCGCTGTCAGGCAGATCACGCTGGCAGGTACGACACGTTTTCATAGCAATACCTCTTGCACGGCGGCGGCAACGTGCGCGGGCGCGTCCAGCGGCATGGGCGGCGTGTACGGGACGGCTAATCTGGACTGTGCCAACTGGACATATTCAGCCGACAAATCGCAGCCGATGTACGAGCGGCCTAGATTGCGGGCAACCAGCGCCGTCGTACCGCTGCCCATGAACGGATCAAGCACAACGCCCGGCTTCGTGGCGGCGCGGCAGTCGCACGACGGGCGAAAGCCTGTTGTTTGCCGCCGTGTGTCAGGGAAGTTCCTACCAACGCCGCCGGACATTGCGCCGCCTGTCCTTAATGGATGGTCATAGCGCTGGTAGTTTGACCGTGCGACCTCCACGACCCGCACATACGGCTTCCCGCACGCTGCGCACACCGTCGCCGGACAGCCCGCCAGGATCATCGGCTCGATCAGCTTTTGCGGGAACGTGGCGAAGTGGGCGAACGGCGTAGGCTCGGTGGCGACTGTCCACACGGAGCGGCGGTTGCGGCCTGCCATCGGATCGCCGTTCCCTGCCGATTGCCGTTGAATTGGAACACGCTTGTCTCGGTGATCCGCCAACCGGACGCGATTCCACATAGCTTCGCCGTCAGTTGTTCTTAGTCCCGGTTCCCGCACCGCATCAGCATCATAGAAATAGCGCGGCGCTTTCGTGAGCATGTACACCATCTCGTGCGCCTTCGTCGGGCGATCCGTGACGCTTTCCGGCATGGGATTCGGCTTCGCCCACACGATCTCGCTGCGAATCCACCACCCATCATCCTGTAAGGCAATGGCAAGACGGGCGGGTATCATCAACAGGTCTTTGTCTTTGTACCCATGGAGATACAAATCCGGCTTGTTGTTCGTTGTCGGTTCGCCCCGTTCGTGTCCTGATAACGTTTGGGCAACGCTGCTGTACCGTGATTTCGCGCTAGCGAACGAGTCGCCCATGTTGACCCAACAAGTGCCAGTTGGTTTTAGGACTCTGCGCACTTCCCGGTACACCTCGACCAGCCGCGCCACGAACGCGGCGGGCGTATCCTGTAGCCCAATCTCATCAGGCTTGCTAGGATGTCCGTCTGGTAAATACGACCTTAAACCAAAATAAGGTGGGCTGCTCACACAGCAATCCACGCTATCGCTCGGCAAGCACCGCAGGAACGCCAGCGCGTCGGATACGAAAACATTGTCAATTAGACGCGGAGCGGGTAATAAGAGTGGCGCAGCGGGCGCGGTTTGCACGGGTGTCATTCGGCCTCCGCTGGCGCGATCAGTTCGGTGTACGCCGGGTGCAAGATAATCGTAGTGCCGTTCGCCCGCTGGACTTCGTAGCCGATCCAGTCGGGATGTTGGCGCGGCTCAAGCTGCACAATCCGCACGATAAAGCCGCAGTCGAAACGGGCATATGCGCAGCGCACGAAGTCACCAACGTGCAAGCGGGCGGGTGTGAGCGGTAGCGATAGCTGTGTCATTTCGCCGCCGCTTTCTGCCGGGCGATCCGTTCCTGCGCTTTGCGGATCGCAAACGGGTATACGCCCGCCGCAATCGCCATACGGAACTCCGTACGATGTTCGCGCTTGAGTTCGGCTAGGTATTCGGCTAAGGTCAGCCCGCGCGATTCGGCTTGTTCGGTTAGCTTTCCCGCCTCTTTCAAACTCACAGGTAATCCTCCAAACGGACTTATAGGTTAATTCATACGCTAAAAAAACACCCATCCATTGCAAAGCGCGATACGATAGAGATGGAAGGGTAAGTTAATCTAATAGTACACCCGAAAGTCCATTGTGTCAATAGGCGCGAAGGGATTAAAATACAGAAAGGGCTTTATGCCACGTAAGGGACAAACAGTGGAGCGCCACTTTCGGGGTGATAGACTTCATAAGTTGCGAATAGGCGAACACCTAACGCAAAAAGACCTCGCCAACCAGATTGGCGCTTCTGAAAAGCAAGTCAACCGTTGGGAAAAGCACGATGTAGAGCCGACGGGTCATCATCTGCTGCAGTTAGCGCGGTATTTCAACGTAACGATTGAATACCTGCTCGGCGTAAGTAGTGACCCCGTCGGCTATCAATTCCCCCGCGAACTAAGCCCGCTGCAACGTCGCATAATTGAAGCAATGGATCGGGGCGACCTCCCGGCGATCAATCTGTTGCTGGCGCAATTCGTCCGCGAACAACTGGACAAAGACGCGCCAATCTCCCGTGCGTATCCAGACGAGAGCGAGTGATTTTCGATTAGGGGGCAAACTGTCCAGCCATTTTCGGGGATTAGCAAGAATAGTGAAAATTTCTAGCTGCATGGCTGCGGTCAATTTACAATCAGATGTTTCTCCCATGTGCGATGCTCCTCAATGAGACGTGATGCGAATAATGCTTCCGCGCTTTCGCGGCTGCAACGTCCGTGTAAATTATCCCCAATGTGAAACGCGCCATCAAGTGATTTGTAAGGCGGCGCGCCGGAATTCATGCAAGACGCGCTGCAATAGTTTGTAAGCGTTTTCTTTTGGTTAATGCGATTGTGATATTTATCTTGAGATTTCAACAGATAGTCACATTTGTTGATCCGGTTTGCTTATTGTGCTAAACTGACAATTGTTGTACGGATACAACACATGGAGACGCAATGCGAACGGCAATCACGGTCATCCTTTACGGGCTGGCGCTAGTGCTGGCGCTCGCCGCCGTCGTGCTGGCGGGCTACGGCTACTACATGGACAGGCAAGCGTTGACGGGCGCGCAGGACTTCGCCACCGTCGGCGCGTACATCGGTGCAACGCGCTACATCAGCACGGGCGCGGTAGTCGGCGTGCTGGCGCTGGCGCTGGCGGTTGTGGGGGAAGTGACGCGACGGAGGACAGCATAATGGACGAAGTACGTACACCGTTTTTGCGGTTAACGAAAGACGACTTTGAAATTCAAACGTTTCGTTCGGGCGGGCCGGGCGGTCAACATCAGAACAAAACGTCTTCCGGTGTGCGGATTATCCATCATGCCAGCGGCGCGATAGGCGAGTGCCGTTCGGAGCGTAGTCAGCTACAGAATAAACAATTGGCGTTTCGCCGTCTTGCCGCTGATCCGAAGTTGCGGGCGTGGATTAAGTTGGAAGTTGCCAGACGTGACGGACTGCTCGCTGAGGCAGAAGCGTATGCAGAGCGTGAAATCAACAACGCGGATCATATACTGGTAGAAATCCAACGCGACGGAAAATGGACGCCAGAATAGCGCTGGCGTGCGCCGTCGCGGGCGGGCGGGCGCAGCGGGCGTAGCGTACCGGGCGCGGGTATCGTAGCGGACGTGTGACGATAAGCGGCGCGTAGGGGCGGGCGTAAGCCCGTTTTTATTTTGCTTGCACTGTATTACAAATGGTGTATAATGAGTAGCGGAGGCAACTATGAAAACAAAATCAACTGTGACAACTATCCGACTGAATGATGACGACCTGAAAGCGATCAATCTCATTCAGGAACAATATGGCGCGGCGACAACCGCAGGCGCGATCCGATTGGCGCTCCGGCAAACCGCCAATCGGGTGAAGGCTGACAAAAAGCTGACAACCCGAAAATTGGGGGATGAAACACCTTGACATTGTATGTCGCATGTAATACAATGCAATCATAAGGTTGAACGAAACGGAGAACGAAATGACCAGCAAGACAATCAAACGCCCGTATGAAAGCAAGGGAATGTGGGCAGTCGAAATGACGACAGACGAAGGCGAGTTTGCGGGCTTTAACAGGATTTGGTGCGCAACGCAGGCCGAAGCAGAACAGAATTTCAACTTTTGGGTCGAGCGCGGCTGGACAGTCATGGAAGAAGAAAAGCAATCCACTGAACCGCAGCACTTCGACAGCGGCATGATGTACGACCAGCCACAGCCCGCGCCGGACGCGCCCGCCAAGCGTACCCCGCTCTACACTACCGTTGACGAAGCCGCCCGTGTCCTGAGCGAAATCGCAGGCGAACCCATCAGTGTTTTCGACCCGTACAACGATGGCTACTGGGTCGCCACATGCCGCCGGGCCAGCCGCAACACACTCAAGAATCGCGCCGCATACATCGAATGGGAGCGTAGTATCTTCGCGCTGCAGGATCGCGTCAACGCAGCGGGAATCTACAGTGGCTACGAATCGGTATATGTCAGCGGGGAAGATGAGCGTTGGGCAACTGTCCGATTCAACGTTTCGCATCCGAAGGTGTGGGGCGTGAAGGTACGCAGCCCATTCGCCCGCTAACGCAGCGCCCCGCCCGTCCGACGCCCGGTTACGCCGGGCGTTTTTGCGTGTGGTGCTGATGTGGCAGAGATGTGGTACAATAACACGCAGATGCACGCACAAGCACGTATCAGTATGTAAGGATTGACACATGAAGGTTAAGCGGAAGGTCAAGCAGGGACATTATACCAAAACCGTTGAAACGAACCTTGAGCGGTTTGACCTGTACCTTGACACCACATTTGAGGATGATCAGTTCATCCTCGATTACTTTAGTCAGTTCAGCCGCAAGGGGCAACGCAACATTGAACTGCGGCGCTTGCTGGCGCGTGCTATTGCAATGGAACAATCCGACGGACGTTGCGCGCGCCCGCAGCCGAAAGCGCAGACGAAACGGCTGAACGCCAGTGAGGGGTACGAACGCCCGATACTTACAAGCGCTGATCAGAAGCTAAAGCAGATTGCCGCGAAACTGGAAACGGCGGATAACGCTCTTGAAAACGCAACCGCCAATTTCCTGAATAGCTTTTAACCTACCGGATCGGGCGTTGGCACATCATCACTGACCGCTTCCAACAGCTTCCCCGTATCGTTAATCGCCTGACGGCACTTCCGGCGGCAAGTTCGGCTTGCCGTCGCTGACCGTCTTGAGGATGTCCACCACCACCTGCTTAAACCTATCCTGATCCGCGTTGATCGTCGGCACAAGCGGCGCAATGGCGGTAATAAAGTCGATCACGAACTTGACCGCTACCACGTCTTTGCCTGCGGCCTCGATCTTGTCCAGCACCGGAATGTCAGCGCGGGTTGCTTCTGCAATCTTGACCGCCGCCGCCCAATTGCCCTTCGCAATGAAGTAGACAATCAGACCGATGATCGTGATTGCCAGTACCGCGCCCGTTACCAGAATCAGCAGTTGTGTATCTGTCATCTATCCTCCTCAGTTTACCCGCATGAAATACTTGATTGTCAACACCGGATCGGTAGCGTCCGCTGCGTCGTACAGCTTCCATGTCCAGCGCCATTTGCCCGCTGTCGTGAAATCCGGCTGATACTCGTATACGCCCGTACTCGCAGCGGTCACGGTATTTGTTGACGTCACGCCCGCAGGCGTGGTCACGTCCATCTTGACCAGCGGCGGGCTAATCAGCGCGGCGTCCTCATCGGTGACGGTAATCCGGATCGTCGGCGAGGTCGGCGCGAATACCGGATCGGCGGGCGTGACGTTGATGGCTTCTGTCATGTGATTTCAACCTCCTGTGTGGCAGCGTACAACCAAATCAGCGATTGTGTCACCGTATACGGCATGACGGTATCCGGCACGATGGTATAGGGCAGCACCAGCGTATCAGCAACACGGTAATGCACGAGGCTTGCCGCAATCGATAGCGCCGCCGTACTCGTTGCCGCCGCTGTCCCTGCTAACGTACCTGTAGCAGTCAGGGTTGCCATCGCCGTTGCGATTGCCGCCGCTGTGCTGATCAGCGCTGCCGTACCCGTGAGTTCGCCTGTTTGTGCGCCTGTTGCGGCTACCGTACCCACCAGCGCGCCCGTACCCGTTAGCGCAGCCGACGTGCTGGACTGCGCCGCCACTGTACTGGCTAGCGCGCCGTTGCCGGTCAACGTTCCTGTTGCGGTAGATATGGCGGCGGCTGTGCCATCGATGTCCGATAGGGGCGAGGTCGTCAGTGTCCCGGTTGACGCGGCGTTCGCCGTGCCTGCCAGCGCGCCCGTACCCGTCAGGGTTGCGGTTTGTCCGGCTGTTGCAGCCGCAGTCCCAACGAGTGACAGCGTCGCAATCGTGCTAGACGTGGCGGCGGCTGTACCTGCCAATACGCCCGTACCCGTAAGCGTCGCGCTGCCTGTCGATGTGCCTGTTGCCGAGCCTACAAGCGCCCCTGTTGCGGTCAACGTACCCGACGCGGTAGATGTACCCGCGCTGGTTGACGCAAGCGCACCAGCGCCCGTAAGCGCGCCCGTTTGCCCCGCTGTGGCAGCAACCGTACTCGCCAGCGCGCCCGTGCCTGTGAGGGTAGCCGTTTGTCCGGCGGTGGCGTCCGACTGCCCGGCGATTGCACCCGACGGCGTGCCGATCTGCGGATTGAGCGCCAGCGCCGGGAACGTGGGCCGCGACCAGCGGACGGGCGCATTGGCGACTTCGGTAATCGTGCCTGCTTCGGTTAGTGCGCGATTGTTGCCTGAAACATCCAGCGTGCGTGTTGTTGCGCCTGGAAAGGTCGGATAAAACGCGCGAATTGTGTGCAAATTCGGCGGGAAATAGGCTGCCGCCAGCATTGCGATTTGTACGCGATCCATCGCGTAATCCGCGACAACCATGTCACAGATCGTACAATCCGCGCTGAATACGCCTGTATCGTCGTATCCCCCCAGATGAACAGTTGTTGCACCAGTATCCGCGCTGGTGGCAACGCACTTAAATTGTCCATCGACATAGAGACTGTCTACCCCGCCCGTTCGCGTCCAGGCCAGATGATACCAGCGTCCGAGGGCAGCAGTAACGCCGCTGCTGCCGTCCATCGAATTGTCGCTTGTGAATAGCCATACACGCCCACTATTAACTGCGACCTGTGGCCTGCCGCCACCATAGAGTGTGATAATGGCGCTCCAATCGGCGCGATCCACATCCAGCCGTCCTCGCAGCGCAATTGTGAATGCGCTCGTGCTGGCGATTGTCGTTTTGACATTCGCGGCGGCAGTAGCGTTGGCTAGTCGGTAGGCCATCTATCCACCTACGCGCTCGTGCTGTACACGCCGGAATAGCTGGCGCTGCATCCGGTACTATCGAACGCTACGCCCGTCGTGTTCTGCACCACAATGCCCCATTTGCGCGGCAGAAACAGCCCGCCGAACGCCCCGTAAGGGCTGTACATGAATGAGAACACGCCCTTGTAAGTCAAAGCGCCCGATGTTGGCGTCCAAAGCTGCCCCAATAGCTTGAGATTGGTCGGACTGCGCAGCGTCACCGCCGCGTCTGATCCGGTGCAATTGTCCTGATAATTTGTGCCATCTTCTGACGCATAGGCATACACGTTGATGACCGCCGTATTCGCCGTTGGCGTACCTGTCGCCAGCTTGCACGCAACGTAAATCCACGCATCAAGGTACAGGTTCGTACCGTTGTCAACAGCGGTACATTCACGCACCCCGGCGTTTGCCAGCGAGTTTAGCGTGATAGTAATTGCCGTGCTGGTCGCATAGGCAACCTTATTGCTTGCCATACGCTACGCTCCCAACGCAAAGGCGTTCCATATGCTGCTGACCGAGAACTCAATCTCCGCGTCGGTAGGGTTGGTCGCCGCGAACGACCCGCCGTTGGTAGCAACCGCAATCACAAACAGGTCACGGTACTGCGCCTGACTATTCAAAACCCGATACGCCAGTTGCGAACGGAGCGCGTGCAGCCCCGCCGCGTCCATCGTCGGGAAGCCAGCGGGCAGGGTTAGCCCGGTCAGCGCTTCACTCTGCACGGCAATTGCCACCTTGACGATTGCCATGTGGACGCGCTGCTGAAACGCGGAACTGGCCTGCGCCGCGTTATATTGCGATTGAAAATCTGTGAGTGCCATATATCACCTCATCAGTCCAGCGTACAAACGAGCGCGCCGATAGCGAACGACGGCGTGACGCCGTTACTCACGTCAAGGTTGGATGTCAGCGCGCCACTGTAGATAATCTTCGATGTGCTGCTGCTTGCTACGCCGAGCGAAAAGTGCGTGATGGTGATGGTCGACCCACCAGTACAGGCCGGGAAATTGATCGCCGCTGCGTTTGCCGCCTGCGTGGGCGCTGTGCCGCTGATTGTCCAGCCGCCGCTTGACCGCGCAACCGCAACCCGCGCATAGCTGGTGTACGTCGCCTCGCTGGTTGTCTGATCGCCCGTTTCGCCCGGATCGGCGGTGTGCAGCGCGACGTAAAACGACCCGGCGGTTGTGCTGCCGCGCAAGCCCGTTGCGTCGCCTACAAGGGCGTCATTGGTGTTGTTGAACAGCAGCAGAAGCAGGTCGGACTCAGTTGTATTGCTCATTGACATGGTGGGTAAGCTCTCCTATCGTTTCGATTGCTGATATGCTTGCAACGCGGCTTCTAACCTGTCGATGCGCCGCTTTTGGATAAACAGGTACTTGACCATGTGCTTCATGCCCGTGCGCGCGCTGGCGAGATCGGTTACGTTCGCGTCAATCCAGGCCAGCGCTTGTGTCACGGTCAGGTTTTCCAGCGGGTTAGCGCCCGCCTGCGTTTGCGCGGTACGGATCGCGTCTCCGGTATTGGTGGTGATCTGAATGGGCATTACACGGCCTCCACTGTGAGTACATCGGTTGATCGGTTCGCCGGGTTTTTGACACTAATCGTAATCGTTGCCGGGTCAAGTGCGGTCAACGTATCGCTGCCGACGCCGTTCGTGAGCGCGATAGGCCAGTCTACGCCGTTGACCGACAGCACAACCGCCGCCGCGCCCGCTTTCGGCGCGCGCACCGTGACCGTTGCCGCGTCCGTACCGTTGGCGAGGATGGTCGTTTTATCCGCGCTAAGGGATACCGGGTCATGCGCGGCGGCAATCGCGGCGGCGCTGTCAAGGTCGGCCTGTACCGCGCTATCGTCCAGCCAGATGGAGATGTCGCGCCCCGTCCCGTAGGTTGACAGGCCGAAAAATGTGCTACCGAGCGCGGCCTTGAGTGCCGCGTGGAGGGCGCTTTCCTGCCATGCCGTGAGGGTTGCGTTAAACTCTTGCATCAGCCAATCTCCATTACACTGAAGGTTGGGATCGTATCCTCCGTCGAGACACCATTGCCGGAATACAAGACAATCGTTCCTGACAGCGTGCGCCAGACGGGTTTAAAGGTATGGCTACCTGATGACAGCCCGGTTTTGATCGCCGCCAGACATACCGGAATCTTGTGCGTGTTTGTCCCGGCCTGAATGGTTATCAGACCGTCCGCCCCGGCTGCCCCGATCCGTGTGCCATCGACAGTAATATCAAACGCGGCTTGAATAGATGCGGCGGCCATAATCGACACGCCCGTGAACAGGATTAGCGCCTTACCGGATATGATATTGGCTGTAATGGCAAGGTTTGTGCCGTCGATGTCGGCAAACGTTCCCGATGTGCTGGTGTACGTCGCGCCGTTGTCACGCACTACGGTACTACCGCCACGTCCGCTGAATACATAGCTGAGATTGTCGCGTACATGTGTGTTGAAGATCGCCGCAGTCGGCACTTCGCTTGCTACCCATGTACGCGGCGTTGTCCATGCCATATCACACTCCTAACCTTGTTGTCGTGCCGAGTACGCCGTAAGTAGCGTCCTCTGAAATCCAGTAGGTCACATCGTCTAGACGTTTGATAAAGAATGTAATTTCGCCCGGTGCGCGCGGCGTGAGATTGCCAACCGCAATGCCAGTAATCATGTACTTTTGAGAGGTCACAGCGGATTGATAATCGGTCAACACGAGGATGTTGCCAATCTCAAGGCTGTACAGTTTCGTCGCGCCAATGAGGTTTTGCCCGCCGAAGCTGATCGCGTTAATCCTGAACGCCGGGTCTTTGTAACGACCTAGTGTGTATTCCGCTAACGCCTGTGCATATTGTACGGTACTGGCAAGCGGCAATTTGACCGAAATCACCCGCTTGCCATAGGCGTCCTGCGAAGTCGCATCCTCAACCGCAAATACCTGTGGATCATAAGTCACAACTGCTACGCCGCGCACCTGTAACCGGGTGATAAACAGTGGCCCTAGCGCGTTATTGGTTATGGTGATTTCAATATTCGCACCGTTGACTACGTAGCTAAATGTACAATTGGCGGCTGTGGTGTAATCAAATCCTGATCCATCTGCCAAATCGTTAATCATATAATCTGTGTTGGCGACTAATGGCAGCACCAACGATGTTGCCCCGCATGGCTTCCCGGTTGTCGCATCCGTAAACGGCAGTTTGACCGTCGTGCTACCGCCGCCGGACAGCACCACCGTGCCATTCCAGCGCGCCGTGCCGGATTGTCCGGGTACGGTTATTGCCGCCTTACTTTCGGCTACAACAGCAGACGCCAATTGCGCGCGCGGGCGCGCTTCAACTTCAACGCGGTTCGCTATTTGTTCCTGATCCATCACCGCATCAAAATCAGTATGCTCACTGTTGACCGTGAGCGAACTAGCAACGGTCGGCTGCTTGAATAAATAGTTACGCGCCTTGAATGTGACCGTGCCATCCCGCGCAATCCAGAACAATCCTTGTTCGCTATCGACAACATCCTGAATAGCTGATACGCCGTTAGTGTCGTTGCTGTTCCATTTATCCGCCGCGATGGTGAACGTCTCGTCACCCGCTTCATACGAGCTAGGCGTGTAGTCAACGCCGCCCGTCATGGCAGCGCCGGAAAGGGTCAAATTTGCGCCGGATTTGGCAAGGGCATAGTTCCCTACCGCGCCCCGGATTGCCGCCGTAAACGTGACCACGTTGGAGGCTACCGACGCGGTGACAATTCCGATCCGCGTCGTGACCGATCCGTAGGTCGTACCCGCGCCGTCCGCCAGATTGATCGCCGCCGCAAGATTGTTGCACGTATCGGTGTTCGCGCTGCCTATCTTGACTTCGTTCGCCGCGCCCGTAAGCGTGGTCTTGAATGTGTACACCGTCGTGTTAATCGTCACGGTGTCATTGTTCGCCGCGTTGCCCGCCGCGATGGTTAGTGTCCCGGTAGCAACTGCCGACTTCATGGCGGTGTTGACCACGTGCTTGAGGAGCGTGCTGGCGCTGACATTCTCTTGCAGGGGTATGGCGATCATCTCGTCTTGCAGCCGCGCCATGATGTCCACACATTCAATCGTGGCTTCACGCGCCTTGTACTGCCCCGCCGTGACCTTGATTTGCCGCGTGTAGCCCGTCCAGATGGTGTACGTCGAGCCGCTTTGCGTGACCGTGACCTTGACGGGCTTCCCGCCCACGAGGTTGCCGTAGTAGGGGCTGCTACTGTACAGCGGGGAGAAGCGCCGATCCGCGTTGTTGAGTGTGAGCGTACACGTCCCGGTGAATGCCATGTTCTCGTCAGGGCGCGTGATACCGAGTGTACAGGATACGCTTTTCGTGTACGCGGTAATGTTATCAATGCCCTGCGAGAAGTCCGGCGATCCGCTGCCCGAATATCCCCAGTCAATATAGACAGCGTAGGTGACATTTACGGCGTTAGGCATTGCGGCGGTTCGCCTCCCGACGGATAGCGTCGTACATCTCAGCGGGGTTGGTTACGCCATAAACGTTCACGCTTTGGATGCTAATCGCCCCGCCGCCGCCATCCCCGCCGCGCATCACAAGCGCCCCTTGCGACGGTACAACGTACTCGTTTTTGTGAACGTAACCCGCCACCTGATTAGACGGGCCACTCCCCGTATAACCGCCGCTGGCATAGCCTTTGCCGCCGCCGCCACCAACGCCCGGTATAGCCCCCATCGCGCCCGTTGCGCGCGCTGCAGCGCCCGCGATACCTTCCAGCGTCATCAGCAGTTGGCGGAATACGCCGACCACTGGTTGCCATGCGGATACAATCGTTGGCGCGGCGCTGGTCGATACCGCCTGGAATTCCAGCACGGCGGGCGTACCTGATCCGCTGATACTGACGATGCTCCCCACCAGCCCGTCAATCACGCCCTGCATACCCGTTGCCGCCGCCGCAATCGTGCCGCCCGCGCCGAAGATTTGCTGCCAACTATCCTGAAACGGCTGGAGCGCCACCATCACCGCGCCGTCTGCGCCGAACGTGGTCGCCAGCGCGCCGCTTACCACTGTGCCAAGATTGGTCACGGCGGCGGTAATGTCTGCGCCGCTGAACATGGCGGCTAATTTCGCGGATAGCCCGGTGACGTTGACCTGTACGCTGTCCAGAGCGGATTGGATAGCCGCGCCTAAGCGGTAGCCGTGCTGATCCATAATGGCTTCGAAGCCTTCGATGTAAGCATAGGCCGCGCCTTCGCCGCCGGATTTATCGCCGCCCGCAGTGCCGGATGTACCGCCACTGGCGATGCGCTGCTGCTTGCCAGTGGCAAGAACCTTATCCAGCCCCTTCGTTTGTCCCGGCACTTTTGGCGGTTGCGCCTGCGTACCGTCGGCGTTCAGCACGGGTCTTGATGGATCGTAATTGGGATTGGCCGTCGTGTTGCCCGGCTCTTTCGGGATGGGCGCGCCCGCGCCTGTACCCGTAATCGCGCCCGCAATCGCCGCGCCGATTTCATCTATTTTGGCCTTGATGCCGCTTAACACTTTGCCCAATTCGGCGTTGATTGCATCAATTAGCTTCTGACCTAGCCCGGTGATTTTGCTAACAATGCCGTCAACAAATTCGCTGAACTTCTGTTTGCCCGTATCGATTAACTCTTGAATTTTCGCGGGGAGGTTTTTAATAGCTTCATCAAGTTTTTTGCCGAGCGTAGTCAGGATTGTCCCTAATTGTTCCGGCACTTTATCCCACGACTTTAGCCCGGCTTGCACATCAATCCCGAACAGCCCGCCTAACTTAGTTGCAATGCCCTCAGGGATTTTAAGCGCGCCCTCGCCTAATTTTAGCAGCCCGTCGCCTATCCCCTTGAGTGCGCCGCTAATGTCGCCATTGCCCGCCGCCGCCAGCGCATTGATGAAATCTTTAAGCGCAGTACCGAGCGGCCCCAACGCCTTACCTATCCCGTCTAGCGCGCCGAGTATTGCCGTACCGACTACTGCCGCCAGCCCCGCCAGCGCGCCGCCGATGATGGTGAGCAACTTCGCTACGCCGGAGAAATCCGCGCCTTGCAAATTTGCAATGAAGTCTTTAATCCCCGTGCCGAGCGATGACAAGGTACTGGTAATCATGCCGCCAACTTTATCAAGAACGGGCTGCACCTTTGCCGCAAACGTCGATAATGCGCTGCCAATGTCGGCAAATAGCTGTTTAGGTTTAGCAAAATCGTTGGCGGTCATGCTGCCAACAAACGCCGCAATGCCGTCCGCAATCGGTTTTAGTTTGCCGCTAATATCAGTCACTAAGCCAT